>SXGT01285056.1_pt1 | contig 39119 bp, 26 predicted proteins | sample 3176221 | NCBI WGS metagenome assembly SXGT01 (sample SAMN11356862, study PRJNA531348) | freshwater metagenome | isolation source: freshwater sample F1-120 | place: China: Fuxian Lake, Yuxi | collected 2017-12-25 | reverse complement strand
GTGCGCTGGGTGCTCGGCGAGACGCGCCCGACGTCGATGCGCGGCGGCGAGATGACCGACGTGATCTTCAAGGGCTCGGTCTCCCGCCCGCCGATGAACGTGGCCGAGGTCACGCTCGTGCTCGACAACACCTGCGGCACGATCGCGCAGCAGGGCTCGGAAGTGTCGATCACGCGCCGCGTGTACCGCTCGGGCGAGGGCGAGTACCTGATCAACGGCGAGCGCGCGCGCCTGAAGGACGTGCGCGACATGCTGTTCGACACCGGCCTTGGCAGCCGCGGCTACTCGGTGCTCGAGCAGGGCAAGATCGACGCCGCGCTCTCGGCCAACTCGCTCGACCGCCGCGCGATCTTCGAGGAGGCGGCCGGCATCAGCCGCTACAAGGTCAAGCGCAAGGAGACGGACGTCAAGCTCAGGCGCGTCGAGGTCGACCTCGTGCGCCTCGATGACGTGCTCAAGGAACTCGGCAGCCGCGTGCGCTCGCTCAAGATTCAGGCCGGCAAGGCCGAGCGCTTCGTGGCCGCGCGCGACCTGTGGAAGGGCCAGCGCTCGCGCTATCTGAAGCACCGCCTGCACGAGGGGCGCAGCGCGCTCGCGAGCCTCTCGGAGCAGATCACCGCACTCGAGGCGCGCTGCGAGTCGCTCAAGACCCTGCGCGCCGACGGCGAGTCGGACGTCAGCACCCGCGAGCGCGAGCAGGAGACCATCTCGGCCGAGATCGACCGTCTCTCGGGCGAGATCCGCCGGCTCGTCGGGGAGGATAGCGAGTGCGCGGAACGCCAGCGCCAGCTCGAGTCGCGCGCCGCGGACTTGCGCCGCAATTCCGACGGCGAAGCGCGCCGTGCCGAGGAACTCGCGCGCGTCGTCGAGACGCGCAGCAGGGAGATCGAGGATGTGCGCGCGCGCAAGGCTGCGATCGAGGAACAGCTCTCGCAGTCGCGTAGCACGGCCGACGGCGAGCAGGTGACCCTGCGCGAGGCTCGCAACACCCAGCGCGAGCTGCGCGCGAACTGCGAGCGCCAAAACCAGATCGTGCTCTCGCACCTGAACGAGCGCACCGCCGCGCAGAACCTCGAGCGCACGATCGAGCTCTCGCGCCCGAGCCTCTCGGAGCGGCTGCAGCGTGCCCAGCTGCGCATGGAGGAATCCGGCCGCGAGGTCGAGGTCCTGCAGGGCGATCAGGCGGCAGCCGAAGGGCGCGTAATCGAGGCGCAGAGCGACCTCGGCGTGGCCGAGACGACGCTGCGCGACCTGCAGGTCGGTCAGCAGGCGCTCGAGCGCGAAGAGCAGGACCGCCGTGCCGCGCGCTCGAAGCACGAGGTCGAGCGCGCGCGCCTCACCAGCCGCATCGACACGCTCAAGGACATGGAGCACGAGCGCTCGAGCCTCGAGGCTGGCGCGCGCGCGCTGCTCGAGGGCACGCGCCGCGGCCAAGGACCGTGCGAGCCCGCGCAGCTCAAGGGCCTCGTCGCCGACCACCTGCGCACGTCGACGCGCCTCGCGCGGGCCCTCGACGCCGCGCTCGGACCGGCGGCCCTCGGCCTTGTCACGGAGGATCCCGAGCTCGCCGGCCGTATGCTGCGCTGGCTCTCGGAGCGCAAGTCGGGCCAAGTGCGTGTGTACGTGCCCGGCGGCATCGGTGTGCGCGAGCAGGGCAAGCGCGACGCGGCTCTCGCGCCGTTCCCGCGCCTGCTCGACGAGCTCGAGTGCAGCGGCGGCTTTGAGCCGCTGGCGGCGCTGCTCGTCGGCGACGTGCTGGTGGTCGATGAGCTCGAGCTGGCGATCGCGCTGGTTCGTGAGCACCCGCAGTGGCGCTTCGTCACGCCCGCGGGTGACCTTGTCAGCGCGGCCGGCGTGTTCGGCGGTCACCGCGAGGTGACGCAGGGTGCCGTCGGTCGTCGCGCGACTGCCGCGGAGTTCGCGCGCGAGCTCGAGGGTATCGAGAAGGCGATTCGCGAGGAGACGGCCGAGCTCGAGCGCATCGCGGGCGAGCGCCGCGTGGTGGCCGAGCGCCGCGCGCACGCCCAGTCGGAATGCGACCGCCGTCGCCAGCAGCTGACGGACGCGCGGGCGCAGGCCCAGACGGCCAAGGCGCGCATCGCGGACCTGAGCCGCGTCGCCGGACAGCTCACGCGCGAGCACGAGGCGATTCTCGCCGACCAGCGCCGCCTCGATTCAGAGCTCGCCGGCGCGCAGAAGCGCCATGCGACGGCCCAAGCCAACTTCACGCGCGAGAACGAGAAGCTCGCGGCGCTCGATGCCGAGCGCGTGGCGCTCGAGACCCGCATCGAGACGCTGCAGTCGAGCGCCTCCTCGGCGGAGAGCATCGTGATCCGTCAGAACGCCGAGCTCAGCACGCTGCATGCCCGCGTGCGCGACCTCGATCGTGGTCTGTCTGAGGCGCGTGCGGAGCTCGAGCGCTCGGCACGGCTTTCGCGCGAGCATGCGGAAGCAGCGGAAGCCGCGGTCGCCGAGGCGGCGCGCGTGCGTGTCCGCGGCGACGAGGTGCTCGTCGAGCGCGCGGCTGCCGAGGCACGCTTCAAGGAACTGCGCGAGGCGGAGTTCGCCGGTCGCGAGGCGGTCAGCGTGTTCCGCGCCCGCGTCGACGCGGTCACGCGCGAGCTCGAGAGCCTCGCCGCCGAGCTGTCCGAGCGTCGCATGGACGCGCAGAAGATCGAGCTCGTCGCCGCGGAACTCGTCGTGCGCACGCGCGAGGATCTCGGCGTCACGGAGGCCGAGCTGCTCGAGGGCTTCGAGCCCGAGACCGAGCTCGCGGAGGCCGGCGCCCTCGATGGGCTCGAGCAGGAAGTCGCCGCGCTCAAGCGCGCGCTCGACGCCATTGGACCGGTCAATACCGACGCCGTGGCCGAGCTCTCCGAGTCCCAGGCGCGCTTCGACTTCCTCACGGACCAGCGCAAGGACATCGAGGAATCCCGCAAGGTGCTCGCCGACGCGCTCGCGCACCTGAACTTGGAGAGCCAGCGGCTTTTCGAGCAGACCTTCGAGGAGGTGCGCAAGCACTTCAACGAGCTCTTCCGCATGCTGTTCCAGGGCGGCAAGGCGGACTTGGCCATCGAGCAGGGCGTCGACCCGCTGGAGGCCGGCGTGGAAATCTCCGCGCGCCCGCCGGGCCGCGAGATGCTGCCGATTCGCATGCTCTCGGGCGGCCAGCGCACGATGACCGCGCTGGCGCTGCTGTTCGCCGTGTTCCGTGCCCGCCCAAGCCCGTTCTGCGTGCTCGACGAAGTCGATGCGGCCCTCGACGAGACCAACGTCGGGCGCTTCCTCAGCATGGTCTCGACGTTCCGCTCGCAGTCGCAGTTCGTCGTCGTGACCCATAACAAGGGCACCATGGGCGCCTGCGACCGCCTGTACGGCATCACCATGGAGACCAAGGGCGTCTCCTCGTGGGTGTCCGTGCAGTTCCAAGACGTCGAGAAGTTCGTGCCCGAGATCACGAGCGGCGTGGCCGCGGATCCGACCGAGACCGAGGAGAGCGGACCCGCGGTGGTGCCGCTCGCCGAGGAGGCGCTGACGGAGTACGTGATCCAGCCGGTCGCGGGCCCGTCGGTCGCTGCCGAGCTGCCGGCCGCGCTCGAGCCGGAGCCCGAGGTGGTCAATCCCGTGGCCTAGGTGATCCGGGCGCCCGTGGCGGGGGGTGACCCTCGCCCGGGCCGACTTCGGTCCGCCGACATGGACTCGGCGGGCCACGCGCGCCGATAGAATAGGGCGCTTGCATGGCCTCGCCGCGCCCGTTCTCGAGCCTCGCCGCGCTCGCACTAGTCCTCGCGCCGGCCGCACCCGCGGCTCAGGAGGCTCGCTATCGCTCGTGCGACGAGCTTGAGCGTGCCCTCGACGAAGCCGCCGCGCTCGAGGGCTCCCGGCTGCGCCGGCTCGAGCATGGGGGACTCGTGGCGGCGGGCGTGTGCGCCTTCGAGATCGCGACCCCCGGGCCGATCGAGGCTTCGCAGCGACCGACCCTGCTCGTGCTCGGCGGCTTCGACGGCGTCTCGCTCGCTGGCGCGGAGGCCGCCGTGGCCTGCGCGCGCGCGCTCGGTGGGCCAGCGAGCCCGCTCGGGCCTGGGGTGAGCGTGGTGGTCGTGCCCTGCACCGCACGCGCCGCGCTCGCGCGCTATCTGGCCGACCAGCGCGGCGACGGCGGTGACGACACGCCGATCGATCTCGACCGCGACGGCAGCCTCGACGAAGACGGTCCCGAGGACCTCGACGGCGACGGTCTGGTGCTGTCGATGCTGGTCGAGGATCCCGCCGGCGCGTGGGTGCTCTCCGACGACGACCGCTTCCTCGTGCCCGCAGGGCCGCTCGACGCGCCGCGGCTCTCGTTGCGTCCGGAGGGGCGCGACGACGACGGCGACGGGCGCTTCAACGAGGATGGTCCCGGCGGGGTGGCGCTCGAGCGCAGCTTCCCGCTGGAGCGACCGGCGGCGGACCCGAGCACGGGAGCGCTGCCGCTTTCGCAGCCGGCCGCGCGCGCACTGGCGGATCTCGTGCTCGAGCGACGCGTGTTCGCGGTGCTCTCTTTGCAGGGCGCGCACGGTCAGCTGGCCAGCCCCGGGGGCACGGCTTCGATCGAGAGCTGGGCGGCACCTGACCGGGCGCTGTACGAGCTGTGTGCGCGCGACTTCCGTGTGGCCACGTCGCGCGTTCAGGAGCAGCCGTTGTCGCGGCGCGCGGCGCGTCTGCGCGACGAGGGCGGCAGCGCGCAAGACTGGTTCGCGGTGGTCGGTGGCGCGCTCTCGCTCGAGCTCGCACCATGGGGGCCACGGGTGGCGCTCGCCGCGCGCGGTGCGGCGCTCGACGCGCGCTTCGTGCGCGAGACTGGCCCGGGGCTGCGGACTCCGCTCGAGCGCGACCTGCGCTGGCGTCCATACCTCGACGACGTCACGGGTGGCTCAGCGTTCGTACCTTGGACCCCGCACCTGCTGGGCGGGACGCGCGTGCGGATCGGGGGCTGGAAGCCGTGGACGATCGAGAACCCGCCGCCTGCGGACCTGCCGCGCGCGCTCGCGGGGATCGAGCGCTTCGCGCTCTCGCTCGCGCAAGGTGCGCCGCGACTCGAGCTCGAGGTTCGGGCGGAGCGCGACGGTCGGATCGCGACGCTCCGTGCGCGCGTGCGCAACGTGGGGCGCCTGCCGACTTCGCTGGCGGCGCGTTCCGCCGTGCGCTCGACGGTCGGCGTCACGCTCGAATTCGCGCTCGAGGAGGGACTCGAGCTGCTCGCCGGACGCGAGCTCGACACGCTCGGTACGCTTGCGGGCGGCGAGAGTTCCGCGGAGCGCGAGTGGATCGTGCTCGCGCCCGAGGGCTCGGCGCTCGCGCTGCGCGCGACGGCCCCGTGGTGCAACCCCGTGCGCGTCGAGGTGCGACCGTGAGCCTGCTGCTCGCCGCGCTCCTCGCGCTGGCGCAGGATCCCGCGCCAGCTCCGCTGCCCGAGGAGGTGCCTGCGGTCGTGCCCGAGTTCGAAGGCTACTGCACGCCCCGTCGGCTCGCGCTCATGCTCGAGGAACTCTCGACCAAGCATCCCGATCTAGTGCGGGTCGAGTCGCTCGGTCGCAGCGCGTCCGGGCTCGATCTTCCGGTGGTCACCTTGGCGCGGCTCGAGGGTGATTCCCCGCGCTCACGGCCGGCCATGCTGCTCGTCGCGACGATCGGGCCTGAGGATCTCTTCGGCACCGAGCTCGCGCTCGCGCTGGTGCGCCAGATCGTGTCCGACGCGCGACGCGAGGGAGCGGTGCGCGAGTTGCTCGGGCGGGTCGTCGTGCACGTGGTGCCGTGCCTGAACCCGGACCTGCGCTCGCAGGCGATCGCTGCGCTCGACTCTGGCTCGCTGGTGCTTGCGCCGCGGCAAGTCGAGCTCGACTGCAACTTCCCGACGGGCTGGGATCCGCTCGCGGAAGCGGGAGCGGGCCCGTATCCGCTGTCCGAGCCCGAGTCGCGTGCGCTGGCGGAGTATCTGGTCGCGCGTCCCAACCTCTCGGCCTGTCTGCGACTGGTGCTGCCGGTCCCCGAGCAGGCTGTGGCGCACTCGTGGCCCGATGCGGACCTGCGGGTGCAGGGCGAGCTGTGCGACGCGCTCGATGCGGGCGGTCTCGAGCGGATCGAGCGCGCGCCGGGCTCCTTCCTCCGGTTCGCTTACGGCGAGCGCGGCGCGTTCGTGGCGGCGCTGCAGTTTCCGTTCGAGCGCGGCAGCCCGCTCTCCCTGCCGCGCGTGTCGGAGATCCCGCGCCTTGCGCGTGGCGCGGTCGCGGGCGTCCTGCACGTGGCGCGCGCCCTGCCGCAGGTCGAGCTCTCCGCTCCGGCTGTGGCTACTCTGGCGCCTTCCCAGTGGAGCGTCGACCTCGAACTCCACAATCGTGGCACCTTGCCGAGCGCGAGCGCCCGCGCACGGGAGATCGGTGTCGTCGGTGCACCGGAACTCGAAATCTCGGGAGCGCGGCTCGTGGCGGCTGCCGCGCTGGCCGCAGGCGACGCGCGCTCGCTCCCGGTGCGCGGAGCCCGCGTAGTGCTCGCAGACCTCGGTGGCAGTGAGAGATTGAACCTGCGGTTGTTCCTGTCTGCCGATGCGGGCAGCGACGTGCGCATCGAGGTGCGGGCCCCGCGTGCGGGAAGCGCGCGCGTGGACGCACGCCTCGAGTGAACTCCCTCGCAGCTTGGCTCAGCGTCGCGGCGCGAGGCGCTTCTCGAGCTCGGGCAGGGCTGCGAGAACGATGCGCGCGGTGATGGCGAGGCTCTGCTCGCTGCACTTGTCGAGCGTGTCCTCGTGCGTGTGCCACCACGAGTTCTCGGGGCCGTAGCTGAAGTCGATCAGGTCGAGCGCCGGGATGCCGACCTCGAGAAACGAGAGGTGATCGTCGGCGATGGCGTCGCGCGGACCGTCGACGTGCGCGGCGAGTCCCTCGCGGCGCGCTGCGGCGAAGACGAGCTCGGACAGCCAGGCAGTCGAGTACGGGTCGCGGTGGAAGCGCAGGTCGCGATCGCCGCACATGTCGAGCACGATGACCGCCTTGGCGCGCTCGCGCTCGTCGCGGACCTTGAGCTGCAGGGCGTGATGCTTGCTCCCGTAGCGATTGTCGGGATCGATCCACTGCGGGCGTACGGCTTCCTCGCCGTCGACGAACAGGAACCGCAGCGCGATGGTGCGAGGGCCGGCGGCGGCGAGCCCGCGGGCGAGCTCGAGCAGCGTCGCCGTGCTCGAGCCTGCGTCGTTGGCGCCGACGAACGGGATGTCCATGCGCTTGGTATCGAAGTGCGACACGAAGATCAGCAGCGGAGCTTGCTTGTCGTCGCTCTGGGCGTGAAGGTCCGCGTAGACGTTGGCAAAGTCCACATCACCACGCGGGGTCGGTGCGCGGAACGGCTCGCGACGCGGCTCGAGGCCGGCCTTCTTCAGTTCGTCCTCGAGCCACGCGCGCGTGGCGTCGAGAGCAGCGCTGCCCGCCGGTCGCGGACCGAAGCTCAGCTGCCGCTCGAGATCGCGCCAGGCGCGGGCGGAGTCGAAGGTGACCGTGGCGGAGGCCGCCTGCTCCGTGGGAGCCAAGGTGGGGGCGGGCGCCGGCGTGTCCATCGGATCGGGGCACGATGCGAGGCACGCCGCAAGGAGCGGGGCGAGCAAGAACGGAGCGAGGCCGCTGCGGCGAGGCGACATGGGAGAGGCAGGGTAGCCCGCGGCGGCCCGGCGCTCCATGGGGGCCAGTGTGGAACATATTTCCCCGGGTTCGCGACGCAAGACGGCACGCTTCGGCGCCCGAAGAAGCAGGCGTAAGTCCCGCAGCGCCGACCCCGCGCGCGGGCACACCGCCCCATGCACGAGCCCCGACCCTCCCTGATGGACCTCGCCCTGCGCGCGCAGGACGCCGAGCAGCGCCGCAAGCTCAACTATGACGGCAGCTTCGCGGACTACCTCACCCTGCTCGAGCAGCGACCCGCGCTGGCGCGCAACGCCTTCCAGCGCATGATCGACATGCTGGAGCACTTTGGCAGCGAGCCGTCGCGCGAGCGCGGCGCGCGCCGCCGCTGGAAGCTGTTCGACGACCCGCTCGGCAGCGGTCGCGATGCCGTGTACGGACTCGACGCGCGCATCGACGAGCTCGTCGCCACGCTGCGCGCTGCGGCACGCGGCCTCGGCCCCGAGCGCCGCGTGATCCTCCTGCACGGCCCGGTCGGCTCGGCGAAGAGCACGATCGTGCGCCTCCTGAAGCGCGGCCTCGAGCACCACTCGCGCACGGACGACGGCGCTCTCTACACGTTCGAATGGGAGATCGACGGCACTCGCGTTCCTTCAGCGATGCGCCAGGAGCCGCTGTTGCTCTTGCCGCGCGAGGCGCGCGCGGAAGTCGAGCGGCGCCTCAATCGCGGACTCGGACGAGACTGGACGCTGCGCATCGAAGGCGAGCTCGACCCCGTCTCGCGCTATTGGATGGGGGAGCTGATGCGCCGTCACTGTGGCGACTGGTCGCGCGTGATCGAGCACGTGCGCGTGCGGCGGATCGTGCTGTCCGAGGAGGAGCGCGTCGGGATCGGCACGTTCCAGCCCAAGGACGAGAAAAATCAGGACTCGACCGAGCTCACGGGCGACGTCAACTACCGTCAGCTCGCGGAGTACGGCAGCGACTCCGACCCGCGCGCCTTCAGCTTCGACGGGGAATTCAACGTCGCGAATCGCGGGCTGCTCGAGTTCATCGAGGTGCTCAAGCTCGACGTGGCGTTCCTGTATGACCTGCTCGGAGCCTCGCAGGAACATGCCATCAAGCCGCGCAAGTTCGCACAGACCTCGATCGACGAAGTGATCCTCGGACACACCAACGAGCCCGAGTACCGCAAGCTCGCTTCCAACGAGCTGATGGAGGCGTTCCGCGATCGCACGATCAAGATCGACATTCCGTACAACCTCTCGGTCAGGGACGAGGCGCGCATCTACGAGCGTACGTTCCATGCCTCGCGCCTCAACGGACGCACGCTCGCGCCGCACGCGCTCGAGATGGCGTCACTGTGGGCCGTGCTCACGCGGCTCGAGGAGCCGCGACAGGGCAGCCTGAGCCTCGTCCGCAAGGCGCGGCTGTACGACGGCGAGAGCGTGCCCGGTCACGGTCCCGAGATGGTCGCAGAGCTGCGTCGGCTGGCCCCGCGCGAGGGACTCGGTGGCGTCTCGCCGCGCTACGTGCAGGACCGCATCGCGGCCGCGCTCGTCGGGGAGCGTACGACCGTCACGGCGCTCGATATTCTCGCCAGCCTCGAGATCGGACTGTCGCACTCGAGCCTCGTCTCGAACGAGGAAACGCGTCGTCGCTACGCGCAGCTCGTCGGGCTCGTCCGCGAAGAGCACGAGCAGCTCGCGTGCGAGGAAGTTCAGAAGGCGCTTGCTGCGGACGGCGAGGCGCTCGACCGGCTGTGCGCCAAGTACGTGGAGAACGTCCGGGCCCACGCCACTCGCGAGAAGGTGCCCGACGCGCTCGGACGGCCACTGGCCCCCGACGAGCGCCTGATGCGCTCGATCGAGGAAAAGCTCGAGATCGCCGAGTCGCGGCGCGATGACTTCCGCATCGAGCTGCTCAACTTCGTCTCGCAGCTGCAGCGCGATGGCCGAATCTTCGAGTGGCGCTCGAACCGCAGGCTGCTGCGCGCGCTGGAGCAGAAGTCCTTCGAGGATGCGCGCGACTCGTTCCAGCTCGTCACCGGTGCGGCGGACGTGGTCGATCCCGATGCGCGCGAGAAGCTCGCGCGCATCCGTACGCGCCTGATGCGGCAGTTCGGCTACGACGAGCTCGCTGCGGACGAGCTGCTCGCCCTCGTTTCGAGCATGCTTGCGCGCAACGCGCCGCGAACCCGCGGGCTGGAGGCCGCCTAGGCCATGGATCGCATCGAGGCCGACCGTGCTCGCTTCCGCGAGATCGTTCGCGGGCGCATCCGCACCGACCTCGGGCGCTACCTTTCAACCACGGAACTGTTGGCGCGCGTCGGAGATCAGGCCGTCAGCGTGCCGATCCCGCAGGTGGAGTTGCCGCGCTTCGAGTTCGCTCCTTCTGGGGAGGAAGGTCCGGGGCAGGGCGGTGGAACCCGCAACGAGAGCTCGTCGCCCCGCAGGGACGGCAAGGCCGGAGAAGGTGCTCCGGGCGACGTGCTCGGGCAGCATGCGCTCGAGGTCGAGGTCGAGCTCGACGAGCTGGCGGACATGCTCGGCCGGGAGCTCGGATTGCCGCACATCCAGCCGCGCGGGCGTCGGGATGTCTGGGGCGAGGGTGCCCGCTACTGCGGTCTTCGCTCGCGCGGTCCGGCCTCGCTGCGCCATGCGCGCCGAACGTTCTCGGCTGCTCTGCGGCGGACCGTCGCCTCGGGAACATGGGACCCTGCGCAGCCGCGCGTCGTGCCCGAGAAGGATGACCTGCGCTTCCGTGCTGATCGTCCGGCCCCGCGCCCCCAGAGTTCGGCGGTCGTGTTCCACATGATGGATGTCTCGGGTTCGATGGGGCGCGAGCAGAAGGAGATCGTGCGCCTGGAGGCATTTTGGATCGACACTTGGCTGCGCAGCCAGTACCGGAACCTCGAGGTCGTGTACATCGTCCACGATGCCGCCGCGAAGCTCGTCGATCACGACACCTTCTTCCACCTGCGCGAGTCCGGTGGTACACGCATCAGCTCCGCCTACGAGCTGTGCCTGCAGCTGATCCGCGAGCGCTACCCGCAGGAGCAGTGGAACGTGTATCCGTTCCACTACTCCGACGGCGACAACTGGTCGGCTCGCGACACCGAGCGCTGTGTGGAGCTGTTGGGTTCCGAGCTGCTCCCACGCGTCAACCAGTTCTGCTATGGGCAGGTCCGCAGCGCCTACGGCTCAGGCCAGTTCAAGAAGGACCTCGACTTCGCGTTCGGAACGGATCCGCGGCTTGTAACGACCAACGTCGCCGAGCGCAGCGAGGTGCTGTCTGCGATACGAGCCTTCCTCGGAAGTGGCCGCTGATGGGTGCGAGGCCGCAGCTCGCGCAGGCGCTCCCTCCGCATCTTTCGCGGTGGGCACGACACATCGAGGAGGCTGCGCGTAGCCACGGTCTGGACTTCTTTCCGCTCGAGTTTCACCTCGTCGAGGCGTGCGACGTGAATGCGCTCGCCGCACTCGGTGGATTCCCCGTGCGCTATCCGTCGTGGCGCTTCGGCATGGAATACGAGCGCATCGAGAAGGCGCACGGCTGGGGCCTGAGCCGCATCTACGAGCTCGTGATCAACACCGATCCCGTGATCGCGTGGCTCGTGCGTTCCAACGCCGAGAGCGAGCAGAAGCTCGTCATGGCCCATGTCTGCGGCCACGCCGACTTCTTCCGCCACAACACGTGGTTCGCCGATACCGACCGACGCATGCTGGGCACGATGGCCCGGCACGCGGAACGGATTCGCGAGCATGCGGAGCGGGAGGGGCTGGAGCGCGTCGAGACGCTGCTTGACACCGCGTTATGCCTCGACACGCTGCTCGATCCGCACCATGCGCAGAAGCAGCGCTGGAGCCGCGCCAGCGCCGGAGGTCGTGCCGCGCTGCCGACGACCGACGTGCTGGCCTTCCTTGCTGAGCAGGCGCCGCTCTCGGACTGGGAGCGCGACGTGCTGGGTATCGTGCTCGCCGAGGCGCGTTACTTCCTGCCACAGCGGCTCACGCGCATCGTCAACGAGGGCTGGGCATGCTACTGGCACAGCCGCATCCTCACGGGGGGCGTGCTCGACGCATCCGAGATCGTCGACTTCGCGGATTGTCACAGTGGCGCGACCGCTCAGGCTCCCGGTCGCATCAACCCGTACAAGCTTGGGCTCGAGCTGTGGCGCCATGCCGAGCGCCGCGGCGAGGATCTCTTCCGCCTGCGTCGGCTGCATCACGACGCGTCGTTCGTGGATGAGCTCGTCGATGAGGAATTCGTCGCCTTCACCGGCCTTGCGCTTCCCGCGCGCGGACGGCGTGGTCAGACTTCCTCTGCGCTGGAGCGGGACCCTCGCGCTCTCAAGGAGCGCTTGCTCGGGGAACTTGCGGGGGCGGGCGTGCCGCGCATCGAGCTGATCGAAGCCGATCGGAGTCGGTCGCTGCGTCTGGTTCATCGACACGACGGCCGTGATCTTCAGCTCGCTCGCGCGGGGGACACGCTGGCGCGGATCGAATCCCTCTGGCGCGCTCCGGTGGTGCTCGACACGTTCGAGAAGGGTGTGCCACGCCGCCTGTCCTGCCGCTCGGGAGCTGTGGAGTCGCTTGACCTGCCCACGATGGCTTCTGACGATCTGGCTGGCTGACGCGCGCGGACTCCATCGGATCGTGCGTCCTCGGCCTTCCTATGGGCTTGCTGTCGTCTCGTCGACGCAGCACTGCGCGTCGTCCAAAGGTACCGCTGGGGGCGTGCATGAGAGCGCTCAAACGCACCTTTCGGCCCACGCGGGCCGCTCTCGTCCCGTGACGATTTCTTCCTGCATGAACACCCTCGACACCGTGCGCGATCGCGCTGCTTTTCCCGCCTCGCTGAAGCCTGCTCTCGCGCAGCGCCTCGAGGCGCGCCGGGACTCGGCCTGCGGGCTCTGGTCCGACCTGACGATCGCCTACGCGGACCCCGCATGGCAGCGCTGCGCGCGCTCCCACGTCGCGGCGGGTGGATTTTTCCCGCTGGTGTGAGGGAGCGAACCTCCTCGACGGCGTCGCCACTCCGCTGCGGCAGCACGACCGCCAGCATCTCGCGGGCGCTCTCGTGGACCGCTCCTCGTGGACCGCTCCTCGTGGACCGCTCCTCGTGGACCGCGAGTACGAGTGTTCGAACTCGCGCGTGTTCCGGTTGTTCGAGCTGGATGTGCGTCCCGTGGGGCAGTGCGCCGGACCGCTCGTGCTGCACACGCGGCTCCAGTAGCGTCCCCACGAGCGTGGGCTCGGGTGCGAGCCGATCGACGCGACGGCATGGCAGGACGAGCATGGCTGGATCCAAGTGTGCGTCCATGGTCGCCGCATGCGTCGCGCGGGCTTGGATGAGGCTTGGGACAAGGCTTTCCAGCGGGTCGAACACGTGCCCGACAAAGCCACGGGCAGCCTGTGCCCGCCGCGCATCGCCGCGCGCGGCGATCCGGCCGCCGTGGGCTTCGCGTCCAGCGGGCTCGGTCGGCGGGACTCCGGACAGGCACCGGCAGTGCCCCGTCGCCGCCGAGGAAGCTCCCGATGCGCCCCGAAATCTCGGCACGAGCTCCGGGGCTCGGTCACGTCCCCGTGGCAATCGGGACCGCGGAGGCGGAGACTGGGAGGTGCTCCATGAGACCCGGTCGCATCGCGCTCGTGCTCGGCCTGCTGTTCGTCGCCACCTTCGGGTTGCGGCTCTGGGGCATCGGGTTCGGGGTCCCGGTGTGGGAGGAACCGGATCCGGATATCCCCGGACATGTCGACCTCGTGCGCGAGGGCTGGACGATCGCAGCGGTCGAGGAGCCCGACGAGCAGTATCCGCACCTCGTTGCGGACCTCGCGCGCCTTCTGCCAGGGCGGTTTCCAGTCGCAGGACCGGACGCGCCCCGCGACCTGCAGGGCCACCTCGAAGCCGCGGCGCGGACGCACGTGCAGGTGCGCGTCCTCGTCGCGTTGTTCGCGTCGCTCGCCGTGCCGCTCACGTTCCTGCTGGCACGGCGCTTCCTGCGCGACGGCTGGGCCCTCTTCGCGGCGGCGCTCGTCGCGACGAGCCTCTTGCACCAGAGCTTCGCGCAGCAGGCGCGGCCGCATGCGCTCGCGGCGACGATGATGCTCTTGGCCGTGCTGGCGCAGCTGCGGCTCCTGCGCGATGGCTCGTGGCGCGCGTGCGCGCTGGCGGGCGTCGCCACGGGACTCGCGCTCGGAGCGCTGCACTACGGGATCGCGGTGCTGCTGTCCGGGCTCGCGGCCCACGCGCTGCGGGGCGCGGGAGCGCGCTTTCTCGATCGGCGCCTGCTGCTCGCTGTGGCGCTGTCGCTCGTGGCCCTGCCGCTCTTCTATCCGTTCCTGTTCGAGCACGTCGGACAGGCGCGCGAGGTCGAGGGCGGCTCCGTGCGCCTCGCCGAGCATGCGGTCGATCTCTCGCAGTTCTACGGGCGTGGCTTTCCTGTCATCGCGCAGTCCCTGTGGTACTACGAGCCGCTTCTGTGCGCGTTGCTCGCGCTGGCGGTCGCCGCGCTGCTCTTCCTGCGCGAGCGCGTCGACGGGAAGGCGCTCGCCGTGGTGCTCGCCTTCGCGTTGCCCTATCTGCTCGCGATCGGGCTCTTCGAGCGCACCTACGAGCGCTTCGTGCTGCCGCTGCTGCCGTATCTGGCGCTGCTCGCGGCGTGGGGAGCGCAGCGTTGGGCAGAGCGTCTCGGCGCGCGCGCGCTCGCGGTCGGCTGCGCACTCGGACTGGCCCTGCCTGCATGCGCGTGCGCCAAGCTGGCGTGGCTGCGCAGCGGGACGGACACCTTGACCGAAGCCGCGCGCTGGCTCGAAGCGCGTGGAGACGGCGAGACCATGTACGTGTCCGCGGCCCCACCGGCCCTCGATCTGCCGCTGCTGCGTCGGCCCGAGGGGCTGCTCTTCTACGGCAAGATGCCCAAGCTCCCGCTGAGCCCGTGGACGGCCTGGCAGGCGCGCATGGAGCCCGGCTCGCTCGACGAGCCCTACTACGACCTGCGCTGGCTCGTGGCGCCGCGCGGCGCGGCAGCCGCGGACTTGCCGACGTACTTCGAGTCGCTCGGGCCAGCGCTGTTCTTGATCGAGGTCTACGAGCAGCGCACGAACCATCCGCTGCAAGTGCGCGTGCGCGAGGCGCTCGCCGCAAGCGGGGAACGACTCGCGCGCTTCTCGCCCGACGGCGAGCCCGCAGCGAGCGAGCTCGAGCTCTTCTTCCAGCTCTCCGACCACTTCAACGATGACGAACTCGTGAGCTGGCCGCACTTCACGCTGCGGCTCCTGCGGGCGCGGGCGATCGGGCCTGTGCTCGAGGTTTGGCGCGTGCCGAGCGGCAAGTGACCGGGCGTCGGGCCGCAGCGGCAAGGAATGTGCATTCAGGCGCCGCGGCGCTGGAAGGAATTTCGAGTCCGCCGCCGGGGGGAGAGCGCCTAAGGTCGGTCGCGCGGCCGCGTCGAAGCAAGCACTCGGTCGTGCGCACCGAGCGCGGGGTGTCCTTATACTCCGCGTGCCCGAGGCCCGGCCCAGCCCTGATGTCGTCCCCCCGAGCCCTCCGCAGCCCCTGCCCGCTGTCCGCATCCGTGCCGCGAGCGCGGAGGAGTAGCGCATGAAGCCGCGCCACATCCCCGCGCCGGTGCGCTCGATCTCAATCCTGATGCCGACGTGGAACGGCGAGGAGTTCCTCGAGCGCGTGCTCGAGCGACTCGCCACGCAGCGCTGTCCCATGCCTTGGGACATGCTGGTGATCGACTCGGGCTCTACCGATCGCACGCTCGCGATCCTCGAGAGCTGGCGCGCGCGCCTCGGCGTTCCCTTGCGGGTGGAGCACGTCCACAGCAGCGCCTTCGACCATGGCGACACGCGCAACCTGCTCGCGGCGGAGTCGCGCGGAGACCTGCTGGTGTACCTGACGCAGGACGCGATTCCGTCGGGGCCGGAGTGGCTCGCGAAGCTGGCGGGAAACTTCGAGGATCCGCTCGTCGCAGCGGCCTATTGCCGCAACGTGGCGCGACCGGATGCACAGGTCCTCACGCGCGTCTTCAGCGAGACGGATCCCGGCTATGTCCCGGGGCGGCGCGAGGTCCGCCTGCCCGAGCCCGAGGTGTACTCGGCGATGAATGCTCACGAGCGTCGCCTGCTCTACAACTTCAACGACGTCGCCTCCGCGATCCGACGTGAGCTATGGGAGCGGCATCCGATGCCGCGCACCGAGTTCGGCGAAGACCTGCTGATGGCGCGGGCGCTGATCGAGGCCGGGTACACCGTGGTGTACGACGATGTCGCGACCGTCGAGCACAGCCACGACTACGGTCCCGACGAGATGCGCCGGCGCGCGGAGATCGACGGAAAGTTCAATGCGGAGTGGCTCGATCGCACGTGCGTGGCGACGCGTGCGGAGGCGGAAGAGCTCGTGCGGCGCCAGCTCGTCCGCGATCGTGAGGCCCTCGAAGCCGAGGGTATCTCGGGGAACCACCTCGACGCTCAGCTCGTGCGCGCGGAGCGCCTGCGTCGCGCCGCCTTCGTCGGACTGCACGAGGGCGGCAAGTCGCAGCGGCGCTTCCCGGCGACGCGCTTCGTGCGGCGCACTCGCAAGCGCATCCTGTATGTCGTGCACGGCTTCCCGCCGGACACGTGGGCGGGCACCGAGGTCTACACGCTCGGACTCGCGCGGGAGATGCAGCGCCGCGGGCATGACGTCGCGGTGCTCGCACGCGTGCCCGCAGACGCGAGCGACAAGCCGGACTTCTCGATCGAGGCGAGCGAGTTTCAGGGCGTGCGTGTCTTCCGCATGACGAATCGGATCGCGCACCAGCGCATTCGCGACAGCTACCTTCAGCCGCAAGCGGAAGAAGCGTTCCGCCGGCTGTTGCTCGAGATCACCCCAGACGTGGTGCACTTCCAGCACTTGATTCACATGTCGGCGGGCCTGCCGCGAGTCTGTCGCCAGCTCGGCATCCCCACGGTCGTGACCGTGAACGACTTCTGGGCGCTGTGCGCGCGCGTGCAGCTCATCCGCCCCGACGGCGTGCGCTGCGCGAAGAACCAGGGACTCGGCTGCTTGCCCTGCATCAAGGGGCAGGACCTTGCGCTCGTCGAGAGCGCGCGAGAGACGCTGCCGGCGCTGGCCTCGCTGGTGGCGGCGCTCGGCGCGGCGCAGCTTCCGGAAGCGTGGCAGCTCTCGCAGTACGCGAGCGAGTTCCAGGATGTCGCGGAGCGCCACGATGTGGTCGCAGGCGGCTACGCGTCGTGCGACCTCGTGATCGCGCCGAGCCGATTCTTGCGCGAGCGACTGCTCGAGTCCGGCAAGTTCGACCGTCATCGCACGCTCTACTCCGACTACGGCACGCTGACGGATCACCTGCGTCCCCTGCGACGTGAGCCCCGAGAAGGGCGCGCCCTGCGCATCGGCTTCGTGGGTTCGCTCGTCTGGTACAAGGGAGTCGACGTCGCGCTCAAGGCGTTGGCGCGTCTCCATGGTCGTCCGGTCGAACTGCACGTGTTCGGAGACTTCCGGCCGGAGCAGGATCCGCACCATGCGGAGCTTGCGCGGCTTGCGCTCGACTGCGGTGACATGGTTCGGTTCCATGGCGCGTTCGACAATCGCGAGATCGCGTCCGTGCACGAACGGATCGATGCCCTGCTGGTGCCCTCGGTGTGGTTCGAGAACTCTCCGATCACGATTCACGAGGCTTTCCTGCTCGGCACACCGGTGATCGCGAGCGACATCGGTGGCATGGCCGAGCTCGTCCGCGACGGAGTCGATGGGCTGCATTTCCGCGTCGGTGACGCGGAGAGCCTCGCGCGGGCGATCGCTGGCTTGCTCGACGAACCAGGCCTGCTCGCGCGTCTCTCGCGAGGACGCGCCGTCAAGACCATGGCCGAGGACGCGCGCGAGATGGAGGCGCGCTACCGCGCCCTGTGCTGCATCGCTCGCGAGCGCGTCGCGCCCAAGCTGCTCGAGCACGCTGGCGTCGACACCGTGGCGCGGGAGGGCAGCGTCGACGGGCAGCGGCGTCACTTCGTGCTGCTGCGGCCCGGGAGCGATTCGGCCGTCGAGTACGAGCTCTCGGCCGCGGGGGATGGCCCGGTCGAGATCGAGATCGAGCTGGTGACCTTGAAGGGCGAGCTCGAGGCGCGCTTTGGCGGCAACGTATCGCTCGATGGCTTGCCACTGGGCAAGATCGAGTTGTTCGAGGGGGCGGACTTGGAGCGCAGCGTGGTGCTGCGTTGGTCGCTCGATCTCGAGCGCCCGGCAGGGCGACTGCGCATCGACAATCGCAGCGCGAGCGCGCATTCGTACTTGCGCATCGCGCGCGTGACGGTGCTGGAGCGCGATGCAGCGCAGGCGGTGGCAGTTCCCGCCGCGTCGGAAAAGGTCGCGCCGTGAGCGCATCCCGACACTCGATCTCGGACCTGTACGTTGTGCCCGGCGCGCCGGTGCCGACGGAGTCCTTGCCCAAGGTGGCCGTGGTGATCCTCAACTACAACGGTCGCCACCACCTCGAGCGCTGCTTCGACAGCCTCGCCGCGCTCGACTATCCGCGCGAGCGTCTCGACGTGATCCTCGTCGACAATGGCTCGGAAGACGGCAGCGTCGAGGACATGCGCTCCCGCTGGCCTTGGGTCCGCCTGATCTTGAATCCGCGCAACTACGGCTTCGCGGCGGCGTGCAATCAGGGTGCAGCGAATCGGCGTGATGCGTCGATCGTGGCCTTCCTGAACAACGACATGCGCGTGGACCCGGCGTGGCTGCGCGAGCTCGTGTCGCCGATCGTGCGTGGCGAGGCCGCTGCGACGACTTCGAAGATGCTGAGCTGGGACGGCTCGCGCATCGACTCCGCCGGTGGGGGTATGAACTTCCACGGCTTCGGCATCCAGTACGGCTATGGGGATGCCCCCGGAGCGGACCACGAAGTCGCGCGACGCACGCTGTTCGCGTGTGGGGGAGCGATGGCGATCGACGCGCGCGTGTTCGACGCCCTCGGGGGCTTCGATCGCGACTATTTCGCCTACTACGAGGACGTGGATCTCGGCTGGCGCACGTGGCTCGCCGGCCACGAGGTTCGCTACGTGCCGACGTCCGTGTGCTGGCACCATCACAGCAGCACCTCGAAGCGCTTCCCGCCCGAGACGGTGCGCCTGATCCAGATTCGCAATCCTTTGCTCACCTGTCTCAAGAACTACGACGAAGCGAACCTGCGCTCCGTGTTCCCGGTGGCGCTCGCGGTCTCGGTGCGGCGCATGCTGCTGGTGGCGCGCATTCCAGACCAGCATCCGTACTTCATCTATGGCGCCAAGCCCATGGATCTCGCTGTTCCGTGCGGCGCCGTCGAGCCCAATCCGGACATCTCCCGGGAAGCCGTCGCCGACCTGATTGGCATCAACGAGGTGCTCGCGCGCTGGCCGCACTGGATGCAGCGCCGCCGCGAGGTGCAGGCGCTGCGCAAGCGTCCCGATGAGCAGGTCTTCGCCCTGTTCCTTAAGCCGCTGTGGCATGTCGAGTCCGATCCGGTGTCCACCGCGATGATCGACGGCTTGGCCTCGTTCTATGGTCTCGACGGCATGTTCGACGGTCTCGACCTGCTCGAGCGCCGTCCCCAGTGCTGAACGCTATCTTCAGGAAACACCCATGAAGCTCTCGGTCGTCATGCCGGTCTACAACGAGGAGCGCACGGTCGAGGAGATCGTGCGTCGGGTGCAGGCGACTCCGTACGACAAGGAGATCATCCTCGTCAACGACTGCTCGAAGGATGGCACGGCCGCGATCCTTGAGCGCATGGCGAAGGAGCAGGCGAACGTGCGCGTGTTCCACCATCCGCACAACCTCGGCAAGGGTGGTGCGCTCGCCACGGGCTTCTCCAAGGTCACGGGCGACGTGGTGCTGATCCAGGACGCTGACCTCGAATACGACCCGACCGACTATCCGATGCTCCTGCGCCCGATCCTCGAGGGTAATGCCGATGTGGTGTTCGGCAGCCGCTTCCTCGGCGGAGCCTACGCGCGCGTGCACCTCTTCTATCACTACGTGGGCAACCGCATGCTCACGCTCGCGTCGAACTGCTTCACCAACCTGAACCTCACGGACATGGAGACCTGCTACAAGGTCTTCCGGCGCGAGGTCGCGGATCGGCTCGACATCCGTTCGCGCACCTTCGCCGTGGAGCCCGAGATCACGGCCAAGGTGGCCAAGCTGCGCGTGCGTGTCTACGAAGTTCCGATCAGCTACGCGGGCCGCGACTACTCCGAGGGCAAGAAGATCGGCCTGAAGGACGCCTTCATCGCGCTGTGGGCGATCATGCGCTGGTCGCTGTTCTCCAGCGTGAAGCCCTTGCGCGAGAAGCGCGGGCACTAGGTTTCGTCGCGCCGAGCGTGGCGGACGGCAGCCGCGCTCACTAGGCTCTCGCATCGCGATGGGTGTCGTCGAGTGCATGTTCCTGGGCTGGGAAAGGCCGTTTCTCCGTTCAGCGGTTCAGACTTGGATCGAACGAGTCAAGGCCCATTCGACGGCGCCCGGACAGTGCCTGATCGTCCTGCCGGGACGTCGTGCCGCGCGCCGCGTCGAGGATCTGATCGCGCAGCTCGCGCCCTCGCATTGGGACCCGCCGCGGGTTGTCTCGGAGGGCGAGCTCGCGCAGGCGCTCCGTCAGCGTCGCGCGCTGCTTGCGACGGACTGGCAGTGCGCGCTCGCGTGGCGCGAGGCGCTCGACGCCTCCGGAGAGGCCGTGCGCGGCAAGCTGTGGGGCGGCGGGGAGCGCATGGACCTTGCCGGACTCGCGCGCCTGTGCGCGAAGGCCTATGGCGAGCTGGCGGCGGAGGATGTCTCCCCAGCGGAGGTCGCTCGGCTCGCCTCGTCGTCCTCGAGGCTCGGGAGCTCGGACTTGTGGAGCGCCTACGCCGAAGTCGAGCGTCGCTATCGAGAGGCGCTCGCCGCGCGTGGTGTCGTGGACCCGGCCTCCGCTGCCCAAGATGCTCTGCACGCCGAGTTCGATCCCAAGTGGCACGCGAACCTGTTCGCGGTGGTGGATCCCCCGCGAGCGCTGCGGCGCGTGCTCGAGCGAGTCGCGCGCGTCGATGCCTTCGTCCTCGCTCCGCAGTCCGAGGCCGCGCACTTCGACGCCATGGGATTCCTCGATGTCGCCCATTGGAGCGAGCGCGATCCGGGCCTCGTGACCGAGCGCTGGCGCTGCGTGGAGTCTCCCGACGAGGAGGCTGCTCACGCGGTAAGGCACTTGAGCAGCGGCGAGACGCTGCTCGCGCCCGAGGAGGTCGCGATCGGTCTGGCCGACCTGAGTGTCCGTCCCTTCCTCGAGCGCAGGCTTGTCGAGCTGGGGTGCGAGCCGCGGTGGGCGGGCGGACGCTCGCTCTCGGAGACACCGCTGGCGCGACTCGTGCTGGCCGCCGTGCGCTGGAGCGTCTCGCGCAGCGCGGAGGACTTCGGCACGCTCGCGCGACACCCGGACTTCGAGGCGTTGTGCGACCTGCCGGGCGGGCGATTGCCTTCCGCCGTGGATGCGCTGCTCGAGGAGCACTGTCCTGCGTCCATCGACGGCGAGTGGCCGCAAGACCCCGGGCGCGCGACGCAGTGCGGCATGCCGGCCCTGCAGCGCGCGCTGCAGCGAGCCACGGACCTCCTCGGCTCCGCCGAGGTCGCTCGTGCCCGCACCGCCCGGGAGTGGTCCGCCTGCCTCCGCGCGCTCGTCACCGCGGCCTATCCGGTGGTCGCCGTGTCCGCCCGCGATCCGCATGGCTGGCTGCAGGTGCATGCACTCGAAGCGCTGGCGCGGCAAGTGGCGGATCTGGGGGCCGCGGAGGGCGCGACGGGCACGCGCAAGCTCGCGGGCAACGAGCTGGCCGAGTTGCTGGAACAGCACCTCAAGTCGATCGAGCTGCCGCCGGCGCCGGCCTCGGGACGCCGGCCTCTGGTCGAGGTCTTTGGCTGGCTCGAGCTGGCGCTCGACGACGCCCCGTGTCTCGCCATCTGCGGCTTGAACGAGGGTTCCCTGCCTTCTCGCGGCGGGAACGGTGGGTTGCTGGGCGAGCCGGCGCGCCGCGAACTCGGGCTGCTCGACGACCGACGTCGCTCGGCGCGCGACGTCTGGGCCTTGACCGCGATTCTCGCAGGGCGGCCGCGCACGCTGCTGCTCTCAGCGCGCCGGGATGTGGAGCGCAACCCGCTCGTGCCGAGTCGCTTCCTGTTCCGCGGTGGCGCGGCTGCGACGCTCGAGCGCGTGCAGCTCGCGTTCCCCGAGCACGAGAGCGAGCTGCCGCCGCCCGCGGGACGGCCGGAGCCTCACGTGCCCGTCGTCGGCGACGAAGCGCCGCCCGAGACGATCAGCGTCACGGATTTCCGGCGCTACCTCGAGTCTCCCTATCTGTACTACGTCGAGACCATCCTGCGCCGCCGCAGCGCCGGCTGGATCGAGCCGGAGCTCGACGCGCGAGCCTTCGGCATCTTCGCTCACGACGTGCTGAGGGTCCTCGGTGATCTCGCGCTGCGCGGCTGCAGCGACGCGGACCGGTTGCGCAGCGCGCTGTTCGCGGAGCTCGACCGGCGCGCTGCGGCCTGCTTCGGTGCCCACGCGCGCCCAGCGGTGCTGCTGCAGCTCGAGAAGTTGCGCCTGCGCCTCGCGCGTGTCGCCGAGTGGCAGGCGACGCAGGCGAGCGCAGGTTGGCAGATCCGACACGTCGAGCTCGACGTCGAACCGGAGCTCCTCGAGGGAATGCGCGTCATAGGGCGCATCGACCGCATCGATTACAACGTCACGACTGGCCAGTGGCGCATCTGCGACTACAAGACCGGTGACAAGGCCGAGAAGCCCGAGAAAGTCCACGGCAGGACGGGGCGCTTCCGCGACCTGCAGCTCCCGCTGTACTACTGGCTCACGCGCTCGCTGCACGGGGACGCCCTTGAGAACGTGCAGCTCGGCTACCTCTCGGTTTCCAAGGCTCAGGATGGTGAGTTGTTCTTGCGCTACCCGATCGATCGCGAGCGCATGGACGAGGCGCTGGCCTGCGCCAGCGCAGTGATCCAGTCGATCCGCAAGCGTGAGTTCGCGGGCCTGCCGGCGAGACCGCCGCTCGATCCGTCGCTCGCGCTCCTGTGCGGCTTCGGGTTGCTCGCGGCACAGGACGTCGCCACCGAGCAGGGGGATGAGGAGGAGGGCGCGGCATGAAGGTACGCTCGAAGCTCTACCGCGCGTCGGCTGGCACCGGCAAGACACACCAGCTCACCAACCACTACCTGCGGCTCGTCTGCGGCGGTGCGCGTCACGATCGCATCGTGGCCTCCACGTTCACGCGCAAGGCTGCCGGCGAGATTTTGGCGCGCGTCCTCGCGCGTCTCGCGCGAGCGGCGACGAGCGACGAGCATGCGCAGGATCTCGACGGGCAGCTCGGTCTGCAGCTCGGGCGAGCGGGCTACCTCGCGCGCCTCGAGGAACTGGCGCGCCGCATCGATGGCTTCCGCATCAGCACGCTCGACGCGTTTTTCGTGCTGGTGGCGCAAGCGCTGGCGGGCGAGCTGGGACTGCCGCCGGATTGGAGCATCGCGGACGAGGTCGATCTTCGACGTGCGCGCGATGGTGCGGTGGCCGACGCGCTAGCCTCACTCGACCGCGACCAGTGGGGGGTGCTGTTGCGGGAGCTCGAGCGCGGGAGCGCGAGTCGCGGCGTTCACTCGACGCTCGTCGGCACCATCGAACTTGCAAGCTCGCTCTTCGCAGAGAGCGATGCGAGGGCGTGGGATCGTCTCTCAACCTCGGCCGGAGTCTCGGAACACGAGCTCAAGGGACTCGTTGCTGGCCTCGAACAGCTTCCGATTCCCCGGACCAGCAAGGACAAGGTCGTCCCCAAGTACGCCGACGCCGTCGCGTCCCTGCGCGAGCTCGTGGGCCGGCCGGAGTTCCACACGTGGAGCCGCTCCCAAGAGGGACTGGCGGCGATTCGCGAGTACTTCCGCGTGGGAGTGGGGTCCAAGATCCGCGACGGCGAGGTCAAGTTCCTCTCCTACGAGATTCCGCGGGAGTGGTTCGACTTCCATGCAGTGCTGCTGCGGCTGCTCGCGGCGGAGGAGCTCGAGACGATTGTGGCTCACAATCGCTCCGCGCGGCGCCTGCTCGAGATCTACGCGCGCAGTCATAGCGAGCGGCGGGAACGCACGGGGCGGCTCGGTTTCGACGAGATCGCGCGTGCACTCGCCGAGCACGCATCGGGCGCGCAGGACTCCTTGTCGGTCGCGCTCGACGAGCGGCTCGATGCGCGCATCGACCATCTGTTGCTCGACGAGTTCCAGGATACGGCGCCTTCGCAGTGGCGCGTGCTGCGCCGCGTGTCCGAGGAACTCGTTCAGGAGCCGGATGGCTCGCGCACGTTCTTCTGCGTGGGGGACACGAAGCAGTCCATCTATGGCTGGCGTGCCGGCGAGCCGCGGCTGCTCGAGTGCATGCACGAGAGGCTGCAGCCGCTCGATGTCGAGCAGCTCAACGTCAGCTATCGCTCTTCGCAGGTCATTCTCGACGCGGCGAACGGCATCTTCCTCCCGGCCGTTCCTTTTGCCGGATTCGCAAGGCACGAGGGCTATGCACGGGCACTGCGCACGTTCCAGTCGGGCTATGTCCGGCACGAGGCAAAGCAGGCCCTACCGGGAGTCTTCCGCGTGCATACGGCGACGAGTCCGGAGAAGCACACGGACCGTCCGCTGCATTGCATGCTGCGCGCGGTCGAGATCGTGGCGCAGGTCCGCGCCCTCGCGCCGCAGGCGACGATCGCCGTGCTGCTGCGGCGCAACAAGTTCGCCGCACTGCTGCTCTCAAAGCTGCGCGAGCTCGACATCCCTGCCAGTGGCGAGGGTGGAAACCCGCTGGTCGACGCGATCTCCGTCCAAGCTGCGTGCGCGGCGCTGCACTGGCTCGAGCACCCCGCCGACGCCGTGGCGCACTACCACGCGGCGACGAGCGCGCTCGGGCCGGCGCTGGGGCTCGCTCCGAAGCTCGGCCCGTCGGCTTGCGAGTCGGTGCACCGCGAGCTGCGTCACTCACTCGCTCGCGAAGGCCTCGCCAGCTGGCTGGCGAACCTGCGCGGCGCCGTCTCCGGCTCCCTTGGCACGTGGGAGCAGCGCCGCTTCGGCATGCTCGTGGAGCTCGCCCTGTCGCAGGAGCCCGCGATCGGCGTCGACGAGTTTCTGGAGCGCGTGCGCAGCGTTCGCGTCGAGGATTCCAGCTCGGCGACCGTGAAGGTCATGACCGTGCACGCGTCCAAGGGCCTCGAGTTCGACGCCGTCGTCCTGCCCGAGCTCGACCTGCCGTGGAAGCAGGATGCGAACGCTTTCTACTGGCGCCGTGAGGGCGACGATCCCGAGGCCCGCATCGACTTTGTGTCTCGCCATGTCTCGGATCCGACCCGCAGGGCTCTCGCGTTCGCGGGACAGAGCGAGATCGTCGAGTTGAATGCGCTCGCCGAGGAGCGCGACATGCGCGACCAGCTCTCGGTGCTGTACGTGGCGCTGACGCGCGCGCGCTTCCGGCTCGACATCGTGGTCCCGCCCGTCGGCAACAAGGACGGCGATCCGCGCTGCTCGGCGGCAGCCCTTGTGCGAGAGCGATTCGAGCTCGGGCATGGCGTGCTCGACGCTTCGTCCACGGTCTTCGAGGCAGGGGACACGGAGGATGGGTGGGTGCGCAAGTTGAAGGGTCGCTCGACGATCCCTGCGCCTGCTCTGCCCAAACTCACGACGCTCGCGTTCGCGCCCAGCGTGCGCAGGCGCGAGCTGGAGCGGCGCAGCCCGTCGGAGCTCGGTCACGACGAGACTGTCAAGACCGAGAAGCTGTTCGAGAGCGTCGGAAATACCCCCAGCCAGCGACGCGGCAGTCGCTTCCATCGCTGGTTCGAGGAGCTCGAGTGGCTCGACGATTTCGCGCGCACGGATGAAGAGCTGCGCGCGCTCGCTCTCGCGGTCGACCGCGACACCGAGGGACTCGAGAAGGACATCGCCGATTTCCGAGCGACTTTGTGCAAGCCCAACTTCCGCAAGCGCTTCTCTAGGCCAACGGAGAAGGTCGAGGTTTGGCGAGAGCGTCGCTTCCGGCGGCCCGTGGGCGATGCGCTGCAGAGCGGCAGCTTCGACCGTGTCGTGCTCTGGCTCGATGGCGAGACGGTCGTGCGCGCGGAAGTGCTCGACTTCAAGACGAGCAAGCCCGACGCCGACCTCGAGCAGCGGCGCGAACACTACCGCCCGCAGTTGGAGGCCTACCGCGAGGCAATGGTCGCGATCACCAAGTTGCCTCCGGCGCTGGTGACCGCCAGCCTGTTCTTCATCGAGGCCGACGAGTACATGCCGATCGAGTGAGGGCGCTCGCGGCTCAAACCGCGAGGTTCTCGCCGAGCGTGTCTTGGCTCGCGACGAGCACGCGCACGCGGGATGCAAGCCCCAGTTCGTGCAGCGTGCGTTCGGCGACTTCGCGCGCGAGCTCGGGTCGGTTGTTTTTCTCGGAGAGGTGCGCGAGCACCAGCGTGTGCAGGTTCGCGCTCGCGAGCTTGCGCAGCATCTGCGCCGACTGCTCGTTCGAGAGGTGACCCGAGTCCCCGGACACGCGCTTCTTCAGCGCTGGCGGGTAGGGACCGCACTCGAGCATGCCGAGGTCGTGGTTGAACTCGAGCACGAGTACGTGAGCGCCGGCGAGAGCGCGCGCGACACCGTCGTCGGGGCGCCCCATGTCGGTCAGGATTGCGGCGACGCGCCCCGCGTGCTCGATGCGGTAAGCCACGGTCGGGTGAGCATCGTGGGGGATCGCGACGTTGCGCACGACGAGGCCGTCGAGTTCCTGCGTGCCTCCGACATTCAGCGTCGACAGATTGCGGCAGCGCCGGATCGCGGCATTTCCCATCAGGCTCTGAGCACAGTGCAAGAGCGCTCGATGCGAGCGCGCCACCTTGCCCGCCGAGCGTGCGTGGTCGAGGTGCCCATGCGTGACCCACACGTGGTGGAGCGTCTTGCGATCCGTGCTCGGCGGAGGCAGCCCCGCCTGCGCTAGCCGCTCCTCTAGCTCCGGTCCCGGCAGCCCCGCGTCGATGAGCGCGCGCACCTCGCCCGCCCGCACCAGCGCGCAGTTGCCCTTGCTGCCCGACGAGATCACCTGCAAGTGCATGGCGGCGGAGAGCATAGCCTCGCGCACTCCGGCCGAATCGTCGCCCAGACTCGAACGCTGGAAACAGCGGCTTTCGGGCGTAGATTGCGGCCATGCGTTTTGTGGTCAAACCGAAGTTCGTGCCGTTCTCCTTTCTGGTCCTCGTCGCGGCCTGTGCCAGCCCGCGCAATCCCGACATCGTCGCGATGGAGGCCGAGCTCGCGGTCCGACGCCTCGAGGCGGATGTGCAGTGGCTCGCTGCCGACGAACAGGAAGGTCGCCGTGCCGGCACTCCAGCGGGCCTGCGCGCAGGCGAGTGGATCGCGCAGCGCATGGCGGAACTCGAGCTCGAGCCGTGCGGCACGCAGGGTTTCCTGCAGTCGTTCGACGTGCCCAAGCCAGTCGAGATCCTCCCGGGCAGCGGCGTCAACGGCGTGACGGATCCGGCGCAGGTCGCAGCGATGTTCTGCGCGACGGCCGGTGAGGTTTCGGGCGAGCTCGCGTGGTGCGGCTACGGCATCGTGAACGCGTCGAAGGGCTGGAACGACTTCCCTGCGCGCCTCGACGGAAAGGTTGCGCTTGTCGTGCGTGGCACGCCGCCGGAATCCGTGGGTACGCAATCCGAGGTCGCTCTCGACGCGAGCGCTGCGGTGCACGAGAGCGCGGGCTGGGGCAACTCTGGCTCACTGTTCCTCAAGGTGATGACGGCGAAGCGTCAGGGGGCGGTGGCCGTGCTCGTCGCGCCGCATCCGAGTCAGAAGGCCGAGCCGTTGCCGGGCTTTGACTTCGGCCGAGCCGCGCAGAGCGTGCTGCCTGCTCTGTACGTGTCCCACGAACTCGCCGCCGCGCTCGTTCCGGGCTATGACGACGCGATCTCCGCGCTCGACGCGGGCATGCCGCTGGCGCAGGCTCCGCAGCCTGCCGCGAGCGCGAAGGTCGTCGCCAACGTCGTGCGCGAGCGCGGCCCCGCGACGAACGTGCTCGGTCTCCTGCGCGGCGAGGATTCCTCGCGCTGCGTCGTCTTAGGGGCGCACTACGACCACCTCGGTTACGGTGGCGAAGGATCGCTCGATCCGCAGGTCGGCCCGCAGATTCACAACGGCGCCGATGACAACGCGAGCGGCACGGCCGTCGTGCTCGAGGTCGCGCGCTCGCTCGCCGCGGGCCCCAAGCCCGGCTGCGACGTGCTGGTTGCGCTGTGGTCGGGCGAGGAGCTCGGTCTGCTCGGCAGCGAGCACTGGGCGCGCGCGTCGACGGACGACCTCGGCCGCGTCGTCGCGAACCTGAATCTCGACATGGTGGGCCGCGCGGGCGACGGACAGCTCGCCGTGCTCGGAGCGGGCTCCGCGGCGCCCTTCGCCGCGTGGCTTGCGGAGCTCGGACCCCAAGTGGGACTGGACCTCGACGTCTCGCTCTCGGGTCAGGGTGTCGGGGGCAGCGACCACCAGACGTTCCTCAAGCGCAAGCGGCCGGCCGTGCACCTCTTCAGCGGGCTGCACACCGACTATCACAAGCCGAGCGACGACGCCGAGCGCTTCGAGGCCGCCGGTGCTGCGAAGGTCGCGGAGCTCACGCTCGAACTGACGCGGCGCATCGGCTCGACGCGCGAGCTCGCGTGGGTCGAGCCGCCGGCGCCGACGAGCACGCAGCCGGGGCAGGCGCGCGCGGGTGGCTTTCGCGTCTGGTTCGGGACGGTGCCAGAGTACGCCTACGACGGCAAGGGCCTGCTGCTCTCGGGTACCTCGCCGGGCAGTCCGGCGGAAAAGGCAGGCATGCTCGCGGGCGACGTGCTCTTGCAGGTGGGGGACATCCCGATCGAGACGATTCAGGACTTCGTCTACGCGCTGCAGACCTACAAGCCCGGCGACGTCGTGCTCGCGCGCTTCCTGCGCGATGGCAAGAGCGAGGAAGTGCGCGTCACGCTCGCGACGCGCGAGGCGCAGTAGCGGCACTCACCGCCACTGTGCGAGGAACAGGTTCGTCTCGCCGGCCTCGGTGCCGCCGCGGTTCGAAGCGAAGACGAGCCACTTGCCGCAGGGCGAGAACATCGCGAAGCTGTCGAAGCCGACGTAGGTCGTGACCTGCTCCAGATCCGTGCCATCGTCGTCGATGGCGAACAGGTCGAACTCGACCTGCCTCTCGCGCTTGTCGTGGTGATTCGTCGAGAAGATGATCCGGCTGTCGCCCGGGAAGAAGTACGGCGCCCAGCTGGCGCCGCCGAGGTCGGTGACCTTGCGGCGGTTGGAGCCGTCGACGTCGCAGGTGTAGATGTCGAGCAGCTGCGGGCGGATCTTGTTCTTCGAGAGCAGGTCCTTGTAGCGCTCGCGCGTGCCCATGCCGTTCTCGGTGAACTTGGTGGCGCGGAAGACGAGACGCTTGCCGTCGTGGCTGAAGAACGCGCCACCATCGTAGCCGAGCTCGTTCGTGACCTGCTTCACGTCGCTGCCGTCGAGCGCGCAGGTCCACAGCTCGAGATCGCCCGAGCGCGTGCTGGTGAACACGATGCGATCACCGGCGGGAGAGACCGTGGCCTCGGCGTCGTAGCCCCGGACGTTGGTGAGCTGGCGCTCGGCGCCGCTCGCGAGGTCCTGCACGTAGAGCTCGTATTCGGGGTGGATGGCCCACACGTAGCCTTCGCTCATGTCGGGGCGTCCGGGGCAGCTCGACTGGCCCGACTGCGTCGAGGCGTAGATGACTTCCTTGTTGCCCGGCATGAAGTACGAGCAGGTGGTGACGCCCCGGCCGCTCGAGATCTGGCGCAGCTCCGGCCCAATCTCGCCGAGCACGAAGATGCGGTCGCAGAGTCCGTCAACCTCGCGCTGCAGCACGAGCTTCGAGCCGTCGAAGCTCCAGTAGCCTTCGGCGTTGTTGCCGCGGCGCGTGAGCTGCCAGAGGTGCGCGAAGTGCTTCTCGGTGGGCTGGATCAGGTCGTCGCGCTGCGCAAGGGTCGGCAGCGGCGTCGGCGCGGCAGCGGGAGTCGTGGAGCAGGATGCGAGTGCGACGAGGGAGCCGTACAGCGCGATGTAGGAACTCTTCATGGAGCCGAGAGCATAGGGGACGGGGCCCCCGGCTCGTCCAGTTCGAGCCCGGCTGCGCGCTCGGCTAGTGCGAGCGCCGCGGCGGCACGGGATCGTGCCCGCCTTCGCAGAACGGATGGCAGCGCGCGACGCGCCGGATCGCGAGCCAAGGCCCGCGCAGCGGCCCGTGGAGTTCGAAGGCCTCGATCGCGTACTGGCTACAAGTTGGGCTGAAGCGACACATTGGCGGCTTCAGCGGCGAGAGGAAGCGCCTGTAAAAGCGCACCGGGAGCGCGAGCAGCCGTCCGAGCAGGCTCACTTCGTCCGCTCCGGCCGCGGTCCGCGCTCGCGCGCGCGAAGGGACGCCTTGTGGGCGAGCTTGCGGAGCTCGGCGCGCAGGGCGCCCATGTCGGGCTCGAGCTTGGGCTGCCCCGGAATCAGGACCAAGTCGCAGTCCTGCGGCAGCTCGTGCTGCTCGAGGCGAAACGCCTCGCGGAACATGCGTCGCAGGCGGTTGCGCTGCACCGCTCCCTTCCAGATGGCCTTGCCGACCGAGAGTCCGAGGCGCGGGTGCGTCAATCCGTTGGGGCAGGCCACCACGACGAGCAGGTCTCCGCGCGCGCGCGAGCCCTGCTTGTATGCGCGCTCGAAGTCGCCCTTGCGGACCACCCGATGCGCGCGCGTGAAGCACAGCCTCCGCGCACCGCTCGCCCCATCGTCGCTTGTCACGCTCAAGAGCGTACGCCGCAAGGCGCGGCTCGCGCCACTACGGCGTATCCGCCAGCTCGTCGAGCTCGTCGCTCGCCCAGCGCGCGCAGCGGGGACCAGAACGAGACGTTGACGGCGATGTTGGACGCCGTGCGGTGCAGCTCGGGCGGCAGGAACGCGTGGTACGCGACGCGGCTTTCGTACCGGCTCGGGCACCAGGCGCCAAAGTGCGGCGGGAGCTCGATCGTCTCGCGGTCCCTGCGGTTGACTTGCTCGCAAGCCGCGAGCACGCGCGCCTCGTCGCTGACTTGGAGCGGCAGGCGCCGCTGCAGCGCGAGCTCATGTCCGATCGCCGGGGGCGGATGTTCCGTCTCCAGCAGGAAGAGCGCGCTCTGGTGGTTTCCAGCGATGGCCGAGATCGCGCTGTTCGAGAGGCCGAACTCCGCCGAGAAGCCGTGCTCGCCCGCGAAGCACACGCTCAAGCGCGCGAGCTGCGACTCGACGGATTGGAAGTCGCGCTCGCTCTACGGCGACGCGCACGGACGCGACGAGCAGCGGCAGGCGCGGCTTGCGTCAGGCATGCGGCTCGCCCTCGAAGATCGAGCGGCGCGAGCCATCGAACCTCGCCGAGCCGAGCCTCGCGAGCTGGGTCAGCGCGGCCACGAACTCCGCCGGCTGGCCGTCGTCCTCGTCGCTCCCGAAGCTCACGCCCGCATCGACACTCACGCTCGCGCGCGCCGTCGGCCTCTGCGTGAGCCACCCACTGGGCGGATCCTTCACGCTCACGCGCGTGCGCGTCGGTCCCGCGACGGCGACGAGCTCGTTTCCCTCGAACGCGACCGCGAGGCCTTCGGCGCGCAGGGCGTCGTGCAACTCCGGCAGCGGACTCCGCAGGGAGCGGGAGAGCACGGGCGGGACGCGGCACGCACGGAAGGCACTCCTCGAAATCGAACCGTGACGACAGTGTTCCCGCCGGACCGAATCACTCGCGCCAGGCCCACCGCGGGCCCGCGACTCTTCGGGAACCGAAGCGCACGTCGTGCGCTGCAAGAAGTCTAGCAGCGCGGCGAGAGGTAGCCGCTGGCTCGCGAGGCGCGCGCAGCGCAGACTAGAACGAAGTGGAACTCGTGCGGCAGGCGAACTGGTTGGGGGGCGGCTGGGCGCGGGCTGAGCGCGGGCTCGAGTTCGAGGTCGGCGAGCGCACCGGCGGTGCGGAGCGCTGGCCGCGCTCAGGGGCGGAGGATGCGCGGCGCGCGCTGCAAGCGGCGGCGATCGCTGGCGCGGAGTGGCAGCAGCTGGGGCGCGCGCGGCGCGTGGCGGAGCTGCGGCGCGTCGCGGAGGCGCTCGAGACGGAGCCGGTGTGTGCGGCGCTGGCGCCGGACCTGGGGCTCGAGGCCGACGAGCTGCGCGGACGCATCGACTTGGAGCTGTTCCGCTTCCGGGAGGCGCTGGAGCTCTTCGTCGAGGGGCCCGAGGAGCGCGGCGTCGGAGTGTTCCTCGCGCACTGGAGCGACCTCGTGGGCGGACTGGGAGCCCGCGTGGCGCGCAGCCTCGTGGCTGGGCGCACGCTGGTCGTGCGCTCGGACCGGCGCCTGCCACGGGCCGCCCAGCTTCTTGCACAGGCCTTCGAGCGCGCGGGGCTCGCTGGTGCGTCCGTGTGCGTGCTGCACGGCGACCAGCCCGACCTCGACGTCTCCCTCGCCGGGAGCCCCGAAGTGGCCGTGGTGCGCGTCCGGGAGGCCGATTCGGCCCTCTCCGCGTGGTGCCCGCTGGCCGCGGCTCGTCCCGTGACAATCTGGGAGCTGTGGCGCGTCGCCAACGCCTCGCTCGCGCTCTCCGAGGGCTGCGACGTGGGCCTCGCCGCGGAGGGCTGCGTGGAGCGTTTCCTCGGTCGCTCCACTACACTTTCGGGGCAGTTTCCGGGATCCATCGCCCGGGTGCTGTGTCCCGAGCGGCTCTTATCGCGTTTCACCGAAGAACTTCTCGCCAGCCTCGATCGCAACCCGGACGCGCGCCGTCCGGTGGCCGCGCTCGACGCGGACCTCACCGACCATCTGGCCCACGCGTGGGCGCTCGGCCTCGACGAGGGTGCCACTCCGCTGCGCGGGGAGGACCCGCTCGGGCGCGCCGGGGGAGATGGGCCCGTCGGGCTCGTCTTCACCAATGTCGCGCCCCGCTCGGGGTTCTCGCGCCTGACCCGTCCGGCCCCGATTCTGGCACTGGTGCGGGTCCCGTCGGGGGTCGACGCGGCAGAGCTTCAACGGGAGCTCGACGGCGAGCCGAAAGTGTCTGTCCACGGAAGCCTCAAGCCATGATCCACCCCCAGAACGTCCACGAGACCCTGAAGCGCCACCAGCTGGCCGACGGCTACCCCTTCGTGCTCGATTTGGACAAGAGCCACGGCTCGTGGCTTCACGACGCGCGCACGGGCACCGACCTGCTCGACTTCTTCACCTGCTTCGCGTCGTGGCCGATCGGCTACAACCACCCGCGCATGAGCGAGTCGGCGTTCTCCGCCGAGTTGCTCACCGCCGCGCGCAACAACCCGGCCAACTCGGACCTCTACACCGTCTCGATGGCACGCTTCGTCGAGAGTTTCGCGACGCGCGTGACGCCGCAGGGCTTCCCGTACCATTTCTGGATCTCCGGGGGCGCGCTCGCCATCGAGAACGCGATCAAGGTGGCCTTCGATTGGAAGGCTCAGAAGCTCCGCCGGCGCGACCTGCACGAGAGCTGCGACGACCTCGTCGTTCTGCACTTCAACGACGCCTTCCATGGCCGCTCGGGCTACACGCTCTCGCTCACCAACACGGACCCAGCCAAGACGGGCCTGTTTCCCAAGTTTCGCTGGCCGCGCGTGCACAACCCCGGCCTCGAGTTCGACCTCGACGGCGGCATCGCCAACGACATCGTCACTTCCGAGGCGCGCGCCTGCGCCGAGATCGAGCGCGCCTTCGCCGAGCACAAGGGCAAGGTCGCCGCGATCCTGATCGAGCCGATGCAGTCGGAGGGGGGCGATCACCACTTCCGGCCCGAGTTCCTCAAGAAGCTGCGCGCCTATGCGGACGAGCAGGAAGCGCTGCTCGTCTTCGACGAGGTGCAGACGGGCTTCTTCGGCGCAGGCAGCCCGTGGCTGTGGCAGCAAATCGGCGTCGCGCCGGACATTGTCGCCTTCGCCAAGAAGTCCCAGCAGGCGGGCATCTACTCGAGCAAGCGCGTCGACGACGTGCCCGAGAACTGCTTCCACCGTCCGAGCCGTATCAACTCGACGTGGGGCGGCAACCTCGCGGACATGGTCCGCGCCACGCAGATCATCGACATCATCCTGCAGGAGAAGATGCCGGAGAACATCGCGGCGCGCGGATGCCAGTTCGTAGCCGGCCTGCGCCAGCTCGGGCGCTCGGGCGCGCCGTTCTCGAACGTGCGCGGCGTGGGCTCCCTGTGCGCCTTCACGCTCGCCGACACGGCGACGCGCGACGCGATGATCGGCCGCCTGCGCGACCAACGCCTGCTCGCGCTGAAGTCCGGCACGCGCGCGATCCGCTTCCGCCTGCCGCTCAACGTGACGGCGGGTGAGGTCGACCTCGCGCTCGGCAAGATCGAGGCCGCGCTGCCCGCGCGTGCCTGCTAGCTCGAGCGTCGCTCAGGCCTGACGGCGGATGCGCAGCTGGCCGCAGGCTGCGTCGCTCTCGACACCGCGCGACCAGCGCACCGTGGCGATCAGACCACGCTCCACGAGCGACTGGTGGAAGCGTTGCACGGCGAGCTCCGTGGGGCGGCCGTAGCCCGAGTCATCGACGGGGTTGAACGGAATCAGATTCACAGTGCAGCGGCGGCGCGCGAGGCGCTGGGCGAGCCGTTCGGCATGACCGTAGGTGTCATTTTCGCCCGCGAGCAGCACGTACTCGTACGTGATCTCTCGGCCGGTCTGCTCGAACCAGTCGTCGCCCGCGGCGAGCACTTCCTCGATCGGCACGCCCGCCATCGCCGGCACGAGCACGTCGCGCTGCTCCTGGTCGGGCGTGTGCAGCGAGATCGCGAGTTGGAAGCGCGGCTTCTGCGGCGCGATGCGGCGCAGGCGGTCGGGGAAACCCACGGTCGAGACGGTGACCTTCCGGCTGCCGAGCCCCATTTCGTCGTGCACGACGTCCAGCGCGGCCGACAGGTTCGCGTAGTTGAGCAGCGGCTCGCCGATGCCCATCACGACGCTGCGCGAGAGCATCCCGAGCGCGCGACCGCGCACATACTGCTCGACGATCTCGTGGGCCTCGAGGTTGCGCACGAGCCCGGCGCGACCTGAGGCGCAGAACGGGCACGCGACGGGGCAGCCCACTTGGCTGGAGACGCACAGCGTGGCGCCCTTGCCGCTGGCGAGTTCGCGCGGCGGGATGTGCACGGTCTCGACGGTCGCGGGCCGTGCGCCATCCTGAAACGACAGCAGGAGCTTCGTGGTGCGGTCCCAGGCGACGCTGCGGTCGAGCTCGACGCCGGAGAGGATCGGCAGCGCCTCGGAGAGGCGAGCGCGCGCGGCGGCGGGCAGCGCCGTCATGTGCGCGTAGTCGGTGACGCCGCGCTCGAGCACTTCCTTGCGCGCGATCTTGGCATGGAACGGCTTCAGGCCGAGCTCCGTGAAGCGCACCGCCGCCTGCGCGGCGTCGAGCGCGAGCAGCGAGACGGGCACGGATGTGCTTGCGGACTCCATGGTGCTGTCAGCCGCGCGGCGCAGTCAGCGCCACGCGCAGTTCCTCGCCGATCAGCATCGCCACCCGCCGCGCTTCCTGCAGGTCGTCCGGGTTCGCGCCGCCGACGGCCTTGTGGCCGCCGCCTCCGAAACGCTCCATCATCTCCCCGATGTGCACCTGCACCGGCGGGGGATTCCACGGATTCTCGCCGGCCATGACGTGGAAGCCCGAGCGCGTCGGGATCACGCCGACGGCGTAGTGCGTGTCTGGGTAGTGATAGAAGGGCGCGAAGCGCTCGCGACGGATGTTGTTCGACGAGGCGTCGTAGACGAGCACCTTGTCGCGGCGCCACTCGACGCACGGCGGGAACTGCTGCAGGGCCTTGTCGCGGTTGCGCGTCGCGCGCTGGAAGCTCTTGTCGACGTCGCTGCGGCGCGCAACAGAGTCGAGGTCGCCGCTGGACATGGCGCCGACGAGTTCGTCCGTCCAGTCCGGATTCGGGGCGGCCGTCAGTGCGCGCGCGATGCGCAGCGCGGGCGTGTCGCCGAATATGGCCTGATCGACGCTCTTGTAGCGCGCGGCATCGATCACGTTGGACCACTCGGCCATCTCGCGGAAGCGCTCCGGAATCGAAAAGCCCCAGTGGCGTTCCGCGTGGGCGAGGATCAGCGGCGGGCAGGAGGGCGAGCCTTCGTCCCACTGCCAGCGCTCGCTCGGGCTGTAGGCCGCACGCAGCTCGGGTGTCATGAAGGTCGTGGGATGATGGTCGAACCAGTACTCGGCGCGCGGGTGGAAGTGAAAGTCGACGATCGCGAAGCGCTCGTGCGCGCTGAAGTTTTCCCAGTCTGAGCGCTGGTCGTAGTTGACGCTCGACCAGGCCGGAGCCTCGCCGCGCCGCTCGCGCAGGGCCGTGGCGAGCACCGCGGCGGAGACCATGCCGTCGAAGTCGCGGTGAGAGTGAATGCGCACGGGACCAGAGGAGTTCATGAGGCGGTCAGAGGATAGCGAACGCGCTCGCGCGACACACGCTCGGCCTGCACTCGCGTGCATGACCTGCAGGGCCTGCTAGCATCCAACGACATGCCGAATCGCGACAAGCTGTACAAGGAATCGACTCCCTGGCTCGCGTGGGCTGCGCCGCTGTGCGTGCTCTTGCTCGGGATCTTCGCGTACTCGAACGGATCGAATGGCGCGTTCGTGTTCGACGATCACGTCGACATCACCGACAACGTGGCGATTCGCGAGCCTTGGCCGCCGTGGCGCGTGATCCTCGATCAAGGGCAGTCCGGCGTGTCCGGACGTCCCGTGGTTGCGCTCTCTTACGCGCTCAACTACGAGTGGTGCGAGTACCAGCCGTGGGGCTGGCACTGGGTCAACGTCGCGATCCACCTGCTGACCGCGCTCGCGGTCCTCGGCTGCGTGAGGCGTGCGCTGGAGTTGCCCCGTTTCGCGGCCCGCTGGGGGAGTCGAGCGCGTTGGTTAGCGGCCGCTGTGGCCTGCGCGTGGGTCGTGCACCCGCTCTCGACGGGCGTGATCATGTATCGCGGCCAGCGCGTCGAGTCGATGATGGCGCTGTTCTTCGCCGCGACGTTGTATTGCGCGCTGAGGGCCTTCGAGCACGATGCCTCGCGCACGTGGACTCGACTGGCGATTCTTGCCTGCGCTCTAGGGACCGGCTGCAAGGAGGTCATCGTCGGCGCGCCGGTGCTCGTGCTGCTGTTCGATGCCTTGTTCGTTGCGGGCACGTGGAAGGGGGCGCTGGCGGCGCGGCGCGCGCTGTACTTCGGCCTGTTCGGCACGTGGGCGCTGATCGCGCTGTTCGTCGTGCTCGCGGAGGGGCGCAGCGATTCTGTCGGCTTTGGGTACAGCGAGGTCGGCGTGTGGGAGTACCTGACCACGCAGGCTTGGGCCGTACCGCACTACGTGCAGATCTCCGTGTGGCCCGATCCGCTGGTGTTCGACTACGGCAAGCGACCGATCACGGAGCTCGCGCGCTGGCTGCCGGGCGGTCTCGCGGTGCTCGCGCTGCTCGGCCTGACGGCGTGGGGCCTGCTGCGGCGCAGCGGGCTCGCCTTCCTCGGCGCGTTCTGGTTTGTGATCCTCGCGCCCACCTCGAGCGTGCTGCCGATCGTGACGGAAGTCATCGTCGAGCATCGCGCCTACTTGCCGAGTGCGGCGGTGCTCACGCTGGCCGCGCTCGGTGGCGCCCTGGCGCTCGAGCGACTGGCCTTGTCGGCCCGTGCCCCGGTCGCAGGCTTGGCGCTGCTCGCCGTCGTCGCGATGTTCGCGTGGCGGACGAGGGCACGCAATGACACGTATCGCTCGGAGATCGGCGTGTGGGCCGACACGGTGGCGAAGATGCCAGAGAACGACCGAGCGCAGGCCTGCTACGGCAACGACCTGCGCGTCGCGGGCCGCATCCAGGAGGCAGGCGAGCGCTATCGGGAGGCCGTGCGGCTCGCGCCGCAGGACCCGTACTGGGCTGCGAACTGGGGCACGTGGTTGTTCGATCAGGGTCGTCTCGCGGAGGGTATCGCCGAGCTTGAGCGCTCGCGCGACCTGCTCCCGACCTACGGCATGACGCTGCAGAACCTGGGCAGCGGCTACCAGCGCCGTGGCGACATCGAGCTCGCGATCGCCTCGTGGCAGGCGGCGCTGGACCACGGGGCTCCGGCGGCGAGCTTCGTCACGATGCAGCTGGTGTCGATCCTGCAGGGACGGGGGCGCGAAGCGGAAGCTCTCGATGCCCTGCGCCGTGGCTGCGCGCTAGCCACCAACGATCCGGAGCTCCACGTTCAGCTCGCGCGCGGACTGCTGCGCCCCAAGGCTGCGGCGGAACGTGATCCTGCCGCAGCCCTGCTCGCCGCGCAGCGCGCCGCGCTGCTCCGCGGTGGCGTGGCGCCGGAAGCCGCGGAGCTCGAGGCCGAGGCTCTCGCAGCGCTTGGGCGTCGTGCGGAGGCGAGCATGGCCTATGCGCGCGCGGCCGGCCTGTGGCGTGCGCTCGGCGACGCGGGTCGCGCGCGCGAGTGCGAGTCGCGCGCGGCCAGCATCGGACCGGCGCTGCCGCTGCGCTGAGCGCGTCTCGCGCGCGAGGAAGACAAGCGAGCAGCGCAACCCTCGTCGGGCTGCGCTGCGCGCCATGCGGTCCGTGGGCTCGCGGCGGAGGCCCTAGGCCGACTCGCGCTCGACGCGCGGCTCGGGGATTGACAGATCGGCGGCGGGGGCCTCGGCCACGTCGGTCTGCGTCAGACCGCGGGCGAGGCTCGCCTCGCCGCGCACGTGCTTGCCCTCGACCATGAAGTGGCGGGTGTCCGTGCGCGAAGGCAGCTCGAACAGGAGGTCGCGCAGGGTGTCCTCGAGGATCGAGCGCAGGGCGCGCACGCCGGTCTCGCGCTGGATGGCGATCTTGGCGATGGCCTCGAGGGCGTTCGGGGCGAACTCCAGCTCGGCTCCCGAGAGCTTGAACAGGCGCTGGAACTGGCGCGTGAGGGCGTTGCGCGGCTCGGTCAGGATGCGCACGAGGTCGCCTTCCTTGAGCGTGTCGAGCGTCGAGATCACCGGCAGGCGGCCCGTGAACTCGGGAATCATCCCGAACTCGATCAGGTCGCGCGGCTCAAGGTGCTTGAGGAACTCGTCGCGGGTCGAGCTGTCCGCCTTGTCCGGCAACTGGGCGGCACCGCCGCGCAGCTTGGACGTCGCCGTGCTCTCGACGTTGCCCGCGAAGCCGATGCGACTCTTGCCGACACGGCGCGAGATTCAAAACCGGGGCGCGTATGCAGGGCTGTAATTCAGCGGGGTTTGCGCCCAGCAGTGCGCCGCCCAAACTGGGTGGCGAGTTCCAAAAGAATTTCTTTCATAGGGATCTGCGGCAACAGAGTCCCGCCCGCGCATAAAAGTCGAAGCCGATGCCTACAGATAGTTGAGCGCAGTCGCTGGCGCAATCCGC
>SXGT01058570.1_pt1 | contig 39124 bp, 31 predicted proteins | sample 3176221 | NCBI WGS metagenome assembly SXGT01 (sample SAMN11356862, study PRJNA531348) | freshwater metagenome | isolation source: freshwater sample F1-120 | place: China: Fuxian Lake, Yuxi | collected 2017-12-25 | reverse complement strand
TGCGATCGCATCGTGTTCGCGCGCGCGTGCAGCCAGACGCCGATGAGTGCAGCAGCTGCGACTGGAGCAGGAGTCGATCCCCATGAGGGTCGCAGAAAGAACCCAAAGAAGAAAAGGATGATGAAGACTGTCCACGCCCAGGGAAGGGCGATCCGTCCAGACGCGATCGGACGCAACGGCCGCTCGCGCGCATCGATCTTGCGGTCGACGATTCCATTGAGCACCATGCCGGCGAGATAGAAGGCGCACATTGCGAGTGCCACATCGGGAGCCGCCGTCAGCGGAACGGGAGTCATTGCGATCACTCCTGGAACCCCCCAGGCACGATCGATTGCTAGGACGAGCGCGACTCCAACGAGCGAGTTGGTCACGATCGTCGGAAGATTCGAGAAGCGGGTGAGCGCGAGCCAGTCGTTCAAAGGTGAGTGTGTTCGTTGAAAACTCATGCGTAGTCCTTATCGGATTCCTGCGGCGTGCAACTGCGCTTTGGTCCAGATGATTTCGTCGGCGATCCCGTGCGCGAGCGAATCTCGGCGGTGGTCAACTGGGAGCGCGTTCCAGGCATAGGTCTCGACCTCGTAGTGACGGATGCCGTCGCCCTGAACGATGTTCGCAAAGCACGCAGCGATCTCGTGGCTGGTCGTGCCGAGCGCACCGATCGATTCGCGATCGACTGGCACATGAAAATGCACCCGCCAGATTCCAACTGGTGCCTCATCGAATGCGCGGTCAAGATCTTCGTAGAAATGCACAGCACCCGCCCCATCGAGCACGCATGTCTGATGCAGGTACTTGGGTTCATCGAAGTTGCGAAGTTCTCGAAACCCGCGCTCGCTCCCATCGCAGGTGAGTGCACTCGAGACTTGCACCTTGCCGATGCGGATTCCAGCGCGCCGATAGGTCTCAAGCGCATCGGCTTGTGGCTCGAACATCACTGCGCTGTGGCAAATGTCATGGCAGACACGCACATAGCGGCGCGGATCGGCCAGTTCGGCACTCGGACGAACGCACTGATCAAAGAAGGCGACGACATCGTGCGCTCGGTCGAGCGCACACCCCGGCTCTGGCTCGAGGTCGAGATGAATGCAGACGCCGCGCGATTCTTCGAGTCGCTTGAGATGCCTGGCAACCTGTTCAATCTGTGCACATGCGAGTCCGACACTGGCTCCACATCCATCGCGCGTGAAGGTCGAACGCCAACCGAGTGGCAAGGTTGAGATCGATCCCTCGCCCGCGATGTCTGGCGCAAGCGAGTCATCTGGCAAGAGGTCTGCAAGGATGTCGGCAAGGCTCATTGTGTAGAGCGCACGGCGAACATCACCCCAGTGAGGCTCGTACACAGCTTTCTTTCCGCGGCCAGCGTGAAAATCGCCGTACGGAAATCCGTTCAGCGTGAAGACAACGAGCCCGCGCGCGAACAGCCAGTCGCGAAGTCGCGCGGTGCCATCGGGGTCTTCGCGAATCTCGTGCACCGATCGCGCGCTGAGCCAGAGTCCGACCGGCATGAGCCCCACTGGATGCACGAGTTGGCGGACGGCAGTCGAGTGGCGGTCCAACGCAGCAAGCGTCTGCGTGAGGGTCGCTCCGGCATGAACATTCGTGCAATAGCCAACGACACTCATGCGCACGCCGATGCGCGTTTGTGTGCGCGCGCCGCATCAACAAGTTGCGCAATCACCCCGTCGCCCATCGTTGCGTCGGGGGTGCGCTCGGGATGCCACTGCACACCGACTCGAAATGGTTTGTTGGGATCACGTATCGCTTCGAGCACGCCATCGTCGGACCATCCAACGGCGTCGAACGGTCCAGCATCGGCAAGGGCTTGATGATGCCAACTCGCAACCGATCCATTGCCCAGTGCGCTCTCAACCGCATGTGTGTTGTCGTAGCGGTGCCGATCTGCGTCTGGCTTGGCATCATGCAAGTGCTGAATCAAAGCGCAGCCTGCGTGAACACCCATCAGCTGCATCCCAAGACAGATGCCTAGAAGCGGCATCTGTGAGTGATGCGCCATCGCGTCGAGAAGGGCGAGCTCAGCCGCTTGCCGCTCACCAAGCATGATCTGTGCCTGCGGATGCAGGGCGATTCCAAATGGACGGGTGTCAATATCGTCACCACCGGTCATGATCACTCCATCGACCAGTGGCAAGAGCGCGGCGCGAGTCGACGCAATAGCTGGAAGAACCATCGGCGTGCCACCTGCGCGCACGACTGCATCGATGTAGGTCGCCTTGACTTCATGGCGCAGACGTCCCTTGTCATCACGAACGAGATTCGCCGTGATGCCAATGATCGGATGTGCCAGTGGACTCATGCGTGCATTATGGTCGAAGCGCGTTGAGCGTGTAGTACGCATCGGAGTGCAGCAGGGGATCGCCCCCCGCGCTTCGCACGCCGTCAGCGTGCAGCTCATGCACATAGCCCGCGCGAAGTCCTTCGACCCGCAGCGCGATGCGGCGGCCGTCGTCGCTCAGCGTTCCAGGGTGCACGACAAGCGTGGCGGTGTCGACTTCTGGGCTTCCATAGATTGAATGCAGCAGATAGGTGAATGAGGACATTCGCCACGATGTGGGGTTCTGCGCAGAGGCAACATCGGCTGGTTCCGTGAACTCGATCTCGAAGCCATCAGGTCGAGCGCGCATGTGCAGAATCTCAAAGGGATGCTCGCCCGTCCAGCGCACGCGCTGCAATCCTTCGGTCGCAGTTCCAAGCGACGCCCACCCGCGACTCGTCTCTCCAACGAGCAGCGATCCATCGCGGTCGAAGGCAAGTCGGATCGCACCGCATGCGAGTCCACTACGCAGGGGAAAGCACGCTCCTTGCCACTGGTCCGACACCTTCTCGAGGTCGACGCGCATCAGACAGGCCGAGTACTGATCGGCGACGATGATCTGCGACTCAAAGGGACCAAACGCGCCGCCGGTCGTGTCCCACACAAATCCAGTTGCACTGCGCCCCATCTTGTCGTACGGAAACCAGATCGCGGGAAGCACAAGCGATGGCATCTTGCGCTTGGCGTCCATGATGCGATCGCCGTCGGGGTAGTCGCGAGGCGTTCCATCAGGAAGCAACGGCCGCGTTGCACCGAGTGTGTCGGGCGGACCATCGGCCGTTGGCATGGGGTATGTCACGCGAGCACGTGGATCGAATGTGTCAAGCGCACCGAAAGGATGCCCATGCCAACTGCCCTCGCTGAGAAGCGAGAGCTTGTTCATCGGACACCACTCGCCCTGATTGTCGGCGTAGAAGATCTCTCCCCACGGACTGCGCTCGATCGCACTCGGTGATCGCAGTCCCGCCGCAAACGGCGTCGTAGTGCCATCAGCAGCGATGCGCAGCGCCCATCCACGCCACGGCATTTCGCCGAAGGGGCGCGCTCCAAATGGCTTGTTGAGAGTCACAATCGCATTGCCTGCAGTGTCAAAGACTGGCCCGAAGCAGTACTCGTGGTAGTTGCCTGAGAGCTTCCACTCATCGCAGAGCGTCTCGACGCGATCGACACGACCATCGTTGTTGGCATCGAGCACTCTCGAAAGTTCGCCCCTCTGTGCGAGATAGACCCACGGACGGGCATCGCCTGGCTTCATCGCAAGCCCCAGTGGCTCCTGTAGTCCGTCGGTGAAGAGCGTCCAGGTGGGCGATGACGTCGATGCGCCAGCAATCATGAAGATGTCACCGCGGCGGGTGCTCACCATCACGCGGTCGTCACCAAGTGGCAGAATGCCCGTGATTTCAGGCACAAGTCCATCGGGCGCAGCGATCGTCTCAACCGTCCAATAGCGCGCCTCGCGATCTGGATGCCGAGCCGGCGCGACCGATGTTGCCGACAGCGGTTCGAACGCCTGCTGCGCGTGTGAGACTGCCGCGACGATCAACAGCATTGAGAGCCCACACGTTTGGTTGATCACCAGGCGTACTCCACAAGCACTCGCGCTTCGTAGGGTCGGTTCGGATCAGCACCGGTGGCGAACCCAACGGGAACCAGCAGCGCTCCGTCGTGCACGAACGCGCCTCCACCACGCACGAAGAGTGTGGGTCCACCTTCGGCCTTCCATCCATCACCTTGCTGAGTGATCGCGCTGGCGGTCCAGACGCGCAGCATGACCCCCGCGAGTTCGTGGCTCGCACGAATCACGAACTCGCGGACGAGATGCGCGCCTCCCACAGCTCGGGCAGGGGAAAGGCGTTCTTCGACTTCAATCTCACCGAGGGCTGTGCGAAAGGTGGGCACATTCTCGAGGTCGCGGTCGATGCCGAGGAAGCGCCATCCGCTCTCGCGTCCAGAGGTCGTCGGCCACACGTCGCGCGGGTCACTCAGCACTGCGACAGCATCGCCTGGTGGGAACGAAATCACGTCGATTCCAGCAGGTTCGCAGAGTAATCCCGCGCGGCCAAACCAAGTGCCGGTTGCGTCCATGAACTTGCCTCGCCACGCCTTCGCGGTGCGTCGATGTTCCGCGTCGTACACAAAATGCACTTGTTCTTTGAATCCAACCGCAAAGCAGCGCGCGCTGAGCCCATCCATGAACGTGCCAAGCATGATCGGACGAGTCGTTGGCGCGAGCTCGTACGCGCTACCTGGCACGAGGCCCTTGGGTAGTGGCATCGAACTTCCAAGCGCGAGGTACGACCAGATCGCCGAGATCTGCTTCGCAGGATCGCCCCCCAAGATCTCAGTGTGCACGCGTTGCCCGGGTTGCCAGAACGACGGCATGCGGGTGCCTGGGTAAATCGCGGCTGGATTTCGCATGTACCTCTCGAACCACGAGTGGCGGATGCGCGCGTAGGTGTACGAGAGGTCGATCGCGGGGCTGCCAGCGGGCGCGTAACCGGCGCACCCATGACATGCAATACATGCGAACCCTTCACTGCCGACGAGTTGCTGTCCCTCAGAAATGACCTCTGGTCGCATTGGTGGATCACTCTCATGCGCTGGCGCATGGTCGGCCGCGGCGAAGAGCGCGCTTAGCGGCGCACTCGACTTCGAACCAAAGCGGGGCATCCGCGCAAGCAGATATGGCCGAACTCTGCCGTGTCCGGCGAGCACTGTGTCGATCGCGCTGGTCCGAAGTTTTGCACCAGCGTCGTCGAGCGTCGGGGGAACCCGCCCCTGTTCACCAATGTCTGCCGTGCCTTCGAAGTGCGAGAGAGTCTCTGCCGTTGGTTGTCCGACGCTGCTTCGGGCGTGGCAACCAGTGCAGTTGAGTGCAAGAAGGTGCAACGCGAGCGACTCGGTCGCAGGAAGCGCAGCGCGCAGACTATCGAGGTCAGCAAGGCGATTCTGTAGTGCAGTTCGTTCACTCGGTGAGAAGCCAAAGTCTGGGGCGTCTGATGCACGAGGGTGCTCACTCAGGCACCCGCGCGTGAGGTCGAGAGATGCGAGAGGCGACTCACGAGGATCGGGTCGAGGTGTCACCGTGCCGTCAGTCGCAGTCTCAGGAGATCCGTGACACTGGACACATCCACTTTGCACAAAGAGGTTGCGGCCTCGTTGCACCCGTTGTTCGTAGCCGACGGCGGGAGCGTCATGCGCGTGAGTCACAGCGCGCAGTGGGATCGCCTCGCGCGTGTACGCCGACTGAGGTACGCGCTCGCGCTCGACTCCAGGACCCTTCCACTCGAGTCGCAGGTCTGCGTTACCCGCACCTTCAAAGTAAGTCACCAACAACTCATGTGGACCCGCTGGCAATTCGAGCGTTGCTGACTTCCAGTCGAAACCATGCACTCCGGGGCTCTCCATCAGCAGCGCGCCATCGAGCGTGAGGGACGATCCATCATCGCTCCCAAGCCAGAGGGTCCACATACCCGACGTAGGGATGGTCAGCGTTGTGCTCAGACGCATCCCCCACGCATCGGCGCGCGCGAATGGCGGAATGTCGATGTCGAGCACTGCATCCATGCGCGCGGGCAGAAGTGTTGCGCTCGGACCGGTGCCGATGAAGGCCCCTTCGAAGTATCGACACGAGACTCCGGGCGCTTTCGTGAGCGCGAATGTCCCATCAGTCGATTTGCCTTGGCCGCGAAGCAGGTAGGAGGCGATCGCGGTCGCTTCATCAATCGACAGTTCGAACTGCGGCATTTGTCCGCCAGGCCACACGCCAGCGGGATCGAGCAGAAACTGCACGAGTTCGGGCCGAGTCCACTTGTCGACGAGCCATGACTCGTCGGTGAGCGATCCCTCCGACCCAGCGGGATGGCAGGCGACGCAGCCGAGGGTTCCCCACAATCTCTCGCCGCTGTTGAGTTGCGCCGGAAAGGTGGACACCGCACTCACCACCGCGCGATCAACCGTGATGTCGATGGCGCGCCGCGATGCGAGATACGCGGCGAGATCTTCAATCGCTGTTCGCGAGTGATCGCCGCCGAGCCCTGACAACAGGTCTGGCATCCGCATTCCAGTCGAACCGACATGTGGATGCGACGCGAGGTACTTGGCGATCCATGCTTCACCCGCTCGGTCGCCGATCCCAGCCAGCGACGGTGCGGGAAGCGATCCTGCGTGAACCATCGACTCGGGGGCGCTGTGGCACGCGACGCAATTCGACCGAGCGATCAACAAGTCCGCAGTGCGCTGCAGATCTGAGGTCGCTCCTTCGAGACTCGCCTTTTCGGTTGATGGGTCACCGCACCCACACAGCACCGCGATTGCGAGCAGCGAAGGTCGAACGCAACAGATCACGCGCAGTCGCCGCGCCATCGCGTGAATGCTAATGACTCCCAGTGAGGGTTACGAGTCAATCTCGTAGGTCAGACTCACGACAGCCTTCACCGTCTTGTCGATCGTCGATGTGTCGCTGATTCCCCAATCGCTCACACTCGTCGATCCAAGCGGGACGATCTGAAAGACTCCTTGCGAAGCGCTCGTGAGTTCGCCAACACCACTATTCGATCCGTTGGCAAGCAGTGTCGCGCGTTCAAGCCCATTCTGCGTCGCTTTCTCAAGCAGCGTCATCTTTGTTGCTTCGAGTCCACCGAAGATGAAAGTTGGCGAGCCCGAACTGATCTGGACCCCGTCTCGCACGAGATCGGTCGCCTTGCGAGAGATGGCGCGAATTGCCTCGACGCGACTCGTTCGCACAAGCAGCGCCTGCGAGAGCATGTATCCCTCGATCGAGTTTGTGTTGTGCCCTTCTTTGTCTTGGGTGTAGAAGGTCGATGTATTCACTTCGAGTGGGGTGATCTCTGACTCGAGAAACCCATCAGCACGCACAAGCGCGTTTAGTTTCGCAAAGTCAACTTCGAGTTTCGCGAACGCCTCGACAAGTGTGGAGCCGCGAGCGCTCACCGTGCCGTACCACGACCCCCAATCTGAGACGACATTGACTTCTGCAACACCTTTCACTTGAATCGTCGCTGGCTCCTTCTTGAAGTTCGCAATCGCGCGGCCGAGCGACTGCGATCCAACGGTCACGCCTAGAGCGAGTGTGGCGCCAAGGCAAAACATGCCGAAGCCAAAATTCTTGACGAGCGGGGGAATGCGATAGATCAACGATTCAGACATGGGTGCGTCCTTGCAGCGATGCGTGCGATGTGCGAGCGAAGCGCGTCATCCATGGCGCGCTGGAGCGAAGAGTACCCCTCACCACACCGTTGGTCGAGGTCACCCGCGCGCTCGCCAGAGCGCGATCAACTCCGACTCGCGCTCGGCCGTGATGCCTGGCGCGCGACCTGACCCCCACGCGAAATCGGCGGGCCGCTCACCCTTCGTTGACTCAAAGTTCGCAATCGTGTCTCGTGCTGTTTCGCTCAGCGGGCGGCAGGTCAATCCATGCGAAAAGGCCTTCGAGCAGTTTGCGCATCCAGCGCCGGCGGTGTCCGGGCCGACTGGGATCCACAGTGGAAGCCCCATCCAGGGCTGCACGCTCTGCTCGAGCAGCCACGCCTCGTCGGCCCACACGAACTCGACCGGATCGCTCACCGCGCACTTGATGCCAGCGAGCATCTCTTCCATAAAGAGCGGGCCCTGCGGGCCGTTGGCGATGTAGGTGCCCGCGTGGCCATCCTCGATCAATCGAAGCATGAATGCTGCAAGATCGCGCACGTCAATGAACTGGACGCGCGCCGACTGCGGTTTCGCTGCCCGCGGTGCGAGCACGCTGCCGCCCCTTGCAATTCTTACCGGCCAGTAGGTAAACCGATTCGAGTCATCACCCGGCCCGACGATGAGTCCAGGACGAACGATGCACGTTGTCTGAGGCAGGATCGCCTGCGCCGCCTGTTCGCAGAGCGCCTTCAGCGGTCCATAGCTCTCACCAGTGATCTTCTCTGTCGTGGGGTCGGCAATTGTGCTGACAGGCGTTGACTCGTCTGGCGCGATCGACAGATCTGAAAAGACCGAGATTGTCGAAACGAGTTGGTAGAAGCGCGTCACGGAACTGAGCAGTTTCGCTGAGGCGGTCGTGACGCGAGGCACATAGGAAGAGTTGTCGATGACGGCATCCCACTTCGCTCCTGCGGCGATCGCCTTCTCAAGGCTCGCAAGTCCGTCACCCTTCGCAGGATCGCGGTCACCACGAAGCTGCACGATCGACTTGTACTTGTCGCCATCGAAGAGCGTTGGCGCACTCTTGCCGCGGTTGAACAGAGTGATGTGCCATCCCTTCGCAAGCGCGAGTTCGACGAGGTGCGGACCGAGGAACCCAGTGCCGCCAAGAATGAGAAGTTGCATCGTGTGTGTCCTTGCGATGGCTCGAATCAGTGAGCGGGAGTGCGCAGGCGAAAATTGGCAGACTGTGAAAGGAACGTCTTTGGATTCTCGAAGCTCACCTTGCGGATGATGTCAGCGAGGTGGCCACGCCTTCGCATTTCGTCGCGACACTTCGGCACCGCAAGCGGATCGCTGATTCCCCAGTCCGCAGCAGAATTGATCCAGATTCGGTCAGTGCCATGCATCTCGAAGATGTCAGTGGCACGCTGCGGGGTGCACTTGGTATCTGGATAGAGCGTCATGCCAGCCCAAAACCCGCGGTCGAGCACCATGCGGACGGTGTGTTCTTCAACATGGTCAATCAACACTCGACCTGGTTCGACTCCGTGGTGGCGGATCGCATCGAGAATGAGTCGCGTGCCCTTCAACTTGTCTTCAAGATGTGGGGTGTGCACGAGAATGAGTAGGTTGCGCGCCTTGGCAAGCGCGATGTGCTCTTCGAGCACCACAAGTTCATTGCGAGAGTTCTTGTTCAGCCCGATCTCTCCAATGCCAAGCACGCTTGGGCACTCGAGAAACCGGGGTATCTCGGCCAGTACTTCGCGGGCGAGCCCGATGTCCTCGCTCTCCTTTGGATTGATACAGAGCCACGTGTGGTGCGAGATGCCAAACTGGGCGGCACGCTTGGGTTCTGTTTCAGTCAGTTGCCTGAAGTAGTCCACAAATCCCTGCGCGCACGATCGGTCGTACCCAGCCCAAAACGCCGGCTCAGTAATCGCGACACAACCAGCAAGCGCCATGCGCTGATAGTCGTCGGTCGTACGCGACACCATATGGACATGTGGATCGATGTACATGCGTGTCAGCTCACGGTGCCGAGGGCGGAAGCCGCACAGCACCGACTGCTCCCTTGGTGTGCGCATGCGCGATTGGCTCGAGGGAGTGATCGCTCCACAACTCAAGCACGCGCCGCGCACGTTCGGCGTGACCATCGCGAAGCAGGTCGAGTGCGGCACAGAGCGCGCGAATGCGGACGTCGTCAGTCGTCGCAGATGAGGCGATCCCTTCAGCGAGCGCGGCACGATCGAATCGATCGAGAAATGCCGCAATATCAACCACCTTCGCGCGATGCTCAAGGAACGCGAGATCAGCAACCTGTTCAGCGCGAAGCGGAATCGACATGCGTGGCATCCTAAGGGGAAGCGCGTGGCGCAAGCGCAGCCGCGGCAGCCGCAAGAATCGCGTGATCAATCTCGTGCACCTCAGATGCCGACCCCATTGATCGCAAGTGCGTCACGGTGAGTTGCCCACCAAGGTGCTCTCGAAACTCCTCGAGCCCTTGTGCGAGGTGATCAACACGCATCAACAGAGGATGCCATGTTGGAAGCGCGAGCGCATGGAGGCAGTTTCTGATTCGTGCTGCAATCTCAGCGTCGAGCAGATGCGAGAGCACGGCATACTCGCAATCGAGTGCGATCCCGATCGCGACCGCCTCGCCGTGAGTGATTGCGTAGTCGCTCAGTGACTCGAGCTTGTGCGCCGCCCAGTGCCCGAAGTCGAGCGGGCGCGCTTCGCACAACTCGAAAGGGTCGCCGCTTTGCGTGATGTGGTCAAGGTGAAGCGTCGCACTGCGGGCAATGATCGGCATCGCGGCGGAGTAGTCGCGCGCGCGAATGCGCGAGGCATCGCGCTCAATTGCGTCGAAGAGTGCTGGATCCTTGAGACATGCAATCTTGACCGCCTCGCTGAACCCCGAGAGAAAGTGCCGATCGGTCAGCGTGTGGAGAAAGAGTTCGTCGGCAATGACAGCCCAGGGCACCGCAAACGTTCCAATGAAGTTCTTCTTGCCAAAGTGGTTGATGCCGTTCTTGACACCCATTGCGGCGTCGTCCATGGCGAGTGTTGTGGTAGGAAGCCGAATGAGCCGCACGCCGCGATGGGCAATCGTCGCACCGAATCCGACTGCATCAAGGACGGCGCCGCCCCCAATAGCCAGCACGAAACTCTTGCGATCGATGCCGTGGAGATCAGTGGCAGCAAGCACCTGCTGCGCAACACTCATCGAGTTCTTTGATGCCTCGCCTCCTGGGACAACTTCGATCATCCGAAGCGATGGCAGTGCCTCGCCCGCGTGAGTGCGTGTCGCGAGATACTGCTCGAGCCGCGTGCCAAGGTCAGGGTGCGTGTGCGCGACTCCTTCGTCGACAAAGGCGATGAGGCGACGCTCGGCGCTCTGAGAGAGCACTTCAGCGAGTGCAGGGTTCGCCGGGTCAAAGACATCGCGCGTAAACGCCACGCGGTGTTGACAATCAACCTGAAATGAACGGCTCTGTGGCATCGCTGTGAAGAGCGAGAAGGATAGATACTCAACGAAAGAATGCCACGGCGGAGGGCGTTCCGCCGTGGCGTGGTACCCGCGACAACGCGTCGCAGGGGTGCCCGCACTGAAGCGGGCACGCAGGAGATTCGGTTGCGTTACTGCATTGGGCGAGCCCCAAGGGTCGCGAGGGTTGTGAGCGGCTTGCCAGCGCGCGTCAGTTCAAGGGTGATCGACGATTGTGGCGGATGACTCGCAATCACGCGCATGACCTGGGAAGGACTCGTCGCCGCATCGCCATCGACTGTGAGCACGATGTCACCGCGCTGTAAGCCCGCGCGTGCCGCGGGCGTGTCGGCCGCCACCGCTGCGATCAGTACCCCCTCTGCCGATGGTGTGGCGACCGGCCGCATCGAAACGCCAAGCCATCCACGAGGAACCGCCTTTCCCTTGGCGAGCGCATCAACCACACGCGTGACGATGTGACTTGGGATGGCGAATCCAACCCCCGAGCTGCCACCGCTCGCAGAGGCGATCCCGCTGTTGATGCCGATGACCTTGCCATCAAGATCGAGCAGTGGGCCCCCAGAATTGCCTGGGTTGATCGCGGCGTCTGTCTGGATGTATTCCTCAAATGTTGAGAGTCCCATGCCATCGCGGCCCTTTGCACTGATGATGCCAGCGGTGACAGTCTGTTCGAGGCCGAAGGGACTACCGATCGCAAGCACCCAATCACCGGTCTCTGCGTTGACCGAATCGCCGAACACCGCTGGAGTGAGATCAGTCGCCTGAACGCGAATCACCGCGAGGTCACTCTCGGGGTCCGTGCCGATTCTCGCAGCGCGAAACTCGCGTCCATCGGCGAGTTGCACTGAAATCTCATCACTCGCGGCGACGACATGGTTGTTCGTGACGATTAGTCCATCCTTCGAGATGATCACGCCCGTTCCCTCACCACGACCTCCGTGCGCCCGTGTTGTGATGGCGACAACGGAAGGACCCGCCTTGCGCGCGACTTCACGAAAGCAGCGCGAAAGTGCGCGCGCGGCGTGCAGATCAGCAGCCGCCTGCGCGTGAGTTGCCTCAGTCGATGTGCCGGTGCACTCAGCGCGTCGTTCGCCAAGCGCTCCAAGCAGTGCGAGAAGCGCGAGTGTTGCGCATGCTCGTTGTCCTAGTCCCGTTCGTGCTGACTCGCCCATTTCCATTCCTCCTGTGCCGAGCGTTACGCCGCGCCGGCGATCGAGGTTCAATGGATCGACGAAAGTCTGTGCAAGCAAATGCTTGCTGCAACTGCGGCGTTCAGCGAATCGACCCCAGGTGCAATCGGAATGCGCACTCGGTCAGTCGAAATCGCTTGAACTGCCGCCGAAATGCCCTCGTACTCGCTGCCCACGACGAGGACGGTGGGAGGACTGGTCGTGGCGCGGCCATCGAACGAAGCGATGTCGCGCGCATCTCGCGTGCACACCGCTGCGAGGACGCGCAAGTCGCGGCGCGCTGTGCGCATCTGGGCGAGCGACGCTGCAAGATCGTCGCACACGACGAATGGAGTGCGCAACGCGTATCCCATCGAAACACGCACGACCTTTCGATAGAGCGGATCGTGCGACGTCCTTGACAAGAGGACGCCATCCACACCGAATGACGCAGCGCCTCGGAAGATCGAGCCGACGTTGTCCATGTTGTTGACGCCGTCGAGTGCGATGAGAAGTGTCGCAGTGGTGAAAGGTGCGCTGTCGACCCTGCGCCCATCAAGGCTTGCCCGTCTTCCGATCGCAAGTACCCCGCGGTGCACATCAAAACCGGCTGTGTGGCGCATGAGGGCATCGTCGACCACAAACACCTCCGGTGGCGGACTCACAGCGCAATCACACGCAGCAAGAACACGTGGTGCGAGGCGATCCGATGCCAGCACACTCTTGGTCAGCCCCGGGATTGCAATCATCTGCTCAAGAATCGCAATCGTCTCGCCGACAAAGACACCTTGCGCGCGGCGCGATCCTGAAAGGTCACGCTCACGCAGAAAGCGGTAGTCGCCGAGGCGCGAGTCGTTGATGTCTGTGATCCGAGTCGACTGCACTTCGTGCTACTACGTGATCTCGCCCGGGTTTTCGAGCAGCCGAATCACTTCGTTGAGAAAGCGAACTGCTTCAGCGCCGTCGACGACGCGGTGATCGCAGCCAATCGACAGGGGGAGCACGAGACCTGCATAGAACTTGCCATCTTTCACGAGGACCCGCTCGCGTGCGCGACCCCCCGCGAGAATCGCGACCTCTGGATAGTTGATGATCGGGGTCGCGAACATGCCGCCGTATGAACCAACATTCGAGATTGTGAAGGTGCCGCCGAGCGACTCTTCGCGAGAGATCGATCGGTCTTTGCACTTGCTCGCGAGCGAGCGAATCTTGGCTCCGAGCTCAACGGCGGAGAGTCGGTCTGCATCGCGGATCACTGGCACCATGAGGCCGGACTCAGTATCGACGGCGACGCCGAGATTGATGACTCCTTTGATGAGGATCTCGTTGGCGGCGTCATCAACATTCGCGTTGAGCGATGGGAACGCCCGCAGCGCGCGACACACCGCGATGATCACGAACGGAAGCAACGACATCTTCTCGCCCATGACCTTTGAATACTCGCGTCGCTTCAAGTCGAGCTGCGTGATATCGGCCTCATCCACTGCCGTGAAGTGGACGGCGGTTTGAATCGACCGCGAGAGCGCTTCGGCGATCTTTCGTCGCATCCCTCGGAATGGAATTCGTTTCGAGACACCATCGGTGTCAACTGGCGGAAGGTTCGCTGGTATCGGAATCGCACGCGCTGCGAAGCCGGCGCCGCTCGCCGCTGCTGGGGAACTGCCTTGCCGTTTCGCAGCCCCAGGCGCGCTCGCTGCAACATCAGCAGCAGTGACGCGACCGCCGCGACCAGTGCCCCCAACCGTGTTGATGTCAATCGAAAGTTCGCGCGCAATGCGACGAACAGCAGGAGTCGCAAGCGCCTTTCCAGCGACCTTGACGGTGTCGTGCTCGCTGTCACGACGAGCGAATCGACTGCCCACGGTGAGAGTGCCCTGCATGCTGCCGACGACGGTCCCTTGGTCTTCGTCAGCGGCCTTACTCTGAGCGCTCGTCGCTGCGGCCGGCGCAGTCGCTCCGGCGCGATAGCGCACGAGCACTGCAGCGACCTTGATGATGTCGCCCTCTTTGCCGCAGAGTTCACTGATCGTTCCAGCCCATGGGCTCGGAACTTCAACAAGTGCCTTGTCGGTTTGCATCTCAGCCATCGGCTGCGATTCCTTGACGACATCGCCAGGATGCACGAGCCAACGAATGAGTTCGGCTTCAACCAATCCTTCGCCAAGGTCTGGAAGAAGAAAGTGACTCTTGTCTGCGGGTTGTTTGAGTCCAGCCATGGGATGAGAATAAGCCTTCGTGGGTGGGGGAGGTTCGATCAGTACGAGAGCGCCGCGTCGATCGCACCCGAGATGCGAGCCGCATCGGGCATGTAGTTGAGTTCGAGCTTGTAGTAGGGCATGATGGTGTCAAAACCAGTGACGCGCTGCACTGGAGCTTCGAGGTAGAGAAAGCAGCGTTCCATGATCTGCGCGGCGACTTCTGCTCCCATACCACCAGTGCGAGGGGCCTCGTGCACTACGACGCAGCGCCCAGTCTTCTTGACGCTCGCCTCAATTGCATCGAGGTCCATCGGGTAGATCGTGCGCAGGTCAATCAGCTCGATCGAGCGAGAGGATTTCTCGATGCTTTCCATGCACTGAAGCACGCTTGCTCCCCAGCTGATGACGGTGAGGTCGTTGCCCTCGCACACCACACGCGCCTTTCCGATCGGAATGGTGTATTCGTCTTCAGGAACCTCTTCGCGGTACGCGCGGTAGATGCGCTTTGGCTCGAAGAAGATGACAGGGTCGGGATCGCGTATCGCGCTGATCAACAGCCCCTTCGCGTCGTACGGCGAACTCGGCATCACAACTTTGAGTCCAGGCTGATGCGCGTAAATCGTCTCAGGAGAATCGCTGTGTAACTCGGGAGCGTGAATGCCGCCGCCGACAGGAACACGGATCGTCAAAGGCACCGTGTTGGCGCCGCGAGTGCGTGTGCGCATGCGTGCAGCATGGCTGCAAATCTGGTCGTACGCCGGCCCGAGAAATCCGTCGAATTGAATCTCTGGGATCGGTCGTAGCCCAGCCATCGCGAGCCCGATCGATGTACCGATGATTCCGCTCTCGGCGAGCGGGGTATCGACGACACGGCGAGCGCCGAAGCGCTTGTGCAATCCTTCAGTGACTCTAAAGACGCCACCGTTGGCACCGACATCTTCGCCGAGCAGCAGGACGCGCTCGTCGCGCTCCATTTCTTGAATGAGTGCGAGGTTGATCGCTTGAACAAGGTTCAGATTTGCCATGATTCAGTGTCCTTTCGTCGCAGCGGGAAACTCAGATGCGAGTGAGTGGGTCTGCATCGTGTCGCGCTGATGCTCTAGGTCGGGCGAGAGTTCGGCGAAGGTGTAGTTGAAGACATCTGAGACCGCAGGAGCAACAATCTCTTCGGCGCGTGCGACCGCTGCAGTGACTTCGGCCTCGATGCGTGCTCGCATCGCTTCTTGCTTCGATGAGTCCCACAGCTTCTTGCGTTCGAGCAGGATGCGGGTGCGTAGAAGCGGATCCCGTTCCTTCCAGACATCGACCTCGGCCTGATCGCGGTAACGCCGCGCGTCGTCGGCGGTCGTATGGTCCCCGAGTCGGTAGGTCACCATTTCGATGAATGTTGGCCTCGACTCGTCGCGTGCGCGCGCCGCAGCGAGCTTGACCGCATAGGCGCACGCGAAGAGGTCGTTGCCATCGACCTGCATCACAGGCATTCCGTACGCGATGCCGCGCTGTGCGACTGTCGGTGCGCTGCACTGAATCTTTCCAGGCACGCTGATCGCCCAGAAATTGTTCTGGCAGCAGAAGACAACAGGAAGCTCGAGGTTGGCTGCGAAATTCGCTGCTTCATGAAAGTCACCCTCGCTCGTGGCGCCATCGCCAAAGAAGGTGCATGCGATCTGCTTTTCACCGCGGTACTTGGATGCCCACGCGAGGCCAGCCGCATGCAGCATCTGCGTGCCGATTGGGACCGCGATTGGGGTCGCGAAGTGTGCACGCGGCATCGCGTTTCCGCGCTCGTCACCCATCCAGTGCAGGAGGATTGATTCCATCGGAACCCCGCGCCAGAAGAGTCCACAGTTTTCGCGGTAGCAGGTGACGAGCCAGTCATCGTTGTTCAGCACATAGGCGGCAGCGAGGCTTGTCGCTTCCTGCCCCATGTTCTGCGGATAGGTTCCCATGCGACCTGAGCGCTGCAACTTGAACGCGACTTCATCGAGGTAGCGGCACGAGGACATCGCCTCATAGAGTTTCACGAGGTCGTCGTCGGGGATCAGCCCAGCGCCGAGTTTCTCGTCGAAGTTTCCATGCTCATCGAGGATCGAAATGCGCTCGATCTCAAGTTTCAGGATGCTCGTCTTTGGCATCGAAAAAGTGTAGCGGCGAGCGCGAGTTACACCGAGTCACGGCTTGAACAACCGCCGCGAGTTATCGCGCAGCGACAAGCCCATCCGCACGGGAGTCGCTCCCGCCCATCCATCCATCAGCGAGCGCAACAATCGCTTGCCCTCGTCCAAAGGTCACAGATCGCTCAGAAGCAGTTGAAATCTCGTGACCCCGTGATTCAAGCGACGACACCGTGTCGGCGGGGAACCCTGGTTCGAGTTGCACGCGGCGGCCGCGCATCCACTGCCAACGTGGGGCATCAAGCGCTGCCTGCGCATTCTGATGATGATCAACCATGCGCGAGATGACCTGCGTGTGACCCTGCGGCTGCATGAAGCCCCCCATCACACCAAATGCCATCGCTGCGTGTTCACCACCATCATGAACGCGCGTGACAAATCCTGGAATGATGGTGTGGTAGGGGCGTTTGTGTGGTCCAACACAATTGGGATGCCCGAGTTCAAGGTTGAAGCATGCGCCGCGATTCTGCATCGCGATGCCCGTGTGTGGAATGACGACTCCTGATCCAAACCCCATGTAGTTGCTCTGAATGAACGAGATCATCATGCCGCGCGCATCAGCGGCGCAGAGGTAGACCGTGCCGCCTGGGCGCGGAATGCCGCTGCTGAAATCCTGCGCGCGAGCGCGGTCGATTCGCGCAGCGAGCGCGGCAATGCGCGCAGGTTCGAGGAGTTGCTCAACCGTAATGCGCATGTGCCGCGCATCGGCAACGTGGGCGTGAGCATCGGCGAAACCGAGTTTGATCGCTTCGATCGAAATGTGGAGCGCATCAGGGCAGTCGGGCGAGAGGGCTGCGACGTCGAAGTGTTCGAGGATCGCCAGTGCCACAAGCGCCGCGAGTCCCTGTCCGTTTGGAGCGATCTCGTATGCGCGATATCCCCTGTACTTCTGTGAAATCGGTGGTGACAGATCGCTTGTGTGTGATGCGAGATCACTTGCTCGAAGGTGGCCACCCTGGGCACGCGATGCAGCATCGATCGCGGCGGCAAGTTCTCCCTCGTACATCGCGCGGCCGCAGCTCTGCGCGATCAGTTCGAGTGTGCGCGCGTGATCGGGAAGGACCATGCGCGTCCCCGCCTTCGGGGCTGCGCCATCCTTGAGGAAAGTCCGTGACCACTCGGCGGTCCCGGAGCGACTTGCGTAAGTCGCAGCAGCGCGTTGCCAGAGCGCCGCTGTGAGTGGAGCGACCTGAAAACCACTGCGTGCGTACTCGATCGCGGGAGCGAGCAGGTCTGCGAATGGGAGTCTGCCAAACTGCTTTGAGAGATCTGCCCACAGCGCAATCTGTCCTGGCACCGTCACGGGCAGCCAGCCTTCGGTGGGCATCGAACTGTCGGCCGAGAAGTGCTCGCGGGTGAGCGCGGTCGGTGAGCAGCCACTTCCATTGGCGGCGTGCAGTTGCGCGCCATCCCAGACCAGTGCGAAGGCGTCTCCTCCAAGGCCGTTCGTTGTGGGCTCGACGACCGTGAGAACTGCTGCGGTGGCGATCGCAGCATCGACGGCCGATCCGCCGCGCCTCAGCATGTCGAGACCAGCCTGTGCTGCAAGCGGCTGACTCGTCGCGACCATCTCGCGACCGAAGACGGGTTGCCGCTGCGACGAGTACGAAAGTGCGCTCGTCCACGGAATCGCGCCTGGCAGCAACTCCGTACTCACGCTGTCATCTCGTAAAAAAACTTAGCGAGCGCCCGCAAGCGGCGCAGATTTGCGCTGACGTGCAGCGTCGATTCGGCGCCGTGCGTACGAGATCGCCGCATCCGATGTGCTCGCCGCATTTGCCGATTCGCGCAGAACAGTCAGCGTCGTCTCTTCGATCGCTGACACCTTCTGATCGATGACCGCTTCAGTCATGCCCAGGTGGAGTCCGCCGAGGCGAATGAGTCCGCCCGCGTTGGCGATGAAGTCTGGGGCGTACAAGATGCCGCGCTGCTTGAGCAGGGCGCCGTCCTCGGTTGGATTGAGCAGTTGATTGTTGGCTGTTCCGCAAATGATCTCACAGTGAAGATTTGAGATCGTGTGGTGGTCGAGCATTCCGCCCATGGCACATGGGGCGATCATGTCGAGTTTCTCGGTAAAGAGATTGCGGTCGTTGCCGAGCGCAACGCATCCGAGTTCTTCGACGGCACGCTTCATCGATGGCACATGCACATCGGTGACCATGACGGCGGCGCCAGCGGTCCGCAGCAGCTTCGCGAGCTTGTAGCCCGTTGCGCCGCACCCTTGCACGCCAACCGAGAGGTTCGAGAAGTCGACTTTGCGGCCGAGTTGGCGCAGACAGGCCTTCATCGAGTTAAAGCATCCCTGTGCGGTCCATGGGCTTGGATCACCACCATGCGAGACCGCCTCGCCTCCCATGATGTGGCGGCACTCCTGTGCCATCCAGTCGCAGAACTGTGGGCTCACGCCGACATCTTCTGCAGCGATGTATGCGCCACCATGGCTCTCAACGAAGCGGCCCATCGCTCGTCCCTGTGCTTCGGTTGGTTGCTCACCTGCGCGCGGGAGCAAGATGATGCTCTTGCCGCCACCAAGCGCGAGATCGGCCGCGGCAGCCTTGTAGGTCATTCCCTCAGAGAGCCGAAGCACATCAAAGAGTGCATCGCTCTCAGAGACATAGTGAAAGCGGCGAGTTCCCCCGAGTGCATTTCCGAGCACAGTCGAATGAATCGCGATGACTGCGCGCAATCCAGTTTCTGGATCATTGAGAAACGAGATGCGTTCGTGACCGTGCTTGACCATGCTTTCGAGAACCTGCATTGAATGCTCCGTGGATTGAAGAGTGGGTGAAGAAGACGAGAGGTAACTTTTCAGTGGACCGAAGCCCGGAAGGTCGAAGGCTATCCGAGTGGGGTCAGATCTTTGCACCAGAAAAAGTGCTTCCAGAGCCGAACTGCTTGATGCCTTGGGTCGCCACTGGCAGCCCAGTGCCCCGCGCCGCCATGACTGGTGTGCGCTCAGGAATCGAGTAGTGCGCGTTGCTCATGCCGTCCGCCTGCTCGAGCACCGAATCAGCACAAGTGCGGGCTTGAGAATCGATGTTCCAGCGCAGTCCGCGCACCGCCTCGTCGATGTTGGAGTTCGCAATCGCGCAGAGGTGGTCGACGACAGCCAACTCGTGGGCGAGTTCTTTGCCGCTGAGGCCAGCGCGCAGACGCGCATCGCACTTGCTGAGCGAGCAGGCGATCGCATGAATCCACAGCGCAGAATTCGAGAGACGCGCTTGAATGAACTGGTTCGTGATAAGCGACTCCTCGTGCTCCTTAAACATCATCTTCACGTTGTACGAGTGATCTCGAATGCGAAACATGAGTTCTTGCGCATAGCGCTGCAACTTCGGATGGATCGACTCGAAGCGAGGCACTGACCTGCGCATGCCGAGGAAGAGTTCGCCGCCGATGCGCGCAGCCGCGCCCAGCTGCTTGAAAGGCTTCGCTTTCAACTGCAACATCCACTCGCCGAGTTGCTTTGATCCATACGCAAAGATGAACGAGTGCATCACCTCATTCGCGCCTTCGACGATCGTGTTGATTCGAGAGTCGCGCCAGATGCGCTCGATATTGTTTTCGATCATGTACGACTCACCGCCGAGAATCTGCATCGCGTCGTCAACCGTTCGAAATCCGTACTCGCTGCAGAAGACCTTGCACATCGCCGTCTCAAGCATGATGTCCTCGTCGTTTCGGTCGAGAAACCCAGTGGTCATGTAGAGCATCGCATCCATGGCGTAGACGTACGCCGCGCTGCGCGCGAGCCGTTCCTTGACAAGATCGAACTCGCCGAGGTTGCGGTCGAACTGATGGCGGTACTTGGCCCATTTGGTCGCCTGCTCGAACGCATACTTTGCTCCACCGATCATTCCAGCGGAAAGTGTGCACCGACCGTAATTCAAGCAGGTCAGTGCGACGATGAGCCCGCGGCCCTCCTTTGAGAGCAGGTTTTCACGCGGCACTTTGACGTTCGTGAGGCGAATGCGTGCCTGCCACGTTCCGCGAATGCCGCACTTGGCACGGTTACGACTGAAAATCTCAATGCCCGGCATGTCGGGAGTGCAAATCAGCGCGGTTACTCCCTCCTTGACTTTGCCGGTCTTTGGATCTGTCACCTTCTGCTTGCACATCACAGTAAAAAGGCCGCTGAGTGCCGCAGATGTGGCCCACTTCTTCTCGCCATTGAGGATGTAGTGCGTGCCGTCTTCACTGACTTCGCAGTGAGTCTCCTGTCCTCCCGCGTCGCATCCGACATTTGGCTCGCTCAGACAGAATGCGCTGAGTGTGTTGGTAGCCATGCGTGGCAGGTACTTGGCCTTCTGTGTCTCGTTGCCGAACAACATGAGGGCGCGGCATCCAATCGATTGGTGTGCCGAAACGAGCACGGCGGTTGACCCACACGTCCGGCCGATGCGTTCGAGCACACGGTTGTAACTCGTGATGCCGAATCCGCCGCCACCGTACTGGGTCGAGATGGTCATGCCGAGCACTCCCAAGTCGAACAGGCGTGTGATCACCCAGTCAGGAATGTGCTGATCCTGATCGATCTCATGCGTGGGATGCTCGGTCGTCAGGTAATGGTCGAGTTTGACGAGCAGCGCATCGCAGCGGACGGTCTCTTCACGCGCGATGGAGGGATATGGAAAGAGCAACTCTTCTCGAAAATTTCCCCAGAAGAAGTTCTTCACCGCTCCCATCGTCGATGGATCTGGCCCGAGCATCTCCTGTGCCGCTTCGAGCTGCTTGCGGTCCTTGGCTGAGACGTTCTTCAGGCTGTCGGCGATGTTTGTGGTGCTCATGGGGTTTCGCAAGATACAGGCAACCCCATCCCAAACCACCCCACGCCCGACCCATTCAAAATGAAGAATTATGCGGCGGGTTTTAGGAACTGCGCCAACTGCTCTCGCGCAAATGGAGTGTGGCGAAGCGCAACCAGGTGGGTGCGTTCGGCCGCGAGAGCGGCGAGCCATCCAGCGCGCATGCCTGTCTCGACGCAGTCAAACACCGCATGGGTTGCGGGAGTCGCAGCAAGTTCGGCGCGCGCGCGCTCCAGCCCCTTCGCGACTGATGCCGAGTTCGTCGGATTGATCGCGCGAGGATGCGCGCGCGATGTGGTTCTCGGATGATTGGTCATCCATGTGAGCGCTGTCTTGAGCGCCTCGTCGCTCGACGATGCGCTCTCATCGAAGAGCCCGGTCGGAATCGAAGTGACAGGATTCGTGCGACCCGACGCAGTCTGGATGATTGCGTCTGCTGGATCGATGCGCGCGGGCAGCATCTGTGTGCCACCCCATCCTGGGCAGATCCCAAGTGAACACTCTGGAAGTCCGATCCTCCATGGCTTGTCGCCCGCCCCTGGCAACACCCCGATGATGCCATCGCAGTGCATCGCGAGTTCAAGTCCGCCACCGAGCGCGGCGCGATGGACGAGTGCAACGGTTGGGCACGCGATCGTGTGTAGCCGAGCGAATGCGTCGGCTCCGCGCTCGAGGTATCGGTGCAAGGCCTGATCATCGAGCGCGTCGATTTCGGCGAGGTCTGCCCCGGCGACGAAGACACGATCACTCGCAGATCGCAGAACGAGCCCGCTAGGCTTCTGCGTGGCGACCGCGTCGAGCGAGAGCGCGATTTCTTCGATCAGCCACGAATCGAGCACGACGACTCCTCCTCGCGGCTTCGAGGGGTTCGCAGTGAGTGAAACGATGGCGACGCCATCACGAGTCATTTCGAGTGGAAGCATCGTTATCTCGCAGAGGAAGGGGGTGTTGTCGTCGCTTGAAAGTGGCGGGCAAGATGGGCTTGCGCTTCGGGACCTGCGATGACGCGCGCAGAAAGCTCGGCCGCCTCGCGAGCGATCCGCGCATCATTCGACCCATCAAGCTCGTTCAGCATCCGCTTCGTGCAGGCGATCGCGTGCCGGCCCCCGCGCATCAGTCGCGCTACGAGTTCAGCCGTTGCTGTTTCGAGTTGGTCTTGCGCGACGCAGTGCGTCACAAGGCCGCGTTCGAGCGCCTCTTCGCCGCGCATTGTTCCTCCCGCGAGCAAGAGGGCGCGGGCGGGTCCTGCGCCGATCTTCTTGACGAGCCATGGCGCGACGACCGCAGGGCAGACTCCAAGGTCGACCTCTGGATATCCCAATCGAGCCTCGGGATGGGTGATCGCGAAGTCGCACACGACAACGAGCCCGCATCCTCCTCCAATCGCCGCTCCCTGCACTCGTGCAATCGTGGGAACGGGCAGTTGGCGCAGCGCCAGAAGTGACATCGAGAGTTGTTGCAGCATGCCTCCCATTCGGATGGCGTCATGCAGAACCGCTTTGAGGTCCATTCCTGCACAGAAAGACTTGCCGTCGCCGCTGATCACCACAGCACGTACATCGTCAGGAGTGCTTGTGATGCGCGCTGAAACTTGCGCGATCGTGCTCCCGAGCGCGTGAATGAGCTCGAAACTCAGCGCGTTGCGTGCCTCGGGTCTGCGTAGTGAAATCGTTGCGCACCCGTGTTCGACCGACAAATGCACGAGATCGTCCATGAGTGCAAGGCTACGCCACAGCGGCGGTGCTGAGTGCCAAACCCGGCAGACTCACGCTGGGTTCCGGCGTGAACGCCAGAAGTCCGAGAGCAATTGTCGTGAGTCGGCGAGCTCGCAGAGTGCAGCCGTCGCCTCTGTCGCCGCGTCCGCACGCGAGCCGAGTTGCCCTGTCGGCAGTGTGCCATCAAGTTCGTTGAGCCACAACTTGGTTGCGCGAAGTGCAACTGGCGACTTCGCACACGCGGCTTGTACGAGCGTGCTCACGAGCGCATCAAGCGCCAAGTGATCTGGCGCGAGATGCGCGACGAGTCCAATCGCCTTGGCACGCGCGGCGTCGATGATCTCGCCCGAGAGTGCGAGGGTGCGAGCGCGACCGCACCAGATCGTCGCAAGCAGCATCGGAAGGCTGACCGCCGGAGAGACTCCGATGCGGTGGACGGGATATCCAAAGGTCGCCTGCGTGCTCGCGCACACGATGTCGCATGCGGCAACGAGCGCGCATCCTCCAGCGAGGGCGGGTCCTTGCACTTCGGCGACCACGATCGCGGGAAGCACGCGAATCGCGCTGGCGAGCGCCCCAAGCCGGCGCACGAATTCGCCGAGGGTGTGCTCCGATCGAACGCACTCTTCGAGATCGAATCCTGAGCAGAACGCTGGCCCAGTTGCACGAAGTCGCACGATGACGATGGACCCACAAGTTGCAGCCTCGTGCGCACCGGCGAACGCGGACTCAAGCTGTTCAAAAAGCGCCGTCGACAGCGCATTTCTTCGCGCGGGATCATCAAGCGTGATCGTGTACACGCCCGCATGGCAGGTCGTTCGGATTCGAGCGGGCGAGGGTGAGGGCATGGATGAATTGTCGCCTAACGCGCCTTCGTACGCCAAGGTATTGTCACAAGCAATCCCATGCCCGCGCGCTCGCAACAAGTCTGGCTCGTTCGCCACGCAGAGACTGCGTGGAGTCGTGATGGCCGGCATACCGGGCGTTCAGACATTCCGCTCACCCCGCGTGGCGAGTCGATGGCAGATGGCTTGGCTGAGCGCATCGGACGCGAGTCATTTGCGCTGGTGCTTTCGAGCCCGCTCGCACGAGCGACAGAGACAGCGCGACGAGCAGGCGTGGGAGAGCAGATGCAGGCTGATGCGAATCTGCTCGAGTGGGACTATGGATCGTATGAAGGGCTGACGAGCGCGCAAATCTGCGAGGCGAACCCTCAGTGGGACCTCTGGAGTGACGGGTGTCCGCAGGGTGAGCGCCTCGCCGATGTCGCAGCGCGCGCGCACGCGGTGATCGTGCGTTGTCTTGCAGCACAAGGAAACGTGCTGCTCTTTTCGCACGGCCACATGAGCCGCATGCTTGCAGCACTGTGGCTGCAACTTCCCGCGTCGCGAGGTCGAAGCTTTGCAAGCAAAGCAGGCTCGGTGAACATTCTCGGATCAGAGCATGGCAACCGCGTGCTCTGGCAGTGGGACAGTGTCGAAAGCATGGAAGGCCACTGATGAGCGAGCAACCACTCAGAGCGCACGAGCACAGCGATGCACGCGAGCAGCCTCAGCGCACACTCGTCAGCGATCCCCTTGTCGATACTCCCGAAGATGTGCGCGTTGAAACGCTCATCGAAGGGGATGCTCCGATCGCGGTGATCGCCGATGCTGTCGAGCAGCAGGAAGCGCCTGACGCTGCAGAGACACTCGAGACCCTTCCGCAAGACGAGGCATCGGATGTGCTGGGTGAGATGGAAATCGATGCAGCAGCAGATGCGCTCAGCCATATGGCGACGCCGCTCGCTGTCAGTGTGATCGAGGACCTCATTGAAGAAGATCCTGCGTACGCGGGTCGGGTGCTTGGCGAGATGGCGCCAGATGATGCAACCGACTTGTTGCAGGCCCTGCCAAAGCAAGATCGCGACCGGCTCTTGGCGTCAATGGCGACTGGCGCGGCGTTTCGGGTACGTGAGCTGCTTGTGTATCCGCGTGAGAGCGCGGGTGGAATCATGACGACCCAGTACCTCTCGGTGCGTGAACACGAGACGGTGGTTGAAGCGATCGAACACATTCGTCGAGGCGAACCGGTTGAGAGCGCACAACAGGCGTTTGTGACCGATCGCAAGGGACGGCTCAAGGGTGTCATCGGCCTGCGCAAGCTGCTGGTCTCGCGCGCCACTGACTGCATCGGCGAGATCTGTGAACGACGGGTGGACGCGGTCCAGCCAGAGATCGATCGCGAGTTGCTCGCTCGCGAGTTTGAACGGTACGACTACCTCGAACTCCCTGTTGTTGACAGGGATCAACGACTGCTTGGCATTGTGACGGTGGACGACGTGATCGACATCATCCGCGCCGAAGGCACCGAAGACGCACAGCGGATGGTGGGCGCCGGCAAGGAGGAAGGCGTTTACTCGAGCGTTGCGCAAAAGATGCGCGGGCGATTTCCGTGGCTCATCGTGAATCTGTTCACTAGCGCCGTTGCCGCATTGGTCGTGCTGCAGTTCGAGGGAATCATCACAGAGCTCACAGTGCTCGCGGCCCTGATGCCGCTGATCGCGAATCAGTCGGGGAACGCAGGGCAACAGTCGCTCGCGGTCACTCTGCGCGGGATCGTGCTCGATCACATTCGCCCGCAACGGTCGCTGAGCCACATTCGCCGCGAGTTGGCTGTGGGTGGGCTCAACGGTTTGCTCTGTGGAATCGTCGTCGGTGGAGTAGTCGCTCTCATCAACCTCGCGAGCGGGGGAGCCTGGCAGATTGGACTCGTAGTCGCTGCGAGCATGACGATCACTCTGATGATCGGATGTGGAACTGGCAGCGCGATGCCGCTCATTGTGCGCCGATTCGGATTCGACCCTGCGACTGCCTCGACGATCTTTCTGACGATGGTGACTGACGGCATGAGCTTCTTCATCTTTTTAGGGCTCGCGACGCTCTTCTCCTCATGGATCCGGTGATCGACGAGAGTCGACCTCGCTGGACGCTGCGACGCAGAGTTGTCGCAATGATCGGCGCACCACTGCTGCTCACCTTTTGTGCGGTGATCGCAGCGCAGTTTGGAACCCAGCGCGAACTGCTGATCGACGGGTTACGCCGCGAGACCCTTTCGGAGGTTCTTGCGGCAAGTCTGCGTGCTGATGGCGAGTTTCTCTGCGTGACGCAGGCTGTTGACTCGCGCGTTGCAGTGCTCGGTTGGATGAGCGATCAGCTGGTTCCACTCGATGCGCCCGAGTCGCGCGCGCGAATCATGCGTCTGTTGCGAGATGACCTCGACACCGATTCGTTCATCTTCGGTGCAGCGCTCGCATTCGCGCCTGGGACGCCAGCGACCGCGCCGGCTGGATACGCCCCGTATGTCTGCCGGACGCTGCGACCACGAGATGCCACAGGGGTGGATTCCGTGAGTGCTGCCTCTGCGCCACTGCGAGAATTCGACCTCGCAGCAAAGTACGACTACGCCATCGAGCCATGGTTTCGCGATGCGGCGAGTCACCCTGCAGGCTTCTGGACCGAACCGTACTTCGATGATGGCGGTGGCGACGCGCTGATGGTGACGTACTCGATGAGTGTTCCTTCGCGAATGGGATTACCTTCGGCAGTGGCAACAGCCGACGTGTCGCTGCGCGACATTCGCACATGGATTCGAGGACTCAAACAGAAGGGGTCCGACGCATTCGCAATCGTGTCGACGGGCAATCGGTTCATCTCGTTTCCGAAATCAGCTGCGTTCATGCAGGGAGTCGGCGATGTGGCCGTTGGATCGTTTGAGCACTCAGTCCTGACCGCTGCCGAAGCCTTTCGTCTCGGTGGTCCAGCGTTCGTGCGCACCGGCAACAGCAGCGAGTTCGCGTTCGACGGAACTCGGATGGTGTTTGTGACGATGCCAACAACAGGCTGGGTTTTTGTCGGGTTTTTCCCAGAGTCATCGGTTCTTCCAGCAGTGATTCACGCGCTCTTGCTGGGCCCTGGCATCGTGCTGCTGGGTGCTCTTGCGGCCTTGGTGATCGTGTGGTTTGGCGCCAATGCGATCGTGCAACCGCTGCGAGCGGTCACTGCCGCGCTTGCGCGACTGGCCACGGGAGACCTCTCGGCGCGGGCGCCAGCAACGGCGAGGAGTGATGAGATTGGCGTCCTGTCACGCTCGTTCAATCGCATGGGTGATGCGCTGCAGTCGGCAATTGCTGAGCGCGAGAACGCGACCCAAAAGCGGCTCGCTGTCGAGGCGCAGGTTGGTGCGGCGCGTGCGATCCAACGACTGCTGTTACCCGCGTGCAGCAGCGAGCAGCAAGATGAAAACCTGCGAACGACGACCGAGTTTCAGGGGCTCGCGCTCAGCGGGTACAGCGAGCCCGCAGGCGAGATCGCCGGCGACTTCTTTGACTGGTTTACACGCGGCGATGGCACTGTTGTGGTCATGATCGCCGATGTCTGCGGCAAGGGGATGGCCGCCGCGATGATGATGGCCGTCAGTCGAACGCTCGTGCGCACCGCCGCGATGGAAGCAAGCCAGCCGAGCGCCGCATTCGCAGCCATCAATCGCGACCTGCTTGCTCAGGCTCCCGCGACCAAGTTCACGACTGGAATCCTTCTTTATATAGATGGTGGTACGGGCGCGATTCAGTACGCAAACGCTGGGCATCCATTGCCGTTGCTGATTGCAGGCGATGGGGGGGTCCGCGAAGTCATGGATGCGACCGGCACGGTGCTCGGCATTCAGCCAGATGAAGTGTGGACGACTGGATCGCTGACGATGCAGCGCGGCGAGAGTCTTGTGCTCTTCACTGATGGCGTGACCGAGGCGATGGCGAAGGGCGGCGACCCGACGATGATGTTTGGGACGTCGCGCGCAATTGAAGCGGTGACCGCGGCGAGCCGCACGGCCGCGCGCACCCCGCACTGCGCGGCTGCCGTACTCGTGGCGGCGGTCGAAGCATTTCGCTGCGGAAACCGCAACGATGACCTGACAGTTGTTTCGATCGAGCGTGCATGAGTTCAAGCGCTCGATCATGCCGAGTGTGCGCCGCTGACACATGCACCCTCTTCAGAGAGATTGGGCGCCTGCGGTACTGGCGATGCGGAGCATGCGCGGCGACACTGCTCGACGAGGCGCAACTCCCGACGCGGAGCGACGAGCGAGTTCGGTACGAGTCGCACAAGAACGATGTGAACGATGCGAGGTACCGCACATTTCTCGCTCGACTCGCGACGCCGCTGCTTGAACGACTCGCACCGTTGCAGCACGGCCTTGACTTCGGCTGCGGCCCCGCACCAGCACTCGCGCTGATGCTGCGAGAGGCAGGCCACGAGATGGATACGTGGGATCCATTCTTTCACTCCGACGCTCTCGCGCTCGACCGCACCTACGACTTCATCACCTGCACCGAGACCGCGGAACACTTTCATCATCCGCGTGAAGAGTTCGATCGGCTTCACACGCTTCTTCGCCCCGGGGGAGTTCTTGCACTGATGACGACATTTCAGACCGATGATGCCCGATTCGATCAGTGGGAGTACCGCCGCGATCCAACGCACGTGACGTTTTACACAGAGCGCACCATGCGAGTCATTGCCGCCCAGCGGCAGTGGGCGTGCGAGATTCCTGCCCCAAATCTCGTCTTCATGCGTCGCACGGTGTGACCGACGATCCGCTCACGAATACGAGCTCATCCCGTCGCAGGTGCAGACGAGATTTCGGTCTCCGTATGGATTGTCGACTCGACCGACCGCGGGCCAGAACTTGAAATCCCGCAGCCACGGCGCTGGGAAGGCGGCCTGCTCGCGCGAGTAGCTGTGATTCCACGCATCACTGCTCACAGCAGCCGCTGTGTGTGGCGCGTGCTTCAGCGGATTGTCTGCACGATCCATCTCCCCCTCTTCGATCGCTCGAATCTCGGAGCGAATCGAAATGAGCGCGTCGCAGAAGCGGTCAAGTTCGCCTCTCGATTCAGACTCGGTCGGTTCAATCATCAGTGTTCCTGGGACTGGCCAGCTCATCGTCGGAGCGTGGAACCCGTAGTCCATCATTCGCTTGGCAACGTCATCAATCTTGATGCCGGCGCTCTTCTCAAACGGTCGGAAGTCAAGAATGAACTCGTGCGCGCATCGACCATTCGCATTTGTATAAACAATCTCATAGTGCCCCTGCAGGCGTGCAGCCATGTAGTTCGCGTTCAAGATCGCGACCTCGGTTGCGCGGCGCAGTCCCTTGGCTCCCATCATGGCGATGTACATCCACGAAATCAAAAGGATCGACGCGCTTCCATAGGGTGCGGCGGCAATCGGCCCAATCGCGTACCGACCAGCAGAGTCGGGACGCATCACAGGATGCCCTGGAAGAAAATCTTTCAAGTGTGCGGCAACGCCGATCGGTCCGACCCCAGGACCGCCGCCGCCATGTGGAATGCAAAACGTCTTATGCAGATTGAGGTGACAGACATCGGCGCCGATCGTGCCAGGGCTCGTCAATCCGACCTGCGCGTTCATGTTGGCGCCATCCATATAGACCTGCCCACCATGTTTGTGGATGATGGCGCACGCCTGCGTGATTGTCTCTTCAAAGACGCCGTGCGTTGACGGATAGGTGATCATGCAAGCGGCGAGATTCGCGCTGTGCAGTGTCGCCTTCGCCTCGAGATCGCGCAGGTCGATGTTGCCATCGGCATCGCACGCGACTGGCACGACAGTCATTCCAGCGACAACAGCAGATGCTGGATTCGTTCCGTGCGCCGACACTGGGATCAAGCAGATGGTGCGCGATCGATCGCCACGATGTTCGTGGTACGCGCGGATCACCAAGAGCCCTGCATACTCGCCTTGCGATCCAGCGTTGGGCTGCAAGCTCATTCCGGCGAAGCCAGTCAGTTCGCAGAGCCAATGCTCGAGCGTGCGGAAGACTTCGGCGAATCCCTGCCACTGTTCGCGCGGAGCAAAGGGATGGATCTGTCCGAACTGAGGCCAGGTGACGGGAATCATCTCACTCGTCGCGTTCAGCTTCATCGTGCACGAACCGAGGGTGATCATGGAATGCACGAGGCTCAGGTCCTTCGAAGCAAGCCGATTGATGTACCGCAGCATCTCGTGCTCGCTGTGGTAGCGATTGAAGACGTCTTGCTGCATAAACGGTGCTGTGCGCGAGAACACGGGTGGAATGCACGAAGTCGTCGCGATCGGTGCGGTGTGCGCAGGTGTCGCCGGGTGACCTGAGAAGAGTGCGAGCAAGTTCTCGACTTCACCGATCGTCGTTGTCTCATCGAGCGTGAGGCCAATGGTTCCGTCGCTGTACGCGCGCAGATTCATCGCGCGGGTCGCTGCTGCCGCGAGCAACTCACGTGATGCGAGGCCGCCACCAAGTTTCACGCGAAGTGTGTCAAAGAAGGCTCCCTTACCGCAGTCGTGTCCGAGTGCGGCAAGCCCACGTGCGAGTGTGAGGGTGAGTGTGTGCACTCGGCGCGCGATCGCTGTGAGGCCGTTTGGACCGTGATAGACGCCGTACATGCCAGCCATGACGGCGAGAAGCACCTGAGCAGTGCAAATGTTGCTCGTCGCGCGGTCGCGCTTGATGTGCTGCTCGCGTGTTTGAATGGCCATGCGCAGCGCGCGATTGCCATGCGCGTCGCGCGAGACGCCGATGATGCGCCCAGGCAGCTTGCGCGCATGTGACTCACTCGTTGCGACGAACGCGGCGTGCGGACCGCCGAATCCCATCGGTACACCGAAGCGCTGCGCGCTTCCGATGGCAATGTCTGCTCCCCACGACGCAGGTGAAGCAAGCAGCACCAGCGCGAGCGGATCGCACGCTGCCACCAGCAGCGCGCCGGCGGCATGCGACTTCTCGGCGAGCGCCTTGTAACACTCAATCCGGCCGTCTGTTGTTGGATATTGCACGAGCACGCCGCAGAATCCATCTGTTGGTTCGAACTTCGACGGAGTGCCTACCACGATGTCGATCCCGAGCCACTTCGCGCGCGTCTCGACGACTGCGATCGTTTGCGGGTGACAGTCCTCAGCAACGAAGAACTTTCGGCGACCCTCGCCAGCAATCGAGAGGCACATGTGCATCGCCTCTGCTGCGGCAGTCCCCTCATCGAGCAGCGAGGCCCCCGCGAGTGGAAGCCCCGTGAGCTCAGCGATCATGGTCTGAAAATTGAGCAGCGCTTCGAGTCGACCCTGCGCGACTTCGGCTTGGTAAGGGGTATAGGCCGTGTACCACGCTGGATTCTCGAGGATGTTCCTCAAGATGACTCCTGGGACGATGGTGTCGACATAGCCCATCCCGATGAACGAGCGATGGACTGTGTTGCGCGCCGCAAGCGCTCGAAGGGCGGCAAGCGTCTCATGTTCGCCGCGCTCAGCCAGCGCGCCCGCGTTGGTCGGATCGTCAAAGGCAAGTTCAGACTTCAGTCGAATCGACGGCGGAATCGTCGCCGAGATCAGCGTGTCGAGTGTCGAAAATCCGACGACATCGAGCATTGAGGCGATGTCATCGTTCGTCAATCCAATGTGCCGACGCACAAATGTGTCTGTGGGATCAACGGGTCGCTGCGCGAGCGATGAACTGAGGTTGGTACGCGAAGATTCAAGCATGGACATGGGTGAATGGAGTATAGGAAGGGGGGCGAACGGATCGAGGGACAACCTATAGTGCTCTCAATGCCGATCCTTGAATATCGATTGTTTCGCTGCGCGCCTCTGCTCGTTGCGACGCTGATGCTCGCGCCCATCACCTCGGCGCAAGACGCCACGCCAGAAGCGGCGCCCGCGCCCGGGTCGAAGATCATTGAAGGGCGTGTCAACCCGTACTCGTACAGCCCAACGAACACTGAGGGGCACACCGATGTCGACCTGCGCGGCATCTTTGAAGGGCTCGGTCCAGTCGCAACCGAGTGGTATCAGCATGTGCTGACCCTTTCGAATCCATTCTTTGAGGGGCGCGTGCCAGCATCGCGCGGAAGCGTGATCGCAGGCGAGTACATCGAGTTCTATTTCAAACAGGCTGGACTCGAACCCGCATTCCCAGTGCAGAGTTCCGACGCGTCGAAGAGCGATGGGTCAGTGATCGTTGCTGCGTCCGTTGAGGGAGCGATTGCCCCACCATCGTCGCCGTCGAGTCATCCCGACTGGACGAGTTGGCGTCAGCAGTTCGACCTCGCGGGAGCAGGGCCAAAGCTAGTGAGCGCGAGCGCATCATGGGCAAACGCAAATGCGCCAGCGACTCTGCTCGACCGTGGCACTGCGTATTCGGTGCTCGGCAATAGCGCCTCAGGAAAAGTGTCGGCACCGCTCTCGTTTGCTGGGTACGCGATCACTGAAGGGAAGGATGGTTACACATCATTCGGTGAATCTCCCGAGGATTTTTCGGGCCGCATCGTGATGTTCATGCGCTACGAACCACTCGATGACGAAGGGCGCAGCCTCTGGGCCGACCGGCGGTTCAGTCCTTCTGCAGCGGTTGCACCGAAGATGGAAGCAGTCGTTGCGCGCAAGCCCGCAGCGATCATCATGGTGAACCCGCCAGGGGCGCGCGATGGCCGCACGACCCTTGAAAGCAGTGAAACGAGTCGGTTCGGAGGTCGACTCGATGTGCCCGTGATTCAAATGTCGGCACAAGCCGCAGACGAACTCGTGCGCGCAGCCGACCCGAGCGGTCGAGGGCTCATGGATCTCCGAAGACTCTGCGACAAAGGTGAGCTCAAGCCCATCAACTTTCGCGACGAGGTCCAACTGTCGATCGAGACCGAACTCTCCAACGGTGTGATACAGACGCACAATCTTGGCGGAGTGCTTCGCGGCAAGGGATCACTCGCCGATCAATGGGTCATCATCGGAGCGCACTACGACCATGTCGGGTTCGGTTTCTATGGGGCTGAACCATCGAATCGTGGCAAGTTGCACCCAGGCGCCGATGACAACGCGTCAGGCACCGCCGCGATGTTGTGTCTCGTGAAGCAACTCGCTGCCTACTACCGATCCGACGAAGCCCCCGCTGACATGCGCTCAGTGCTCTTTATGGGTTTCAGTGCAGAAGAAGTTGGGCTTGACGGGAGCGACTATTGGACCAAGAACCCGACACTCAAGAATGAGCAGGTGCAAGCGATGATCAATCTCGACATGGTCGGTCGCATGCGCAACGACGAACTCGCAATCGGCGGCACCGCCACTGCGAAGGATTTCATGGCCGATCTACGGCCAGTGTTCGAAGCGAGCGGGCTGACGATTCGGGCCGATCCTTCGGGGCGGGGTCCGAGTGATCATGCGAGCTTCTATCGCGCAGGCATTCCCGTGCTCTTTCTCTTCACGGGATCGCACGACGATTATCACAAGCCAACTGACCACGGATACACAGTGAACCCGCAGGGGGCAGCGCGTGTGGTGGCGCTCACCGATTCGCTGCTCAAGATGATGGCAACACGCCCTGGAAAGTTCGAATTCACATCGACGGACGGCATCGCGACAAGCGGGCGATCGAGCGGTTCGAAGGTGCGTTTCGGCGTGATGCCTGGCTACGGAGAGAGCGACGAAGAGGGAGTCAAGGTCGAGGGAGTGAGTGCCGACACAAGTGCCGCCGAAGCAGGCATCCTCGCGGGCGATCTCCTCATTGGATGGGGCGAGAGCGCGCTGACTGGTCCTGCTGATCTCATGGCGAGGCTTCGAGAGCAGAAGCCAGGCGATGTGGTGAAAGTGAAACTCAAGCGTGGCACCAACGAACTGGTCGTCGATGTGACGCTGCGCGCGGCGAAGTCGGAGTAGCGCATGCTGACCCTCGTCGTCGCGGCCAGTCTTGCGCAAGTCGGCCAGACGCCGTTGCCGTCTGCGAATCCGCCATCTCCGCCTCGCGAGACGATTGCACCGTCGAAAGACTCCGCGCCGCCAGGGCATGTGCTCTGGTACAGCGCTCCCGCAACCGAGTGGACACGTGCGCTACCCGTTGGCAACGGTCGACTCGGCGCGATGGTGTTCGGCGGCGTGCGCGAGGAGCGCATTCAACTCAACGAAGACTCACTCTGGGAAGGCAACGGACATCGCATGTCGATTCCAGACTCTGCAGGATCGCTCGCACGAATTCGTGAGTTGTTGTTCGACGGACTGGTTCGGCAGGGGCAAGAACTCGCAGCACAGACAATGATGCGCGATACCACAGGCGACTCGTATCAGACTCTTGGCGACCTGCGCCTCGAGTCACCGATGCCAGTCGACGCGACCGACTATCGACGCGGTCTCGACCTTTCCACGGGTGTCGCGGTGACCGCGTGGCGCGATCGCGACTCGCAGTGTCTGCGAACTGTGTTTGCCTCTCACGCGGTGAATGCGATTGTGATGCGCCAAGAGAGTGAAGAGCGCGAGGGAGTCTTTCTAAAGTGCACGCTCGACCGACCACGTTCATGCGGCGAGTGCCCTCTCTCGATCGCGGCTGAGGTGCACGGATCACGCGGGGTGATCCACATGCGCGGAGCAACCGACCCCGATCCCGCGATCGGCGTGCAATTCGGCTGCGACGTACTCATTGAATTGGAAGGCGGATCGATGGCGCTCGATGGCAACTCGATCATCGTCCGCGCGGCCAACGCGGTCACAGCGATCGTTGTCGCAGCGACAGACTTTCCGTTCGTCGGTGCCGAGCGAGGTGCGGCACTCGCGGCTCTTCGAGCGGGAACCGTCGTCGCACGGCCCTCCGTTGAGGCGTTACTCACGCAGACGATCTCAACGTTTCCAGTGGCGCGGGGCGAGATGCGCTGGGATCACGAGCGTGCATGGCGCGCTCGCTTCGATGCATTCGACATCGAACTTGGTCCCCCGAATGTCGAAGCAGAGTCACGACCGACCGACGAGCGCCTCGCTCGAGTGCGCTCCGATGAGTCGGTGAGTGACCCCGGACTGGTTGTGCTCTACACCCAGTACGCGCGCGCTCTGTTGATCTCGTCGAGCGTTGCAGGAGGTCTTCCAGCAAACCTGCAAGGACTCTGGTGCAACGATCTCGAGGCGCCTTGGAACGCTGACTACCACCTCAATATCAACTTGCAGATGAATTACTGGCCCGCCGAGGTGCTGAGTGTTGCACCCACGGTCGATCCTGTGATTGACTTTGTCGAGCGCCTCGCGTTTCGCGGTGAAGAGGTCGCTCGCACGATGTACGGAGCTCGTGGATGGATGGCCCACCATGTCACTGATGCATGGTGCGCAGCGATTCCCGCAGGGCCTCTCACCGTCTGGGGGCTCTGGCCTCACGGCGGCGGGTGGATGGCGCAGACAATTCATGATCACTGGGACTATTCGCGCGACGATGCGTTCCTTCGCACGCGCGCGTTCCCGCTGCTGCGCGGAGCGGCGGAGTTTTATCTTGACTATCTCGTGCCGGACCCAGAGAGTGGAATGCTTGTGGGAGGTCCGAGTTCGTCGCCAGAAAACTCGTTTCGGCTTCCTGACGCCTCGCACGCCGACACCGGCATGGGCAACACGATGGATCAGATGATCATCCACGACCTCTTCTCGAATCTTCTCGAAGAAGCCGAGGCGCTTGGTGAGAGCGCGCAGAGCGATCAAGTCGTTGTGCGCGCGAGAGAGGCGCTGTCGAAGTTGAGTCCGCCGAAGATCGGCGCAGATGGCCGCATCATGGAATGGTCCGAACCGTGGGAAGAGGCCGAGCCGGGTCATCGTCACATGAGTCACTTGTTTGGTGTGCATCCTGGCAGGCAGATCACCGCGCAGGGGACCCCAGCGCTCATGCAGGCGGCACGCAAGTCGCTTGACGCGCGCCTTGCTCACGGAGGCGGCCACACAGGATGGAGCCGCGCGTGGCTCATCAGTATGTATGCGCGACTCAGGGAGCCGGCAGAAGCGTGGAAGCACATCCAACTGCTGTTCGCGAAGAGCACGCTTCCAAATCTGTTCGACAACCATCCACCATTTCAGATCGATGGAAACTTCGGGGCCGCCGCTGGAATCGCCGAGATGCTCGTGCAATCACACCGCGAGGTAGGCACCGGTGAATCGCGCGGACACATCATTGAATTGCTGCCAGCGCTTCCTGCGCAGTGGTCACGCGGGTCGGTGCGTGGGCTGCGCGCTCGTGGCGGAGTCTCGCTCGATCTGTTGTGGTCAGATGGCGTGATGACCCTCGCGACGATTCGCTCGAGCGGAGCCGAGCCGCTTCGAATCGCGTGGGATGCATCGCAGCCGCTGCCGACGATCCGCCGCGCGAGCGATCAGGCCGAAGTCATCCCACGGCAGGTTGGCGAATGGATTGAGATTGCGCCCGCCAGAGCAGCCGACACCTTTCGCCTGTCAATCCCAGCGAAAGACGCCCTTGCGCCACGCGTAGATGTACGCGATCACGCTCGTGCCGACGAAGAAGGCGATGCGTGCGAAGAACAGCATGGCTTCAGGACTGCGGGGTTCGAGTTGCGCGAATGTGACCGCCCAGGGGTAGAGAAAAACGATCTCGACATCAAAGACGAGAAAAGTCATCGCCATCACATAGAAGCGAACATTGAATCGCTTCTTGGTCGTGCCAATGGGATCCATCCCTGACTCGTATGTGAGCCCTTTGACTGCGCTCTCGACTCGTGGTCCTAGGATCGCGCTCGCGACAATATTGATGATGGCGAATCCCACCGCCATGGCGAGAATCAAGACAACTGGAAGATACGAACTGATCGTGCTCACAGGTGGCGAAGTCTAGCGATCAGCGCGATAATCGTGCGGTGGCGTGGATTCAACTCGTACTGGCGGCGCTCTTCGAAGTCGCGTGGGCTATTGGCATCAGCTTCACGGAAGGGTTTACGAGAGCGTGGCCATCGCTCGGTGTTGTTGTCGCGACCATCGCGAGTTTTGCGCTTCTCGCGAGGGCGCTGAAGAGCATTCCACTGGGAACCGCCTACGCGGTCTGGTCGGGGCTGGGTGCCGCGGGAACAGCCGTGTGCGGCGCGATCCTTCTCGGTGAGCCGCTCACAGTCGGGCGTGTTGCGTCACTCTGCGCGATCATCGGGGGAGTGCTCGGATTGCGGCTGCTGCATGAGCCATCGGCAGCAACACAGTCGGTTGCACCGATCAAGAAAGTGGGGGCGTAGGTGATCGATTCGCTTGCATGGATCGCACTCAGCGGGGCTGGCTGCTGCGAAGTGCTTGCGGCAACCTGCATCCTCTTGAGTGAGGGGATGCGACGCACGCGCTGGCTCGTCGGGTTCGTTGTGGCGATGACTGGCAGCCTCTTTCTGTTGAGCGTGGCAGTGCGGACGATTCCGATTGGCAGCGCGTATGCGGTGTGGACTGGCATCGGCGCAGTCGGCACGACCGCTGTGGGCATGATCGCGTTCAATGAGTCGCGCGCCCCGCGCCGTATCGCGTGCTTACTGCTGATTCTCGCGGGGGTCGTCGGGCTTCGCCTGAGCGCGGTGTGATTGCTACTATGCCTCCCCCTCACGGGGCGTAGCTCAGCTTGGCTAGAGCGCCTGCTTTGGGAGCAGGAAGTCGTCGGTTCAAATCCGGCCGCCCCGATTGTTTCGCTTTGCGCCGCGCACGACCTCAGTAGGCTTCTCGTGCGAAAGCTCGCTATGCCGATCGTCGCCAACATCACCCATCCGGTTGTGCCGTTGCTCGTGGGCATCTGGGCCGCACCGATCATCGGAGGTGGGCTGCTCATCGAAGGTTGGTTCGCTCGATCGAAGTTCAACCTGCGCATGGGTCAGGCGATCGCGGCGGTGCTGACAGTCAATCTCGCGAGCGCGATGCTGGCGATCCCGATCGCGGCCGTGGGATTTGAGGGACTCGCGCGCATCGAGCAATCACTGCATCTGAAACTGCAGGGGGGCGGATGGCAGAACTACGACACCCTGCCGAGTTTTCTTCTTGCGTTCATCGTCACAACGCTCATCAATGCGCTGTTCGAAGCGTGGATGATCAAGCGTTTCTGGAATGTGCCCAGCGAGTGCAAGGTGTACCGTTGGTGGTTGCTCGCGAACGCGCTCAGTAACGGGCTGGTCTTTCTTGTGCTTCTCGCGCTCTTTCTGCGATGAGCGACCACGTTGACAATCTCGACGCCGTGCGCGCGCGGATCGGTGAGATCGACCGCGAGATTGTCGCGCGCGCCGCTGAACGCCTTGCACTTGTGAAAGAGGTCGGCGAGATCAAGCGCCGGCTGAACATTCCTACCGTCGACTACGCCCATGAACGTGCGGTGCTCGAGCGTGCGCGCACGGCAGCACTCACGCATGGGCTCGATCCGCAGATTGCAGAGGACCTGCTCGCGAGGCTGATTCGCGCCTCAGTTGGCGCGCAAGAAGATGAACGACTTCGCTTTTCAGCGACTGGCGCCGGCAAGTGCGCAGTCATCGTCGGAGGGGCTGGGCGCATGGGGCGCTGGATGGCCCATTTTCTTTCGGCGCAAGGCTTCACAACCGGAGCGCTCGATCCTGCGGCGTCGTCTGAGGAGAACGCATGGGCGAAGGGCGCGCTTGCGACCGCGGACCTCGTGGTTGTGGCAGTGTCGCCAGGAGTCACCGCAACGCTGTACAGCGAGTGGGTGACATCGCCTCCACGTGGCATCGTCGTCGACATCGCAAGTATCAAGACGCCGCTTCTCGAGCCGATTGCCGCCCTCCAGCGCGCGGAGTGTTGCGTCGGGTCGATCCATCCCATGTTCGGGCCATCGGTGGCGCTGCTGCGCGATGCTGATGTTGTCGTCTGCGACACTGGGGATGCGCGCGCCCTCGCAGCGGTCGAGGCTCTGTTCGCGCCGACGACCGCACGCATCGTGCGAATGCCCCTCGCAGAGCACGACCGGGTGATGGCTGATCTGTTGAGCCTGGCGCATGCGACTGCGATCGCGTTCGCCGTCGCGCTACCGAAGGCGCAACAGCCCGTTCGCAGCACGACATTTCGTGCGCTTGAGTCACTTGCGGCAGCTGTGGTGCGAGAGAGTCCGGATGTGTACTACGAGATTCAGGCGAAAAACCCATACTCGGCACAGGCAATCGAGCGATTGCGCGATGCACTCGCGCGGCTCGTCGGGGCGATCGGTGCGCAGGACAGCACAGCGTTTCGTCAGCTCTTGCACGAAGGTTTGTCGCGCACTACTTGAGGCTCTTCGCCTT
>SXGT01610276.1_pt1 | contig 39135 bp, 32 predicted proteins | sample 3176221 | NCBI WGS metagenome assembly SXGT01 (sample SAMN11356862, study PRJNA531348) | freshwater metagenome | isolation source: freshwater sample F1-120 | place: China: Fuxian Lake, Yuxi | collected 2017-12-25 | reverse complement strand
CCCTGATCAAGCGCTTAGCGAAGCACTTCATCATTCGACACGTGTCGTCGCCAAAGGCATTGGGCGCAGGACAAACCTCGGCGCCGGGCGTAGCCCGATTTCTGTCTGATTCCTCCAGGGTCTCGGCGCGCTCCTTTCGATGCTGCAGTTGGGAGGGGTTGTTCACATCCGGCCAGTCCGTGCATCAGCGCATCGGGCTGACCATCGTTTCACAGCACGGCGAGCAGGCGGAACAGGATATGAAGATCGGGGCGCCAGCCCAAAAGTCGAAAGATCAAACGCCGACCTGTACGGAGGATCTGAGCTGGGATGAGAATGAGGCGCTGCAGGAAGGTCCGGAAGTCCATGCGAAGGACTCGCTGGCGATCGGCTCTCTTGTGGAATTCGTGGCCTTCCGGTTCGATGGGAAGCATCAGGGCGAACCACGCTTTGATCGACCAGGCCAGCGAGACGATGACCATATAGGCCCAGTTCGCCTCGAGGTTGTTGAGCGGCGCGCGCAGAGCCCGTGTGCCGTTCTTGATCTCGTCGAGTAGGTTCTCCTGGGCACAACGCTTGTTCGCCTCGCGGATGATTTCACGGACCGACAACTTGCGGTCGTTGGTGATGTAAAAGAAGTAGAGATAACTCTGGCCGATGACTCGGTTCCCGCGCGTCTCTTCGAGGGTCTTACGCAGGGCAATCATGCGATAGGAACGATCGCGCTGGCCAGGCTTGTATTCGAATTCCGCCATATGCTCGCACATCAAACGATGTATTCTTGTACTCACGCTCCCTGACGATTTGTTCTTTCACCCGCGGCTGCTTCGCTCTGGTTTTGCCTTGTGGGATGGGGCTCTCTACATTGCGATCGAGCTTTGTGTACTCGCTCTCGCAGAGCGAGTCGGCGCGGCCGACGAGGGTCTTGTTCGCATCGTACCCGAAGACGAATCGCACGATCTCGTCGTCCCACCTGTCGAAGTATTGTGTTTGCGCGAAGGCCGTATCTCCGCGCAGTCGGATGTTTATGAATCCTGCACTTCGACAAAAGTCGATGGACTTGGTGAAGTAGTTCGGCGCCCCCTCTTCGGACGGACGATTGCCGCTCCGGTTGACGATGTACAGGACCTCACCGGTATTGGCGAGCGAGACCACCAACGAATGATAGCCCCATATACCATTGTACGACATGTCCATCCCCTCTTTGCACTCGCCGCTCGTCTCCACGATGGAGCCATCCGCGTCGATGCAAGCCGTCTCGGCGAAGAAGGAGGGGGGCTGTCGCCTCCAGACCCCAACGCGCACATCGTTGATGATGTCCATCAGGAGATGGATCTTTGGCTCGTCGAAGCGTCGGCAGAAGTCACCCTCCGTCGTTGGGTCCGGAATCGTTCGCGCGCCAAGCGCGTCGAGAAAACCGACGTCGTTGCGGCGGACCTCGATGTCGTCGAGCACCTGGCCGCCACACAGGGGGTTGAACGCGATGTTCAGGACGTGGTCCGCCTCGCTGTAGGGCCGCCGTTGTTTGAGGATCGGCAGCCGTGTGTCCAGGGCGGCGATCAACCCAATGTTCGAGCAGAGCTTATGCACGGCTCCGATGCCGCCGGCCGAGATGGCGTGCACGCGGTCGGAGAGCTCGTACTGGATGCCCTGCACCTGGAACTCCGGGCCAGGTCCTCGCGGCTCTCGGCCTCCCTCCACCTGCTTGAGTCGATGCTCGGCTTCGGCCTTCATTCGGCTCAGTTTCTGCTGTACCTTGTTTTTCACCTGAAAAGCTCCTGTGGTTGGTTCCCCGGACCTTCGCAAGTCGAGGAATACACGGGCTTTTCAGGTGCTTCTTAAAATTCGACCTCCCCCCAGCGCTTGATCAGGGTCTAAACTCGCTCCTGAAAGGAAGTGAACACAATGAATCGCAAGCTCTCTCTCGGACTTGGTATCGCGACGGTCTGCGCTCTCGCCCTCTCAAACAGCGAGGCAGGCGCCAAGGACATGAACGGCTGGATCTTCTCTGGAGGCTCCGGGGACGCCGTCTCCGAGGGAGCCGGTCACAACATGTACAACACCGACCAGAAGGCCTTCGTCGACGGCAAGAACCGCTGGGGGGTCAACCTGGGGTGGGCCTCCTCGCCCCAGAAGAACGTCGCGCTTAAAAAGAAGAGCGGCGGAGGCCCCATCTTGTGCGGTGAGCTGTTCGCGATCAAGGTCGACAAGGAGTGGCTGATGTACTACCGCCAGAACGTGGGCATCAACCTCTCGACCCGCACCGCGCACAAGGACGAGTGGGCCCAGTGGAAGTTTGCCGGCTGCACCGCCGGACAGGCGATTCCCAAGAATCAACCCGTGACCCTGGTGAACACGGTGGCCAACGACTCGCTCGTCGGCTGCAAGCGCGCGGCGGGGGTGAACCTCTGCTGGGCGGGGGACGTCGAGAGCCGGGCAGGGATCAACGTGCGCCTCAAGGGGCCCTGAGCGCGTCATGGCGGGGCGGCCAGGCTCGGTCCACCTCGAGGGCGACCTTGCCAAGGGCCCGGCGCTCCTCCAGGGACGCGAACGGCAGGACTGCCGGTCACCCCGCCATCATCGTCCTTGCGATCTGGGAGATCTGTATCTCGTCCGTCCCCCCGTAGATCTGTAGCACCTTGGCGTCCCGGCATAGCTGCTCTACCTGGTATTCGGCCATGTAGCCATTGCCGCCAAAGAGCTGGACGGCCTCCAGGCACACCTCCATGGTGGCCTGGGCGCAGTAGAGCTTGCAGGAGGAGGCCTCGGCGATATCCATGCTACGGCCCCAGCCCGCCAGCTCGATCTGCCGGAAGACCAGGTTCTGGATGTTCATACGGGCCACGGCCATCTTGGCCAGCTTGAGCTGGATCAGCTGGAACTCGCCTATGGGGCGGCCAAACTGGACACGCGTCTTGGCGTACTCCGTGCACAGCTCCACGCAGCGCTCCACGATGCCCAGCGCCATGGCCGCGACCGCGGTGCGCTCGTTGGTGAAGGTGTCCTTGGCCCCCTCGCGCGAGGGGGCGTCCTCGTCCTCTCCCAGGAGGCGATCTTTGGGGACGCGTACGTCGGTGAGGAAGAGCTCGCCCGTGGGCGAGGCGTGCAGCCCCATCTTCCGCAGCGGCTTCGAGCGCACCAACCCAGGGGTGTCCCCGTCCAGGACGAAGGTGACGACCTTGCGCTCCTCGCCCTCACCGAGGGGGCGACCGTCGTCCAGCTTGCAGATGAAGACGATGGTGTCGGCGTAGGGGCCGTTGGTGATGAAGGTCTTGTTGCCATTCAGGACGTAGAAATCGCCGTCCCTCCTGGCGGTCGAGCGCATGGCGCCGAAGGCGTCGGAGCCCGAGCCTGGCTCGGTGATGGCCCAGGCCCCCACCTTCTCGAGCGTGAGCAGCGGGGGGACGAAGGCTTCTTTCTGGGCGAGGGTGCCCTTCTTCATGATGGCCGTGGAGGTCAGCCCCACGCTCACCCCCAGCGCCGTGATCATCCCCGGGCTATGGCGGCTGATCTCGAGGATGGGCAGCACCCTCATCGCGGCGGCGTCGGCCGCGCCCGAGGAGAACTCGGCGCGAGGCTTCCTGTCCCTGGGCGCCGCGCCGCTCTTCTCCCGGGCGATGTCGGCCTGAAACTGGGCGAGCGCCATCTCGTCGGCGCCGAAGGAGCGGAGGAGCTTGCGGAGGATATCGTAAGGAGGCATCTCTCCGAACTCGAGCGCGTCGCGGTGAGGGACGATCGAGGTCTGGACGAAGCGACGGATCATGCCCCGGATCTGCTTGTGTTGCTCGCTCCACTCGAACATGTCTCTCTCCTCTCGCTCTCCGCTCTCGCTCTCCGCCCGGATCCGGGCTCACCGCACGGCCTTCGCGAACTCCTCCCAGTCGATCTGCTTGTTACCATTCTCGTCGAGGTGGCCGATGATGCCCTTGATCCACGCGCCCCTGGTGAGCCTGTTGCCGATGTCGGCGTCCTTCAGGAGAGTCTCCAGCTCGTCGCCGCTGATCTTGTTGTCGTGGTTCTTGTCGTAGAAGTCGAACAGCTTACGCATGCTCTCGAGGGTGATGCCACCGTATTGCTTGACGAGCAGCGCCTTGATCTTGGTGACCAGCTCTTCCTGTTCTTTCGACATGCCGTCCTCCTGCTTCTTTTTACCGCAAGCGCCGCGGGGCCGGAGCTCGATCTCGCCCCAGAAAGACGGGTACCACGGCCTCGGCTTTTTGGTAGTCTCGCAGGCCCATGGGTCTGGTCGTCACGGAGCAATCGATCGCCGAGATGGCGCCCAATGACAGGGCGCTCCTGGATGCACGGGGGCTCCTCGAGAGGAGCGCGCTCAAGAAGCTGGCCAAGAACGACGACGGCACCCTTGTCTTCGGGCAGTGCCAGGGCTCCGGAGGCTCACCCTACTCGGTCTCGATGGACCTGGGGACCGGGGGCGACAGGCCCGTCGTGCGCTGCTCCTGCCCCTCCCGCCAGTTCCCTTGCAAGCATGGCCTGGCGCTGATGCTGGCCTTTGCCCGGAAGGGCGCTCTCTTCCCCGTCGAGGCGCCGCCCCAGGCGCTCCAGGATCTTCGGGCCAAGCAGGCCCAGAGAATCGAGAAGATGACGGAGAAGAAGGCCGGCCCCGCCGCGGAGGCGGGGCCAAGGGCGGGCAACAAGACCGCGCGCACCAAGAAGGCCAAGGAACAGCGCGAGGCGCTCGAGACGCTGGAGAGCTTCCTGGTCGATCTGGTCACGGGCGGCCTGGGAGGGCTCACCGGCAAGAGCGTCACCGCGCTCGATCACCAGACCAGGCGGCTCTTCGACGCCGACATGAAGGGAGCCGCCGCCGTGCTCGCCCGGCTCTCGGCCCTGGTCTCCAGCCTGGACGGGGACGAGGACGCGACCAAGAACGCGACCAGGAACGCGACCAGAGGCCTGAGCGAGGAGCACGAGACCAGGATCGCCTGGATGCTCACCCACCTCTACACGACCGCACGGCGGGGGCAGAAGGCGCTCACGGGCAAGCTGGTCGAGGAGGGAGCCAGCCAGAGCGAGGCCGACGCCCAGCTCGAGTCCATCCTTGGAAAGCGCTGGCTCCTGCCGGAGCTCAAGGAGGCCGGATACTGGATGAAGGAGCGCCGCCTGCTGGAGCTGGCCCACGAGCGGACCGACGACCCCGTCACCGAGTTCGCCACGGCGACCGGGTACATGCTCGACCTCGACGATGGCTCGATCGTCCGCGAGGTGACCACGCTCCCCTTCCGGGTCCTCCGCTTCGAGAAGCTCCGCTCCTCGCGCCAGGGCACGCTGGAGATCCAGGAGGCGGCGCTCTATCCCGGGGATATCGTCAACCGCCGGGCCCGGTGGGACGACAAGACCGAGGGCGTGGTGAGAGAGCGGCCCAGAGCGCCGGGCGACTACGATGCGCTGCACCGCCACGCCAGGCCACTGGAGCCGGCGCTCAAGGCGCTACGCGCCCAGCTCAAGAATCCCCAGAACCCGCTGGACGCCGTGTTCCTGATCCAGGCGGCCCGCTTCGGGACCCTGGGGGACGAGCTGGTGCTCGAGGACCCTTCCGGCGCCAGGCTGGTGCTCAAGGATCCGAGGGGCACAAGATTGCCGGGTACGGGCGCCCTGCGCCACGCGGCGGCGGCCTTCGGCCCTGGCTCCCTGGCCGTTAGCCTCTATTTCGATCTGGCCGCCCGGGCCATTTACGGCGATCCGCTCGCGCTCTTCGTCGGCGAGGAGCACCTGCGTCTCCGCGCAGGATGAGGAGTGGACGATGGCCAAGGACACCCTGAAAAAACTCGATCGGGACATCGATCGAATGCTCTTCGCCGGAGCCCAGATCGCCAGGACGGATCCTGGCCTGGCCGGGGCCAGGGACAAGCTGGCCCCGCTGGCCGCCAGGGCGCCGGCGCTGGGCAGGGTCGTCGATCAGATCGACAGGCTCCACAAGGCCACGGGCAAGGCCGCGGCGATCGAGCTGCTGGGGCTCTCTTCCCTGATGGCCCAGGTTCGAGGCGCCCAGGCCTCCCTGGCGACCCCCGCCGAGCCCGGGGAGCTCGCTCCCCTCCCCGCTCGACCCAGGATCGCGACCCCGCTCTGGCCCACCGATCTGGGCATGCTGGTGGCGGCCTTGACCAACGCCCCCGACGCCAGGCACAGGTCCCGCGTCATCCGTGATCTTGCCGAGCGGGGCTCGGCCCGCGATCTACGCATCATCCCGCTCTGCATCCCCGCCCTCTCGGACGGGGTCATCGCGGAGGCCGTCGAGCAGTCGCTCGTGCCCTCGCTTGGCGAGGCCATCGTGCCCGAGCTACGCGCCGAGCTGGACCTGAAGAAGGGCCGAGGGCTCGACGTCCGCCTCCTGCGAGCCATCGCCAGGATCGAGGGCGAGCGGGCCAGGGCGCTGCTCCTCTCGGCGATCGAGCAGGGCGAGGCGGACATGCGCGCCGCGGCGATCGGCGAGCTGGGTCGCGTCGATCCAGAGACCGCCGAGCCCATCGCGGTGGCGCTCGCGGAGGGGGACAGGTCCAGGGAGGTGCGCTCCGCGGCGCTCGTCGCCCTGGCGACGGCGACGGGGGACGCCGCGCTCGACGTCCTGCTCCGGGCCTTCGAGGGAGGGAACGAGACGAGGCCGGCGGCCAAGGGCTCTCTCTCGGCGAGCAAGCACCCCATGGCGACCGAGCGGATCATGGGGCTCTTGACCAGGGAGCTACGTGAGCTCCAGCAGTTCAAGATCAAGAAGGCGACCACGAGGGAAGAGAAGGCGGCGGCGAGCAAGGCCGAGGACACCCACCGCAGGAAGATCGATTACCTGATAGCCCTGGTCGATCTGATCGCCTCTCGAAATACCGAAAAGGCGACCGAGCTGGTGCTCGGCACCTTCCGTGATCACAAGCTCAAACAGGTGAGGGACGCCGCGGCCAGGGGGCTGCTCAGGGTCGGGTATCTGGGCGCCTGGGAGGAGCTGGCCCCTTCGCTCTACGACGCGAGCGACGCGGTGCAGAGGGAGTTTACCAGGGGCGTCATCTCGCTCGATCCTGCCAGGGCCCATGACAGGCTGGCCCGCTTCTTCGACCCCTCCTCGACCAGGGGATTGAAGGGAGCGGGGCTGGCGCTCCAGATCCTGGGGCAGCTCGAGGGGCCCGGGAGCGAGGGCGAGGAAGCAAGCGAGGAAGCGAGCCGCGAGACCCTGCTCCGGAGCGATCCTCGCTGGGTGGAACTGGTGATCCAGCAGGCGGAGGTCCCGGCCCTCCGAGGGGGGGCCCTCCGGGTGCTCCTCCGAGCCAGGACCCCTCGCTCGCTCGAGGCGGGCCTCTCGGTGTCCAGGGCCGATGGGCTCACAAGAGAGGACGCCATGCTGGCCTTCACCCTGCTGGCCCAGCACAGAGATCCTCGCCTGGGCCCCGCGTTCCTCAGGCTTCTGGAGCCTCTGCGGGGCCTGGACGATCATGTCCGGGCCTGCTCCCTCATGACCGAGCACGACGATCCGGCCCTGGCGCCTGCGCTCCGTAGCTGGCTCTCGGCCAAGAAGCGCCTCTCTCACCAGGAGAAGGCTCCCTTCGAGGAGTGCCTGCGCTTCCTGGAGCGCGACCGAAGCGCGCCCGCCGCCGAGGCCTGAGGCGCCGAGACGGGCAGCACAATCCCTCCAGAACGCACTCGAAATCCCTGTAAAATCACCGTTTCGAGTCCTGGAGGAGAGTCTATGCTGACATTCTGAGGACGAAAGCGCCCACGACGTATCCAGGGATCGGAAAATAGAAGAATGGCGACGCAGAAGAACACGCAGAGCCTGGACAAGGATGGAGTCGCAGGAAAGAGCGATGTGCTGAGGGAGCCGGCGGAGCGGCTCTTCGAGGCGGAGCTCCTGGCGCTCGCCGGGGCCGACAAGGGGGAGAGGCCCCCGGGCTGGAGGCTCTCGCCGAGGGCCGTCCTCCACTACGTGATGGGAGGCAAGCTGGGAGACCAGACGATCTCGCCCAAGTACGTGGGATCGCCCAGGCTGGTGGAAATAGCCATCGCCACCCTGGCCACCGACCGGGCGCTCATGCTGATAGGCGAGCCGGGCACGGCCAAGAGCTGGCTCTCGGAGCACCTCACGGCGGCCATCAGCGGCGACTCCCAGCTCCTCATCCAGGGCACGGCCGGCACCACGGAGGAGCAGATCCGCTACACGTGGAACTACGCCATCCTCCTGGCCGAGGGGCCCAGCCAGAAGGCCCTGGTCCCCTCGCCCGTCTACCGCGGGCTGGAGGACGGGAAGCTGGTCCGCTTCGAGGAGATCACCCGCTGCCCCTCGGAGGTGCAGGACGCGCTGATCACCCTCCTCAGCGAGAAGGTGCTCACCGTGCCCGAGCTGGGCCACCACGTGCAGGCCCGGAGGGGATTCAACATCATCGCCACGGCAAAGACCCGGGATCGAGGCGTCAACGACATGAGCGCGGCGCTCAAGCGCCGCTTCAATATCGTGGTCTTGCCGGTGCCGGCCGACATCGACACCGAGGTGGCCATCGTATCCCGCCGGGTCAAGGAGATAGGCTCCAGCCTGAGGCTGCCCTCCTCGCCCCCGGCCGAGGAGGCGGTGCGCCGGGTGGTGCAGATCTTCCAGGAGCTCCGCCGGGGCCAGACGGCCGACGGGAAGCAGAAGCTGAAGAGCCCATCGGGGGTGCTCTCCACGGCCGAGGCCATCTCCGTGCTCGGCAATGGTATGGCGCTGGCGGGCCATTTCGGGACAGGCAAGGTGAGCGACAGGGACGTGGCCGCCGGGCTGCTGGGCGCCATCGTGAAGGAGGACTCCAGGGACGAGGGGGTGTTCGTCGAGTACCTCGAGAACGTCATGAAGAAGCGAGGCGACACCTGGGCCGGGCTCTACAAGGCCTGCAAGGAGCTCGTCTAGGCGGCCATGGCGGCCAGGAAGGCAGCAGCGACCCGGGGCAAGCCCCCTCCAGCGCCCGGGCAGGGGCCGCTCGCCCGTATCTTCGGGGTGCGCCACCTCTCGCCGATGGGGGCGTGGCACGTCGAGCGCTTCCTCGAGAAGGTGGACCCCACGGCCGTCCTGGTCGAGGGGCCCAGCGACGCCAGCGAGGAGATCGTTCACCTCACGGACAAGCGCACCAGGCCTCCGGTCGCCGTGCTGGCGTTCACCCAGCAGCGGCCGGTGCGCTCGATCCTCTTTCCGCTGGCCGAGTATTCGCCGGAGTGGGTCTCCCTGCGGTGGGCCCTACGGAACGGGCGGGTGGCGCGCTTCATCGACCTCCCAGCCTCGGTCTTCCTCGGGAGGAGCGCCGAGGGGCCCGAGCACGTCTGCAGCGATGATCCGGAAGGGGGCCTGGAGGAAACAGGGAGCGAGAAGGGAGAGCATGGGGCTGCTCACGAGCGCGAGACGGATACACAGCGCTACTTGCATGATCCTTATGGGGCCATCGCTCGCATTTCGGGGGATCCTGATCATGATACGTGGTGGGAGCGTCATTTCGAGCACTCGATGACCGAGGATAGCTACCAACTCAGTATCCTGGAGTTTGGCCGGGAGCTCAGGGAGCTGGACTACGAGCCTCCCCGGAGGAGGGAGGAGACCCTGATCCGGGAGGCGTTCATGAGGCGCATGATCTTGAATGCTATCGAGGAGGGGCATGATCCCGAGCGGATCGTGGTCGTCTGCGGCGCTTATCACGCACCCGTGCTCACGGCCGAGGAGCCGGCCATGAGCGACCAGGAGATCGCGGCGCTGAAGAGCGTACCCGTGACCCGGACCCTGATGCCTTACAGCTTCTTCCGCCTCAGCTCGCAGTCGGGGTATGGCGCCGGAAACAAGGCTCCAGGGTATTTCCAGGCGCTCTACGAGCAGGCGCTCTCGGGCTTCACGGGGGACCTGGGGGCGAGGATCCTCTCCCAGGTGGCGGGCCGCCTCCGCAGGGCCGGGATGGTGCGCTCCTCCGCCGACGTCATCGAGTCGGTGCGCCTGGCCCGTGGAATGGCCTCGATGAGGGACGCGGAGGCCCCCACGCTGAGGGATCTCGAGGACGCCGCGGCGACCTGCCTGGGCCACGGTGAGCCAGCCGCGATAGCCAGGTTCTTCCAGGACGTGGCGGTGGGCGACGCCATGGGCAAGGTCCCTCCGGGGATATTACGCACCTCGCTCCAGGACGATTTTTATGCCTCGATCGCCGATCTGAGGCTGGATGAGTACCTGAAGGACAAGGAGCAGATCATCCGTGGATCGACCCGTAAAGACTGGCTGGATCTCCGCCCTGATCGCTTCTCCAGATCCGACGATGGGATGCACAGGGACAGGAACCGCTCCATCCTCCTCCACAGGCTGGAGCTCCTGGGGATAGGCTTTGCCGAGAACGTGACCCGACAGGAGGACACGGCCGAGAGCACCTACAAGGAGCGCTGGAAGGCCCGCTGGACCCCGGACTGCGAGATCCGGCTGGTCGAGAACGCCCTCCGCGGGGACACCATCGAGATCGCCGCCGTGCGCGGGCTGGGGGAGCTCCTGGACGCGATCGAGAACGTCCACGGCGCCGCCGCGCTGGTCAGGAGGGCGGTCCTCTGCGACCTGCCCGACGGGATGCAGGAGGCCCTCGGGAAGGTCCAGGCGCTGGCCGTGGACGACGGCGATTTGGTGGCCGTGGCCGAGGCGGCGCTCGAGCTCTCCCACCTGGTGGCCTACAAGGACGTCCGCGCGATCGACGTCGCCCCCCTGGTCCCCCTGGTGGCCCAGCTCTTCTTGCGAGGCCTTCTCCTCGCCCCCGAGTCCTGTCGCTGCAACGAGGAGGCCTCTCGCAAGGTGGGCTCGGCCCTGGCTCACCTTCACCAGGTGGCGCTCCTCTTCCCGGACGCCCTGGACGAAGGTCGCTGGATGGGGACCCTGGACGGGATCGCGGACGACAGCTTTGCCTCGCCTCATGCTGCGGGGGTCGCCTGCGCGCTCCTCCTGGAGCGAGGACAGGTGACGGACGAGGCGCTGGACAGGCGGGTCTCCCGTCGCCTCTGCCCTGGCACCAACCCTGGCGAGGGGGCGGGCTTCTTCGAGGGGCTGGCCAGCCGTAACCGCTATGCCCTCCTCGCCCGCAAGTCGTTGTGGGTCGCGATGACGGCCTTCGTGGAGGCGCTGGACGACGAGGACTTCAAGCGCGCCGTCGTGGCGCTACGAAGGACCTTTGGTCCCTTCGAGACCAGCGAGGCCAGGAGGATCGCCGGGGTGCTCGCGGAGATATGGGGCGGGGGCGAGCAGGAGATCCTCCTGGCGGTGGAGACCAAGGTGGACCTCACCGAGCTCGAGGCCATCCAGGCCGATCTCGAGGGGCTCGAGGATCTGGACCTCTGATCATGGCCTCGAGGAAGAACCCTCCCGCCCAGCCCGCACCTGCAGCCGCACCTGCAGCGCCCGCGGCGCCGATGACCTTTGATCGCCACCAGCGCTGGAGGTTGATCCTTGGAAAGCGCGTCGAGGAGCAGCTCGGGGCTTGCTCCGGCGCGGGGATGGCCGGCCGGGGAGGAGAGCTCCTGACCCGGGAGATGCTGGAGATGGATGGAGCGCTGGGGGCCATCTACGACGTGGAGGAGACAGAGCCTGGGCCCAGGGGAAAGCGCCAGGCGGGCCTTGGCGGGAGCCGCCCTCGCCTGGCCGCCTGGCTGGGCGACGTACGTAAGTACTTCGAGAACGACGTGGTGGCGGTGATACAGCAGGACGCCATCGAGAAGCGCGGCTGGAAGGAGCTCTTCTTCGAGCCCGAGTCCCTGGCCCAGATCACCCCGAGCATCGAGCTGGTGGGCACTCTCCTCACGATGAAGGACATGATCCCGGACCGCGCCAAGGAGGCGGCTCGCGAGATTGTCCGGGCCGTGGTGGAGGAGATCAAGAAGCGTATGCAGGGGGAGCTGGAGCGAGCCGTGAGGGGAGCCCTGGATCGCGGAAGGCACCAGCCCATCCCCAGCCTGCCCAACATGGACTGGAAGCGAACGATAGCCAAGAACCTGAAGAACTATCAAAAGGATCGTCGCACCATCCTGGCCGATCGCTTCTATTTCTTTGCCAGGCAGCACCGCCGCAAGGAATGGAACGTCATCGTGGCGATGGACCAGTCCGGCTCGATGGCCGAGAGCATCGTCTACGGGAGCGTGATGGGCTGTATCCTGGCCAGCCTCCCTGCCCTGGCGACCCACGTCGTCGCCTTCGACACCGAGGTCGTGGACCTCACCCCCAGGCTGGTGGACCCCGTGGATCTCATCTTCGGTATCCAGCTGGGAGGGGGCACGGACATCAACCGGGCCGTCGGCTATTGCCAGGGCCTTGTCCAGAACCCCAGGCGTACCCTCTTCATCCTGCTGACCGATCTCTACGAGGGCGGCAATCAGCAGCAGATGGTGAGGCGTATGGAGGAGATGTCCAAGAGCGGAGTCAGGGCCATGTGCCTCCTTGCGCTCGACGACTCGGGGACCCCCTCCTACGACGCCGAGCTTGCCAGGAAGCTCTCCAGGGTGGGCGTCCCCTGCTTTGCGTGCACCCCCAACCTCCTGCCGCCCATGCTGGAGGCGGCGCTCAAGGGTCAGGATATGGAGGCCATCGCCAGGCGCTTCGACGCCCGGAAGGCCGGCGGGAAATAGACGGAGGTCGCCAACCATCCCCCGTCACGTCCGCTCTCGAAGTTGGATCTGTGCCCCTTGGTCAGCAGGGCTCCTTGTTGTAGTCACGGGATCCAGATTTCACCTTGGTCTTCACCTTCATGACGCGCTCCTATCACCCAGGACAGGGCAGGTATACGCTGGCCCTGCCCGTCACGCCCACATAGACACGCAGGTACTGCTCGTGAACGTGGACCCCGCCGATCTCGATTTTGTCGGCCTCCGCCTTCACGCAGCCCTGCCCGTTGCCGAAGGCCAGATCGGTCGAGAGCTTCTGCTTCACCGGTTTGAGGCGCTCGCTCAGATCCAGCTTGAGCGCCGCCCTGGCCTGATCGCGGATGGAGCCCGCGTCCAGCGTGGCCTTGAGCTTGAGGAGGAAGTTCGAGGTCTCGATCGTTGGCTCCAGATCCGGGACGCGTAGCTCGTTGTCGACCACGGCGGGGTGCCCGGCCATGTAGAGATCGCCGTTGAGATCCAGGCCTATCCCGTACTTCTGGACAGGCCCTCCCAGGTGGAGCTTCAGCACGATCTGGTCCTTGGCGGCGTAGATCTCGGGCTCGGTCAGGTAGAGCTGGGGGTACTCCTTGGAGAAGAACAGCTTGCCGTCGGTGAAGACCAGGCTCATCGCCTTGGCCAGCTCGTCGTAGCGAGCGGCCACGGGGATGCTCACGGTGAAGGGCCCTGGCTGGAGGGTCGCCACGTTGGCCAGGGGCGGCAGCGGCTGGGGCTTATCCTCGAAGGCGCAGGGGATGGTGACGCTGGGCGCGATCACCATCGCCAGATCCTTCTCGAAACCGTCGGCCAGCACCGTGGGGCCAGCCTCGACGCTCAGGACCTTGAGGTTGGCGCAGCCCTTGGCGTCGCCCAGGGGCAGCGGGATGGGCCTGGACACGCGCTGGAAGGCCTCGCCAAGCGTGGGGCGCAGATCGTAGGCGAAGTCGACCAGCTTCTTCTCGACCTCCTTCTGGAGCTTGGGCAGGAGATCGGCGATCCTGTCGGCCGCCCGGACCAGCCTGCCATCCGACGTGACCTTGAGCTCGAGCGACTGGAGCTTGGCGCTGTACTCGGAGCTGATCACCGGCTCGGCCGCGATCTGGAAGTCGAGCGGGAGGTCCAGGCTGCCCACCGGCATGTCCGCGTTGGCGTCCACGTGAAGCTGCAGGCTGATGCGGCCCCGATCGAACTTCAGCGCCATGGGCCCTCGCTTCCAGGTGTACCTTCGCTCCTTTCCAAGGAGCGGGAAGGTGCCCTCCCCCGCACCGGGCATGTTCTCCTCGAGCGCCTTCTTCAGCCCCGCCGAGGTGATGGTGGCGTGCATGACCACGCGGGACGGCGCAGGATCGGCGATCGCCTCGCCAGGGACGGAGGGCGGGCGCGGCGGGTAGAGAGCGCCCCCGCCGACGCAGGAGGCGAGCAGCGGCGCGAGCGTGAGCCAGGGGACGAGGAGCTTGGGGAGGCGCATGGCGCTCGAAGCAAAGTCGCTGGGCCCGCGCCTGTCAACGCGGCTCGCCTCGCGGCCAGCCACGCCGCGGTGTAGAGCCGGATCTCATGATCTACCTGGACAACGCGGCCACCTCCTTCCCCAAGCCGGAGGGCGTCTACCAGGCGCTCGATCACTTTGCTCGGCGCTCCCTCGCCAACCCCGGTCGAGCCGGCCACCGTATGGCCATGGCCGCCGAGCGGGCCATGGACGACTGCCGCCACCGCCTCAATCAGCTCTTTCATGGCCGGGGACCCGAGCGCTTTGCCTTCACCCTGAACTGCACCGACGCGCTCAACATGGCATTCAAGGGCGTGCTGCTCGAGGGAGATCATGTGATAACGAGCGATCTCGAGCATAACAGCGTGAGCAGGCCTCTCCGCAGGATGCAGAAGGACGGCCATATCTCCCTGACCCGGATCAGGGCCGACGGGGGCGGCACGGTCGACCCCGACGCCTTTCGAGAGGCGATCACCCCGGCGACGAGGCTGATCGCGCTCACCCACGCCAGCAACGTCCTCGGCACGATCCAGCCGATCGCCGAGGTCGGCAAGATCGCGAGGGAGCACGGAGCGCTCTTCCTGGTGGACGCCTCCCAGACCGCGGGTACGGTCCCCATCGACCTGGAGACCTCGAGCATCGATCTCCTGGCGTTTCCAGGTCACAAATCCCTGCTCGGGCCCACCGGGACAGGCGCCCTCTACGCGGGGCCGAGGGCCGAGGTCAGAGCCTGGCGAGAGGGCGGCACAGGCGGCGACTCCTCGAGCGAGACCCACCCCACGGGCCTCCCTCACTCGCTGGAGGGAGGCACCCCCAACCTCCTGGGTGTGGCCGGGCTGGCCGCGGGGATCAGGTACCTGGTCGACAGGGGGATCGACGAGATACGCCGCCACGAGCTGGCCCTGACCGAGCGGCTCCGGCAGCGCCTGGAGGAGCTGGGAGGATATCGGATCTTCGGCCATCGAGATCCCTCGCGGCGGGTCGGAACCCTGAGCTTCATGAGCGAGCTCATCCCCGCGGAGGAGCTTGGGGTCATCCTCGATCAGGCCTTCGATATCGCCGTCCGCCCTGGCCTGCACTGCGCCCCCGATACCCACCGAGCGATGGGCACATTTCCCGAGGGGGCCCTGCGCGTCAGCCCCGGGGCCTTCAGCACCGAAGAGGATATCGACGCTCTGGTCTTTGCCCTTGAGGAGATAGCGTCGAGCTCACCGCTCCAGCCTTGACCCGGACGTCGGACTCGACGGGATCGGAGACGCCGGGACGATGGGATCGGGCGAGGCGGCACAAGGGCGAAGGGCAGCCCCCACCCCCACGGCCACCACGACGAGCACCGCCGCATAGAGCAGACTACGAGCTCCGGCGCCCAGCGCAGGCTTGACGACAGGACCGGATGGCTCTGGCCTCTTCGCCGAGCTTCGTCGTCGAGGCGTGCCTGCGCCGGCGGCCTCGTCGGGCTTGATGGCGGGCGGCCCTGGAGCAGAGGCAGGGAGCTCGGAGGGGACCGGTGGCTCCCCGGGATCTTCCACGGGGGGGAGGGACGGAGGACGTGGGGATGAGGGAGGCCCCTCGGACTCCGCTCCGAGGGCGGGGAGCTCCGGCGCGGTCACGGGCAGGATAGACTCGCTGGAGCGAGGCTCCTGGCGTGGAACGACGACGCTCACGGGCGCGGCGCGCAGCGACGCCAGCATCGACTCATGAATCGCCGAGCCCTCCGGCAGAAGCGCGGAGAGGGCGGCCCCCATCTCCACGGCGGTCTGGAAGCGCCCCGCGGGATCGCGGGAGAGGGCCTTGTGGACGATCTCGGCAACCTCCGCGGGGACGCCGGGCGCCCTGGACGAGAGCGGAAGCGCGTCCTCGCAGCAGATGGAATAGAAGAGCGCCATGTTCGTGGGGATGTGCGCGTGGGGCGTGACGCCCGAGAGCATCTCGTACAGGGCGACCCCCAGGGACCAGATGTCGGAGCGGTGATCCAGATCCGTCTCTCCGGTCACCTGCTCGGGGGACATGTAGAAGGGCGAGCCGAGCACGGAGCCTGGCCGGGTGAGGCCCTGGCTCTCCCCGGCCGCGTACTGATCCTCGCGCACCTTGGCGATGCCGAAGTCGACCAGCTTGAGGACCACCTCGTCGCTCCCCTCGCGGCGGGAGAGGAACATGTTGGCGGACTTGATGTCGCGGTGGACGATCCCCGCCTCGTGCGCCGTCTTCAGGCCCAGGCAGGCCTGGGCCGTGATGCGCAGGGCGAGCCCGGGCGGCAGGACGCCCACGCGGTGGACCAGCTTCTCGACGTCCTCCCCCGAGAGGTACTCCATCACGATGTAGGGCCTCCGGGTCTCCGCGTCGACGTCCGCGTCGTACACCGAAACCACGTGAGGCGAGTCGATCCGCCCCCCCACCAGGGCCTCGCGCGGGAAGCGCGCGAGGAGCTCGCCCCCGACCGTCACGGCCTCGGCGACGATCACCTTGAGCGCGACCCGCCCCCCCGTGTTGAGGTTGATCGCCTCGAATACGGAACCCATCCCACCATCGGCGAGCTTCCTCGTGACCCGGAACTTTCTTCCGATGATCTGCTCGGTTGTCTGATCCTTCAACGAAACCGCCCCGATCGACCGCCGTGGAGTGATCTGCGATGGTCGAGCCATCGGTGGCCGACGTCAACGATCGCGTCGCTGGCACCGCCGCGCTCCAGGTCAGTACCGGTGAACCAGGGGCGAGACCTCGTCGCAGGGGCGGCAGAGGGCCGAGGCGATCCCCGTGTTGCGGCGGGTGCGCCCCGCCACGGCCTTGAACACCGGGCCGCTCCTGTCCTCGTCGCACTGGAGGCAAGGGTTGAGAGCGCCGTCCGGGAGCTGGTAAGGCTGGCACTCGGCCTCGCCAAGCCCCGTGCGCGCCGCCGGGCGACCGAAGAGCATGGTCCTGCACGAGGCCGGCGCCGAGCCGGCGTCGCCCGCGTCGCCCGCATCGCTCGACTTGCACGAGCTCGCCAGGAGTATTCCCGCGGCCACCAGCGCGGAGAGGGGCAGCGCAGACCCGGATCGCATCGGGCCACGATACCCGGGGAACCTGACCTGGGGCAGCTTCTTCCAGCGGCGGTGGAGCCATAGCCAAGAGGAAGGGTGGGAGCGCACGTGAGCCTCGAGGTGGGCCGTCGCCTGGCGAGCCAGCTCCGAGGGGGAGGCTCCCCTGCCCTCGAGCGAGGCCAGCACATGGATGCGAGGGCCCTCGGTGGCCGCCACCAGGATCGTGGCCCCTGCCCGCCGGGCCAGGGCGAAGGGAGCGCGATCGACCAGGGCGTCCCGTCCCAAGAACCGGCACGAGGTGGCGTGAGACGCGGCGTCCGGGACCTGATCGATCGGCATCACCACGATCGTGCCCTGGGCGAGCGCCTCCCTCGCGCTCCTCAGGGCACCCTCCGGACACAGAACACGCACCCCCATCCTCGAGCGCAGGGACGCCATGAACGCGTGGACCCCCCCCACGCGGAGGGGCTTGGCGACCACGGCGACAGGGGCCTCCTCGGCCAGGGCAAAGGCCGAGAGCTCCCAGTTGCCGGTGTGCGACGCCGCGATCACGACAGGCCCTCGAGAGCGAGCCTCGCCGAGCGCCTGCCTGGCGCCTTCCGTGAGCGCGAGCCGCGAGGGGCCAGGCTCCCCGGCTCCCGCGGTTCTCCTCGAGCCGGCGACCACCAGGAGCTCGACGAGGGAAGTGGCGAGGGTGCGGTACATGCCGAGCGCGGTCGCCCTGGGATCGGCCACGCCGGCCAGAACCATCGCCTCCTCGACCTGCCGTCGACGGATCCGCAGGGCGCTCCCCGCCAGCCACGCCACACCGAGCGCGAGCATGCGCCTCGCCCTCGAGGAGAGGCGCGCTACCACGATCCCCAGCAGGGCAAGCCCGATCGCCACAGCCGCGCGGCCGCAGGGACGAGCGCCAGGTTGTGCGGTGGCCCGGCCTCCGCTCACGCGCCGAAGCCGGCGGGCCGGCGGCCCTCGGGCCCGGAGCCGTCGCGAGTGACGGCGAACAGATCGGCCAGTTGGAACGCGATGGTGGATTTGGGCGTCCTGGCCACGACCAGCTGGCCCTCCACGCGCAAGGTCTCCACCCGGCCGAACGCCAGGCTCGCGCCGGCGGGGGAGATATGCATGGTCAGGCTGCTGCCCTCCTGGACGGAGTAGGCCCCGTCCTTTGAGGCGACTTCGATGGCTTTGAACAGGGCTTCTAGCTCGGCTGCGGTCATTTGAGCGGCGAGCTTAGCCCCACGGGAGGTCGACCGCACGCCAAGAGAGCGCCTTGCCGACCGGACGTCGGCCCATGTAGTGCTCTTCGGGATGAGCGAGATGATGAACAGGCGGGGAGGCGCGGAGGACATCGTCACCCTGAAGCGCGTCAAGAAGACCTTCCAGGACCAGGAGGTGCTCAAGGGCATCGATCTGGTCGCCCTCCGCAACCAGACCACGGTCGTCATCGGCGGCTCGGGCGCAGGAAAGACGACGCTCCTGCGCCTCATCGTCGCGCTCGAGCAGCCGACGTCCGGCGAGATCTGGGTCGACGGAGAGAACATCGCGGGCATGGGCGAGCGGGAGCTCAATCGCATCCGCCAGAAATTCGGGATGGTCTACCAGTACGCTGCCCTGCTCGACTCGTTCACGGTCCTCGAGAACGTGTCCTTCCCTCTCGTGGAGCACACCAAGCTCTCCCGCAAGGAGATCACCGAGCGGGTGGTCGAGAAGCTCCGCTTGCTCGGCCTGGATCCCGGCGTCATCAAGAAGTTTCCCAGCGAGCTCTCCGGGGGCATGCGAAAGCGAGTGGGCCTCGCCAGGGCGCTGATGCTGGAGCCGCCCATCCTCGTCTACGACGAGCCCACGAGCGGCCTGGATCCTCTCACCAGCCGCCTGGTCGACGATCTCATCGAGGAGATGCGCGAGCGCTTCGGCGTCACCAGCATCGTCATTTCCCACGACATCGCCAGCTGCTTCCGGATCGCCCACCAGGCCCTCCTGCTCATCAGGGGCCGGGTGGTCGCCAGGGGCTCCCCCGACGAGCTGGCCAGCGGCGAGAACGAGGAGGCCCGCGAATTTATCCGGATGTCGGGGGTCGACGTCGGGGGCCTCTCCCGGGTCCAGAAGCGCTAGACCCGTCGGGCCACCGCTCTAGCCCCCGGCAGGAGAGCCTCTCTTCGTGACTCGAAGGGACGCCACCAGCCTGGTCTGTGGGATCGGCACCTCGATGGCGTAGGTGAGCGGCTCCACGACGAAGGCGCCCGACTGCACGTCCCAGAACGCCAGATCCCTCGCGAGGAGCGGGAGGGCCACGGTCCTGGTCTCGCCCGGCTCCAGGTGCACCCTGGCAAACCCCCGCAGATCGCGGGGCGCTCGCTCGACCTTCGAGCCCTGCGCAGAGACGAAGAGCTGCACGACCTCGTCGCCCGCGACCTTCCCCGCGTTGGTCACGTCCACGCTGACGGTGGTGCTGCCGGTGGTGGGGATCTCCTCGGCCGAGAGGCGCAGGCCCGTATAGGTGAAGGTGGTATAAGAGAGGCCGAACCCAAAGGGAAACTCCGGCGCCGCCCCTTGCTTCTCAACGAACCGGTACCCGTGGAAAAAGCCATACTCCACCTTCTTGGACACGTTGTCGAAGGAGGGGAGCTGGCCCTCGTCCCGGGGACAGGTGATGGGCAGTTTCCCCGAGGGGCTGGTGTCGCCGAAGAGCACCCTGGCGAGCGCCGTGCCCCCCTCCTGCCCCGGGTACCACGCCATGACCAGGCCGCTCACCTCGTCGACCCACGGGCGGACGACGATGGCGCTGCCACCCTCCATGACCACGACGGTGCGGGGGTTCAGGCGCGCCACCCGGTGAACGAGGCCCTCGTGCTCCGAGGACAGGAGGAGCGTCTTGCGGTCGCCTCCGCTCGTCCTGTCGATGCGCTCGCCCTCGTCCCTGGCAGTCAGGCCGACCACGACGACGGCGGCCGTCGCCGCCGCGATGGCCCTCTCCTCTTCGGCCGTGAGCGTGGGGCCAGGGGCGTAGGTGACAGGCAGCGGGCCCGCCCGCGCACGGAGCCCCGCGAGCGGCGTCACGGCGCTCGACGGGACCGAGTTGCTGCTGCCCTTGTCGCCCAGGTTCACCGCGTCCGCGAGGCCGCCCACCACGGCCAGGGACGCGAGGTTCGAAAGAGGCAGCGCTCCGCCCTGGTTGCGCAGCAGCACGAACGATTTCTCCGCGACCTCCCGGGTGAGCGCGCGGTGCTCGGCGCTCTCGACCACGTCCGGGGGCGGGGGCCGTGGGTGGTCCCTGACGAACTCGAGCTTCTTTCGCACGATCCGCCGCACAGACTCGTCGACGACGCTCTGCGGCACGCTCCCCCCCTGCACCGCCTCCACCAGCTTGAAGGAGAGGTGCACCCCCGAGGGCATCTCGATGTCGAGCCCCGCCATCACCGCGGGGACGGTGCTGCGCGTGCCGAACACCCAGTCGGACTCGACGAAGCCGTCGAAGCCCCAGTCCCGCCGGAGGATGTCGGTGAGCAGGTGCCTGTTCTCGCTGCAGTACTGCCCGTTGAGGACGTTGTACGCGCTCATCACCGAGCCAGGGCGAGCGTCCCGCACGACCCGCTCGAAGTGTGGGAGGTAGACCTCGCGTAGCGTCCGCTCGTCCATCCGGACGTCGACCTCGAGGCGCGTCTCCTCGATGCTGTTCGCGGCCAGGTGCTTGACGCTGGCGATGACGTGCTCCTGGGCCCCCAGGACGAAGGCGGTCCCCATCCTGCCGAGGTGGTGCGTGTCCTCTCCATAGGTCTCCTGGGCGCGTCCCCACCGGGGGTGGCGCATCGTGTTGATGGTAGGCGCGAGGAGGACGCTGCCTCCCTTGGCCGCCGTCTCCTTCCCCATGGCGACGCCGACCCGGCGCTCGAGCTCGGGATCCCACGTCGCGCCTCGCGCCATCGCGACGGGGAACGTCGTCGCCTTTCCAGCGCGGACTCCCCGCGGCCCGTCGACCATCCTGAACCCCCGGAGCCCCAGCCGCTCGTTGTCGGGCGTCTCCCAGAGATCCGCGACGGCGAAGAGCTGGCTGCCGTGCATCTGATCGACCTTCTCCTCGAGCGTCATCTTGCCGAGGAGCTCGGCGACGCGGCCCTCGAGATCCGATCCAGGCGGGGATGACGAGGGGGCCGTGGCGACGGACGAGCAGGCGGGGATCAGCGACAGGAGCAGCACGAGGCTTCCGGAGGTTCGCATGACGATCGGATGGATTCTACACTCGAGCGCCCTCCTGTCGCCGCCGGCCTCGAGCCCGGGTCACATCGTCCGGGCAGGGCGACGGACCGCGACGCGGACGGGGCGAACGACGCCCCTCATCGGCGAGGGGCGTCGTTCGCTCTCCGTCCGCTCGCTCCCGGGCGACGGCCAGCTCCGCATGGCCAGGAGCATGACGACGGCCACGACCGGGAGCCGCTGCCGCAAGATGAGCCCGACGTTGGCCATCGTCATCGCATAGGCGATCGTCGTCGGCACGACGAAGGAGGCCAGCATGCCCAGGAGGACGCGATCCTCCTTCCATAGCTTTCTGACGCCGAAGTAGGCGCGGTACATGATATAGTAAAAGAACAACGTATCGATCTTCCCGATATTGAACCCCAGCGAGCCGCCGGCCCAGGGGAAGGGCGAAAAGAGTGTGTAGATCACCTTGAGGGGATAGGCCCCCGGGCCCGCTTCGAACCGTACCCCCGACGCCCCGAGCGCGAGATCGTTCCCCACGTTCTTGTCGGTGCTCAAGGCAAAGGTCTTCTGGGCCATCGTGGAGACCTCGCTGGTGAGGTTGCTCCCCGCCAGGAACCCGATCCCCGCCAAGAAGATGATGCCCATCAGGAACGCCTGGATCCAACCCTTCGAGCGGAGCCCGATGAAGCCGATCAGGAACGGCCCGCAGGAGAGAAATACCATGTAGTAACGGACATACCAGAGCGCCCAGAGAGAGAGCAGGCCAAGCAGGGCATCGAGGATACTGAATCTACGCGAGAGTCGTATTCCGCTGGCGACGGCGCCCAGCACGAACATGAGCACGAGGCCATCCTTGAACATGTCCGAGGTGTGGTAGAGGATGGCCGGAGAGCTGAAGAAGAGCACCGTGAACCGGAGCGAGATCTTCGGGTCCACATCCAGCTCGATGCCGAGAAAATATAAGTTCAGGGCCGTGACGCAGCAGCAGAACGCCACGAGCGCCGTGCACCCCAGGGGCGTCGGCCCGCCGTTCAGATAGACGAGAACGGCAAAAATATTGGAAGGAAGTGTGGTGTAACCGAGCTCCGGATCGGTCGCGTAATGGACCCCCTGGATCTCCCATTTTCTGGCGATGTAGGTCGCCAGCATCTCGTAGATAAGCCAGTCGCCCTTCGCCGTTCCATGGCTGAAGAAGACTACGTTCCTCGAGACCCAGTGCAGCGGCAGGCGTGCCAGGAAGGAGAGGACGAGGAAGTTCCCGATGGGGGTCCTGAGCGACGAGGTGGCGGAGAGCACGCCGATGAGCGCGATGAAGAAGAAGGTGACAAAGACGAACGTGATCATCGGAGCCGCTGCACGAACGACCCGCGCGGTCCCTCGTGCGCACCGGTGTGGGTGTCAGGCCCGGGGAGAGAACGGATGCAGTGGACGAGCAACCTGACCACAGTCTTATCTAGCACATTGCCTTGACCACCCTTGCATCGGTCCTCGCCTTCCTGATTGCGCTCGTCGGCTGCGGGGCCGCCCGCGACTTCGCGCTCCGCCGTCGCCTCGTCCAGGAGCCCAACGAACGCAGCTTGCACGCCTCGCCCGTGCCTCGACTGGGCGGCGTCGCGGTGGTCCTGGCGGTCCTCGCGGCGTCCGCGCTCCTCGTCGCCCTCGGCCCGGCCGCGGGCTCGCCCCCCTCGAGGCGCGGGCTCACGAGCTGGCTTGTCTGCGCGGTCCCCGTCGCGCTGCTCGGCCTGATCGACGATCTGCGCCCGCTCCCGGTGAGGCTGCGCCTCGCCGTGCAGATCGTCGTCGCCAGCGGCTTCAGCCTCCTCGTGGATCTTCCGGCTCATGTCCTCCTCGCTGGCGGGCTCGCCGCCGCCCTGCCGGCGGGGGTGACGCTCGCCCTGGGCGTGGTGTGGATCGTCGGTGTGTTGAACCTCACCAACTTCATGGATGGAATGGACGGGCTGGCGGGTCTCCAGGCCGTGGGTTTCGGGGTCGGCGCCGGGAGCGCGTTCGCGGCGGCCGGGCACCAGGATCTCGCGGGGATCGCCGCGGTGCTCGGCGCGGCCAACCTTGGTTTTTTCCTGCACAACGCGCCGCCGGCCAGGATCTTCATGGGCGACGCGGGGAGCACGTTCCTGGGCTTCAGCTTCGGCGCGCTCCCCATCCTCGCGACCGCGCGAGACGCGGCCACGCCGTTCCTGGTCGGGCCGGTGGTGCTCGCTCCCTTCCTCCTCGACGGGACCTTCACCCTTGTCCGTCGCGCCCTCTCTCGGGAGAGGGTGTGGCGCGCCCACCGCACACACCTCTACCAGCGCGCGGTCCTCTCGGGGCTCGCTCACCGCGACGTCCTGCTCCGCTACGGCGCGTGGATGGGGGTGTCGGCCGGCGCTGCCTCCGCCTTGCCCTCGCTCGGGCCAGCCCCCTCGCTCGGCCTCGCGGCGCTGATGGCGACGAGCGTCGTGCCCGTGGTCCTCTGGGTGCGGAGCGCCGAGCACGCCGAGGCCTCCCGCTCACGAGCCGGACGCTCCGAGCGCCCCCTCGGCCCGTAGCCACGCCACCTCGTCGTCGAGCATCGAGGCGAGTGGTTTCATGCACTCTACACCGAGCTCCCGCTCGGCCTTGGCGGGCGAGCACACCGTCGAGAGGAGGCTCTTGTGGACGAGCGCCCCCAGGTTGGATCTTCGCCCCAGCGCCCCGAGCACGGCGTCGCCGAGCCCGGCGACCGCGCGGAGCAAGGGAGCGGGCGCCGAGCGAGGCGGAGGGCGGCCGAGCGCCAGGGCCAGCAGCTCCGAGAGCTCGCGCATGCTGGGCGCGTGGCGATCGGCGACGACGTACACGCCGACCCTCGGCGAATGCACGGCCGCGTGGATCAGCTCGGCCACCGTCGAGACGTGCACCAGGCTCTTGCGCGTGGATCCGTCGCCCGGCAGAAGAAAGCGTCGCCTGGCGATGGCCACGGCCATGGCGCGCACGTTCCCCTTGTCGCCCCGGCCGTACACGGGGCAGAGGCGCAGCGTGATGGGGGAGAGAGAGGGAGCCTCGGCGACGATGCGCTCGGCCTCCAGCTTGGTGGTCGCGTAGGCGCCTTCGGGGCGAGGGGGGGTGTCCTCGTCGATCGCGACGCCGGGCTCCTCGCCGACCACCTTGATGGTGCTCAGGAAGACCAGCTTCTTCACCCCGACCGCGAGGGCGGCGGCGACGACGGCGCGGGTCCCCTCGACGTTGAAGCGCCGGTACTCCTCGTCCGACGCGCCGGGGCGATGGACCACCGCCGCGGCGTGGACCACAGCGGAGGCGCCCTCGAAGGCCGACCGGAGAGAGGCCTCGTCGAGGGCCGCGAGCTTCCTCGACGGGACGCCCGGAGGGCAGCTCCGTCCCTCGCGCAGCACCGCGATCGGTGAGTCGCCGCGCTCGGCGAGGAGAGGGAGGAGCGCCTGGCCGACGAAGCCGTTGGCGCCGGTGACGGCCACCCGGGTCACCGGTCGACCACCAGCGAGCAGTCCTGAGCTCCGACGACAGGAGGCAGGCCGTCTCCGAGCGTGTCCCCGACGAGCGCGGGCCCAGGGGTTCTGAGCGTCGCCTCGGGGACCGCAGCGGCCAGCAGGCGCCTCGCCCCCAGGTCGTCGGCGGTCAGGGCTGCTCGCTCGAGCGGGGCGAGCGCCCGCTCGAACTCCTCCCGGGGCAAGGTGTTCATGCGGATGAGCATGATCTTGGGGTGAGGCGTGGTGTCGCAGGTCTCCTCGCGGAAGAGCAGCTCCTCGCAGAGCTTCTCGCCGGGACGCACGCCGGTAAACTCGATGGCGATGTCCTCGTCCGGACGGAGACCCGAGAGCTCGATGAGATCGCGGGCGAGGCTCACGATGGTGAGCGGCTGGCCCATGTCGAGCACGAAGATCTCGCCGGTGCCGCCCAGCGCCGCGGCCTGGAGCACCAGCTGCGAGGCCTCGGGAATGGTCATGAAGTAGCGGCGCATGTCCTCGTGGGTCACCGTGATCGGGCCGCCTCTGGCGATCTGCTCCGAGAAGAAGGGGACCACGCTCGCCGCCGAGCCGAGCACGTTGCCGAAGCGCACAGCCACGAAGCGGGTCGCCGAGGTCCTCGCCCTGCGCTGGACGACCAGCTCGGCCACGCGCTTGCTCGCCCCCATGATGCTGGTGGGGTTGACGGCCTTGTCGGTCGAGAGCAGCACGAAGGCCCGGACAGAGAACGCGTGCGCGGCGTCCGCCACGACGGAGGTCCCCAGGACGTTGTTCTTCACGGCCTGGGACGCGTTGACCTCCATCATGGGCACGTGCTTGTGGGCGGCGGCGTGGAGCACGAGCTCCGGGTGAAAGCGCTCGAAGACCGAGAAGATGCGCGCGCGGTCGGTGATGTCGGCGACGACGAGGGTCAAGGCGGCGTGCGGGAATTTCTGGTGTAGCTCGCGTTCCAGGTGAAAGAGCCCATTTTCATCGTGATCGAGGAGCACCAGGGACGCCGGCCCAAAGCGCAAGCTCTGGCGACAAAGCTCGCTGCCGATGCTCCCCGCCGCGCCCGTGACGAGCACTGTGCGATCCGCGATGAGCTCCAGGGGGCGGCTCGTGTCGATGTGGATCGACTCTCGGCGGAGGAGATCTCCGATCTCCACCTCCCGGAGCCGATCGAAGCCGAGCTTGCCATCGAGCTGCTCGTCCACGCCGGGCATCGTCTTGGTCTGCACGGCGAGGCGCCGGCACACCGCCAGGATCTCGCGGGTCCGCTTGCCGCTCGCGGTGGGGATGGCCAGCACCACGAGCTTCACCCCTCGCTCGCGAACGATCCTCTCGAGCGTGGCCGCGTCCGCCGTCCCCAGCACTCGGACGCCCCGGACGATGGCGCCCATCTTGGCCGGGTTGTCATCGAGGAACCCCTCGACGCACCACCGGCTCGTCGGCGACCGCTGCATGTCGCGCAGGAGGCTCTCCCCCACGTCGCCTGCGCCGACGATGAGCATCGGCGTCCTCCCCCGGTCCTGGCGGCCGCGCTCCCGGATCATGCGGATCGTGAAGCGAAGGCCGCCGATCAGCACGATGGATGCGAGCCACTCTCCCAGGTAAATGGACCTGGGCAACAGGATGCCCACCATCAACCCGCCGAGCCCGAAGGTGAGCGTGCCCAGGGTCGAGGCCTGGATCAGGCTCCAGAGCTCCGGCATCCCCGCGTACCGCCAGAGCCCGTGGAAGAGGCCGAAGACGTAGAACGAGGAGCCCCGGCAGAGCAACAGCACCAGGAGCACCAGCGGCGCCCCGTCCACGTACTCGGGAGGGATCGTCCCGTCGAAGCGGAGAACGAGGGCGATGCCCAGCCCGGCGGACCACATGACGGCATGCACCGCCGTAACGAGGAGGCGCAGGAAGGTGGCCTTGTGGAATAGCTTTGGTGGCATCATGGACCCGCTGCGCCCCCTCGCGTGACGTCGACTACTTGATCAGGCAAGCCACCAGGCCCCACGCCAGCTTCCTCGTGGGGGGCGCCCGTTCGAAGAGGCTCTGATCCAGCCTGGACATGAGGCGATGCAGCGGGCCGGACCGCGCGTGGATCGGTATGTGGAAGAAGTGCTGGCCCAGGGTCGGGAGCACGAGCCCGAGCGGCGTGGTCAGGTGAAACGCCGCGAAGCTCGCCTCCCGGAAGAGGCTGACGAGATCGCTCCGGGTGGTCCAGCGAACGTAGGAGCGCGGCGTCTCGTTCTGGCGGTAGCTCGAGCCGAGCACCCGGTGCATGAACCTGTAGCCGAGGGCGAGCGGGCTGCCGTGCAGGTTCTCGATGAACACCGCGCACCCCCCTGGCCGGAGGACCCGATGGCACTCGGACATCACGCGCTCGTGGTCGACCAGCTGGAGAACGCTAAAAGAGAAGGCCGCGTCGAAGGAGCCGCCCTCGAAGGGAAGCGCCTCCGCGCTCGCCCTGACAAAGGCGCACCCCGGGTACTTCCGGGTCGCGAGCTCCAGGAGAGGCTCGTCCACGTCGACGCCGGTGGCCACGAAGCCCATCCTCCGGAGGGCCTCCGTCTTGTCGCCGGACCCGCACCCGAGATGCAGGATCTTCGCGCCTGTACTTGCCATCCTGCCCAGGTGAGCGGACGCGAGAGCGAACATGGGTTCGAAGAACGGATCGAACCAGCCAGCCTCGGGAGCGACGTCCCTCCACCGAACCCCAAAGCCCCCTCCGTCCCCGCTCATGGCCGCGCTCCTCGGCGGGCCGTCGCGCGGCGGTGGATCGTGGAGAGGGTGGCGAACTCGAAGCCGGCCAGGGTGAGCGCGTCACATACCCCGATCGTCCGAGCGACCGAGCGACCTCTGTCCATGTCGATGAGCCAGTACCTGGCATTGATCCCGACGCCGCGGGCAGGGAGCAGCTCGCTCCAGCGAAATTTTCTGGGCTCGCTCAGGCCGGTGGGGACCAGATCGTCGACATGAAACTGCATGACGACCGGACGCTGGGGAGCGAGGGCCGACTCGAGCATGAAGAGCGAGAGGAAGGCGAGGCTGCCCGTCATCCGAAACAGGGAGAGCGCCGTCCGGTTGAGCGGGAAGAGCAGGCACGAGGTGGGCACCTCGAGGAGCGTCTCCGTCCGGAGGTGAGGTGACCGCGGGCTGAAGAGCCACGGGCTCGCCGATGGGTTCGAGCTGAAGACGCCGGGCCGCTGGGGCGTGCTGCTCGAGTCCACCGTGTATCCGAGCCTGGTCAGCCTGTCGGCGGCCGCATCGTTCACGTAGCACCAGAAGGGCGACCGGAAGACGCGCGGGGAGCGCCCGAAGAAACCATGGAATCTCTCGGTGCTCAGATCCAGAAAGTCGAGCTCCGACGGGCGGGGATCGGCGGCCTCGAGCGCCGCGATCTCGACGGAGTCGTGCATGTGGGTGTGCGTGCCGATGTCGTGGAGACCGTTGTCGAGCTCCCTCAGGGCCGACGAGAACCGCGCCTCGTCGAGCATCATCGTCGGGACGAAGAACGTCGCCGGAACGGCGTGCTTCCGTAGCCACTCGGCGCAGGCGACGATGTCCTCGGGGCGATCGTCCTGGTGAATGTCGAAGGTGAGCGCGGCCGTCCTTCGCATCATGTTCCACCGGAGACGAGCGGCAGCCTCCTCCCTCGCCTCTTCGCGCCGCTCGAGGGCGCGAGATCGTGCTCGTTGCCGGAACGCCACGTTCGATTGGTCTCGTAGATACGGGCGCAGCCATGGCAGAAGTGCTGCTCGGTGTCCGGCAGCTCCGCCGCGCCTCCCGGATCCGAGACCATCCGCCGCGCGAGCGCGTAGCCCTCCGAGTTCCACACGTCACGCAAGGGCGAGGTGAACACGTTGCCGATCGCCCTGGGCTCGCCCCCGACGGCGTACTGCTCGCCGAGGCGGTGAACACAACAGGGTAAGATATCGCCGTTGTACTTCACGACCAGGGAGAAATAGGGCCAGGCGCATTTGGGCAAGGTGCTCGCAGGGATGGGGCCGAGCGTATCCTGGCGCTCGAGATCGAGGTAGTTGTGTACGTCGCCCCAGCTGTAAGAGATCTGATCGACGCCGATGGAATCGAAGAACTCCTGCGCTGCGGCCCGCTCGCCCAGGTTGTGCCTGTAGCAGAGATACTGCACTTCTATCTTCGGGTATACGAGGCCCAGCTCTCGCTTGACCCGGCATAGCCTCTCCAGGTTGGAGATCACCAGGTCGAAGCGGCCGCCAATGCGGGTCTTCTCGTAGGTGCCCTGGGAGAACCCGTCGACGCACGCGGTCAGGTGGGTGACGCCGCTGCGCAGGATGCCCTCGATCCGCTCGTCCGTCAGGCCAAAGCTCATGTTGGAGCTCCAGTGGACGTTGAGCGATGCGTCGCGCGCCACGCGACAGAGCCGGTCGAGATCCGGGTGCGCCAGCGGATCGCCCAGGTAGTAGAGGGACACCGCGCACGCGACCCCGCGGACCTGCTCGACGAGGCCGGCGAACTGCTCGACCGACATCCTGTGCGACGGCTTGAACTCCTGCCGGGCAAGGTCCGGTCGACCCGCGGGATCGGCGTGGACACACACGGTGCAGGAGAGGTTGCACACCGGAGATATATCGATCTTCAATATCGAAGGAAGCCCCCGGGCCTCGCTCGTTTTCCCGGCCCAACTCCCCAGTGCCAGCGCGAGGTTACGAGCCTTCGTCGGCGTCATGCCGTCGAAGATCCAGCCTTGACGGCGCAGCACGTTGAGGATGCCCCTGCCTGTGCGAGACGACATGCTGGTAAAGGAAACGAGGGACGTCATGGCTCTCCATCCGAGAAGGGCCACAAAAATCGCCGACCGCCCCCCGCACGAGGAACCCATGCTAGCTCTTCATTGGGCGCTTGCAACACATCTCTCGGCGATCCGTACGAGGACGCCGCGATCCGGTGCGAGCGTGAAGGTCCGCACCCGGACGGCGGCGGGCTCTGCTCGCGCCTTCGCGAGGGTGAGGCGCGAGAAGATCGTCCCCAGCACGATCTTCATCTCGAACAGCGCGAACGCCATGCCAAGGCAGCGCCGGATCCCACCTCCAAAGGGGAAGAACGCGTAGGGATCGGCCTTCTTCTCGAGGAACCGCTCGGGTCGAAAAGCGTGAGGCTCGGGGTAGAGATCCGCGCGGTGGTGGACCAGGTAGATCGAGGGCGCGAGCAGCGTCCCCTCGGGCAAGCGCCGTCCCCGGAGCTCCATCGGCTCCTTGAGGACACGCCCCACCGCCGGGATGACGGGCCTCAGCCGGAGGACCTCCTTGATCACGGCGTCGAGGTACGGGATCTTCGCGAGCTCGGCAGGAGACGGCACCCCGTCCTCGCGGGTCACGCCGTCGAGCTCGGCCAGCAAGCGCTCGAGCACGCGAGGGTCCGCGAGGACGAGTTCGAAGGCCCAGCACAGCATCGTCGCCGTCGTCTCGTGGCCTGCGACGAGGAGCGTCATCAGCTCGTCGCGGAGCTCCTCGTCGGTGAGCGGCTGGCCGTCCTCGTCCCGGGCGCAGATCAGCATGGAGAGGACGTCATCCCTGCGCTCGCCGCGAAGGAGCTCGGTCCGCCGCTTCGCGATCTTCCGGTAGATCAGGCCGTCGGTGTACGCGCGGTCGCGCTTGTACCGCTCCCACGGAGAGAGACCGAGGAGATCGAAGCGAAGGGACGGCGCGAGGAAGAGCGACGAGAGGCCTGTCGAGATGCGATCGAGGAGCCCGGCGAGGGCCTCCCTCAGCTCGCCGAGCTCCCCGGCCTCCTCGGCGCCGAAGATGGTGCGAAGGATGATCTCGAGGGTGATCTGCTGCATCGACGGGTGGAGAGGCATGACCTCTCCTCGGGGCCAGCCCGCGATCACCCGCTCGGTGGTCTCCTGCATCGTCCGCGCGTACGCGACCATCCTCTCGCCGTGGAACGGCGGCATGAGGAGGCGCCTCTGGCGCAGGTGCTCGGCGCCGTCGAGGAGGAGCACCGATCGCTTCCCGACGAGCGCCTCCAGGAGGGTGTTGGCCTCGCCCGCGCGAAGGACATCGGGATCGCCCGTGAAGACGCGGCGCACGTCCTCCGGGTGACAGACAACGACCTCCACGCCGAACAGGATCGTATCCAGCGTGAAGAGATCGCCGTAGCGCTCGTGGCACCACCCGAGGAACGACGTCGGGCGCAGCAGGTAGAGCAGCGTCTGCACGACCGCGGGCAGGGCGGGTCCCGGCGGCAGCCCGGGGTGGAGGCGGTCCGCCACGATCCGCTCGAGCGCCCCACTCGGGTCGGCGAGCAGGGTCTGGCTGGCGGCCCCTGAGTCGATGCTCTGCTCGGCGCGTCGCGAGGGCAGGATGAAATCTGGTATCAGTCGCATGTCCTGGTCCGATCGCCCGCCATGATCCTATCGGCCGTGGCGCAGCCTTGCATCCCGAAGGCGCACCCGCTGACCAGATCGATCCCTCCCCCCTCGGCCGAGAAGAGAAGGAGCCTGCCGTCCACCGTCGGAGACTCGGGCACGCTCCGCTGGCCGCTTGCTCCGGGGACCTGCCTCGCGATCCTGCGGCGAGCGTCGGCGAGCGACCTCACGCGCAGCCTTGCGCCGAGCGGCACCCGGGTGGCCCATCGCGGGTCCAGGAGGGACGACTCGCTCGGATCCGCGGACGGCGAGGCGTAGAGCGTGACCCTGGCGCCAGGCCCCTCCCCCGAGAGCGAGGCCACCGAAGAGATCGTGGTCTCCGATTTCACGATCACCCACTCCACACGAGCCTCCCAGGCGACGACGGCGTTCACGATCGCGAGCGCCCCTCGCGGCAGGATCTCGAACGAGACGATCTTCGCCTGCACACGGCGCTGGTGCTCCGGGAGAGCGATCCTGTTCTCCTCCGCGGATTGCTCGTGGAACTGGGCCAGTACCCTCCGCCGGAGCTCGGCTTCGCGCCCACGGAGGGCCTCCCCTGCCCCCGAGGGCTCGGCCTGCTCCACGTCCAGGTGCGCCCCGCCGTCGTCCGGAGCGGCCTCGGGCAGCAGCGTCCTGGCGTCCTTCTCCGGAGGCGGCGCCCAGGCGTCCCTCTCCGGAGGAGGGCTCGTTCGATGACATCCACCCGCGAGCGCCAGGATGAAGACGAGCCCTCGAAGCCCGAAGCATCCCTCGGACCGCGCCTCAATCGGTCTGAGGTTGGTCATGGCAGATCACTCGACCGTCGGGTCCGGTCTGGGCCAGGGAGCTGAAGCTGCCCGTGCTCCTGTGGCAGTACTTGTTTGTCGGGCACTGATAACCGGACAGGATGCTCTGCCCCCTGCAAATATAGGCGCTATAGTCGTACCGAGGGCGTGCGTCGCAGTACGCTCCGTCGATCTTTCCCTTGCAGGTGGGCGCGTCGTCGCCGAAGGCGTACGGGCAGGTCACGCCGTGCCGAAGCCTGGCGTCCTCGCTGGAGATCACGCCCACCGCGGTCCACGCGCAGAGGATCGAGTGCTTCACCCAGTAGGGGCTCAGATCGACGCGGGTGGGGTGGGAGAGCTGAGCGTTCTTGATCTGGTAAGCGATCATCTTGTCCGCGAAGCCCCGGATGGACTCGTTGGCGCTCACGGAGTGGAGCGTCTCCCAGTAGAGGGCCACGGCCCTGGCAAAGCCGAGCTCCGTGGTGACTCCCAGGTGGGAGACCTCGTTGTATCCCCCCTGTACCATGAGCGTCCAGGGCTGGGAGACCAGGGTCGAGTTGTAGTGGGTCTGGGCGAAGTCGAGCCTGGTGCTCCAGTGCGTCGCGCCTCCGGAGGCGCCCCTCGAGGGATGCAGGTAGTCACGCAAGGGTACGCCATCTCCCCTCACGTCAGGACCGAACCGGAACACACCGTTCGTGCTGCTTGTCAGGAACGCCTTGGCACTCGCCGCGAGGACGTCCGAGACGCCCTCGTTCAGCGCGCCTGGCTCGCCTACCCCGAACAGCGGAACCTGGGAAAATCCCCGGGTCCGACCCGAGGTGACCGCCTCGATGACCCCATGGCCAACCTCGTGGGCCATGAAGTCCAGGCTGCTCGACACCGGGTAAATCGAGTATCCTGTGCCGCTGGCGTTCAGGACGCCATCCCCCACGTAGATCGACTTGGTGGAGGGCCAGAAGGCGGCGTTCCCTTCCCAGCCGTCGTGGTGGACCACGATCGGCGTGGCCGCGGCTGCCCAGGTCCTCATGCCGAGCTGGCCTGCAAAATAGGAGGATACCCGGCTCACGTTGTAGAGGGCGTCCACGGCCATGGCGGGGCTACGATGGACGGACGACGATGCGACCGTGTCGGCGGCGAGGAACCCCATGGGCATCTGGGTCACCGGGATGGGGACATGGTTGCTCTGCTGGCCCACCTTGACCAGGGTCAGGGGCAGGATGGGGCCCAGGGCGCCTGGCCCCCCCAGATGTCCTCCATTGACCTCCACCGACAGGGTCGCGCCAGGGGCCGCCCTGGGATCGGTGATGGGGTACATGGACCGCCCGGAGTACACCTGGGCGATGGCCGAGCTCGAGTCGACGACGCTCGCAACGACCACCCCGGATCTCGCGTCCACGTCCACCCTCCTCGAGCCTGAAGGCTCGGTCATCGCCACCCTGAACACCAGGATGGGCCGCTCGGGGTCGGTCGCCTCCACCCCCAGGGTGGGCCCTGTGCCCTCGGCGATGGCTCCGCCCGGCACGGCAGCCAGCGCAGCGGCCCTCGCCAGCTCCGGGGTGATGGCCGGGGTTGCGTCGAAGGACGAGAGGTCCTGCGCCGCCCATGACTGGATATAAGCCAGGCTCCCGTCCACGAGAAATCCCACGATGAGCTCGCCCCCGAAGACAGGCACCCTTGTCCCTGGAACATGCTGGGGGAACCGGAGCGTCCCCAGGCTCTCCGCAGCGGCGACCGTGGCCAGATCCGCCTCGTCGAACTGGCGCTCCAGGCTCCCCCGGATGCCCAGCTCCTCGTGGAGGGGGCTCAGAAACGCCAACACCTCCTTGCCGTCGTTGACCGAGGGGAGCACCGGCCGACCGTCATCGAGCGAGAGATAGAGGTGGGGCTTGCCGGTGACCGGGTGGTTGTCCGAGGCCCAGCGCGCGCCGGTGAGCTGCTCGAGCCTCGCGAGCATGTCCGGCGCCGCCAGGCCTGGACGCGCAGGCGCTTCGCCCCCACCCGAGCACGCGAGAAAGAGAAGGGGAACGACGAAGGTACCGACGATGCAGAGAGCACGTTTCATGGGAGTGGCCTCCTGATGCCCCCCCTTCGGCAGGCTCCCCGGTTTTGTTGCGTGCAAAATTCGTCGGGCGCGTCGATTCTCGTGGCGTCGCCGGAAGGCTAGCGCGGGCGGGCCATGTCCAAGAAGAGGCGGTGGAGGTCGTCCGCCTGGACGGAGGCCGGCCCTCCCATCTCCCCGGAGTGGAGGCTCCTCGCCACCTGACCCAGGGTTCCCAGGAAGGCCGAGGCCAGGAGCCTCGGATCCGGGGCGCTGCCTCCTCGCTCCTGCCGGAGCCCGTCGAAGAGCTCACCCATCCGGGAGGCCAGGGTTTGGCCCTCGAGCTCTCCCCGGACTTTGGGCCAGAGGAGGCGCATGTTCTCGTGCACGAAGAGAAAGGTGACCAGCTCCCGGTCCATCAGCCCGAGAAGCAACCTGGCGGCGCGATCGATCCTGGTCCTGTAGAGCCCGGGGCCCCGGACGACCTCCGTGAGCGCGCCCACCATGGGCTGGTAGCAGCGCACGAAGAGCGAGCGGACCAGCGCGTCTCGCCCCTCGAACCACTTGAAGAGGACCGGGTTGGAGAAGCCCGACTCCCTCGCGATGTCGCGGATCGTCGTCCCGCCAAGACCTCGCTCGACGAAGAGCCCGAGCGCCGCGGTCAGCACCGCCCGCTTGGAGGGAGCGTCCTCGCCACGCAGGTAAATCGGGCTCGAGAGGAGGAGCATGGAGAAGGTTAGCAAACGCTAACCTCCATGTCGACCTCGGTGAGCGCTTGCTAGGTGGTTAGCAAGCGCTCACCGAGGTTCCATCACCCCTTCAGGACGGCCAGCGGAGTGAGCCGCTGGACCCGGCGCACCAGATCCCGCTGATCGTCGAGCACCTCGCCGATGTCCCTGTAGGCAGCGGGCGCCTCCTCGACGAGCGACCGACCCTGGCGCCTGGGGACCACGACGCCGCGCATCCCCTCGAGGACGCGGTCGAGGCGTAGCGCCGACCGCGCCTCGGCCCGGCTCATGACGCGACCCGCGCCGTGGGAGCAAGAGCCGAAGGCCTCCTCGGCCCCCAGCCCTCGCACCAGGTAGCTCGCGGTCCCCATGGACCCGGGGACCAGCGCGAGCTCGCCCTCGGGCACCCGGACCGCGCCCTTGCGATGGACGAGGAGATCCTCGCCGTACCAGCGCTCCCTGGCGATGAAGTTATGGTGAACATCGACGGCGTCCGAGGCCTGGACGTCCGTCCCGAGCACCTCGGCGAGCACCAGGACCGCCCTCCGGGCGAGGGCGTCGCGGTTCTCCCTGGCGACGGCCAGCGCCCAGGTGTGGTCGGCGAGGTAGGCGCGGCCGGCCTCGGTCTCCACGGAGAGGCCAGAGAGCGCCGGATCCCCCGGGGCCGAGCCGGCCACCTTGGCGTGGTGGGCGAAGACAGCGGCGCCCAGCCCCCTCGAGCCCGAGTGCACCAGGAGCCACGCGTGACCCTCGACGTCCCTGTCCAGCTCGAGGACATGGTTGCCGCCGCCCAGGGTCCCCAGGTGGCGAGCGAGGAGCGCCGCCCTGGCCCGCTCCAGCGTATGGGTCGAGAGCGGAGGGGCCAGGAGGGCGTCCGGAGCCGGAGCGCCCTTCTCGGTGTGCGTGGAGTCCCCGCTCGGGATCGCTCGATCCCACGCCGCCACGATCCGCTCCCGGCAGCGACGATCGAGGGAGTCGGCCTCGACGTCGAGGCCGATGGCCGCCATGCCGCAGCCGAGGTCCCCGCCCAGAGCGCGAGGGACCACCGTGCTTCTCGTGGCGAAGACGGTGCCCACAGCGACGCCCTCGGCGAGGTGAGCGTCCGCCATGGAGGCCACGTGGTGAACGACCCAGGGTTGGGCCGCCAGCCGCTGGAGCAGGCGCTCCGTCGCGGCGTCGGTGCGGCGCGCCCAGAGGCGCACCGGTACGAGCTGCCCCTTGTCAGGGGCGAAGAGGACGCGGCTCACGGCGAGCCCTCCCCCTCAGGGAGGGCTGCGTCGAAGAGGAACGCGAGGTCGGGCACGCGCTTGAGATCGATCGCGTCCGAGAGGCGCGCTCGAAGGAAGGGCGAGACCCGCTGCAGCGCTCGCGTCACCGAGGGGAGGCGTGCCCTGGCCTCCTCCTCGGTCATGGCGAGCGCGAAGTGTACCCTGGCGTGCCGGTAGTCGACCGACAGCACGAGGGCGGTGAAGCGAACAGGATCGAGGCTCGGATCCGCGACGTCGTCGCGGAGCAAGGCCTGGAGCTCTTCGAGGACGAGCTCCTGCAGACGCAGATGACGGTGACCTGAATGTTCTTCGAAACGTCCCATGATAAAACGACTCCACAAGGGCGAGCGAAGCCCTCCACGCCACCGAGGCCACCCTCTGCTTCCTTCCGCGTGACTCCACGCCGCGAAGGCCCATCCTCCACGGCAAAAGGGTCTTTCTCCACGTGAGCGTGAGCGGAGAGGGGCTGAGTAGGGAGCGAGGGCGAGGACGCGGCGTGAGGAGGGAGAGCCCGCGGCACGAGTTCAACGCTCCGCGTTCACCGGCGTGCGCGCACCTTCCGCCCTCCCGGCGCACCGCCAGGCGCTGGCAAGCGCGCAGGCGAACGGGGGATCGGGGGAGTGACCGCGCGACTCAGACGCCAGAAGAAGCGGAGAGGCCCGGGAGACCGTGTTTCGCAATAGGTCGCATGGTCCACCTCCTGCCACGAGCGTACGCAGCGAGCGAAAGGTGACCGCGAACTTCCGTCCGGTCAAGGGCTCCCGTCAACCGCCCCCGACGAACTGGACGATCTCCACCGCGTCCCCCTCGTGGAGCGGGGTCGAGCCGCGCATGGCCCTGGGGACGATCTCGCGATTGATCTCGACGGCGACCATGCGCCGCGCCAGATCCAGGTGCTCCAGCAGACCGCTCACCGTCAATCCATCGGGGATCTCGCGGCTCTCTCCGTTCAACGTGAGCTTCATGGCCCCCTTCTCTTAGCGCAAGGCTCGCTTTCGGCGAGGTTGTCCTTGCCAACGCCCCGTCCGTTCCCTGAGCATGGCGTGGGCCGTGGAGCCAACCGATGGCCGACCATCCGAACGACGATCCAATCCCCGCACCAAGAGCATCGGACCCCGAGAACGTCTCGTGGGCCTTGTCCACCGCGGCCGCCATGTGGTCGCGAGGTGATCGCGCGGACGCCGTCAAGTGGCTACGACGCGGCGCGGAGGCGGCATCGGAGGCCGATGACGACGATCGGGCGCTCGAGCTCGCCAAGATCGCGGCTGAGCTATCCGGTCGCCCCGAGCGCCGTTCCAACATGGAGCCTCGCTCGGGCGCCGCGCTCCTCGAGGCCACGCCCCTCTCCGCAGGCGGCACGAGGGCCCCCGCGGAGCCCCCCCGCCACAGCCTCGTCGGCCGAGCGGGCCACGCCGCCACACGTCCACCCACGCTCCCCCAAAAGCCGCTCCCTTCCGAACCGCTGTCCGGCGCGAGGCCCCCCACCCACATCCCCAATTCGCCGCCGCGCTCCCCCGCGCCGCCCAGCAAGCGCAAGCCGCCGCCCCTCCCCGCGTCGCCCCGCCCCGCGTCGCCCCTCCCCGCGTCGCCCCTCCCCGCGTCGCCCCTCCCCCAGTCGCCCTTCCCCCAGTCGCCCCTCCCCGCAAACCCACCGGAGGGCGGCCCTCCCTGGCTGGCCCGTCGTCGCTTCGATTCCCAGTCCGACGACGAGCCCACGGCGGTGGAGGTGATCTGGCCCAGCGACTCGTCCCCCGGCGGCCCGCCCCGCGCGCCGACGCCCCCGCCGAAGCCCGAGGGAGTCGGCCACAGCACGGCGCAGATGCCGGTGCTCAGCGAGGTGGTCGCAAGCGAGATGATGCGCGGTCGGCGCCCCCTCAAGCCCCTCTCCACGGACTGGGACACCCTGGCCGCCAAGCACCTGGCCGGCGCCTCACCCGCGGTCGGAACCAACGACTCGCCCCTGGCGGCGAGCACGTCGCCGACGACCCCGCCACCTCAGCGGCCGCCGTCCAGTTCGTCCATGCGCGCCGCGAGGACCGCCCCGGGCCTGGAGGAAGGGCAGCGCGGGGTGCGCGCTCCGGTCCACCAGAGCGGCGCGCTGGTCACGACCCAGGCGGTCCGGGTGATCCTCTGGAAGGACGCCCACGGCGTTCACGTGGCTCCTGCCGGCACCCTCGTGAGCGCCATCACGGTGGACGCGATGCTGGTCGCCCTGGACCCCGCCGCGGATCTCACCGCGTGGCTCGACTCCAACCACCGCAAGACCTGAAGGCCCGAGGACCCGGGAGGCCAAGCTGAAAAGGTGCGCGTCGGCGCCGGAGATCCGCGCTACAAGACCTCGCGTTCCCGGTCGTCGGCGGCCGGAATTCGAGTAACGTGGTGGCTGCTCGGGCAGATCCCTGCCCACCTTTGAGGAAGCGAGTGATGTTCGACGAGTTCGGAATCAACGCGGGCTTCGTGGAGGAGCTCCACGCCCGGTACAAGCAGAGCCCACAGTCCGTCGAAGAGAACTGGCGAACGTTCTTCTCGACCCTCGAGCGCGGAGACGCGCCCGCGCCTGGCCGCAACGGCGCCAGCGGAGGGAACGGCGTCGCGGGGCCGACCAGCAGGGCAGCCAGCCACGTCGCCAGGGAGCAGCTGCTCGAGGCCGCGGCGCTCCAGGGGCGCATTTACCAGCTCGTCAACGCCTACCGCGTACGCGGCCACATCTACGCCCACCTCGATCCGCTGGGTCCGGCCCCGGATCCCTCGGTCGCCGCCGAGCTCGCGCCCGAGACCTTCGAGATCGACGCCTCGGAGCTGGACGAGACCTTCTCCACCATGGGCATCTCGGGCCTGCCCGACAGGGCCACCCTGCGCCAGATCATCGCGCACATGCGGGAGACCTACTCCAGCTCGATCGGCGTGGAGTTCACTCACATCGAGGACGCGGCGCCCCGGGAGTGGCTCCAGGACAAGATGGAGTCGTGCAAGAACCACCCGGTGCTGGGCAAGGAGGACGTCCTCCGTATCCTGACCAAGCTCACCGACGCCGAGAACCTCGAGCACTTCGTCCAGAAGAACTTCAGGGGCTCCAAGCGCTTCTCGCTCGAGGGCGCCGAGAGCATGATCGCCATGCTCGATCTGCTCATCGAGGAGGCCGGCAAGCACGAGGTCGACGAGATCGTCCTGGGGATGGCCCACCGGGGCCGCCTCAACGTCCT
>SXGT01300621.1_pt1 | contig 39167 bp, 28 predicted proteins | sample 3176221 | NCBI WGS metagenome assembly SXGT01 (sample SAMN11356862, study PRJNA531348) | freshwater metagenome | isolation source: freshwater sample F1-120 | place: China: Fuxian Lake, Yuxi | collected 2017-12-25 | reverse complement strand
GGCTCTCCGAGGAGTCGGTTGACGACCCGTCGCGATTGGAAAAGGAGTTCGCCTGGATCGTTGATCCGCTCGACGGCACCAAGGAGTTCACCCTGGGCATCCCCGAGTTCGTCGTCAGCATCGGTCTCGTCCGTCGTGGCGCGCCCGTGCTCGGCGTGCTCTACAACCCCATCCAGGACGAGATGTTCGCGGGTGTCGTGGGCGAGGGTGCCACCTTCAACGGGCAGGCCTGCCGGGCCTCGACGCACGCCGGCCTCGCGGGCGCCCGGGTGGTGTGTTCACGCACCGAGATGAAGAAGGGCTGGTTCGACCAGTGGACTGACCGTCTCGCCCTGGTGCCGGTGGGCAGCGTGGCCTACAAGTTCGGCCGCGTGGCGGCCGGGCAGGCCGAGGCCACCTTCACGCCCCAGCCCCGCAACGAGTGGGACATCTGCGGCGGGGTGGCCCTGGTGATGGCCGCCGGCGGCCGCGCCACCAACGCCAAGGGCGAGGCCTACGTGTTCAACCGGCCCAACCCGCTGGTCGACGGCGTGTGCGCCACCAACGGCGTCGTCCACGACGAGATCCTCGGCCTCATGCGCGCGTAGATGAAACGCCCGCTGCTCGTCGTCTTCTTCACCGTCGTGCTCGACCTGGTCGGCTTCGGTCTGGTCATCCCGCTGCTCGCCTTCTACGCGGAGAGTTTCCAGGCCACGCCGATCCAGGTCACCGCGATGATGACCTGCTTCTCGCTGGGGCAGTTCTTCGCGGCGCCGCTCTGGGGGCAGCTCAGCGACAAGTACGGGCGGCGGCCGCTCTTGTTGTTCTCCATCCTGATGACGGCGCTGTCGCTCTTCGCCTTTGGCTCGGCCACCGAGCTGTGGATGTTGTTTGTCTTCCGCACGTTGCACGGCGTGATGACCGCCAACATCGCCATCGCGCAGGCCTGCGTGGCGGACCTCACGACGCCGGAAACGCGCGCGAAGGGCATGGGCCTGCTCGGCGCGGGCTTCGGCATCGGCTTCACGGTGGGGCCCTTCATCGGCGGGGAGCTGTCTCAATACGGCCTGGCTGTCCCCATCTACGCCGCGGCCTGCCTCTCCCTGCTCAACTTCGCCCTGGGCCTCGTTTTCCTCCCGGAAACGCGCGTCCCCGGGGCCGCCTCGGCGTCGCGACCCATCTCGCCGACCGCGCTCATCACTGCGCTGCGTCACCCGCGCGCTGGCCTCCTCATCCTCCTCACCTTCACCTACGTGTTTGCCTTCGCCGCGATGGAGTCCACCTTCACGCTCTTCGCCGAGCACGAGCGGGGCCTGGAAGCCAAGGACGTGGGGCGCCTGTTTGGCGCGATCGGGGTGGTGGGCGCCATCGTGCAGGGCGGGCTCATCCACCGGCTGGTCAAACGATTCGGCGAGGCGCCGCTCATCCCGCCGGGCATGTTGCTCATCGCGCTCGGCCTCGTGCTCTTGCCGATCGCGCCGGTCGGGGCCCCGCTACTCGCCACCTTCGCGCTCCTGGCCATCGGGCAAGGCATCGCCACACCCGCTTTGCAGAGCCTAGTGTCCCGCTCGGTGTCGGCCGACGAGCAGGGCTTCATCCTCGGTAGCAACCAGTCGATGGGCGCCGTCGCGCGTGCGTTCGCCCCGATCGCCGGGGGCGCGCTCTTCGCGCACGTGGCTCACGGGATGCCGTTCTACGCCTCGGCGGCGCTGCTCGTGCTCAGCGCCGCGCTGGCGTTGAAGGCGACTAGAGCCCCGTCTTCGAGTTGATCCAGCTCGCGAACGCGTCCACGCGGGTGCTGACACCGTAGATGTTGCAGCCGCTGTCGCCGTAGCTGGTGATGCCGGCCACGTAGGCCGTGCCGCTGCGCTCGATGAAGGCGGGGCCGCCCGAGTCGCCGTTGCAGGGGCCGATGCCCGACCCGCCCGACTGGGAGTAGCTGATCTGCAGGCTCGTGGAGCCGGCGCTCGAGCAGCCCGTCACCCCGCAGCCGAAGGCGCCGAGGGGCAGGTCGACCTGCAGCTTCACGCCGTAGTCGCGCGTCTCGTCGTAACCGAAGCCCGCGTGGTTGAGGTTGCTGCCAATGTCCGTGGAGGACAGGGCCAGCGACGACGGCAGGTACGGGACAGGATCCACCTCGGTGATCGGGGTGGAGAGCTTCAGGAGCGCGATGTCGTTGTAGAGCGTGCTGGTGCTGTAGGAGGAGTGCACCGTGATGCTCGACACGTAGTAGATGTGCGAGGCGAGGTCGGTGCTCGGGTCGTCGCCCACGTAGATCGCGACGGTCGAGGCCGAGTTGGCGCGGCCACGGCTACTGGTGACGCAGTGCGCTGCCGTGAGCACCCACTCCTCGCCGATCAGCGTGCCCGTGCAGAAGGGCAACGTGTACACGCCGCGCTTGCTCCGCTGGTGCAGGCCCACCACGGCGTCGTGGTACAGCTGGTCGGGCGCGGCGCCGCCGTAGATCTTCTCGCCCGGCTCCACGCCCATGGAGCCAAGACCGGGGATGAGGGCTTCTTCGGGGGCACAAGACAAGAGGGCGAGGGCGAGTAGCATGAGAAACTCCTGAGGCGGTGGGTACGGTACGGGAGCGACGAGCGGTTCGTTACAGGCCGGTCTTCGAGTTGATCCAGGTGGCGTAGTTATCGACGCGGGTGCTGACACCGTACACCACGCAGCGACTGTCGCCGTAGCTGGTGATGCCAGCCACGTAGGGGTCGCCGCTACGCATGATGATCGCTGGGCCGCCCGAGTCTCCAGAGCAGGGGCCGGTGCCCCCCGCGCTGTCTTGCTCGTAGCTGAACTGCTTCTTCACCGCGCCGGCATCGGGGCAACCGCTGACGGAGCAGCCAAAGCCGTCGATGGGGAGGCTCACCTGCTGCTTCACGCCGTAGCCGCCGGACTCGTCGTAGCCGAAGCCGACGAAGTTGACGTCGTCGCCCACGTCGGATGAGCCGAGCTTCAACGAACTCGGCAGGTAGGGCACCGGGTCGACGCTGGTGATCGGCGTGGAGAGTTCGATGACGGCAATGTCGTTGTACATCGTGGAGTCGTCGTAGCTCGCGTGCTTCGTGACGCCGCTGACGTAGTACACGTTCGACGCGAGGTCGGCCGAGGGGTCGTCGCCCTGGTAGATGGCAATCGACGAAGCGCCCATCGTGCCGCCGCGGCTGGTGGTGACACAGTGCGCGGCGGTGAGCACCCAGTCCTCGCCGATGAGCGTGCCGGTGCAGAACGGGTCGGTGTACACGCCGCGCTTGGTGCGGTAGTGCAAGGAAACCACGGCGTCGTGGTAGGCGCGTGTGGGGTCGGAGCCGCGGTAGATCTTCGGGTTGGCGGCCACGTCGAGGCCGCCGTCGCCCTCGAGCAGGGTCGTCTCTGGGGCACAGGCAGCGAGAGCAAGAGCGAGCAGCAAGGGAGGTCTCCTGGGCGGGGCGAACATGCTTCGGCGCAGGCCGCCTCCGCTACAAAGGAATTTGTCAACTCGGCGTTGGCGCCGTCTCGTCGTCGTCCACCTTCACGCCCCGCGCTCGCAGCCACTTCCGCATCTCGTCCTTGTCGAGAGACTTCTCCAGCGCGGCGTGGGGCTCGATCACATCGTCGCCGACGAGCTTCCGGAGGCTGTCGTCCATCGAGATCATGCCCTGGTTCTTGCCCTGCTGGATGATGCCCGGAATCTGGTGCGTCTTGCCCTCGCGGATGAGCGAGGAGAGCGCCGGCGAGCCAAACAGCACCTCGATGGCGGCCACGCGCCCGCCGCCCTTGCGTCGCAAGAGCTGCTGGGCCAGGATGCCCTTGACGACCACGGAGAGGATGCCGCGCACGCCGTCCTGGCGCTCCACCGGGAAGACGTTGATGATGCGGTCGATGGTCTTTGCCGCCGAGTTGGTGTGGAGCGTGCCGAAAACCAGGAGCCCGGTCTCCGCCGCGTTGAGCGCCATCTCGATGGTCTCGAGGTCGCGCATCTCCCCGACGAGGATGGCGTCGGGGTCTTCGCGCACCGCGGCGCGGAGGGCGTTGGAGAAAGATTTGGAGTGCGGCCCAATCTCGCGTTGGGACACGAGCGCAGCTTTGTTGGGATGGACGAACTCGATGGGGTCTTCAATCGTGACGAAGTGCATCGGCCGCTGCTCGTTCATCTCGTTGATGATGGCGGAGAGCGTGGTGGACTTCCCCGAGCCCGTGGGCCCCGTGACGAGCACCAGCCCGCCCGTGAGCGCCGTGAGCTTGCGGACACTCGCGGGCAAGCCAAGCTGGTCGACCGTCATCAGCTTGGTGGGGATGATGCGGAAGACCGCGCCCATGCCGCGGTGCTGTTTGAAGAGGTTCACCCGGAAACGTGACACCCCGGGGATCTCGTACGCGAAGTCGACGTCGCCCGTTGCCTGGTAGGCGGTCCAGAGGTGGGGCGGCGCGATCGGTTCGACGAGACCTTTGAAGTCGGCCTCGTCGAGCACCCGGTAGCGGACCGGGTCCATGCGCCCGCTGAGCCGGAAGATGGGCGGGCGCCCCACCGAGAGGTGCAGGTCGGAGGCGCCCTTGTCGTTCGTGAGGCGCAGGAAGCGATCGATGCGATTGGCGCTCACGAGGCCTCCACCGGGGGACGGATCTTGGTGGCGTCGCACAGCGACTCGAAGGTTTCCGGCTTGTCGGCCCGCGCCCACGCCGACTCCGGCGTGATGAGCTTCGCCTCGACCAGCTCCATGAGCGCCACGTCGCGAGTCTGCATGCCGTGACGCTTGCCGATCTGCATCATGCTCGCGAGCTGGAACGTCTTGTTGTCGCGCACGAGGTTGCCCACGCTCAGCGTGCCCTTGAGCACCTCGAAGACGCCGACGCGACCTTTGCCATCGGCCCGCGGAATCAGTTGCTGGCTCACGACGTACTTGAGCGATTCTGACAGGGCCATCCGCACCTGGGCCTGCTCGTCGGGGGGGAAACTCTTGATGAGGCGGTCGATGGTCGCGACCGCGCCCACGGTGTGCAGCGTCCCGACCACGAGGTGACCGGTCTCCGCCGCGGTGAGCGCCAACCGCACGGTCTCGACGTCGCGCATCTCGCCGACGACGATGACGTCGGGGTCCTCGCGTAGCGCGGCGCGCAGGGCGCGGGCGAAGCTCTCCGTGTGACGGCCCACTTCTCTCTGGTTCACGAGCGCGTTCTTTACCGGGTGCGCGAACTCGATGGGATCTTCGAGCGTGATGACGTGGTCGGCCTTCGTCTCGTTGATGAGGTTGACGATCGCGGCGAGCGTCGTGGACTTCCCCGAACCGGCCGGGCCGCTCACGACGATGAGTCCCTGATGGTAGTCGAGCAGCTCGGACAGGTGCGCCGGGATCCGCAGGTCGGCGAAAGTGGGTGGGACATTCGGGATCACGCGGAAGTTCGCGCAGAGTCCCCGGCGTTGCACGAAGGCGTTGGCGCGGTACCGCCCCACCTCGGGAATGGCGTGACAGAAGTCGATCTCGCCGATTTCATCCAGCGCCTTTCGCTGCCGAGGCTCCAAGATCGAGTAGACCGCCTCTCGCGCCTTGCTCTCGTCGAGCGGGGCCATGCTGTCCATGCGGGTGAGCCGCCCGTCCACCCGCATCATCGGGGGCTCTCCCACCGTGATGTGCACGTCCGAGCCCCCCTTCTCCCGAACCATCGCCAGGAGGCGGTCGAGCGGCCGCGACACGCTGGCGGCCGACACCGCCATGGTCCCCTTCTCGATGCCCGTCGCCTCGTTTCCAAGACGCGCGGCGAGGTCTCGCGCCACCTCGCCGGCGCGGGTGCGCACGTCGGCCGACGGGTCTTTCTCCCGCACCTGGTCGAGCACCGCGGCGAGGCGCGGGTCATCGAAGCGGGCGAGGGCGCGAAGTACCTCGAGGCGCACCTCCTGGCGTGGGTCGCGGAGCAGCTGCACCAGGGGGCGCAGGGCTTCCGGCGAGCCAATCTGCGCGAGCCCGTCGATGGCCGCCCAGCGGCACTCGGGGTCTTCCAGGGCCTTCACCAGGTGCGGGACCGCGCGCGCGTCGCCGAGTCGCCCCAGGGTGTCGCAGGCGGAGATGCGGATCCACCAGTCCGGGTCGGCCAGGAGTCGCGCCACGGGCTCGATCACGCGTGGGTCGCGGAAGTGCTCGGCCACCACCAGCGCCGAGGTACGGACCTCCTCGTCGGCGTGGTTGAGCAAGGACATCGCCGGGGCCAGCACCCGGTCGCCGTAGGACTTGAGCGACTCGAGGATGCGCTGTCGCAACCAACCCACGAGCGTACGCGCGTGCTGCAGGATGGCCAGGGTCATGTCGACGGGCTCGCCGGTGGCGAGGATCACGCCGATCGCGTGCCGACGCACGCCGTCGTCGCCAGCGCCGAGGGCCTCTAGCATCGCGTTGCGCACCGGGACCGGCGCCCGCTTGGCCATGCCCTCGAGCCACGTGGCCGCCGCCTGTCGCGACACCGCGTCGGCGTGCTGGAAGCGATCGAGCATCACCGGGAGCACGCGGGGGTCGTCGATCCGGGCGAGCGCGTCCATCGCCGCTTGGGCGATGCGCGGCTCGGTGTCCCGGGCCAGCTTGAGGATGAGGTCGATCTGCTCGGCGGGGGCTCGCTCGGCGAGGAGCTTCTGCACCGCCGACTGGCGCACCATCGACGGACCCTCGGTGGCGGCGCGCTCCAAGAGGGTGAATCGGTGCGCGCCCGAGAGGTTGAGCACGGCTTCCCAGCCGAGACGCTGTCGCACGGGATTTCGCTCGCGGATCAGGCCCTCGCAGGCCTGTTTCTGCACACCCTCGGGAAACCGGCCGAAAAGGCGAAAAAGACCGGATCGCACATGGGGCGGCTTGCCCTCGGCGGTCTCCAGCAACAACACCGCCGAGCGCTCGTCAGCGCCCGAAACCAGCACGTCACCCGCCGCGCCGCGAACCGCGAGATCGCTGTGCCCGAGCAGGGCGGTCACGTCGCCCGGGCGCGCGCTCTTCCGCAGCTCCACGCAGAGCTGGTCGCGTTCCTCAGACGTCGACCAGCTGGAGACCAGCAGCTTCTCGACCAGCTTGTTCCGCGCGCCAAAGATGGAAGGCAGCATCGGTTCGGCAGCATCGCACGTGGGCGCGGACGGGGAAAGCGCGCTCGCGACTGCGGATTACTGCCCGCGGCGAGGACCTAGGCGGCGGGGGTGTCGGCGGGGGGCGCCGGCGGTGGCTTCACCGGGACGTCGACCAGCCAGAATCCGTCGCCCTCGGCCGGGGCCTCGACGAGCACCTTGCCGCCCTTGAAGACGGCCGAGCGGCCGGCGAAGAAGACCCCGTCTTCGTCGCCCCAGCGATCGGCGGCGGCGAGGGTGCCGCTCCAGCCCCGAAGCTGCTGCATCCAGTAACGGTGCACGTCGGCGGCCTCGTCGACCCAGTTGGTGGGAAAACACAACAAGTCCGGCTTCGTCTTGCGCAGGTGCGTCAGGAAGCGCGGGTCGTTGATGTCCATGCAGATGCCCAGGGTGGTGACACCCCAGGGGGTGTTCCACACCGGGTAGGGCAAATCACCGGGGTTGGCCCAGGTGTGGTCGTCGATGTACAGCAGGCGTTTGCGATAATTGACCTCGATCTTCCCATCCGGGTTGATCGCGATCGCCGCGTTGTAGAGCTTGCCCTCGTTGTCTTCCACGAAGCCGATGACGATCCAGGCCTGGAATTCCTTGGCTAGTGGCGAGAAGATCCGCCAGGTGGGCCCGCGCGGAATCTCCGACATCGGCCGCACCACCTCGGGGTTGGGGAAACGATAGCCGGTGGCTGCCATCTCGGGGAGCACCACCATCTTCGCGCCCGCCTCGAGGGCCTGCCGAGTGAGGGCCCCGAGCTTCTCCAAGTTGGCGTTTCTCGCGCCGCGGCGGGGCCGGAACTGGACGACAGCGATCATGCCGAGCCCCATTAACCGGGCACCGACGGGGAGGCGGGGTGCGGCGCCAGGGAAGCGTCGAAAGCTACCAGGCCCTCACGTCCACCCACGCCGCCGTGTCACACGAGTACTCGCTGTTCGGCGACGCCACCAGGTGGATCTCCCCGGGCACCACGGCGAGCGTGCCGGTGGCCTCGGGCTCGTCGTAGTTCGCCCGAGGTTGGCTGGTCCACAGCGTGACGCCGTCCTGCGTCACCGAGAACGTCGCCCCGTCGCCGCACTGCTGCACCCAGTCCTGGAGGCCGACTGCCGCGCTCAGGTGCGTCACGCCCTCGGGCAGGGTGAGCGTCACGTCGCTCGGTGCGTGGGCGAAGACGCCGGTGCAGAAATGCTCCCCCGCGATCTGGAAGCCCGGTCCCCAGTTCGTGCTGTCAACCAGCAGGCTGCCCCAGCCCACCGTCCCGGCGGGAGAGAGGTCTGCGGCCCGGTACTCTCCCGGCCCGGCCTCCTCGCAGGGCGCGGCGTCGCGACCGAGAAGTGACGAGGCGCGGGTGTGCACGAAGAGGCGGAGGTCGTGACGGCGCTGGTCGAAGGAGGGGCCGTAGCCCAGCAGATCGCTGTAGACGTCGTCGCGAATGAGCTCGGCCGCCGCCGCGATCTCCGCGTCGATGACCGACCACTCGCCCGGACCAGCGAGGGTCTCGGCGACGATGCCGTCGATGTCGGTGCCCATGGCGATCCCGCGGGACAAGACCGGGTCGGTGTAGGCCGCGCCGGACACGGGATTGTAGGCCCAGGGGCTGGTGAGCCAGGGGGCGGACGGGTCGACCACCAGCGCGGTGGAGAAGTAGTAGGGGTAGCCGAGGTCGGCGTCGAGGTCCCAGGCGATGATCGACCAGTATCCGCCAAGGTTGTAGAGGTAGAAGTTGTTGCCGTCGGCGGAGAAGGTGTCGATGCCACCGAACACGCTCCGGATGACGGACATCCGGGTGAACTCGTCGATGTCGAGTGCCGCCCGGAGCTCCGCGTCGCTGCCGCTCGCGACGACCTCGGCGATGGCGAGCAAGTCGCTGCCGTCGGTCTCGCTCTGGGTCTGCGGCACGTACCAGTCGAAGGGCCCGCCGTTGACGATGGGGTTGAGCCCCTGGCCGTGGTGCCCGTCGGCGGTGCCGTAGAGGTTGCCCGAGTCGTCGCCGAACCAGCGGAGAAGGAATCGGTCGTCCACCGGCTCGAAGAGCACGTAGAAGCCGGCCTCCTCGTCATTCACCCGCAAGCGAGTCCAGCCGGTGCGCGCGGCGGGGAGCCCGGCGCGGCGGAGGATGGCCGTGCCAATCAGCTCGTTCATGAACCCGGGGTCCTGCGAGCTGTTGTCGAGCTTGAGTTGCTCCACCCCGCGCCAGTCCTGGCCGGGGACGAAGTGGTCGAAGGAGAGCTTGATGGATGGTTTACCGGGGATGAGCGAACCCGCGCCGAAGGCCCGGATGCCGACGGTCTCCACCACGTCCTCGCCGAAGCGAAAGGTCGCGGCGTGCCAGTTCTCCGCGTAGGGGTTGTCGCGGACGTCCGCCCAGTCGGCGGCGGGAAGTTCGAGCACGAAGTCGTGAATCGTCGTGGGGTCGAAGATCGCGTCGGTGGGATCGACCTCGCCGGGGCCGGGGATGTCTTCCATCTCGGCGGTGTCGGCCGTGGCCACGGGGTCGCTGTCACCCTCGGAGAGCGGGATGCCGACGGCGCAGGCGAGGAGGAGAGTCACCGGGGGCGATCATGCCACGAGGAAGGGTCACCCCTCCGGAAACAACCTCGCCACCTCGACTGCCAAGCCCGGCAGCTCGTCGGAGGTGAGCACGCCGGTGACGACGCCGACCGTGTCGAGGCCGCGCACGACCTCGACGGCGCGGGACATCGGATCCACCAGCCAGTACTCGCGAACGCCGCCCTGCGCGTAGAGCAGGCGCTTGGCCACCCGATCGTAGGTGCCATCCTTGGAGAGAATCTCCACGCACAAGGTCGGGGCGGTGCGGATCGGCGCGGTCTGGTCAACGAGACCCTGCCGCCAGAGCACGATGTCGGGCTGGAGGATTCGAGAAGGGCCGACGCGCACGTCGAGGGGGGAGCAGGCCGCCACCGCCGGCGGGTTGGCTATGGCCCAGTCGTCCAGCGCACGGAGCACGGCCTTCAGGATCAATTGGTGCAACAAACTCGGCCCCGGCATGATCACCACCTCCCCGTCCACCAGCTCGATGTGCTCGCTGGACTCCGGCAGCGCCATGAACTCGGCCTCAGTCATGCGAAGGCGGCGATCACTCACGGTCAGCGGGACCATGCTCGCAGGGTAGCGCCGCAGTGTGCCGCCGGCAAGCCCCGGGTCGCCCAGAGACCTGTACACCCGTTCACCCGCCGGTTAGCAGGCCCCCGCCATGAACGAAGCGATCCGAATCCGAGGCGCCCGGGAGCACAACCTCCAAGGGGTCAACGTGGATATTCCCCACGGGCTTCTGTCGGTGATCACCGGCGTGTCGGGCAGCGGCAAGTCGTCCCTCGCCTTCGACACGCTCTACCAGGAGGGCCAGCGGCGCTTCATGGAGAGCCTGTCGCCGTACGCGCGGCAGTTCCTCGGCCAGATGGAGAAGCCCAAGGTCGATGGCGTTACCGGGTTGTCGCCCACCTTGTGTATCGACCAGAAAACGGTCAATCGTAACCCACGCTCCACGGTGGGGACGGTCACCGAGATCTTCGACCATCTACGCCTATTGTGGGCCCGTCTCGGCACGCCACGTTGCCCCGCATGCCGCAAGCCCATCGCCCGTCGAAGCCCCACCGACATCGTCGATAGTTTGCTGCGCGCCCACGAGGGCCAGGTCCTGTCGATCCTCGCGCCGATGGTGCGCGACCGCAAGGGCGAGTACCGCAAGGAGCTCGACGACTGGCGCCGCGACGGCTGGTTGCGCGTCCGGGTCGACGGTGAGCTGCGCTCCCTCGACGAGGAGATCGTCCTCGAACGTTACGAGAAGCACACTCTGGAGCTGGTGATCGACCGGGTGCGCGTGGCGAGAGACGACCGCGCCCGGCTCGTGGAGGGCGTCGAGCGCGCCGTGGGTCTCGCCGGGGGCACCTGCGCGACGATGGTGGGCAACGAGCTCACGACTCACGCCGTCGAACGTGCCTGTCCCGACCACGGTATCTCCGTCCCCGAGATGGAGCCGCGCCTCTTCTCGTTCAATGCCCCGCAGGGGGCCTGCACCACCTGCATGGGCATCGGCCACGTCTTCGCCGACAGTCGCGGCAACCACCTCCCCGCCCCGAGCGACCTCGCGCCCGAGAAAAAGCTCATCTGTCCCGTCTGTCTCGGGCGTCGGCTCAACCCGATCGCGCTGGCGGTCACCTTCCGGGAGCGAACCATCGACACCGTGGTGTCGATGTCGGTCGACGATGCGCTCGCCTTCTTCGACGGCGTGGTGCTCGAGGGGAGCGAACTCAAGATCGGCGAGGGCATCGTGCGCGAGCTGCACGACCGGCTGCGCTTCCTCGGCGAGGTGGGGCTCGGCTACCTCTCGCTCGACCGTGCCGCCAACACCCTGTCCGGCGGCGAGGCCCAACGTATCCGTCTCGCCGCCTGTGTCGGGAGCGGCCTCGTGGGCGTGACCTACGTGCTCGACGAGCCGAGCATCTGCCTGCACCCGAGAGACAACACGCGTCTAATCGGGGCGCTCGACCGCCTGCGCGACGCAGGCAACACCGTCGTGGTCGTCGAACACGACCGGGAAACGATGGAGCGCGCCGACCTCGTGGTCGACGTGGGCCCTGGCGCGGGGCGGCTCGGCGGCCGCATCGTGGGACAAGGCAGCCCCCGGGAGCTGGTGAAGCTCGACACGGAGACGGCGCGCTTCCTGCGCGACGAGGAGCGCATCGAGCTCCCCGCCGTGCGTCGCCGCGGCAACGGCCAGGCCTTCCCCATCCGCAAGGCCAGTGTCCACAACCTCAAGGGCTTCGACCTCGACCTCGCCCTCGGCACCCTCACCGTGCTCACCGGGGTGTCCGGTAGCGGCAAGTCCACGCTGCTGTTCGACGTGATCGAACCGGCGCTCTTGCGCGTGGCCGACACACGAGGCGCGGCGGTCGACAAGGTGATCGAGATCGACCAGGCCCCGATCGGCCGCACGCCTCGCTCGAATCCCGCCACCTACACCGGCGCCTTCGACCTCCTCCGCGACCTCTTCGCCCAGCTCCCCGAGGCCAAGGCCCGCGGCTACAGCAAGTCGCGATTCACCTTCCACGTGAAGGGCGGCCGCTGCGAGGACTGCGAGGGCGCCGGCGTCCGCACCGTGGAGATGAGCTTCCTCGCCAGCGTGGAGGTCACCTGCGAACGCTGCGAGGGGAGACGTTTCAACCCGGAAACGCTAGAGGTCACCTACCGCGACCGGTCCATCGCCGACATTCTCGCCATGACGGTGAGCGAGGCCGTGGCCTTCTTCGGCCACCACCGGAAGCTCCTGCGCATCCTCGGGACGATGGAGCGCGTGGGCCTCGGCTACGTCACGCTCGGACAGACCGCCTCCACTCTGTCCGGCGGCGAGGCCCAGCGGGTGAAGCTCGCCACCGAGCTGCACCGGGTGGCCACCGGCAACACCGTCTACCTGCTGGATGAACCCACCACCGGGCTGCATTTCTCCGACGTCAGGTTGTTGATTGGCGCCATCCAGGCGCTGGTCGACGCGGGCAACACGGTCTTGGTGATCGAGCACAACACCGACCTCATCAAGGTGGCCGACCAGGTGATCGAGCTGGGACCGGAGGGAGGCGGCGCCGGGGGACAGCTCCTGTTCCAGGGCACGCCGGAGGCCCTCTGTCGCGAGAACACCCCCACCGGAAAGGTGATGGCCGAATTGCCCGAGCTCGGCGGCCCAGCCCGGAAGTTCGCGTCCGGTCGCAAGCGCGTGCGGCCTCCGGGCGAGGCCGACGACCTGGTGGTGCGCGGGGCGCGCTGTCACAACCTGCGTGGGGTCGATGTCACCTTCCCACGAAACAAGATCACCGTCGTCACCGGGGTGTCTGGGAGCGGAAAAACATCACTCGCCGTCGACACGATCTTCGCCGAGGGCCAGCGACGCTACGTGGAGTGCCTGTCCACCTACGCCCGGCGGTTCCTCGGCCGACTCGACCGCGCGGTCGTCGACGAGGTGAAGGGCCTCGCCCCGGCGATCGCCATCGACCAGAAGGTGTCTGCACAAACGCCCCGGTCCACCGTGGCCACCGTCACCGAGATCCAGGACTACCTTCGTTTGTTGTACGCCAACGTGGGGGTGCCGCATTGTCCCCGGTGCGCCGAGGTGGTGCGGGCCTGCTCGCCCGGGCAGGCGGCGGAGCGCTTCGCCGGCCTCGGCAAGGGGCGGCTGGTGGCCACCCTCTCGAGGGCGCGTCCCGCCGACGAGCTCCTCAAAGACGGCTTCTCCCGCGCCTGGCTCGACGGCGCCGAGGTCGAGCTCGACGGCTCAAACCTCGTGAACAACGTCGTGGTCGACCGTTTCGACCCGGCGCGGGTTGAGCGGCAGCGTGTGTCAGAGGCCGTGGCGCTCGCCTACCGGCTCGGGGGCGGTCGATGCCGCTTCGTCCACGACGCCGGCGGGTCCCGGGGCGAATACCCCATCGCCGAGAAACCGCAGTGCTCCAAACACGGCACTACGGTACCGCACCCGCTGAACGCGCGGCACTTCAGCTTCAATCACCACATGGGCGCCTGTCCCGCCTGCGAGGGGCTCGGTCGCAAGCGCGAACGTGCCGTGTGGTTCAAAGAAGACGACCAGAAGCTCCTCGCCGACCTCCCCCCCGGCGCCACCTGCTACGCCTGCGGGGGACAGCGACTGCGCCCCGAGTCACTCGCCGTCACCGTGGGAGGCCTGAGCGTCGGCGCGGTGGGGCGCATGACCGTCGGCGAGGCGCGCGCCTTCTTCGACGGGCTCGTGCTCCCGGGCAACGACGCGACCGTGGCCGAGCCGCCGTTGCGGGAGATCCGGGCCCGGCTCGGCTTCCTCGTCGACGTGGGCCTCACCTACTTGACCTTGGAACGCCGAGGCGACACCCTCTCCGGCGGCGAGGCCCAGCGTATTCGCCTCGCCTCGCAGATTGGCTCCGGACTCACCGGCTGCCTCTACGTGCTCGATGAGCCCACGATTGGGCTCCACCCGCGCGACACCCAGCTCCTGCTCGGCACCATCGAGCGCCTACGATCACTCGGCAACACGGTGGTGATGGTGGAGCACGATCCGGCCACGATCCTCCGCGCCGATCACGTGGTGGATATGGGCCCTGGCGCCGGGGAGGAGGGCGGCTTCGTCGTGGCCGCCGGGAAGGCCGCCGAGCTCGGCAATGGGTCGCTCACCGGGGCCTTCGTGCGCGGCGAGCGGTCGATCACGGTCCCGGCGCACCGTCGCAAGCCGAGCGCGTGGATCGAGGTCGGCCCGCTCACGCTGCACAATCTCAGCAAGGTCAAGGCGCGCTTTCCCCGGGCCTGTCTCAGCGTGGTCACCGGGGTGTCGGGCTCGGGGAAGAGCACGCTGGTGATGGAGGGGCTCGTCCCGCAGCTCGAAGGCGCCATCGTGATCGACCAGTCACCCATCGGCCGGTCCCCGCGCTCCACGCCGGCCACCTACGTCGGCGCCTGGGACGCGATCCGGGAGCTGTACGCGCAGGTGCCCCTCGCGCGGGAACGTGGCTACACCAACGCCCGTTTCTCCTTCAATGGCTCCGCCGGTGCGTGTCCCCACTGCGGCGGCCACGGGCAGGTGCAGATCGAGATGCACTTCCTCTCCGACGTGTGGGTGCGCTGCGAGCCCTGCGGCGGTCGGCGTTTCGAGTCCACCACGCTCGACGTGCGCTACAAGGGCCTTTCCATTGCCGATGTCCTGGAGTTGCGCATCGACGCGGCGCTGGGGGTCTTCGCCGCGCACCGGAAGATCCGCCGGGGCCTTCAGGCCCTGTTCGACGTGGGCCTCGGCTACCTGCGCCTCGGGCAGGCCGCCACCACGCTCTCCGGGGGCGAGGCCCAGCGCATCAAGCTCGCGGTCGGCCTGATGGACAAGCCCGGCAGCGACCGGGTGTACGTGCTCGACGAGCCCACGACGGGACTACATCTCGCGGATGTGGAGCGGCTCGTTTCGGTGCTCGACAAGCTGGTCGACAACGGGCACACCGTCGTGGTGATCGAGCATCATGTGGACGTGATGCGCCACGCCGACTGGGTGATCGACATGGGGCCCGGCGCCGGCGTGGAAGGCGGTCGCGTGGTGGCGGCCGGGAGGCCGGAAACGGTGTCGCGCTGCGCCGGGAGCGCGACGGCGCCCTTCCTTGCCGGTTGAGGCGCTGACTACCTGATCCGGACCATGCACTCCGACGGCAGCACCTGCTCGCCATCGGCGGGACGCACGAGCCAGTAGCTGTAATCGACCACCACCTCGGCGCCGGTTTCCATCACGCGGTTCTTCAGGGCCTCGGCCGCCCGGCCGGGGACCGTCCAGTACGCGGCGAAGACCGCCACGCGCTTCTCGTCCAGACCTTGCGCGCGCCCCACCCAGTCGAGCGCCTTCTGCGAGGGACCCGAACCGCGCAGGCCGACCGGCGTGCCGATCACCACGCCGTCGTAGTCCTCCACGCTCACCTCGCCGTCGGCCATGGCCGCCACGGTGACGACGAATCCACGGTCCTCCAGCATCTGCTTCATGCGCGGCACGACCCGTGCGCAGGCCCCCCGGGCGTCGTCGTAGGCGATGAAGAGTGACTTGGGCGAGAAGGGCAAGGCGGTCCCGGCGGGGCCCACGAATACCCCCGGGTCAACGGGTGGTCAACCGTCGCCGGGGGTCAAACGGCCGTCAACCTGCTTGACCCGCGACCCCCGCGAGATGTACACCGCCCCGCGTCACGAGGCATTGCATGTCGCGCTGGATGGTCAACGTCCGAGGAAACTCCTTCTCCGCCGGTTCCATGGATGAGCTGCGGGTCCTCGCCAAGAAGGGCGAGCTGGGCGGGGGCGACATCGTGCAGCCGCCGGGCGCTCAGGAGTGGCTCTACGCGGTGGAGATCCCCGAGTTGAAGGCGTCGCTGCGTCCCGACCCGATGGAGGGCATGGACTTCGGCCACGAGGCGCCCTCGGGCGTGTCGCCGATCGTCAAGGGCCTCGTGGCCGGCGTGCTCGCCATCGTGTCGATCGGCCTCTGGGGCTACGCGCTCTCCGTCAAGAACAGCATGCCGCAGGCCGAGCAGCTCGAGCTCCTCGGCGAGCACGGGCTCTCGTTCTCGGAAGTGCTGATCACCGGCGCGGGCGCAGAGTTGCATGCCGACGCCACGGGGAGCTCCGCCGTCGTCGGGGCCTTGCCCAAGAACAAGAAGGCCGAGCTGCTTGCCAAGCGCGGCAACTGGTACAAGCTCCGTTACGACGGTCAGGAGGGCTACGCCCCCGTCGATAGCGTGATTCCCGCCTACTACTTCGCCGACGAGCGCACCAAGCTCGACTACGACCCGCTCTACAACCCCGACAAGTACGTCTACGTGATGAACAGCTCGTGGATGATGCCGGCCGAGAGCAAGCAGAAGAACGCCAGCATCATGTCGTTCATGCTCCAGAACGACAGCAAGTTCGGCATGACCGACCTGCGCATCGTCGCGGTGCTGAAGGACGGCACCGGTGGCGTGCTCGAGCAGAAGGAAGTGGCCGTTGAAGGCGTGATGGCGGCGAACCGGAGCGAGATGGTGGGCACGCTCCTGCCGGCCAACAAGACTGAGCAGCCGCGCGTGATGCTCACCAGCGACATGATGAAGCTCGCCGAGACCGACCCGAAAATCACCGACCGCTGGCTCGACGGGGTGGAAGTGATCTTGCCCTCGGCCCAGGTGGCCGAGGCCAGCGTCACGCTCGTCGAGGTTCGCGCCCTGCCCCCCGAGGGCTAGGTCTACACGTAGTCGGTCACCTTGCGCCGCCGCGCCGGGCCGGTCTCACGAGTGGCCTGGCATCGCACGCAGAGGGCGGCGTGCGGCATCAACTCCAGGCGGCGCAGCGGGATCGGCTCGCCGCAGTCCTCGCAGTCACCGAAACTGTCGGGCTCTTCCTCGAGTCGTCGCAGCGCGGCAGCGAGGGCGATGGTCTCTGCCGTCCACGCGGCATTCCGGCCCGAGGCGATGGCCTGGTCCATGGCCATGTGGGGGCCGAGGTCGTCGTCGTGCGCCGTGGCGCTGGTGTCGACGTCTTCCCGGGCCACGCTCTGGGGGCCCTGCGCCACGCGGGCCTCGAGCCTGGACTGCAAGAGTGAACGGAGACGGGCGGCGTCGTCGGGGCTCATCGACACCATCTACCCGGTGGCGGCACGGGGCTGGCCGAGCCGGTCGAACGGCGTAGGCTGCTTGACGTGAGCAGCGACCCCGATCGCAGTGACGCCGGCTGGAGCGACCCGGGACCGCCCGTGCCGCCCATGCCGGCCGTCCGCCCCGCGGACCGCTACGAGGTGGGCGCCCTGATCGGGCGCGGCGGCATGGGCTCGGTCTTCGCCGCGCGCGACCGCCTGCTCGACCGGGAGGTGGCCCTGAAGGTGGCGGACGGACCGGAGGGGGCCGCGCGGCTCGTGCGCGAGGCGAACGTGACCGCGCGGCTCGACCACCCCGGCATCGTGGCTGTCTTCGACGCGGGCGAACTCCCCGGCGGACGGCGTTTCTACACGATGCACCTCGTCCGCGGGGAGACGCTGGCTAGCGCCATGGCGGGCGACCAGCGCCCCCGCGAGCTCGTGCGTCACCTCCTCCAGGCCGCCGAGGCCGTCGCTGCGGCCCACGCCGCTGGGATCGTCCACCGGGACCTGAAGCCCGCGAACGTGCTGATCGGTGCCCACGGAGAAACCCAGGTCGTGGACTGGGGCCTTGCCTCACCGACCGCCGTCGCCACCGCCCGGTGGCCGGGGCTCGATGTGGTCCGTGGCGGCGGAACCGCCCGCTACGCATCGCCCGAGCAGGCCCGGGGTGGGCCACCCGACCCGCGGGACGATGTCTACAGTCTGGGCGTGATCCTCCGCCAGCTCTTCGAAGGGCAACTCCCCCCGGAAATCACCGCGATCTGCACGCGCGCCACCAGCTCGGATCCCGTCGGTCGCTATGCCGACGCCAGCGAGTTCGCCAACGACCTGTTGCGGTGGTTCGAGGGGCGGCGGGTGAGCGCGCATGCGTACACGCCGGGCGAACTCTTGCGTCGGAGTTTCGAGGCCTATCGCTTGCCGCTGCTGGTCGGCCTGCTCGGGGTGATCGGCGTGCTGAGCGCGGTGGCCGCCGGGTGGTGGAAGACCAGTCGATCCCTGGACCGAGCCGTGCTCGCCGAGGGCCGCGCCCACGAGTCGCGACTGCGGGCACTCGACGCCCTGGCCGACCTGCGGCTCGAGGAGGCCGTGGAGGCCACCTTTGCGGCCGACCGCCCGCGCGCCGAACAACTCGCCGCCGAGGTCCTCGCCTTTCGGGACGATCCGACGGCGCGGGGCGTACTGGCCGCCTTCGCGCGCAGCCCGCGGGCGACCCTCCAACAGAGCGACCCCGCCCCGGCTTGCGCGTGGTCGGTGATGGGCGAGGGCGGGGGCTGGCTCGCCTGCGGGACCGAACAAAGTGTCACGCGATGGGACGGCGGGGTCCTGCGCTGGTCGGTGACCGCCCCCACGACTCTCGGCGAGCTCGCGGGCGGCGAGCTGCGGGCCGCGATGTGGGACGGCTCGACACTGGTGCTCGACCCCGGGTCGGGCACGCTACGGGAACGGATTGACGCCCCGGGCACGGGCGTCGGACCGCTGCTCGGCGTCCGCGAGCCCTGGTCGCCCGGCGCCCCCTTCGTGGGCGTGGCGTCCTCACGGTGCGGCGGTCACCCCCGGGCCGCGCGGGTGATTCCCAGCGGCCGACACGCGGTGGCCTGCGCCGACGGTCGGCTCTTGCTGGGCGCCGCCGACACGTTTACGTCGCGAGTGGTGGACACAGCGCTCACCGGCGACCACGAGGTGGCGGCCCTCATGACGCACGAGGCGGTGGTCGTGCTGGGGTCGATTCGAGGCGCGCTGCGCGCCTACGCCTGGGACGGCACACTCATCGCGACCGGCACTTCGCACGCGGGGAGCGTCTCGCAGCTCGCCATCAGCGACGACGGGGGTCGAGTAGCCGTCGCGAGCGCAGCTGGCGGCGTGGCCATCTGGGACCTCGCCTCCCAGGCCGCCGTCGTGCAGATCCCGGGCGAGCGCGTGCTGAGCCTAGCCTTCGACGGCGAGACCCTCCTGGTGCATGACAGGCAGGCCCTCGCCCGCTGGCAGGTTCCCGCGGGGCGGCCCGCCGTGCTGCGAGGCCCCGTCGGGCTCAGTGACGTCGCCACCGATCCGGCTCGGTCGCGCCTCGTGGCCGTGGGCGGCGAGGGACACGTGGTCGATGTGCACGGCGACAACAGCATTCGCTGGTCGCGCGCGGGGGAGGGCCTCCTAAAGGCGGTGGCTCTCCACCCGGCGACTGGGGCACCGGTGTTCGCCTCGATGGTCACGCCCTGGCTCCGCGGTGAGGCCGGCGCGGAGGCCACCAGCCCGCTCCGCCGGCTCGCACACCTGCCGGACGGCACGCTGCTCGCGCTCGGGGTCGCGCAGGGCCTGTGGCGACAGGCCGGTGATGGCTTCTCGCTTCTGGCACATGGCACGTTCGTCGACCTCGAATCCGACGAGTCCCGCGCCGTGGCCGTGGCGGCGGATGGGTCCATCTGGTCGATCGCGGGAGCGGCGGCGGCGATCGACAGCCATCCGGGGGCACGCGCCGCGAGCGTCCATGGCGCCACCATCGCCGTGGCCACCGAGAATCGTGTGGAGATCCTGGGTGACCCCAGGCCGCTCGAGGCCGGTGACGCGCAGCTCACCGACCTCGCGATCTCGCCCGACGGCACCCGAATCGCCGCGGGCACCGTGGACGGCCGGGTCCTGGTGTGGTCGCTCGGCGGCCACGTGCTCCTCGGCGTCCTGCCCGGTCATGCGGAGCGGGTCTCGGGCATCGACTTCCTGCCTAGCGGCGACTTGGTGTCAGCCAGCTGGGACAAGTCAGTTCGACTCTGGGCACTCGACGTGTTGGACGGGCCAGCCGCCCGTCTCGCGCGTGACATCGAGGGCGCCTGGTCGCCCCCCGCGGCGAAGTAAAGGACCCCCGTGAACGCCTCGGCCACTTTTGTCCTGCCCGACGGTCGCGAGGAGACGCTCGCCCCGGGCGACCTCGTCGGGCGCACGTGGAACGCCGCCATTCGCTTCGACGACCCGGGCGTTTCCGAGGCCCACGCGATGCTCAGCCTTCGCGGCGCACAGCTCTGGCTACTCTCGCTCCGGCGCCGGCTCGTCGTGGGGGGGCAGGCCACCGACGCCGTGGCGCTCGAGGTCGGCCAGGTGATCCGGCTCGCGCCGACGGTCGAGCTGAGCGTGTCGCGTGTCACCATGCCGTCTGTCGTCACCGGGCTGGAGGGACCCGGCCTCGTCGCGCAGGCACTCCCCGGCACCTGCGCGCTGGTGATCGATCCCTTGCCGAGGCTGGTTCCCGGCACGCCGGAGGGGGCGCCACTCACGTTCTGGCATCACGATGGCGCCTGGCGCGCCCGCGCCGATGGGGTCACGCGCCCCTTCGTGGCCGGTAGCGAGGTCGAGGTCGATGGCCTGCGCTTCCGCGGCGTGGCCATCACCCTCGCCGAGGCCAGCGGACTCGCCACGCGCGCCGATCTGAGCGGACCCGTCCGGATCGTCTCGCGCTTCGACACGGTGCACATCCATCGCGCCGACGGCGGCGTCTTGGTCCTCGCCGGACAGGCCGCCCGGCTGGTGGCCGAGCTGGTGAGCGTTGGGCAGCCGCTGGCCTGGGAGGCGGCCGCCGCCAGCCTCTGGCCCGACCTCGATGATCGTGAGCTGCTCCGCCGCCGCTGGGATGTGCTGCTGGTGCGCCTGCGCGAGCGACTCAGGTCTGGCGGCGTGCGCGCCGAGCTGGTGTCGAGCACCCGGGTGGGGCTCGTCGAGCTGGTGCTGCGGCAGGGGGATCTTGTCGAGGACCAGAGCTGAAGGTTCGGCGGCGCCGCTCTACCAGCTGAGCTCGTACCAACCGCTCGGATCGTAGCCCGAGTACGGGTAGCCCCAGCCGTCGGGGAAGTGGTCGCAGTAGTAGTCTGGCTCGCCGCACCAGCCCACGCCGAAGCCCAGGGTAAAGCTATCAAAGCTGAGTCCCAGGGCGGTGATCGACACGTCGATCTGCACCGTGGAGGCATCGGGGTAGCTCACCACTGGGTCGGCGAGCGTCGTGAAGCTCGACGTGGCGAAGCTGTAGCCGCGCAGGGAGCCCACGCCCGACTGGGCCACGAGGATGTAGAGGTCGTAGTCCGCACCACTCGACTCGCCCCAGGCCTCGACAAAGAGCGTGGAGGCGTCGAACACCGTGTCGCTCTGGAGCCGCAGCTCGAGGTTGTCGCCGTCGACGCGCCAGGTGCCGTTCAGCACGTCGAAACCATCGCCGTTCACCACGTCGCCGAGCGGATCGTCGAGGTCGGACATCGACACGAAGGGGCGCTCGCCGAGGGTCAGCGGGAAAAGCGCCACGTAGCTCCGCAGGTTGTCGACCAGGGTGAGCTCCAGCACGACGGTGTCGCCCGCTGCGCCGCCGGTCACCATCACCTCGAAGTCATCGACGATCTCGGTGTCGCCCACGCCCAGCGTGCCCACCGACTCGGAGTTGGTGCCCGCCGTCGCGCTGGCGGTGCTCGAAGCGCCGATGCCCAGCGTGCCCACCACCTGGCCAGACATCGACTCGTCGCCGGTGTTGGTGACGCGGAAGGTAAACTCGGCGGACTCGTCTGGGTCGAGGATGCCGTCGCGACCATCGTCGTCGATCTCGATGCCGGTGATCTTGGCCACGGGGAAGGGCACCGCGAGGGACACCTCCTCCGTCCAGCTGTCGACCCCGTCGGTGAGGGTCAGCTCGGCGGTGACCGGCTCGGAGTCAGTGTGCGCGGTCGAGACCTCCACGGAGAACAGGCCGCTCACGTTGAGGACCTCGTCCGCCTCGAAGACGCCCGGGTCCAGGGTGACCGGACCTCCGTCGAGCACGGTCAGGTCGACGTGGGTGGAGGCGAGAGTGGCCACCAGCGGGCCGCTGCCATCGGCGCCGGCGTTGTAGAGGTCGATGGCGAGCGTGACGCCGGTGCTGCCTGGGTCGAGCGCGTCCGGGGTGCTGGTGACGTCGAGGATTGTCGGCGCCGGCGGCTCCGGCAGGTAAATGACACCCTCGTTGTCGCTCGCGACAGCGCTCGGCGTGTCGGTGGAGACGTAGTCCGTGGCGTCGTAGTTGATGGCGAAGTCGGTGACCGTGCCGCCCTCCGCGGTGTCGACGCGGAGCCACCAACGCAAGGCGCCTGCCGCCGGAGGCAACGAGGCGTAGGCATCGGTGATGTCCGCGGTGTAGGTGGTTTCCCCCTCGGCGGCCTCGCCCGCGAAGACCTCGAGCTCGTAGTCAGGTGCGTCGAGGTCGCCCACGCCCACGCTCACCCGGACGGAGCCGGTGGCGAGGTTGTCAAACGTGAAGCTGGCGCTGCTCGCCCGGCCAACCAGGAGCTGGTCGTCGAGCACGACCGGGTCGCCGCTCGACGACACCGTGACCGTGAGCGGAAGGTAACGATTGTCAGAGGTGGTGCCGCCCACGGTGTAGTCGAAGTCCGCCGTGCCGCTGGCCCCCGCGGCGATCTCGCCCACCAGCTGGCTAGAGCTGGTGAAAGACGCGCCGCCATCGGGAAGCTCCACGCTCACGGATACGTCGGAGGCGCTCACGCTGGAGGTATTGGTCACGCTGACGGTGAGCACACCGGACTCGCCGGGCCGGACCACCTCGGGGCTCGTGGCGAGGCTCGCCACGAGATCGGCGCCCAGCTCCGTCACGGCCACGTCGTCGATGTACCAGTCGTCGGCGTCTTGCCCGACGTAGTGCCAGGCGAGGTAGATCACCTGTCCGGTGTAGGCGCTCAGATCGTAGGCGGCGCTGCGCGCCCACTCGCCATCGGTCGGCGCGGGGAGCGGGTTGCTGAGCGCGGTGTACTCGCCGTCCGCCGGGTCGCGGCTGCCCGTGCTCACCATGAGCGTGTGGCTCGCCTCGTCGACGGAGGCGCCGTACTCGTACCAGGTCACCTGGGCGCTGGGGGCCGCGCCGAGGTCGATGGCCGGGGAGATGAGCCAGTCGTCGAGGGGGTCGATGTCGGCGATGCCGCGGCCGTGTCCGACGCTATAGGCGCCGGCGTGCGTCCGGGCGGTGGAGAGCTCCCAGCCGTAGCCGGTGAAGCCCTGGCTGGCGTTGGCCCAGCCCAGCGAGGACAAACGCTCGCTCTCACCGTCACCCGGCTCGAAGTCCTCCACGAAGGGGAAGGCCAGCCCCACGACGTTCACCGCCACGGAGAAGGGTTCGCGCTCGCCTTCCTCGGGCAGAAGCGACTCGGTGGAGGGATCGCCGAGGTCGGCGGCCTCGAAATAGTACTCGAGCGCAGGATCGTCGACCGAGGTCCCCGGGATGGTGACACTCCAGGTGTCGCCATCGACCTCCATCGCCGCGGGCGAGAAGGCGGTGGCGGTGCCGCTCCGGTAGTACACCCGGACGCTGGCCACGCCATCGATGTCGGTGGCGGTCACGCTCAGCGCGACGTCTTCCCCTTCGCTCGGCGAGGCGGGGGGCGTGTGCTCCATCTCCGGACCCGCGTACACCGTCGCGGGGACCGAGTCGGTGCCGCTGTCGCAGGCAGCAAGGGCGAGCAGCACGATCATTGCCGGTCCTCGAAGAGCCAGCAGGCCGTGAAGCAGATGTGAGTGACAATATTGCCGCTCAGGTCCTGGAGACCCACGCAATCGTAGCCGGCCGGGCAATCCTTCTGGGAGTCGCACTCCACGCCGCAGTAGCCGGAGTAGCAGTAGTTCCCGCCCCCCCCGCAGTCACCGTCTTCTTCGCAGTCGCGGCAGTAGTAGCCACCCGCCTCGTAACAGTCGCCGGTGGGCGAGCAGAACTCGCCCAGTGAACAGTCGAGGTGGGTGTCGGTGCACTCGGCGGCCACGCACGTCGACGCGTCAGTATCGCAATAGTCACCGAACATGCAGTCGCTGTCTTCCTGGCAGCCGGCCACGCAGGTGTTGTCGGCGCCGCAATACTGCTCGATGCCGCACTGGGTGGACGTGGCACAAGTGCTCGCCACGCACTGCCCCTCGATGCACTCCTCGCCAAAGGCGCAGGGGGTGTCTTCCGAACACTCGGCCTTGGTCGACTTTGCACAACTCAGAACCAGCAAGAACGCCGCGATCATTGGCCGCTCCGGACCTTGTATTCGACCAGGAGGTACTGCTCGGACTCCGGCAGCTGCTCGTACTCGAAGTGGATGGCGTTCCGCTCCTCCACGTAGGTGTAGTCCACGTCCAGGGTGAGATCGCGAATCTTGCTCTCCTCGTCGGCGGTGGCGTAGAGCCCCACCAGCATGCTGTCGAGGTCGGGGTAGGCGGAGAGGGTGAACTCGGCCTGCAAGCCCGAGAGTGTGAGCCCGAGCTGCGACACCAGGGGGGAGAAGTCCTCGTCGCAGATGCTGTCGACGAGGCCCTCGGTCTTGGTGACCGCGTCGACGTAGCGGTGGCCGTAGGCGGCGTTGCCGCTGTCACTCGAGCAGCTTGGCTCGCCATCGAAAGGCGGCGGCGTGTCGCCCACCACCGCCGAGACGTTCATGAGCGAGTGGTCGCGGTAGGCGGCCTCGCCCTTCTTGTCGGCGAAGGCGCGCAGGTACCAGTCAACCGGCTCCGGCGAGCTATCTTCTTCGTCACTCACCACGAGGATGCTGAGGTTGGCCTCCTCGCGCACGAGGCCCGCGTTGTGCTCCGTCACGTGCTCGCCGTAGAGCGCCTGGTAGGCCGACTCGAGTCCCATCTCGAGGCCCGATCCGTTCGTGCCCTGCGCCACCATCTCGCTGAACATCTCCGCCGGGCTCTCGGTCTCGTCGGTGAGGAGGAGCACGTCGTTGTTGAGCGTGAAGTCGGCCCCGACCGCCACGTCGACGGCCACGCCGCCGTTCGCGGCGCGGTCGGCGCTGCGACCCAGCACGAGCGTACCGCCGGCCGTGATGAGGGTGCCGTCGGGGATCGTGAAGGCGTTGCGACCGTTGTCGATGACCGTCCAGCCGGTGAGGTCGACATCGGCCGCGCTCACGTTGCTGAGCTCAAACCACTCGCCGAGGTCGTCGGCCACGCTGCCCGGATCGGCCATGAACTCGGTGACAATGACTGCGCCGTAGCGATCACTGGGACCATCCCCCTCGTCGATGCCGCACGAGCTATTCCCTGCTCCCGGCGAGCCCGCGTCGGCGGCACACCAGTGCGAGGAAGAGTCGTTGCTCACCGCGTTGTACCAGCTGGGATCGAGCGCGTAGGCCACGCCCGGGGTCACCGCCCAGTCGTGATCGTAGTTCACTCGCTCCACCTCGGTGCCCGTGCTGTCAACCAGCACGATCTCGTCGTCACCGCCGATGAGGTGGCCCTGGAACTGCTCCTGCTCCATGTCGGTGGTGATGACGCCGATCTGCCAGTCCACGTCGGCCGAGTCGAAGTACTGGATGAAACTCTCGAAGTTCGTGGCGAGCTTTCCCTGCTCCTCCACCATCGAGCACGAGTTGTCGACGATCAAGAGCACGTCGACCGTGTTCTTGCGATTCTGCTGGAAGACGTCGATCTTCGTGAGCTGCGTGAAGCTGTTCTCGGTGCAGCCGGCCAGCAGCACCACCCAGAGAAACCTACTCACTCTCCACCTCCGCGCTCTGGCTACCCGCGCCGGCTTCCAGGCCTTCGAGGCCCCGGAAGAGGATCGCGTCGGTCACCGCGGGCGTCTGAGCCACGAGGTGGAAACTGGTGAAGAACACCTGGCCCTGACCGGAGACGAAGCGGACGGCGAGTGGCGAATCGTCGATCTCCTCGTAGAGCGTGGCCCCTTCCGGCTGGTAGCGCACGTCGCCCGTGACGAGCACCTCGACGTCGCTGCCCACCGATTCCACCACCGCGAAGGCCGAGTAGTTGAACACGAGGTTCACCACGGAGGCGCCGAGATCTTCGCGCAGGCGCTCGTCGGGCACGTCGGCGATCACGTCGCCGGCGGCGCCAGCCTGGGCCGCGTCGACCACCTCGTCGTCGCCGTAGAACTCGATGGCGTCGGGCCAGCAGGCTTCGACGAGATCGTAGGACCAGTCGCCCACGTAGAGCGAGCCGCCGCCGTTGACCCAGTTGCACACGTTGGGCACCGCGTCCTCGTGTTTCAGCAGGCTGTCGTCGGCCTCGACGCTCAGGTTGTACCGGAAGGCGTTGAAGCCTCGGGTACCCGAGTTGACGAAGACCGCGTTGTAGTTCTCGACCTGCCAGTCGAGGTCTTCATCGACGTCGGTGAGGAGCTGCTCGACGCTGCGCCCCGGGTCGTCGCGCTGCGGGCGATCATCGCTGCCCACCCACCACGTCGCCTGGTCGATATAGCCGTTGTAGTCGAGGCTCCCGACGTCGTTGCGGGTGAGCGCCGACTGCGCGTCGTCGAAGTCGCCCTGGATCACCGCGATGGCGTCGAGCGCCACTTCCGTGAATCCCTGGTCCTGGCAAGCGAGGAGGAGAAGCATCACTCGAGCACCACCGTGCCCTGGACGTACACGTAGGAGTCGCTCTCGGTCTGCACCGTGCTGAAGCTGAAGCCCACCGCCGGGCCCTTGATGTACGAGTAGGCGGCGAAGGTGGCTGGGCTCGCCACGAGCTCGCTCAGCTCGTCGGCCGTGTAGGTGTGCTCGCCGTCGTCCCAGGGCAAAGACCCCACGTAGCCAGAGGCCCCGTTGGGCTCGACGAGCTGGCCGGAGATCTGCGTGAAGAAGATCGCGTCCGGGTAGGTTTCCGCTGGGGTCCAGTAGTAGGTGAGCGGCTCCGCGCGGCTGTGCGTGAAGTTGCCCCACCACCAGGGCTCCAAGAGCTCGAAGTCGGCCGGCACCGTGGGCTGCGCGTCTTCCACGGTCTCCTCGGGGATGCCGAGGTCTTCGTTGCCTTCCACGTGAAGGTCGTACATCTGGTCGAAGCAGTAGTCGTCGAGTGTCACGTCGGCGGTGTAGTAGATACTGCCCGAAGAACCATCAGTATAGCGGTCGAGGGTGACGATGTTGCAGCCCGACTCGAGCCAAACGTGGTCGCCCACGTCCACCGTCTCGTTGGCCGGACAATCGGCGGTGCCGCCCGAGGAGAAGGTCTCGAACACGCCGTTGGCGTCGTAGGGCTGCGGGCCGCCGCCGCAGGCGGGGTCGCTCGCGCAGTCGCTGTCGTAGCAGTCGGTGAAGCCGTCTTCGTCGTCGTCGGCCCAGTTGGTGCAGTAGGCCTCGGGGTCGGGCGGGCAGGGCGGGTCGAGCGGCAGGTAGAAGATGGCGCCGACGCGGGTGTACTCGGTGATGTCGCCGGTGGTGTTGTCGATGCCGCGGATCACGTAGAACCATCGGGAGATGCCGATCTGGCCGATGTCGATCTCGGCGTCGATCACGTTGGTGGCGTCCTCGATGAACACGCCCTCGCCGTCGGTTTCCACCAGCACGTCGCGCGTGCCCAGCTCCGCGGCGTTCGACACGGTCAGCGTGCCATAGAGGTTCTCGGCGTCGATCACCGTGAGGTTGTCGATCACGATGTCGTCTTTCTCGTCGCCGTACTGGAAGAAGCGGATCTCGCTGTCGTCCGAGAAGTGGGTGTCTTTTCCGACGATGGTGAAGCTCGCCGTCTGGCCTTGCGACACCTCGGCGGGGTCGAAGGTGGCGGAGAGGCCCACGCGATCGACGGTGAAGGCGCCGTACTGGGTGACGAGGTCGGGACCGTTCTCCACGTACACGTCGCGCGCGCCGGGGATGGCGTCGGGCGACACGGTGACGTCGGCGATCATGAAGCTCTCGCTGAGCACGTCGACCGCGGTCACCTCGATGCCGTCGCCGAAGCCCGCCCAGGTGGTGGCGCCCACCCACTCCGTGTTCTGCCCGATGAACTCCACCTGGATCGACTCGCCGATCTTCGCGCGCGCCGGGCTCAGCGTGAAGCTGTCGTCGACGATCGTGAGCGCGTCTTCGATGGTGAAGTCGCCGCCGGTGACGTCGAGCTCGGCGTTGCGCGCGCCCAGCTCGGCGTCGGCCGCCACGGTTACCCGGGCGGTGGCTGTCCACCCGTCGAGCACGGAGAACTCGTCCACCGTGATCCCAGCGCCGAGGTCGAGGCCCTCGTCATCGAAGTCGAAGATCGAGGCGCCGGCAGAAATCCGGGCGTCGAAGGTGGTCGCGCGACCCGCCTCGGGCGGCCAGAAGGCGAGGCTGTTGTCGCTCGACTCGGCTCGGTCCTTCGCCTCGTCGGCGGGGCCATCCTCGCAGGCGGCGAGGAAGAGGGCGAGGGCGGGGAAGAGGGCGTGGCGCATGCTGCCTCCGGGCGGGGCGCCGCGAGTATACCCGCGGCAGCGCCGCGCTGCGACGACGGTGGACGATGGGGCCAAAGTGACGCTACGGTGACGACGCCCCGGAGCGTCTCGTGATCGCCCTTCTCACTCTTCTTGCCTGCCCGGTCGACGAGGAAACCACCATCGATCTCGATGGCGACGGCGTCGTCCTCGCCGACGACTGCGACGATGAGAACGCCGACATCCACCCCGGCGCGGAAGAGATCTGCGACGAGGTCGACAACGACTGCGACGGCGAAGAAGACGAGGGCCTGTTCGCCGACGCCTGGGTCGACGCCGACAACGACGGCTACGGCGGCGAGGGCAACCCCATCTCCGTGTGCGGCACCAAGGCCGGCTACGTGGCGCAGAGCGGCGACTGCGAAGACGACGACCCCGCCATCCACCCCGGCGCCGACGAGGTGTGCAACGGCATCGACGACGACTGCGACGGCATCACCGACAGCGCCGACGACATCTGGTACGCCGACGCCGACGCCGACGGCTACGGCGATGACGCCACCGGCATCCAGACCTGCGAGCCCGCTGCCGGCTGGGTGAACCAGGCCGGTGACTGCAACGACGCTGAACCCACGATTCACACCGGCGCCGACGAGGCCTGCAACGCCATCGACGACGACTGCGACGGCGTGGCCGACCTCGGCGTGGAGAACCGCTGGTACCAGGACGAGGATGCCGACGGCTACGGGCACCCCTACATCTACGAGGACACCTGCCTGCCGCAAGAGGGCTGGGTGCTCGACGGCACCGACTGCCGCCCGGGCGACGACGAGGCCTACCCAGGCGCGAGTGAGCGCTGCAACGAGGTGGACGACAGCTGCGAGGGCACGGTGGACGAGGGCTTCGACGTCGACGGCGACGGCCACTTCGATACCGTCTGCCCCACCGGCGACGACTGCGACGACACCGACAACCAGATCTACCCGGGCGCGCCCGAGTTCTGCGAGTCAGGTGCCGACGAGGACTGCGACGGGGAAGACCCCGACTGCGGCTTCTCGGGCAGCTACGCGCTCGACACCGACGCCGATTTCCTCTCGGAGAACGGGCACTACGGCATGGGCTACATGCTCGAGTCGGGCGACGTCAACGGCGACGGCTACGACGACATCTTCAGCGGCCACTACTCGGCGCAAGGGGGCATGGTCACCTTCGGCCCCTATAGCGGCACCTTCGACGCCACCGACCAGGGCACCACCCACACGAGCGATGCCAGCGCCTACTCGGGCCCCGGTCGCAGCATCGGCATGGGCGACGTCGACGGCGACGGCCTCGAAGACGTGGGCTTCGGCGCGCCCTACGGCGGCACGCAGGGCATCGTGGTGGTCATGGGGCCGGCCGACCAGGACACCACCTTGGAGAACGACTTCGGCGTGGAGTTCGTGGGACACCAGGCGATCTACGCGGGCCACGGCTGCGACATCGGCGACGTGACGGGCGACGGCGTGGAGGACCTCGTGGTGGGGGCCTACTACACCGACGAGGGCGGCGGCTTCGCCTCGGGCGCCGGCTACATCAAGTACGGGCCCGTCTCGGGCAGCTACGACCTGACCGAAGACGCCGACGGCGTGATCATCGGTCCCGACGCCTCGAGCTACATGGGCCGCTGGGTGCGGGCCGGAGGCGACCACGACGGCGACGGTATCGGCGACATCCTCATCGCCGCGCCCTACGCGAGCACCGGCGCCCCGAGCGGTGGCACGGTCTACCTGATCTACGGGCCGGCGGAGGGCTCCATCGACACCGCCACCGACGCCGACGGCTACGTGTACTCGTCGTCCGCCTCGTCCTACCTCGGCGAGGGTCGCACCTTCGCCCAGGGCGACGTCGACGGCGACGGTCTCGCCGACGCGGTGGTCGGCGGCTACAGCTACGGCGGCGGCACCGGCATCATGTCGGTGGTCTACGGCCCCGCCGCGGGCGGTACCGACGTGTCGAGCGGCGACATCGTCATCACCGGCAGCCGCGGCAGCTACTTCGGCATGGGCCCCAGCGCCGGCGACCTCGACAACGACGGCGCGGCGGAGCTGCTCATCGGCGCCTCGGCGTCGGGCTCGGGCGGCGAGGCCTACCTGTTCTGGTCGCCCGCCTCGGGCACCTACGACAACACCGACGCCGACGCCACCTTCGAGGGCGACAGCGGCGACGGCGCGGGTAGCAACACGGCGCTCGGCGACCTCGACGACAACGGCAACCTCGACCTGCTCATCGGCGCGTCGAACCACGGTGGGGCGTACGGGGGCGGGGTTTATGGGATGTTGACGTTTTACTGAGGCTTCGCGTACTTGCACTCCAACCCGGCCTGGACTCTTCTGGCCACCGCGAGTCGGGCGACGCTGTCGAGGCGAGCCAGCAGCCGCTCGCCGAGCACCTCGGTGGTGTACACGTCCCACCCCTGAGCCGGCACCTGGCGTAATCGAGCACCCTCCAGCACCATGGCCGACATCAGCGCGCCCAGAGCGGCATCTCCCCCAGCGATGTCGCAGTCCTGCCACCGAGTGGTCACGCTCTCTGGCAGTGCGCGGGATCCTAGCGGGTCGCGGAAAGTCTCCGCAGAGGCGGGAAAGTTCAATGCGTCGAGGGCCAGGCCTAGAATTTCCGCGCGCCGCGGCGAGTGGGCCGGATCGCCAAACAAGGGGAGCCCGAACCTGACGACCGCGTGGTAATTGCCGGCTGCCAAGTCGCCCTCGACGTCGACAGATCCTGATCGCGACTGGCTAGGTGCTCCGGCGGCGGCTGCGTGGGGGAACAGCGCGGCCGCAATCGACAGCGCGACCAGGGGGCCAGCACGTGTCACCACCGCCAGGTCTCCACCAACGGAACGCGCAGTCGCTGCATACTCGTGGGCCATCGAGCCGCATACTGATGGACTCTCCTGTCGAACCAGACCATCAACCCTCCTATCTGAACGGTCGCCTCCATGACGAGGGTGCTGCGGTCGACCGAGTCCGGCTCGGCGAGGGGCGGCCACCGGCTCACGGGGCTGGCGTCGCAAGCGGATGCGGGTCGAACCGGAATCGTCGCAAGGACAAGCAGGCTGAGCCGGACGGCGGGCGACGACGAGACCACGCGAGCGGAAAACTACCGGCGTTTGTCCGTAGGCGAGCGGCAGTGCCAGGCCGAGCGGCAAGGCGGAGGGCGCGCGGCGTGCCAGTTCAGGCATCCTGCGCTCCCGACGATTCCCACTCAGTCGGTGATCGCTCGCGACGGCGGACGGGAGCACGACCGCAGGACCCCGGAACGCGCGGCCGTCGCGAGCTCGTCGAGTCGGTCCAGACGATCTCGCCGACGGGCTGCGCCCCTGCCCACGCGACGGCATCGTACTCCCCCTCCTCCGACGCGTCGCGGAAGTCGTACGTCAGCATGGCTCGTGACCGAGGCGGACGTGGTTCCCCGGCCTCCTGCCGCGGCACCACCGCCACCAGCAGGAGGGCGATCACGGGCAGCGGCTACCCCAGCTACCCTGGCCCGACGGGCTCCTCCGCTCGGCGCTCGCCAAGGCCGAGGCGAGCATGGGCGGTGAGTACCTCCGCCGCGACCGTTTCGAGATGTCCGCTTCCCACCGTTTCCACCTCGCCGAGGACCACCCCCTGCTCGACGGTATCTGGCGCCTACCGCCTCCTATCGGCGATCACGACGAAGTCGAAGGGGGGCGGCACGAACCGCGTGCCGACGAGGAGCTCGGGTGGCGGTGGTTCGAAGGGAGAGGCCAGCCAGAACGCGTCAACCACGCACTGGTCGAAGCCCTCCCGGCCGCTGGGATGACTCACCACCACCGTGACAAGAACTCCGTCGGCGTCGAGCGTGACATCAACGGTCGTGGCGTAGGTGCCTCCCGGGATTTCCGCCGTCATCAGTTCGAGTCGCTCCTTCCACCTCGGGTTCACGGCCATTCGCAGATCGTTCATGTAGCCATCGATGGTGGAGCCCCCCGCGTGCGGCGGAACGGGCGCGCCCTGTGGCGCCTCGCCCGCGACACCGGATGGCGCCTCGCTGGCGGGGACCGGAGGCAGCTCGCCGGGCGGAACCGGGGGATGTTCACCCGCCCGGGCGAGTGCGAGAAACAGCAGGGGTGTCACGGAGCCGGCCGCTCGGTCCTGGACATCGCAGCGAGGCTACCACGACACTCCTCGTGTCGCCGCGTCGTGAGCGGTGATGCTCTGGGCGTGCACCGTCGTGAGCGGTGATGCTTCGCACGGCGCCTGGGAGGCCAGGTCGAGGGTGGGATCGGGGCTGGGGATGGAGACACTGTCAGTTTCACGGCGTTTGTCCGTTCGCGGGCGCGGCTGCGCGGCCGCTTCGGGCAGCCAGGATGCCGCTGGAAGCACCTGCGCTCGCGATGGCATCTGCTCAGAACATCTACGCTTGCGACGGCATCCGCGACTCAGAGCACCGGATCAGGCATCTCCCGGTACCGCGCGTCGCACCCGCCCGCGACGAAGGCCCGTCCTTCCGCGACCTCCTCGGCGACGTGGACGAACATGCGGGTTCCCTCCATCGCGAGTCGCCTCATCGCCCCCTCTTGCCAGCGAGGGTCAGGTTCGGTCATCGCGCGGTCGAGCTCCCGGTAGATGCCGCGCGTGAAGCGCTTCCAGGTCACGTTGCCGCGGGCCGGGTGGCAGTCCAACCACGGGCGCTTCAGCTGGTCGAGGAAAGCGTCCAGGTTGCTGTCGTCGAACGCAAGCGCGAGGATCGGGTAGTCTTGCCCTCGCAGCGCCTCCGCGATCTCGAGGCTCCGGGCCGCGGGGGCACCGAGGTCGATGACGGCATCCCGCAGGAGGCGCGCCAGCAGGCCGACCTCGTCGCCCCTCGCTCGCAGGCGGGCCAACTCCTCCTCGGCCTCCCGGCGCTCCTCAGCCCAACGAGCCATCTCCTCCGCGCTGGCGAAACCGTTCGAAGAGCGCGAGGCTGGCCTCGGCTTCTCTTCCCCAGAGTCCGCAGCCCCTGGCGTGGGCTCCCCCGCCTCCGCTGCCAGCACCGAGGCCACTATCAGGAGTGGAGCCACGCGCCGAGCCCAGCCCACGACCGCTTCCGACTGCTGTCACTCCCGTTCTACGTGAGTAATACATTGCGTCTTACGGGGACGCCCCATGACCATCGCCCTCAAGACCATCCAACGCATTGGCAACTCCACCGGGATCATCCTCCCGCCCGAGGTCCTGCTCGCGGCCGGCCTGCACCGCGGCGACCAGGTGACCGTCCGCGTGGAACGCGGCGCCATCGTCATCAGCCCCGTCGAGGCGCTCCGCCCCGAGGTGATGGAGGCCGGTGAACGCGTGATCTCGCGCTACGCCGACGTGTTTCGGAAGCTGGCCCAGTGACGTTCCCCACTTCCGCGGAGGCGCTGGCCCTCCACCGGGCGCTGATCGAGCTGCACGGCGGCACGCCCGGGTTCCGCGACGAGGGCCTCCTGCTCTCTGCGCTCGCCCAGGCCGAAGCCAGCTTTGGCGGCGAGTACCGCCACCGCGACACCTTCGAGATGGCCGCGGCCTACAGCTTCCACCTTGCCCAGAACCACCCCTTCCTCGACGGCAACACGCGGGTGGCGCTCGCGGTCCTGCTGACCTTCCTGGAGGTCAACGGGATCGAATTCCGGGTCGACCCCGAGGAACTGTACGCCGTGATGATGGCCGTTGCCGACGGCCGCCTCGACAACGCGGGCCTGGCGGCGTGGATTCGCGACCGCAGTCCACGCTAGGAGCGCGGCGCGCGCGCGCCGCACAGATGACGCTCGGGCGCACTCGCGAGCGCCTCGCGGGGCGGCTGTGCTTGCGGCGGCGGATCGTCGTGATCGTGATCGTGATCGTGATGGTGCGCCCTAGGCGGGTGGAGGGGTGGATCGTGGGCCGTGATGGTCGGGCGTGGTCGTTCCGTGTACCAGGGCGTGCGCTACCGACCCCACCGCCGGATGAGTTGCGTGAGCATCGCGCCCACCCGCCCAACCAGCACCCGCACCGCCTCCGCCTCGCCGACGGGTACCAACCCGAGAGCCACGCCGAGTTCGAGCGCCGCGGCCGCCTCGCCCACCTCGCCACGGGCGATGGAGAACTTCTGGCATTTCTCCCCAGCGCCGGCCGATTGGCGCCCTCCGCGATGTTGGTGACGGTCGAGACCGACGCGCGCCGCAACTGGTCGGCGACCGGACCGCCGCCGCGCGGGATCTGCTCCGCGATCTTCCAGGCGGCGACCGTGAACTCGAGCGCCACTCGATGTACTTCGAGGTTGTTGTGGGGAAAGACGACGGTGGACTCGGACAGCTTGGCTCCTCGGTGGGACGGGGCAAGCGCGCCCCGCACTTGTGCGGGGGGCGCGCGCAGACCCGGCCCGACGAGGAGCCCGAGGCGAGCGACGATCTCGCAGCTCACCACGACGAACGACGACTGCGACCTACCGATCGACGAACGCTTCGACGCTCAACGAGTCACGACCACGATCACGATCACGAGCACGATCACGCTCACGCTGACCATCACGATCACGGTCCTACACGCGACGCGCTGGTAGCGCCTACCCCAGCACCGCCCGCACGCTCGCGTCGGCAGCCGCGAGCACCGCGCCGGGCATGAGCCCAAGCACCAAGATCGCCACGCAGGACACCGCGAGCGCGATGCGCGCGCGGCCGTCGGTCGCGACCTCGGGGTGACCATCACGCATGTACATGTAGATCATCGGCCGCAGGTAGTAGTACACGCCCGCCGCCGCGCCGATGGCGCCCACCAGCGCGAGACCGACCTGCCCGGCGCCCACGGCGCTGCTGAACAGGTAGAACTTGCCCACGAAGCCCATCGTGGGCGGGATCCCGGCCAGCGAGACGAGGCACAGCGAGAGGCCTGCCGCGAGCCAGGGGTGGCTCTTGCCGAGGCCAGCCAGCGCATCGATGCCGGTGTTGTCGTCGCCGTCCTTGGTCATGAGCGAGAGCACCGCGAAGGCGCCGGCGTTCATGAAGGTGTAGGCCAGGAGGTAGAAGCCCAGCGAGCCGAGCGCCGGGTTCTGGTCGGCCCCCATGCCGCCCACCGAGGAGAGCGCCATGAGCAGGTAGCCCGCGTGCGCGATCGAACTGTAGGCGAGGATCCTCTTGAGATCGTCCTGCACCAGCGCGGCCACGTTGCCGACGAGCATCGTGAGCGCGGCCATCAGCCAGAGGGCCATCTCCCAGGTGGCGGCGTCGTTGCCGAGCGCGCCGATCACGAAGCGACCGAAGGCGGCGAAGCTCGCGGCCTTCACGCCGCTGGCCATGAGCGCGGTCACCGCCGTGGGTGCGCCCTGGTACACGTCGGGCGTCCACAGGTGGAAGGGCACGCTCGCCACCTTGAAGCCGAAGCCCACGATGACCAACACGCCGCCCACCGCGAGCACGCTATTCGTCTCGGGGTGCGTCGCCAGCCAGCCGGCGAGCTGCGAGAGCGAGGTGGTTTCCGTCACCCCATACAAGAGCGACACGCCGTAGAGCATGATCGCCGAGGAGAAGGCGCCGAGGATGAAGTACTTGAAGCCTGCTTCCACCGCGCGATCATCGGCGCGCTTGATGGCGCAGAGCACGTACAGGGCGATGCTCATCACCTCGAGCGCGATGAAGACCATCATCAAGTCATTGGCGTAGGCCATGCCGAGCATGCCCGACACACCGAACAGGAAAAGCGCGTAGAACTCGCCCACGCGCACGCCGATGCGCTCCATGTAGTCGGCGGCGATGAGCAGCGAGAAGATGGCGGCGAGCAACAACACGACGGCGAAGAAGTGGCCGTAGAGGTCGACCCGCAGCATGCCCGCGAAAGCCTCGGCTGCCGGGTCGCCCGCCTGGAGGGCGACAAGGCCGAGCGCCGCCGCGAGGGTGGCGAGCGTGGTGCCCCAGCCAACCGTGGGCGAGAGCGGCTTCATCACCGCAGCCATGACCATCAGCACGATGCCCATCGCCGAGACCAGGAGCATCGGCGCCGCCATCACCATGGAGTCGAGAACCAGAGAGGTGTCCATTAGTGACCCCCTTCAGTGGCCGCAGGCGCGTGAGACGGGGCCTCGGCAGCGGCCGGTGACGGCGCCTCCCGCTCGACCAGCCAGGGCGGCAGGCAACCGTCGAAGTCGGCGTAGGGCGACCGGTCGAAGTGACCCTCCATCCGGGCGACCACGCGGTCGACCGAGGGGTTGATGCGGTCGAGGAAGGGCTGCGGGAAGAGGCCCATCACCAGCGCCAGCGCCACCAGCGGCGCGAGGTAGAGCGTTTCCCGAGCGTTGATATCGGTGAGTTCCTTGTTGGCCGCGTTGGTGAGCGGGCCGAACATCATCCGCTGGAAAACCCAGAGCATGTAGATGGCGCCGAAGATGACACCACTCGCGGCCACCGCCGTGGGCAGAGGCGCGTACTGGAAGGCGCCGATGAGGATGAGGAACTCGCCCACGAAGCCGTTGAGGCCGGGGAGCCCGATGCTCGAGAAGGTGATCACCATGAAGATGAAGGCGAACTTGGGCACCACCTTGGTGAGGCCGCCGTAGTCGACGATCTTGCGCGTGTGCCGGCGCTCGTAGAGCACGCCCACGAGGAAGAAGAGCGCGCCCGTGCTCACGCCGTGGCTGAGCATCTGGTACACGCCGCCCGACATGCCAGGCGCGTTGAGCGCGAACAGCCCGAGCATCACGTAGCCGAGGTGCGACACCGAGCTGTAGGCGACGAGCTTCTTCACGTCGTCTTGCACCATCGCCACCAGCGCCCCGTAGACGATGCCGATGACCGAGAGCCCAATGAGCACCGGGCCGCACGCCGTCACCGCGTCGGGGAACAAGGGGATCGCGAAACGGTAGAAGCCGTAGGTGCCCATCTTGAGCATCACGCCGGCCAGCACCACGGAGCCGCCGGTGGGCGCCTCGACGTGGGCGTCGGGCAACCAGGTGTGCACCGGGAACATCGGCACCTTGATCGCAAACGCGATCGCGAGGCAGCTGAACATCCAGAGCTGCGTGCTCGGGGTGAGCGACAGGCGCAACAGATCGGCGAGGTCGGTCGACCACGCGCCGGTCTGGTCGTGATGCGCCCAGTAGAGCCCGATCAGCGCCACCAGCATGAGCAGCGAGCCCGCGATGGTGTAGATGAAGAGCTTCACCGCCGCGTAGATGCGCCGCTCGCCGCCCCAGAGGCCGATGAGGAAGTACATCGGCAAGAGCACCAGCTCCCAGAACACGTAGAACAGGAAGGTGTCGAGCGCAACGAAGGTGCCGATCATCGCGCCTTCGAGCGCCAACATCAGCGCCGCGTAGGCGCGGTAGTTTTGCGACACACCGGAGAAGGCGCTCAGGAGGATGAGCGGGGTGAGCGCGGTGGTGAGCAACACCAGGAGCAGCGACACGCCGTCGAGACCGAGGTGGTAGCGCACACCCCAGGCCTCGATCCAGGCCATGTCTTCCACGAACTGGTACTCGGCGCCCACCGGGTCGAAGCCGAACCAGAGCGGGATCGAGGCGAGGAAGATCGCCAACGAGGCGCCGAGTGACAAGGGCTTCGCCACGCCCTGCGGCGCGGCCGCCACCACGACGGCGGCGAGGATGGGGAGGAAGGTGACCAGCGAGAGCATCATCGGATCACCCGAGCGCGTAGGCGGTGACGAGCAGAGCCGCGCCGGCCGCGATGGAGAGTGCGTAGGCTTGCAGCTTGCCGCTGCCGAGTTTGCCGTGGGCCTCGCCGGCCTTGCGGGCCGCGGCGGCCACGCCGTTGACGGCGCCATCGATGATCTGGACGTCGATCACTGCCCAGAGCACCTGCCGCGAGGCGTGCAGGATGGGGCCAATGATCGCCATCTCGTAGATCTCGTCGACGAACCACTTGTTGAGCGAGCCCTGGTGGAGAGCTTTCATCTTCGCGGCGAGCTGAGCGGGAAGTTCCGGCTGCTGCACGTACAGGCGGTAGGCCAACGCCACGCTCGCCACCACCCCGAGGAGCGTGAGCCCCATGAGCGGGAACTCCAGTGGATTGTCGGTCGGGAACGGGATCATTGCCTCGGAGTGGTGGAACACCGGCCCGAGGAAGTGATGCAAGAAGCCGTGCTCCGCCGCCCAGTGCGGGAGGTTGAGCGCGCCACCCACGAGTGACAGGAGCGCCAAGACCGCCAGCGGAGCGACGATGATCATCGGCGACTCGTGCGGCTTGTGGCCGTGGCCATGCCCATGACCGTGATCGTCGTGACCATGTCCATGGCCGTGATCGGCGTGGCCTCCGCGGTAGCTGCCCGCGAAGGTCATGAACATCAGTCGGCTCATGTAGAATGCCGTCAAGAGCGCGGTGGCTGTGGCGATGGCCCACAGCACCTTGGGCATCACCGTCCCCAGCGGCAGGCTCTCGAAGGCCGGGGTGATGAACGTGAGCCAGAGAATCTCGTCTTTCGAGAAGAAGCCGCTGGTCCCCGGCACCCCGATGATCGCCACGTAGCCACAGGCGAAGGTGAAGAAGGTGAGCTTCATGTACTTCGCCAGGCCGCCCATCTTCCGCATGTCCTGCTCGTGATGCAGGGCGTGGATGATGGAGCCCGAGCCAAGGAACATCAGGGCCTTGAAGAAGGCGTGTGTCACGACATGGAAGAAGCCGCCCACGAAGCTGCCCACGCCCACGCCGAGGAACATGAAGCCGAGCTGCGACACGGTGGAGTAGGCGAGCACCTTCTTGATGTCGTTCTGGGTGACGGCGATGGTGGCGGCCATGAAGGCGGTGAGCGCACCAATGGTCGCGACCGTCGCGAGCGCGGCCGGCGCCAGCACGGAGAGGACGTTGAGCCGGAAGAGCATGTAGATGCCGGAGGTGACCAGCGTCGCCGCTTGGATGAGCG
>SXGT01537144.1_pt1 | contig 39193 bp, 34 predicted proteins | sample 3176221 | NCBI WGS metagenome assembly SXGT01 (sample SAMN11356862, study PRJNA531348) | freshwater metagenome | isolation source: freshwater sample F1-120 | place: China: Fuxian Lake, Yuxi | collected 2017-12-25 | reverse complement strand
TACCAAGCTGCTCCACCCCGCGATTGATTTGAGCTATTATAATGACTTTATGATATTTATCAATCTATTTCTATGTTTATTAATTTTCACCTGACTTTCATCAGGGATTGACAGACTCATTCCACGGGTATTTCTTAAATAGGCCAAGCTGTTAAAACCGCTTACTTATCCAGCTCTCTATGGTGCAATTCCCTATGACGGGCGATCACATTGAGAAAAGGATTTTTGAAATGCTGAGCCAATAAATCAATCAAATAAACAGAGCGGTGTTGTCCGCCGGTACATCCTATGGCGACAGTCAAATAACTGCGCCCATCGGATTCAAAACGAGGTATCCAGCGCTCCAGAAAAGTGGTGATATCCTGAAACAGCTCAATAACCAATGCCTGCTCTTTAAGGAAATCGATAACGGGCTGATCCTTTCCTGTCAATGTGCGTAATTCAGGAATCCAGTAGGGATTAGGCAAACTGCGCGCATCAAAGACAAAGTCGGCATCCAGAGGAACGCCATACTTAAAACCAAACGATTGAAATTGCAAGGAAATATGTTTGAAATCCCGTTCACCGATTTGATCCCTGATAAGTTCGCGCAATTGATGGGTAAGCGTTCGACTGGTATCAATTATAACATTGGCATGTTTGGCAATCGGTACCAACATGTCTTTTTCAATTTTCAGCGCTTCCTTTAACGGCACATTAAAACCCGTCAACGGATGTCGGCGACGAGTTTCACTGTAACGTTTTAAAAGGATCGATTCTTCTGCTTGCATAAATATGACTTCGCAATCTATCCCTTTACTGCGAATCAAGCTAAGGCTTTCTGAAAAATTAGTCAGGCTTTCACTCTGGTTTCTGGCATCAATTCCGATGGCTGTTTTTGCATAGGTTTTTTGATCAGCCAGCATGACATGATTAATAAAACTTTCCAACAACGTTACAGGGAGGTTGTCTATGCAATAATAACCACTATCTTCCAGAATATCCAGGACCGTACTCTTGCCTGAGCCGGAAAGAGCGCTGACGATTAACAGCTTCATACAACACCAAGGCTCAAGGTAAAAAAGATAAAATCAGGTTTTCCACTTTGAACCTTCTGTCGAAATTTATCTATGACTACCGGTTTTTTCTTTATGCTTGGTAATTTGACGATCCAGCTTGTCAACCATGTTATCAATGGCGGCATACATATCTTCCTGATGATCTTCTGCAAATAATTTGGCACCACTCAGTTGCAACGTAGCTTCGGCTTTTTGAACCAGTTTTTCTACACTTAAGATAACGTGTACATCGGTAACATTGTCAAAATGACGCGCCAGTTTTTCGAACTTTGCATCTATGTGTGCTTTTAAAGCTTCAGTTACTTCAAGATGATGACCTGTCACAATAACTTGCATTGAATAAACTCCTTAAATTAATGATGAATGATTAGTTGTTGGTTAATGGGTACTATTTTCAGTTGGCGTTATAAAATACGCTTTCTCTGACTGGATGATGAAATCAGCATAGCTTCACGATATTTGGCAATCGTCCGCCGGGCAACATTAATGCCTTTTTCTTTTAAAAGGTCGGCTATTTTACTATCACTTAACGGACTTGCCAGATTTTCATTACTGATTAATTCTTTAATAAACGCCCTAATGGCGATTGAGGAACACTCCCCACCTCCTTCCGTTGAAACGTGACTGGAAAAGAAATATTTAAATTCAACGATACCGTTCGGGGTATGCATGTATTTTTGCGTGGTTACCCTGGATATGGTTGACTCGTGTAACTCCAGCTCTTCAGCAATTTCCCTTAAAACCATCGGCTTCATGGCAATTGATCCATGCTCAAGGAATCCGGTCTGTTTTTTGACAATAGCCCTGGCAACGCGAAGCAAGGTATCGTTACGGCTATGCAGGCTTTTAATAAACCATCTTGCTTCCTGCAGGTGATCTTTCATGCAGGCATTATCCTTACTGTTATCGGACCGTTTAATCATTGCCGAATAAAAAGGATTAATGCGTAATTTGGGGGCGATATCGGGATTCAGGCTCACTTGCCATTCATCGTTTTGCTTGGTCACATAGACATCGGGAATAACGTATTCCGAATCCGACTCCTGTATTTGCGCTCCGGGCTTCGGATCCAGAGTTCTGATCAACGCAACCGCCTTGTTCAAGTGGTGTTCCGAAATACCCAGGCGGCGCATCAGTTTTGATTGCTCATGCGTAGCCAACAAGTCCAGATGCTGCGTGACTATGGCCAGCGCCTCTTCCCGATAAGGCGTGGTTTCGGGCAACTGTTGCAATTGTATCCGCAAGCAATCACTTAAGTTAACAGCACCCACCCCGGCCGGATCAAAAAATTGCACCCGGTGCAGCACTGCGTTAACCTCATCAAACTCGAGATCATCGAGCTGGCTTTGCAACCCCTGAAAAATTTCTTCAGGTGTCGTTCTAAGATAACCGTCTTCATTAATTGCATCAATAATAGCCATGGCAATGGCATGATCGCGCTCTGAAAACGGGGTCAGCTCCAATTGCCACAGCAAATGATCCAGCAGCGTTGCCGCATTACTGCGTTGCGATTCAAACTCAACAATCTCGGAACTATGAGAACTGGCTTCCATGGCATTTTCATAAATATCATCCCAGGAAAATTCCAACGGCAATTCATCAGGAATATCGGTTTGCGAGCCTTCGCTGGTTTGCAAATCCGAATGCTCGCTTTTCCTTTCGATCGGCGCCTCGACAGGTTGAATGCTGCTTTCCTCCTCGTTAATTTCCAGCATCATATTGGATTCAAGAGCTTGTTGAATCTCTTGCTGTAAATCCAATGTCGACATCTGGAGCAACTTGATCGCCTGCTGCAATTGCGGCGTCATTGTCAGATGCAGGCCCTGCCGAAGATGTAAGGATTGTTTCATGGTGTGCTAAATCTTAATAAAAACGTTGCTAAAGGCTAAAGTTATTACCCAAATAAACCTTGCGCACTTCCTCGTTGGCGACAATCGCTTCCGCACCACCTTCTGCGATAACTCTGCCATCGTTCAGTATATACGCACGATCACAAATACCCAGGGTATCCCTGACATTATGCTCGGTAATTAACACACCGATTCCGCGATCTTTCAAGTGCACTATAATCATTTTAATGTCTTCTACCGAGATAGGGTCAACGCCGGCAAAAGGCTCATCCAGTAATATGAATTGAGGATTGGTTGCCAGCGCCCTGGCAATTTCAACGCGCCGCCGTTCACCACCTGACAGGCTTAAGGCTATCTGGTTGCGCAGATGCAGTATGTGAAACTCCTGCAACAACTCTTCAATGACCAATTCTATCTGGCCGTCGGTTAAATCGTCGCGGATTTGCAGAACCGCGCGTAAATTATCCGCCACGCTCAGTTTGCGAAAAACAGACGGCTCCTGAGGCAAATAACCTATGCCATGCGCCGCTCTCAGATGCATGGGAGAGTGGGTCAATGTATGGCTGTCCAGGGTGATCTCGCCTGCATCCGCTTTAACCAGGCCAACCAGCATATAAAAACTGGTGGTTTTACCCGCACCGTTAGGCCCGAGCAATCCGACAATTTCACCTGTACTGACCTGTAATGATACGCCATTGACTACATTACGCTTATTGTAGGTTTTAATCAGCTGTTTTGCGGCTAAAGTAGTCATCTTATTTTTTCGGCTTCGGCTTTAATATAACATGCACGCGTTTGTTATCTGATGATTTTTCTCCCGCCTTGACCAAAGAGGTTTTAATATCGTATTCGATTAAATTGCTGGAATAAATCGCATTTCCTTGCCAGACGGTGGCCTCATCAATCAGAACCAACAGGTTTTTTTTAGGATAATACTCACCGGTCAACGCTTCGCCGATAATGTCTTCGCTCCCCTCACTGGGAGTTTGTTTGAATTTTGCCTTTTTTCCGGTAAACACCAGTTTTTCGGCATCGCCGTCTTTCAAGTAAACGACCAACTTCTCTGAATTGACCCGGATGCTACCCTGAACTGAAATAACATTGCCCGTATAGGTACTGGTTTCGCTGGCATCATCATAGGTCGCTGTATTTGAATCGATCGTTATCGGCTGGTCGGCATCGCTTTCCAAAGCGCTCACATCAAAGCCATAAAGTCCTGACAGGAATATACAGTAGCAAAAAATGATCTGTATTTTAGTTTTTTTCATATTTTCCCTTCACACCCTTAAGCAATTTCAGATAAATCGGCTCGACAAAAACCAGTTTCATTCCCGTTCCCGTAGTCCGGTTTGGAAGACTGATTAACTCTGCCCATTGATCAGTTTCAGCATGACTGGTTTCCGGTTTTACTTTTAAATTAGAGGTATTAATCTTAAGCTCCCTGACCCCGTCAGCACCGGACCTATCAATAGATACCTTGCCGCTTAACAGCAAATCCTTGCCGTCAGCCGACAGAATGCCCGTTTCTGATTTAATAATCCACGGCGGCGTTTTGCTATTTTGAAAAACCATTAACGGATTCAGCGTATGCGTGGTGCCGTCATCACTGTAATGAATCATTTCATCAGCCGTTAATTTGCTTTTTAAAAGGCCGAGATCATTCATCTCCCATTTTACATAGCCTTTGCTGAAATAATCCGGGCTATGCGGGGGAACCGGCACACGATTGGCCTCCTCCAGCCCGGTCAATTTAACAAGCGACCAGCTTACTGCGGCAATAATCACCAGGTAAAAATAACTGTATTTTTCCTTTAGCGTCATCATTTCACGTAGCGCTCTAATCAGGCCAAGTAAGCATTGACAACGCTATCAAAACTGCCCTGCGCCTGCATAATCAAATCACAAACCTCTCGAACCGCCCCCTGCCCTCCCGACAATGTCGTACACCAGTCGGCGCGCTGTTTGACAACAAAGTTTGCATCATTGACGGCAATGGCAAGACCGACTCGAATCATGATAGGCAAATCCAGCAAGTCATCACCGATATGCGCCGCCTGCTCGGGCAATAAGCCGGTTTTCTCAATAATTTCGTAAAAAGCGGCCCGTTTGTTTTCATGACCCTGATAAACATGCTCAATACCCAGGCTTTTCATGCGTAGCGCCACCGAATTGGATTTTCGCCCGGAAATGACAGCCACTTCAACGCCGGTCTGACGCAAAAGCTTGATTCCGTGACCGTCGCGGGCATGAAAAGATTTGTATTCATTGCCCTCATTGTCAAAAAACAGCTTACCGTCGGTTAATACGCCATCCACATCCAAAATCAATAATTTGATGTTTTTTGCTTTTTCAATAATAGCAACTAATTTTCCCGAGTCGATCATTACACGATGCCTGCGTGAATTAAATCATGCATATTCAAAGCCCCTATTGCATGTTGCTGCTCATCAACGACAATCAAGGCGTTAATTTTCTTATGTTCCATAATTTGCATGGCTTCAGCCGCCAGCGTGTCGGCTGAAATCACTGCGCAGTGCGGTGTCATCGCTTCAGTGATAACGGTGCTGTGTATATCAAGATTTTTGCCCAGCATGCGGCGCAAATCGCCATCGGTGAAAATTCCTATAACCCGATTATTGTCGTCAACAATGGCAGTCATGCCCAATTTTTTTTCCGTCATTTCCAGCAAGGCATCGCCGATAAAAGCGGATTCAGGCACCGACGGCATATTATTGTCAACATGCATAATATCACTGACCCTTAACAACAAGCGCTTGCCCAGACTGCCGCCCGGATGAGACAAGGCGAAATCATCACGGGTAAATCCCCGCGCTTCAAGCAATGAAACAGCCAGCGCATCTCCCATTACCAACGCAGCTGTGGTGCTGGAGGTGGGCGCAAGTCCCAACGGGCAAGCTTCCTGCGCAACACCGACATAGATATGGGTAGTGGCGAAGATCGCCAATGTTGAAGCGGAATTACCTGTCAGCGCAATTAAAGGCACCCCCAATCGCTTGATAATCGGCAAAATTTTTAAAATCTCTTCGGTTTCCCCCGAATTCGATAAGGCAAGCACGACATCCTGCTTGGTAATCATGCCCAGATCGCCGTGACTGGCTTCGCCGGGGTGCACAAAAAAAGCCGGAGTACCGGTACTCGCGAGAGTGGCGGCGATCTTGCCGGCAATATGCCCTGATTTACCCATACCGGTAACAATAACACGCCCCTTGCAACCGAACATCAATTTGCAGGCGACCACAAAATTATCATTAATCTGGTCCGCCAATGCAGCAATCGCCTCGGTTTCTACCTGGATAACAGCCAAGCCCAATTCGCGGAGTTTTTGGTCATGTAATTTCATTTTCTATTTTCAGAATTAAGTCTGCGCACTTGATAACCCCAGACGAAGCATCGACTTCAGATTCAAAAGCCGCATATTATTACATGGTTGCTTTGCTTATGTCTTATAGCAACATTAGTTTTTACCTGTCATGATGCGCATAAAATCCAATCAGGCAAATTTTCATAGTGCCCGATTTAATTTAGTGGCAGACTACGCGGCACTTAAACAACAAGGCGAGCCCGATGAATTACTGGTTAATGAAATCCGAACCTGATGTATTTGGCATCAACGATCTGTACAACAGGCCGAACCAGACCGAACACTGGGATGGCGTGCGTAATTATCAGGCCAGAAACATGATGAGGGATGAGATGAAGCTGGGCGACCTGATTTTCTTTTATCACTCTAATTGTGATGAACCCGGCATTGTAGGAATTATGGAAGTGGCGAAAGAAGGCTACCCCGATTATTTTGCTTTCGATCCTGAAGATAAGCATTTCGACCCTAAAAGCGATCCTTCCGCCCCACGCTGGGTTATGATTGACGTGAAATATGTCAAATCACTTTCCCGCACCATCACGCTTAAAGAATTGAAGTCACGGGAAGAACTGGCGAACTTGGCCCTGATAAAACGCGGCAACCGCTTATCAATTATGCCGGTGAGCAAAGAACAATGGGATTTCATACTCTCCCTGGAATAAAGATTCGAGGGGGCGCTTATTAGCAGCCAAAGGATGCTGCGAAGCTACACCAATACCATGTTATCCCTGTGGATCATTTCTGAGTCATCCGCATACCCCAAAATTTTCTCAAACTCAGAACTGCTTTTACCGGCTATTAACTGAGCCTCGGTATTACCGTAATTAACCAGGCCGCGGGCAATTTCCAAACCGCTTTCATCCAGGCAGGAGACCAGTTCGCCACGTTCAAACTGACCCGATACCGACTTGACGCCGACAGCCAGAAGACTCTTGCCGTCACTTTTTAATACCCTGACCGCGCCGGCATCCAATGTCAATTGGCCCTTAACCTGTAACTGTCCGGCCAACCAGCGCTTTCTTGCCACCAAAGGCTCGATGTCCGGTAAGAAATGCGTACCCAAATCAAGCCCGTAAAATACCGAGGTAATCACATCGTCAACCGCTCCCGCTGCAACAACGGTTGCCGCGCCGGAGCGGGACGCCAAGCGCGCAGCACGCACTTTGGTCGACATGCCTCCTCTTCCCAGGCCGCTACGGCTATCGCCCGCCATGCTATCGAGCCGATCATCATTAACGCTGATTTCGGAAATTAACACCGCATCGGCATACAAACTTGGATCGCCTGTGAACAAGCCCTGCTGATCGGTCAAAATAATCAGCAACTCCGCCTCAATCAGGTTGGCAACCAGTGCCGCCAGGGTATCATTATCGCCAAAGCGGATTTCTTCGGTAGCCACCGTATCATTTTCATTAATAACCGGCACCACGCCAAATTTAAGCAAGGTCAGCAAGGTACTGCGGGCATTCAGATAACGTTGCCGATCCGATAAATCATCATGCGTCAGCAATACTTGCGCGGCATGCAAACCATGCTGCTGAAAGTTATCGTCAAAAACCCGTACCAGACCCATTTGACCAACCGCTGCGGCGGCTTGCAGTTCGTGCAAAGTTTTTGGCCGCACCTTTAAGCCTAAACGACACATGCCTTCCGCTACAGATCCGGAAGATACCAGCACTACATCAATCGATTGATGTCTTAACTGCGCCATTTGCCTAACCCAGGCGGTAATGGCTGTCTTATCAAGGCCTTGTCCGCCTTTGGTCAATAATGAGCTGCCTATTTTGACGACAACCCGCTTAACGTTTGCAAAATCAGTCCTGCTCACTGCCTGTCCGCCGTTGTTCCAAACCTTGTTCTAAAAAAGCCATAATGGCAAACATGAGTTCTTTTGTGCCATCACCATTGATTGCCGCCGTTTTAAAGACAGGTCCCGTCCAGCCCAATTCATCAACAATGGCCTGACAATGCGCATCCACTTCTTCAGCGGGCAATCTGTCTATTTTATTCAACACCAGCCAGCGCGGCTTTCGAGCTAGCTCATCATTCCATTTTTCCACTTCCCGAATGATTTTTTTAGCCGCCTGAACCGGGCTATCCATGCTTTCATAAGGCGCTACGTCGATCAAGTGCAACAATAAACCGGTCCGCAACAAGTGTTTAAGAAATTGCAAACCTAATCCGGCGCCATCAGCCGCTCCTTCAATAACGCCGGGAATATCGGCAATGACAAAGCTGCGTAAATCGTCGATCCTGACCACCCCCAAATTGGGATACAAGGTAGTAAACGGATAATCGGCAACCTTCGGGGTTGCCGAGGAAACGGAGCGTATCAAACTTGATTTGCCGGCATTAGGCATTCCCAACAAGCCGACATCGGCAATCAGGGTTAACTCGAGATTCAGGACGCGATGCTCGCCTTCCGTGCCTTTGCTGGCTTTTTGCGGCGCCCTATTGATACTGCTTTTAAAACGGGTATTGCCTAAACCGTGAAAGCCGCCTTTAGCAACCAGCAGTGTATCGCCGATTTTAGTTAAATCACCAATGACTTCGCCGGTTTCCGCATCCGATACCTGGGTTCCCAGCGGAACCGACACATAGCAATCATCCCCTTTTCTGCCCGTGCAGTTGCGACTCATGCCATTTTGTCCGCGCTGCGCTCTATGCACGGCATGGTAACGAAAATCCACCAGGGTATTTATATTCTCTACCGCAACCAAATAGACACTACCGCCATCACCGCCGTCGCCGCCGTCGGGACCGCCTAATGGAATGTATTTTTCGCGTCGAAAACCAATCGCACCATTACCACCATCCCCCGCTTCTACACGAATTTCCGCTTCATCAACAAATTTCATAAATCACACGCCGCCACACAATACCCCGACCTATATATTTCGCGAAACCACCGTTGCGGCTGGCTGATCGTTCATAAATCAACGCGAAGTATAAAAACAAAAAAAGCCCCGCCATAGGTAAACGGCGGAGCTTTTTGAAGATTACACTGCTTGCAATAGCAGTGTAAATTTTATGCAGCAATAATACTGATAAATTTACGGCCGTTGGGGCCTTTAACCTGAAAAACCACCCGACCATCAGCCGTTGCAAACAAGGTATGATCTTTTCCGCAACCGACATTATCGCCAGGATGAAAATGTGTTCCACGTTGACGAACAATTATATTTCCTGCCGTCACAAGCTCTCCGCCGAAACGCTTTACACCTAATCTTTTCGCATTGGAGTCGCGTCCGTTACGCGTACTACCACCCGCTTTCTTATGAGCCATCTAAGCTCTCCTGATAATTTTAAGCTAAATATTAAGCAGAAATGCCAGTAATCTGGATTTCTGTATAGTATTGACGATGCCCCATTTGCTTCATGTGGTGCTTACGTCTTCTGAATTTAATAATTCTTATTTTGTCGTGTCTGCCTTGAGACAAAACAGTCGCTGTAACCTTTCCGCCCTCGACATAAGGCAGGCCGATTTTAACAGCATCATCTGTCTGAATCATCAGCACTTTATCAAACTCAATGCTGTCGCCTGTGCCCAGCTCCAGTTTTTCTATTTTTAAGTAAGTACCTTCTTGAACGCGGTACTGTTTACCACCTGTTTGAATTACCGCATACATCGGCGCAAGCTCCATCAAGCATAATCTGTTAAAAGTGAACAGACAATTGTATTTTTAAAACAAAATCGAGTCAACCATAAATTGACCGACACCTTAAATATCCTGCTAAGGTACCACAACAAAGCTATTGACACTACTATAGTTTATTCAATAGCATGGGCGGTTACTTTTTTATTGCGTTATAATAACGCAATATACTTGTATTTCATAGTTATCACTCTGAAAAATAACCGAAACTTCACACACTCAGCACTATAATAATGGCATCGCACTCACACCCCCTCTCGAACGCACCGGCACCCATTGACTTTGATTCAATCAAGAATTTAACCGCAAATGAGGCCAAAGCAGTCGATCAGCTCATTATTGACGAGTTAAGATCGGATGTTGTTCTCATTAACCAGATGGGGCATTACATCGTTGGCAGCGGCGGTAAACGGTTGCGCCCGATGCTGCTGTTACTTGCCGCCAAGGCGCTGGGTGAAGCCAGCCACAAACACTTGATACTGGCTGCGGTTATTGAGTTTATTCACACCGCCACGTTACTCCATGATGATGTGGTTGACGACTCCGACCTCAGGCGCGGCAAGGAATCGGCCAATGCCGTTTGGGGTAACGCCGCCAGCGTTTTAGTTGGTGATTATCTTTATTCCAGCGCGTTTGAGATGATGGTGCGTACCGGCAATATGCGAGTCATGGAAATTCTTTCAAAGACAACAACCGCCATTGCCGAAGGCGAGGTATTACAGCTTTTAAACTGCAACAACCCCGAAACCACGGAAGATAAATACCTCGAGGTTATCGCCAGAAAGACAGCCATTTTATTCAGTGCGGCAACAAGATTGAGTGCCGTCATCGCCGAAGCCTCATCTGAAACGGAAGAAGGCCTCGCCCGCTACGGACAGCATCTGGGTATTGCCTTCCAACTAATTGATGACGCGCTTGATTATAAGGCGACCAAAGAAGAACTGGGTAAGAATCTCGGTGACGATCTTGCCGAAGGCAAACCAACCTTGCCGTTGATTTATGCCATTCAAAACGGCAACAAAAACGAAGCCGACATTATTATCGATGCCATCAAAAATGGTAATCGCGACGCTTTCAATGAAGTCTACGCCGTCGTACAAAGCACCCAAGCGATTGCCTATACAGAACAACGCGCAGAAGAAGAGGCCCAAAACGCCATCGACGCCCTCAGTGTTTTGCCGGATTCGGAATATAAGGACGCTTTAACGCAATTGGCCAGATTTTCTGTGCAGCGTAATTACTGAGCAATCGATCAGCCACACCATCATCCCTTGCCCGGAACCACACTATTTCAGGACAGGGCCGTCCTAAATAAGGTGATCAATCGCCTGTAACCGGCAAGCACCTCGCAATAAAATCGAAAAACTCCAGTTTAACTTACGCCAAATATAGCCCGGCTTTTTATAGTTAAGCCAATAAACCTTGTGTTGGTTTATAGTAGAGGCAAATTGCCGCTAATCTAATTCAACCAATGTATTTCAATTATGTTCATTAATTCGTTGCCGCTTTTTTTCACTCATATCGGCTATGCAAGCCCGCTGGAATTGCTGATTATTTTTCTGGGGCTCTTTGCTGTTTTGTTTATTACCGCACCGGTCTGCGAGAACACCGCAAATCTCCCACCTTTTGATAATTACCTGTTTGCGGCATGGAGCGGCAAGATAGCGCTGAAATCGGCATTCTGGCCTTTCTTTTTGCTATTGAACGGCTGTTTGTATACGGTCGATTTGCTGGCGAAAACCGGATTGTTTACCGTTTCCAGCTGGGATGACATTCACTTTATTTTACTACTGCCGATTTTTTGGTGGACATTGAGCGTGTGGCGCTGCTCGGCAAACAGCCGGGCGCGTGCGTGGGGCGCTAGCGCCCGCTTGATGACGCTCAGTGTGTTTTTTGAATACGCATTAAAACTGTTAATACGCATAGACTATCCCCGGCTGTTTTTTAATTGCGAGGATTTGTTACTGGACTACGGTAGCTGTTTTTAGATTTGGCAATGTAAAAATGGGAAAACCCATTGCATTTAGGGTTAGTCTTTCCCCATCCTGCCGATTGTTAAACATCCCACAGACGGCTATTGTTGCTTCAAAAAGCCTTTGATGTTTTCCGCCGTATCCCAATCCATCCGATCTGTATTCAGCATGAACGTTATAAAGCGCTTGAAACTGACCGCATTGGCTTGGGCGGAAGGAATTGCCCAATACATTTCAATATCGTTATTATTGATATCGAGTAAGGAACGAGGCCGCAAACCCTTTTCCAGGTAGTCTGCAAAAGCTTCTAGGGTATTACTATGCTGAATAATCATTTTGCTGCTTAAACGAGCAGCGGCCAGATCTTTACGAAAAGCATTGATGATTTTACGGTTACCCACCGCAATAACAGTAGCATCAATCTGCTCGTGTGCATTGAGCCCGCCCAGCGATGTGATGATGCCGCTTCGCTCCTGGGCGTTACGATAGGCGATGTCCAAACTTTTTCGAATCCCGCTACCGAATGATATTGGATACGGCAACAATAAACTATCGTAGATAATTTTATCATCGAATGGGATCAGCGTTGCTTCAACAAGCACCGGCAAAGGCCGATTAATAACCTCTGAAATGGGACTGACAATTCCCAAAACGCCATAAGCATAAGAAGGCGCCCCTTGATTCAAAAAGATCGACTGTTTTTTTAAATGACGCATGATGTAGAATTTACCTGATATACGGTCTCTCCAGCCGGCGACCAATGCCAAATCCGTTTCAGGCAACTGACCTTGCCGTGCTGCCAAGAACGAATCCAGGTAGTCGTCAGATGCCCACAAAGCATCACGTAGGATGCGCGCATGTTCTGGATCAACTCCTCCTCGTTGTAAATTTTCCGGTAATGACGGGACAAGTTGCTCTCGTTCATTGACATGTTGCAGTAATAGAAACCAGAGGCGGTAAAAACGATCGCATTGTTCAGGATTAAGGTTCATGTTCTTAGTTACTTTACTAATTTAAGGTAAGAATTGAATTAAAATGGTAACATCGATGAGATGATCTCGAAACAGTCTTGTAGGCGCATGGTGTGCGTCTACAAGACTAGTGTGCCTGAAAACATGCCAGGGGTAATGGAGCTCCGCTACCCTACAACCTACCCCTTCAAAGCCTTCAACACCGCCTGCATCGTCGCATTGGCATCGCCAAACAACATGCGGGTGTTTTCCAGCACGAACAACGGATTGCCCACACCTGCATAGCCTGACGCCATACTGCGTTTAAGCACGATGGTCGTCTCGCCTTTCCAGCATTCCAGCACCGGCATGCCGGCAATCGGGCTGTTGGGATCATCCAGCGCCGACGGGTTGACAATGTCGTTGGCGCCGATAACGATGGAGACATCGACATGCGCCCAGTCTTCATTGATTTCGTCCATTTCATAAACGATGTCGTAAGGCACTTTCGCTTCAGCCAGCAACACGTTCATGTGTCCGGGCATCCGTCCTGCTACAGGATGAATGCCGAATCCGACTTTTTTACCTTTATCTCTGAGCAATTTGGTAATTTCATTGACCGTATGCTGTGCCTGGGCGACCGCCATACCGTAACCGGGGATGATCATGATATTTTTTGCAGCCAGCAGCAATTTGGCGGTTTCTTCTGCATCAATAGGCTGTACTTCGCCTTCAACAACTGCCGCTTCACCGCCTGAGCCGGTGCCGAAGCCGCCGGCAATAACGCTGAGGAAATGACGGTTCATAGCCCGGCACATGATATAACTCAAAATCGCGCCGCTACTGCCGACCAATGCGCCGGTAACAATCAATAAATCATTGCTCAGCATAAAACCGGTTGCCGCCGCCGCCCATCCTGAATAACTGTTCAGCATCGAGACCACCACAGGCATATCGGCGCCGCCGATGGCCATAACCATGTGTACACCGAAAGCCAGCGCGACTACAGTCATCAGCAATAACGGCAAGGTGCCGCCGCCAGTTTCGGCCTGACTTAAAAATAATTGGCCCAGAACAATCGCCGCAATCAAAAGACCTAAATTCAACCAATGACGCGCAGGCAATAACATGGGCTTGCCGCTGATCTTTTCACTGAGTTTGCAAAAAGCGATGACAGAACCGGAAAAGGTCACTGCGCCGATGAGTATACCGATATAGATTTCCACTTCGTGGATGATTTTTTCCACACCGGCCAAATTGCTGGAGCTATCCATAAAATTGGCATAGCCCACTAAAACAGCCGCCATACCGACCAAGCTGTGCATAATCGCAACCAGTTCCGGCATTTGCGTCATTTCAACTTTCAACGCGGCTTTTACCCCGATAGAGCCGCCGATCAATAACGCCAGAATCAAAATGACATAAGAATTAACGGAGTCGCTTAATACCGTTGCAACAATCGCAATGGCCATACCTAACATGCCGAAATAATTGCCTCGGCGGGCGGTTTCCTGGTTGCTTAAACCGCTCAGGCTTAAAATGAACAGAATCGTGGCGATGATGTAAGACATCGTGACTAAACTTTGGGACATCAATATTCTCCTTTTATTTTCTGAACATTTCTAACATACGACGAGTGACTAAAAAGCCGCCGGCAATATTAATAGATGCAATGAGTATGGCTAATCCGGCAAGAACAGTGATGATCAAGCCCGGCGTGGAAATTTGCACTAATGCACCAATAACGATAATGCCGCTAATCGCGTTGGTCACGCTCATTAACGGCGTATGCAGAGAAGCGGATACATTCCATATAACCTGATAGCCGACGAAGCAGGCCAGCACAAAGACGGTAAAATGCGACATAAACGAGGTGGGCGCGACCGATCCGATACCGAACAGCGCCAAGCCGCCGATAACCAGAGGTAAAAACTGCTTGATAGTGTCAAACGGACCGGGTTGTTTGGGTGGAGCGAGTACCGAAGGCGCTTCGGTTTGTGGAGCCGGTGCGGCAGACAGTTTCGGTGGCGGTGGCGGCCAGGTGATCTTGCCTTCTTTAATGACAGTGGTGCCGCGTATCACTTCATCGTCCATATTGACATTGATAACGCCGTTCTTTTCCGGGCAAAGTTCCGTTAACAAATGCCTCAGATTGGTCGCATACAGCTGGCTGGATTGATTCGCCAGACGACTGGGGAGATTGGTATATCCGATAATCGTCACACCATGCTTGACCACGACCTGATCTTTTTCGGTCAACTCGCAATTGCCGCCTTGTTCGGCGGCCAAATCAACAATCACGCTGCCCGGCTTCATCGACAAGACCATTGCTTCGGTGATCAATTTTGGCGCCGGTTTGCCGGGAATGAGCGCGGTTGTGACAATAATGTCGACTTCCATGGCCTGCTTGGCAAACAAGGCCATTTCGGCTTCAATGAATTCTTTGGACATGGTTTTCGCGTAACCGCCGGTGCCTGAACCTTCTTCCTTGAAATCCAGCATCAAAAATTCGGCATCCATACTTTCAATTTGTTCTTTCACTTCAGGCCGGGTATCGAAAGAGCGAACGATCGCCCCCATGCCTTTTGCCGCACCAATAGCGGCCAAACCCGCCACACCGGCGCCGATCACCAATACTTTGGCAGGCGGAATCTTGCCTGCGGCGGTAATTTGTCCGGTAAAAAAACGACCGAAATGTTGTGCGGCTTCAACAAGAGCGCGATAACCGGCGATATTCGCCATCGAACTCAAGGCATCCAGTTTTTGCGCCCTGGACATACGCGGCACGCTGTCCATCGCCAATACGGTGACGTTTTTAGCCGCCAGTTTCTGCATCAGCGCTTCATTTTGCGCAGGCCAGATAAAACTGATTAAAGCGCCGTTTTCGGATAACAATTCGGTTTCGTCGATGGCCAGCTCGGGATGGCGCTCGGGAGCGCGAACTTTCATCACAATATCCGCTGTTTGCCATAACGTTTTGGCGTCCGCGACAACTTCAACGCCCGCTTCTTTATAAGCTTCATCGGAAATATTGGCATTGAGGCCTGCACCGCTTTCAATGCAGACTGAAAAGCCCAGCTTGATAATTTGCTCGGCAGCCTCCGGCGTAGTGGCCACGCGTTTTTCACCTTGGTGAATTTCTTTCGGTATACCTATCTTCATACGGTCTCCTGTAGTTATAATTTTAGGGCATGATGCAAAAGGCGGCAGTACATCGAAAACTTTAACCGAACCGTTATTTCACGGCGGCAGCGCCTGATTGCATAATTAGTCTAACATAGAGCGAATTATCAAGGATTGAATTAAAGATAAACATACTAAAATCGGTTAAATCAATTGAGCACAGTCAATGACTATTAAACCGATCCGAAACGACGAAGATTTAAAAGCCGCGTTCCAACGCCTCGAAGCAATTTTTCAAGCCGAAGACGACACGCCCGAGGCTGACGAAATGGACGTGTTGGTTACGTTGATTGAGGCTTACGAAAACAAGCATTACGCGATAACGCCGCCCGATCCGATTGAAGCGATTAAATTCAGAATGGAGCAACAAAATCTCAGTCCGCGTGACCTGGAAATTTATCTCGGCAGTAACGGAAGGGTTTCGGAAGTTCTTAACCGCAAACGTCCGTTAAGCCTGAGGATGATCAAACGCCTGCATGATGGTTTGAACATTCCTTATGAGAGTTTGCTGGTTGATTAGATATTGCACTCCATTTCTTGCGATTTAGTATACCTACCCGGATTTTAGTCATTTTTTCCTATGCGTTTTTGGCGGTTAATTCTATCCAGCCCTACCCGATACAAGCGGCGCGCCAGCGTTACGCAGCTATCGATAATACCCGGTGTATAGCGGATTAATTGTTCTATCAGCAAAACAAGCAGACGGAAAAGCGCCGAACCGAACCGATAAAACTCAACTTTCAGGCGATACAAAAGCGCTTTCAAGCCGGCAAGATTCACTTCGCGATCCTGAATCTTGCCGTGTCGATGTAACCAGCGCATCAGGCCGCTGACATAAAGGAAGAACAGGCCTTGACCGGTTAGGAACCAGAGAAATCGACCGGTAGCACCCATCGCTTCGCCGGTGTGCAAAGGCCACATCCAGGTGGTAAAAGTTTCACCGTTGGAAAATTTGGAGGGATTACGGACTTCTTTGATCTGGCCGCTCCAGCGATCCACCCAAACCGTGGTAAACGGATGCCGCTGGTTGATTTCACTGCTTTGGCGCAAATTGATACGGTAGATGCCGGTATCGCCTGCCGGTGTAGTCACACGGCGCAATTCGGCGCGGGGGAACGGGCCGCGAGCCACGAATTCTGCGGCTTCCAGGCTGGTCGGGTGATTATTGGGCGTCGCCGTACTGATGATAGCGGGTCCTGTTTCGCCGTGACTCATGCCGCTTGAGCCGACCAGCTTTTCCAGCACTGTCGGATAACTCAGTTGAAAACCGGTAAATGCCAGTAACAACAAGACCGGCGCAATCAACAATCCGGTCAGTCGATGTAAATCGAAGACCAACTTGATCATACCGGCGTTATGGCGAATCCTGAATGCCGACAGCAACTTGTCTTTACCCGGCCACCACAAATACAGCCCGGTGCAAACAGAAAACATCAGCAATACGCCTAATGCGCCGACTGCATTCCAGCCAAACCTGCTCAAATTCAGCTGGGTATGCAGGTCCAGCACCCAGGTCGTCACTGTCTGCCCCCAGAAACGACTCGCAACCACCTCGGCAGTGTAAGGATTGACAGACACCATCAGTGGTGCGTACAGCTCGAAAAAAGTCTCCCGCGGTTTGTCATACCAGACGGTAATCATACCTTGCGGCGAGCGGGGCATTTCCAGGGTCCAGGACCCATAGCGATCGGGATGCGCCTGCCTTACCGACGCCATGACCTTATCCAGGGATTGTTGGGCGCCTTGCGGATTCTCAATAACCAGTTGCGGATTTAACAAGGCATCGAGCTCTTCGCGGTAAACGCTCAGGCTGCCGGTCAGCCCCAGCAGCGCGAAGAAAAATCCGGCGCCCAGCGCCAGGTAAAGATGCACTTTGAGCCAAATGGCCCGATTTCGTATGCGTTGGACAGGGTATTTCATGACATCACTGATAGAGATAAATCCCCATTATCCCACACGGCCTTTTGTCATGTCTCACCCCTGTTAACCTGAATATCAGGGGCTTCCTGAGGAATTATTCGGTCGTCGTGTTAGTGCCTTCCAAAACAGCTTTAGCTGCAGCGGTATCCTTATTGATTTTTTCGACAATCGCCCTGAACCGGCTTTGTTGGTCGTTCGCCGTTTTGGCGATAAGCGCGTTGTCTACATTGGCTTCATTAATCAGGCATGCATTATAGGTATTGGCTTTTTGTTGCCATTCATTAATCAAGGTTATGCTTTGGTTATAGGTCTCAAAAGTCGTCTGGTCAACCACGGGGGGTTCCGGTTCGACACCACAGTCTAGGGGAGCCCAGGCACCCTTGTTGATAACACCGGCAGTCCCGGAAAAAGTGGCAAGCATCAAAGTCGCAGCAAGCAATATTCTTTGTATCATGGTCTATTCCTCATTTTTATTTATTTTGGCTGGTGAATGGTTATTTTGGTAATTCAACCTGGAGAATACCAGTCTATCCCGGCATCACGTCTATCGCAATCACGCGAACTGTCGATTATTCAGCATAAAAACATATCCCTTGTCGGCATCATCCAATAGAGAGCCATCTTAAATTTAGCAATCCGGACTGGAACGTTTTCTCACAGACTCAAGAATAGCACACACAAAAACAAGCAACACACGCTACTTAATCGAGCCAACTTGAATTATTATCTTCAACCAAGTGTCCTAGCGAGCAAGTTCCGACTTAATTTACACATATTGCGATGACGGAAAAGCCAAGCAAAAACCTGATTAGTATGATGCTTCAGCTGGGCTCATAGATACTGGAGTTCAAAGCTTGCTTTGAACTTTCCAACAGCCAGAGCAAGCTCAGGACTCCAACCTATCGTCTATTAGTTGAAGCATCTTGCTAATCCGGAACAAAAATCATCAGGACTTTTACCTATGGACTTTCAAATTATCGGGAGGAATCTCTATGAAGCTTTATTTACTATTATTTTGTTTGTTATTAAGCGCTTGCTCGAATTTGCCGCCCGCCATCGAAGACGCTCCCCCGTTTGACATTAGCTATAGTCAGGCAATGCAATCCATAGACAGATTTAAAAATGCGCCGGTACGCTGGGGAGGCGTTATTATTGAAGTGGAAAATGAGCAATCCTACTCGTTGGTGCAGGTCCTGTACTATCCACTGAATTATTATGGCCGCCCGCAATTAAACAATGCCAATGAAGGTCGTTTTGTCATCAAAAGCCCTGAATTTCTTGACCCTGCCGTTTATACCAAAGATACCGAAATCACCGTTGCAGGCACGCTTGTCGGCGATATCGAACGCACCGTCGGTAAAAAAATACTGAGGCTTCCGCAGATTGCAGCCTCAGTAATTCATCTGTGGCCTGACTATGATCGAAACAATTATTACGGCTACGGAGGCTATGGCGGTTTCGGCTACGGTTATGGCTACCCTTATTACGGCTATGGCTATCCTTATTGGGGAGGGTTCTATCGCCCATACAGATGGTAGTTTTGCCGCTAATGGAATAACAAGCGCTCTTTTCAGAATGACCGAAAAACCGGGACACAGATAACATCCGTTAACGAGGTGTTATCTGTCTATAAGGTGGTTTGGTTTTGACAGCTTAAACCTACAGGCCGTATTTTTGGGAATTATCTAACAACCTTTCGCCAACCTGACCATAAGAGATTCCGGAAAGCCGTTGGCTTGCATATCCTTTATCGTTTTATCCATATCATAATCCAGCGTCACGAAACTGATGGACTGTTCCCGTTGATCGAAAATAGCGCATTGCGCGCCCACTACACCGTCCCGGGGTTGCCCGACGGAACCCGGACAAATCAGGCTGTGTCGATAGCCTTGTAACTTTTGCTGCTTCTCTTTATAAAACTTGTCCTGAGTACCTGTTTTTTTTCTGGCATAAATCCCCTGAACATGTGAATGACCATGAAAACAGAACGCGATGTTATTTTTTTCCAGCACATCCAGATTGCTCTCATAAGTCATTTCATAAACATAGCCGTAAAAGTAATTGGGATCAACCGGCGCGCCGTGGATGGCAAGCCAGCGCTGTTCGTTCTCGGTGCTGCCGTAAAGCTCCAGCGGTAAGTCCTCCAGCCAATGCAGATGTTCCTGCCTGAGATACGGAATGGTCCATTGAATACACCATTTCGCCGTCGTCGACATGCCATGGCGAATATCACCGGTCACAGCGGCATGATCATGATTGCCCTTGATAACCTCGAAACCGCTGTTCTGCAAGCGTTCAACGCATGCCCCCGGATGCGGACCGTAACCGACCGTGTCCCCCATTACAATGCCTTGAGTAATGTTTTCCTGTTTTAAAAATGCCAACACCGCCGTCAACGCCGGTAAATTGGCATGCACATCTGAAAAAACAGCCAGATAACGGTCACTGAACTGAGTTTTTCTGCTGATAACCTTGTTGCTTTGAAACTTGCCGATAATAATCTTGAACAGTTGATATTTTTGATTATCGGGTATGTAAATATCGCGCAATTTTGAAGCAATCATGGTGGATGTATGACTGTCTTTAAAAAACTCGTTAACCAGTTGCTGCAATAGCGTGCCGAGCTTTTCCGCACAACTTTCATCCAGCCAGCTATTATTGCGAATGAGCACCCCCAATATATGAGGAAAGGAAACGAAAGCATCCCACGAATAAATGTCGTCATCCAGGTAATACAAGCGATTTTCGCTGTCAACGGCAAAATTCGACAAGCCTTCATCAAGACGCTTGTCGAACACGCCGGCCACATAGAAATAAGCCCGATACAAGGCCTCTAAAAGCTTGATCTTTTGCTCGTTATCACAGACATCCGGGTCGGCAAACAAGGTATGCAGAGGGGTTAATCGAGGACAGATATTGCCGACAACACAACCGTTATCATCTCGTTCTACGATAAACCAGGTTTTTTTAGGATGACAAACCGTTAATTTTTTTTCCAGCTCCAGGGCATGAGTCACCCACATTCGAGCGCGTTTGTCGTTTAATTCGAGCTCGGAACGCAATTTGACGACGTCAGTCAGACCGGAATAGATTTTGGTTCCGGGGCGCCCCATAAATTGGCTGCCATAATTGAGTTCGATCTGATCATCTTCCAGCAATAAGGCGATTTGTTCGAGAGAATAATGCTGCCGGCCTGAAACCGAATCGATAATTTCAATTTTCATACTCTAAATACCAGGGCAATCTTGCCCACAAACATTATCCGGACCGGAAATAAACCTTAATGCTCACCGATAAAAAGCGTCCGCAATACTTCAATCATGGCTTTATTATCCTCATCGGCCTTGGCGTATGCATCCAGGTGATGCAGGATGTAAGGAACCCGTAGGGCCAGCGTTGAATTTTCATGCAAAGCCTTGCTGATTGCCGGTTTAAAAGATTGTTTCAGTTGCTCCATGACCGGCAAAGAGGACCCCGAGCCCTCGGCAGCCGCATTAGCGGGGATAAAATCCGTAAATACAGGCTGGTTACGCGACAGGGCAATGCTGTCCATATTCAGCGGAAAAGCTATCTTACCTGCGGCGAATAATTGATCCGCTGCCAGAAATTTTTCCGCGAGCATGTGTACTTTTTTTGCAATCCGTTGCGGGGTAATGTCCACTAAAGCGTCTTCCAGTAATTCAGCCAGAGTGGTTTCACGTCTTACAATTTGCCAGACTCGCCAACCATCGTTCTGATCGACCGATTCCACAATCGCCATACACCGGTGCTCCGTCAACACGGCGCTGAGTTCCTTATGCAAATTGGCATAAGCCATTAAATACGCGCGAGCCTCGTTAGCCGAATCAAAACAATCGGTTACCCTGCTCAACAAACGCCAGTGCTCGCCTATCCGAACCTCCCAATCGCCGGAGGCTGTCCGCTCGACTATTGAGGCTTCATCGCTGATTCTGTGCAAAATAATACGTCCGCTGACCGGCGGAAATACGCAACCGGCGATGACCAGATCCTTATGCGGCAAACTCGGTTGAGGGCTATCCTGTTGAGCTACGGAGGTGCTGTAATCTGTAGAATCATCAGCGTTAAGGTCTTCGGGACCTTCCACGACTTGATCGTGGTGTTGCGCGATCTCGTCCTGCGCAACAGCCGCTACGGAAGACGGTTCGGCGCTGTCTTTTTCCGGTATTTCTGCAGCGTCTTTACCGGGCGAATCACTCACCTCCTCAGCGCTTGTTTCTACCGCCTCATTTGCGGTAATAACTTCTTTGCGATCTGCTCCGGCGCTTAGGCTTTCCGCTGTTTCTGTTGTGTTGTCTGCTAACGGCTCTGTCGCCAAAACCGGTTTTTCTTCGTTGCTGTCGGCGTTTTTCTGTTCGGCTTTTTCCAATGAAGCCGCTCGCTCAAGATGCTCATCGGAAATAACCCGATACAATTGACTTTTACTCAGATCAAGATCGGGAATTTGCCGGATTCGCTGTTGCGGTGCATCACTGTCATGATGACTATTGTCGATCGCCATGCGATCAAGCGTTTCCCGTTCCTGCATCAGATTCAGTAATGCGTGACCACTCGCCAGATTGGACGACCCGACTTCCATTTTGTTATTTTCTATCAACCACGAGGCCCTTTCCAATCCGACTTTTACACCACTGACAAAGGCTTCACGAATACCCGAGCTGGTGGTCGCCACAGTGCCGAGTATTAACAGATTGGGGTTATCATCAAACATCTGCTGTATTTGCTCTATCGACGCGGCATCTTCGGTATCGCGCTTATTGGCTTGTATCACAACGCCCACCGGCGGCTCGCCGGCTCTCTCCAACCAGGGCAACATTTCCTTATAGTAGTCCAGGGCCGTATCCAGCTTGGATGTTTGGGAATCCAGCACAAACACCACGACATCGGCCATTTCCAGCAACAATTGGCGACGGTCTTTGAGCGTTTTCTGGCCGGGTACGCTGATTAACTGGCAATTGATTTTATAGCCCCTGAAATAACCACCGACATAATTCAACCAATCGAAATACAAGGTTCGACCGCTGGTATCATCGGGTGAAAAAAATTCCTCCTCCGCGCGGTTGGCTCCAAACAATAGCCCTGAAAGCGAACGAATGCTTTCAGTTTTCCCGGACATCGGCGCGCCGGCATAGACGATACGGACAATAACACAAGCGTCTTCTTTATTTAAAATAGCCATATCAGTAGTTTGAAATAGATCGTAGTTTAAACAGGGATAATTGAACCGAATTACAAGGTAAAGCGGAAAGCAGGGTCTTGCGATAACAGCTTAAATCGAGTTTTGAGTGCTTCGATTGTTCGAACCGAAACACTCAGTGACCACTTCCGTCCGTGCTATCTCAAATGCTGTCGTGCGTGGCAATGTCCCGTACTTTCATCAGGACCAGACCCAGGTTGGCGCTATCATGACAAACCACAGTGAAAACAACGCTGGGATTGGTGGTCAGGCGTGAAAAAACATGGATCAGGTTTGTGGAAGTAACAATAATTTCCTTGAAATAATGTTCTTCGGATTTGTCGCCGCGTGACGCTTTAAATGAATTTTCGATGCCCATCACCGAGTCACCTTCATATAAATCATGTGTCGCGGCAGCCAGCATATCCAGTACGCTTTGCGGATGTTGATCGACGGTTTTAACGCCCAGCAGCAAGCCGGTGCCCATGTCGACAACACCGGCGGCAACTGCCTTCGGCACATTAGCGATCGCTGAATTTACTATTGTATCTACGCTCATTGGTATATCTCCTGGATATTATATTTTTTTCGCGGTATTGCCCATTTGTTGGTCTTGTACACCAATAAACAGTGCTTTTATCAGCGTGATACGGGCCTTATCCCTGTATCACCGAATACCTTATTACATTGTTAAATAAATATAGGGAACAACCTACATTTATGATCTATTTTCCGACTGAATAAGTCAGGTATTATGCCGGAAGGATGCCTGTACAATTTAAGCCGCCGATTACAAACATGGCGCTGGCTCTGCTATACCGGTTATCCGACATTGCCGTCCGGATTAGGCCGCGTTACTGGTAGCGAACCCAACTAGGCTGGATTCACCCATATCCGGTAACGCTACCTTTAACCGGTCTTGTTACGGAACCAGCGGCACTATCATAGGCATCGCTTTACGTACCGCCGCCCATCCCATACCCAGGTTGGCTTTGCGATTGGTGATCAAAATCACCAAAGCGTCAGGTTTTTCCTTGGCGACCATCATGAAATGCAGAGTGTTTTCGGTAGTCATTTGGATTTCCTGAATCGATTTCTCCAGGGTTTTTCCGCGTTGTGCGGATAACAGCGACTCCACCGCCTGAACATTTTTGCCTCTCAGCATATCCACGGCAGCGGCCCCTACCGCTTCCAGATAGGTTTGCGTAAAATAGGGTACATTATGAGAAACACTTAACAATAAACCGCTGGACAGGTCAACTACAGCGCAACCCAGGGCGCCGTCAACGGAATTAACTACATCTCTTGTTACATCATCTAATTTGGCCATTTTATTGACTCCTACTTTGTGTTAAAGATATTTAAAAACACAGGGAAAATCCCATGCCTGCCTTATTTCACCGATGTGAAATTCTTGTCCCGTCTCCCCGTGCAGCATGGAAACGAGGGGTAGCCCCCTGATTTTTACCACCCCCCGTGTCTCGCAAAGTAAATGGGTTGAAAATGACAGGCAGCCAATCCGCCGCTTGCAAAAACTCAACCCACCCTGCGTTGCGAACTTTCATAGCAACGCATTTACCATGAAATGCTCAAAGAAAAAACCCAAGGTTGCATCTTTGGCGCCCTTACCTTAAACAACATTTCGCAAACGTGAGTTTGCTCACTATTCGAGCCACACCCGGCATTGCTTATGTCCGTTATCAAGGCTAAACAATTCTTGCGGCGAAATACCTTCCTGTTGTAAACGCCGGGTTAATCCGGAAAGATCAATATCCAGCGCTGTCTGTATCTCCGCCATGACCGGCTTCGGAATAATGGATGCCAAATCGGTAGCGGCTTCTGCGGGCAAATCCAGAGAAACAGTGGAAACGCCGTTTTCCGTTATCCGTACCGACAATCTGCGCGCACCGGCATAAGTCATACCTGTGACCCGGCTGTTTGCCGGCGCCGGTAGTTCCAGCGCGCGCGCCTCTTCCAACAAGGCATCGCCGACAACGTGACGCAGCAACGGCCACCACGGCAATGCTATATCCAACTGCTCCAATTGCTGACCGACGCCGTGAAACGCCCGCAATAACAACATCAGGTCGGCAGGGCCTGCCGCCCGGAACCACCAGCGCTGCTCGCCAAGCGATGCCTGCAACGATGTGCTTAACCGCCATTCCATGGTATGAAAAGGCCGTTGCACTAAAAAGGGGCGAAACAGTATATTACAAAGCTCAGGCATTTTGGTATTTAGATAAGCCAGCTTTTCGGCATCAAACCCCATCGCGACAAAACATCGCAAAGCGTCGATTTCACGACCGGCATGACAGGCATCCAATAGTTTTAATAACGCCAATCGGCGTTGTCGGTCTATCAATACGGTACAGCCAAAGTCAAGCAATACCGTTTGAGCATTGTCTTGCTGATCGATACGAAAAAGATAATTGCCGGGATGCGGGTCGCCATGCACTTCACCATGCACAAACAGGCTTTGCCACAAGGTCATCAGCAAGGTTCGCCCTATTTCCAGGCGACTTTTTTTCGGCCAGCTACAGGCTTCACTGTATCGACAACCGCTTTCCCAAGACTGGACCAGCACGGCATCCGTACACAGGTCGGAATAAATAGCGGGTATATGCAGCCCGGGCACCTTCAGCCTTTCCTTGAAGCGTTGCTGGGTTTGCATTTCAATGCGGTAATCGGTTTCGCGCAATAATTGGCGATGCAGGGTGTTTTTGTAATCGGCGGAATTGAATCGCCAGCGCTTGACAGGCCCGGCATCGGGCAGCCAGCCGGTGAGTTTTAATTCCGCCCTGACCGCTTCAACAATGCCCGGATAGCGGATTTTTACAGCCACATCGGCGCCGTTTTGCAGTACGGCATGATGAACCTGTCCCAGGGAAGCGGCTGCTGTGGATTCATCGATGGAACGCAGGGACTGTATTAGCTGATTTTCCAGACACCCTTGAACAGCGCTCAACGGCAAAGGTTCAATACTGGAAACCAGCGGCTGAAAAGCGTTATTATCATCGCTACCGGCCATAACCTGGCCCATCTTCATCGCCAGGCCGCGCGAGTCAGCCAATAGCGTCGCTAAAGCCTGTTGCGCATGGGCGCGCTCTTCGGGATTTGCCCGCTTTAAACGGCGAAGACCGAGTCCGATACGACACCAATGAAGGGTTTTAGGTACGATGCTTAAAAGTTGCGGTATCACGAGACCGTCCCTCTATCAAAATAGCCGGACGGATCGATACCCCGTTGCCGCAAGGCCGACATCAGCATAGGATGCTGGAAAAGAGGCGTTACATCCGCCAAAGCCTGCACTGCAAAGTTCATAGTCACAGTAATTTCAGCTTCTTCCGCAGTCAGCATTTCGGCGCGTTCGGTTATACGAATTCTTGCAGATTCACGAAAACTAACAGGAATCAGGCGTAACATCTGCCTTATACAGTCTTCCGCGTCTTCATTCCAGATCAGCGAGGTCGGTAATGGCGGAATAATACCCAACTCATCTTCATTGAATTCCTGCACCAGTGTTATCAGGATGCCCTGCGGGCCCTGCAACCGGCTCTCAACTCTCGCCGGGTTGACGGCGACAGGTTGTGCAATCAGACTGACATCCGGCAACACCAGCAGCTCTGCTGTGGCTTGCGCCATATTCCGGGTTTGCAGTTCGAGGTTCAAACAGCCCCCGTCTCCCTGCCGCGCCGTGTTGTCAGGCACCAGTCTCAGCGCTATTGCACCGTTTTCAACGATTACGGCTTCTGTAGACTGGCAGGTGTTTTTAAATCCCAGTGCATTGCACAAAAAGGTTGCCGCTGAAATGGGGTCGGCAACGGCATGAATGACTGAGATAACAAAGTTCATGTTGACCTGTTTAACGTGATAAAGGTGTTTAAAAACACAGCAGCGATAAACACCCTTTCATGATGCTATGCAGCAAGATCAAAAACCGTCTGGCCGATCACCCGTACAGTGCGCTCAACGGCCTGAAGGATCTCGTTAAGCACCGCATCCGTGGTCACTATTACCGCCAGGATCAGCTCCCCTTCACAAGGGGACACGATAACAAAACCGTTATCGCTCTTGACCAAAACGGCTCCCATCTTGCCCTGAAGGATTTGCCGGGCGGCATTACGGGCAACCGCAGACAAGGCTGCGCCACATCCGGCGATAATGTCTTCTTCCTGTTCTACCGGTAAAACCGACTCCAGAACCAGCCCATCTTTGGTCAGGATGCCCGAACCTATTATACAAGGTGATAATGCGTGAAAATCAATAAGAATTGGAACCAGATTATATGTGTTCATTGTTGTTACCTTATCTGCGTGAACTGAAAATTCCGCACTTATCAGTGCCGGTTTACTATATAGACTTAGAATCTCACATAAAAACATAAAACTCTTTTAAAATTATAATATTATATAAAAATCACCTATCAAATCCGAATAAACTGTTATAGCCTCGTTTCACTCAGCGACACTGGCGATGCGGGCGCCGGGATTACCGGGAACATAAAAATAGCTCGCCTGAACAGGCCATTGCCGTGGACCGAAGTAGTCGATATATTCCGTTATCCAGTGACGCCAGATGCGGCTGCTATCTTCTTTCCAGGCCCAGCTTATATCGGCCAACCGGTTAAATAGCCGATGCGCAAGCGGATTGACCGGATTGTCGATAACGCCTTGCCATAAGGGTTTCTTGTCTTGTTCATTAAACGGATCGACATAAATCCTGATGCGGGACAAACCTACGCTGTAACCGTCAGCAACCGGGGATTCAAGTATCAAATCCAGCCGGTCGCGGTATCTGCGATTATCTTTGTTGATACGGCCATAACTCAGCACCGCACCTTCGAACAAATTTCCGTCATCGTTAAATTCCTGAAAGAAGACAAAGCCCAGCGGCGCCGCTTCACCGTTTAATAATTCATCGATAAACCGTTGCGCCCGTTCGGGCATTTCCGGCCATTGCGCGGCGATCACGTCAAGCGCCGAGCGACGTAATTGCACATCGCTGTCATTGAGCCTGAAACTCTGGAAATTAACCACATCATATTTATTCCAGGGCCTGGACCAACCGAACTTTTTGGATTGACGGTAATTTTCCAGCGCCTGCATCATGTAGCGCAGAGTTTTAGACGGTTTTTTACCCGCGTTAAGCTCGGACTGAATTTTTTGATAATCATGGTCATTGGTGAGGATAATATTTTCGTCCATAATCGGTTAGCCGCTCGGTAAGTTACAGGGTAAGGTTAGCAGGATGCCGTAACATGCGCGTGAATTGCTTCTGTATACAGAAATACCCCTCATCCACTTGCTCAGGCCACTCTACGACGTATAATTTCGATCAGTAATTTCAGGATCACTTTTTTGACCTCTTCTTTTTCCCGTGCATCAAGCCGCATGACGCCGCAATTAAAGCCGCGCTCCATCGCATACCGGTGATAATCAATCAAGCCGGTACGGGTACGGGAATCGTCATAATGGGTAACGGCTATGATGCCCGGATTTTTCTTCAGGTAGGCGCCATGGAAATTAAGAAAATAATCCAGTTCTCCCATCGGATCATTACAACCGTTATCGATCATGATAATCATGCCGGAAGTGCCGTTACACAACACCTGCGCCATAAAGTCAAAGCGCCGTTGCCCGGGCGTGCCGTAAATATGCAATTTGGTTCGTTGCATCTGTAATACGCCGTATTCCATGCCGACTGTCGTCGTTTCTTTGCGATGCAAGGCGTCACGTTCGGTTGCCTTTGCTTCGGAGCCTATCACCGGTATTTCACTAACCGCATTAATGCTGGTGGTTTTTCCCGAGCCGACATTGCCGACAATAATCAGCTTTATTTCATTGGACGTAGCGAAGCCTGATTTTTTTACCGGCGGAGTCTGATCAATGATGTCGTGTTTTTGTTGACTATCGGCATTTAAATGCATGATTGAATGTCCTCCTGTAAACAAAGCTTAAATTCGACGTTAATTTCTTCATGTTCATTTTGATAAATTGTGTGCCGGGATAACAAAGCGTCTTGTTTGCCGCTGGGGCTTTTGCGCCAAAATGACAATTTTGATCCAGATACATCGACTGGTTCACAGTTTATCACAAAAAATACTGATTTAATCAATATTTTCATCATTTATTTTTCGTAACTCTTGTCTGACCATTACAATTTGTGTCGAGAAACTATCAAACAGACAGCACATAAGCATCTTGTAGTGTTGAAGAGAAGCCAAACCGAAGGTCTTCAGCCCGGCAGTTTTTTCAAGCCAAGAACGATGAATTGTAGGGTTTGTCAGTTAATTCGACAGTTCATTTGCAGCGCATTTACTGCCGGTAAAGTTCGCTCGCTTAAATCGCATGACATCTGGAACGACATAAATACCGAATAACAAACAAAAAATACTGATATTGTTTATAATGACGAATATATTGACTCTTTTGTATTTATCCGTCAAAGTAAGACAACATCGCTTCAACTTAACAAGAGTAGAAACGCCGGAGCATGGAAACGAAGGCGGCAAACATGATGTTACCGGGATAATCCGGGCAGCTGGCGATGCCGGACAGGACCCCGATTAAAAATTCAATACATGCGTATTGGTCACTCACATGTAAAATTAACTTTTTTTATTATGAATAACGTACATCAATGAAGAATAATTATGAAACCAATGAAAAGCAGTCATCGATTAGAATACATCTCTACCCGTGAAGCTGCCGCCCTACTCGGCGTGGCGCTCTCGACCGTTCAATTATGGGTGGAGGCAGGCACACTACCGGCCTGGAAGACGGCGGGCGGTCACCGACGCATACCCCGCGCAGCGGTTGACGACATGCTGTCCCAGCAACAGTCGATGTTGCAGCCATCCCTTGTACAAGTAGAACAATTTAAAATACTGGTTGTTGAAGACGATCCGGTTCAGCTCGGCCTGTATCGACAGAAACTGACCGACTGGCACCTGCCCATCAAGTTGCTGACCGCCAATGACGGTTTCGAAGGATTAATAATGGTTGGACGCCATACTCCCAACCTGATTATTACCGATCTGCGCATGCCCGGCATGGACGGCTTCCGGTTAATCCGGCAACTGTCCGAGCAAACCCCGGAAACCCCTTGCGATATACTCGTGGTTACCGGTTTGAATGCTGACGAGATTGAGGCGGCCGGTGAATTGCTGCCGGAAATTCCGATTTATTCCAAGCCGATTCCGTTTGCCGCATTACGAGTCTTGATCGAAAGCAAGCTCCAGCGTTTTTACCGAAAAATTTCGTCATGACCGAAAACCCGAAAGAACTGACTAAAGACATCCATAACCTGACCGACCAGCTCAACGTCATTCTCGTACATTCGCAACTCCTGCTCATGAAAAATGAGCTGGAGGCGGATACGCTGGCGCATGCCGAAGAAATCAACAATGCAGGGGAACGGCTTGCCGACTCCATTAATAAGCTCTCTGTGCGCATCAACGAGCATTTATCCGCAATGCCGCCCGACAAGCCGGAATCATTATCTCAGAGCAATCGGCAAGCAAATATTGAAAATACCAACCGCCGTATCCTGATCGCGGAAGACAATCCCGCCAATCAGTCGGTACTGCGCATGCAGTTAAATGCACTGGGCTATGAATTCGATATAACCGGCGACGGCAATGCCGCTTTTATCCAATGGCAAACAGGCGGTTATGGTCTGATCCTGGCCGATATCAACATGCCGGGAATGGATGGACTGAAGCTGACTCAAGTCATCCGCTCGACGGAACAGCTACGTGGCGGGCGCATCCCCATTATCGCCTTGACGGCCGTCCATTATCAGACCGAGCTAAACAACTGCCTGAAAGCCGGCATGGACGATATCCTGCCCAAGCCTGTTGAGCTGGACAACTTGCGACTGACTTTACAAAAATGGTTGCCCTTGCCGCAACAATCGACACCCTCCCGACCATCAACAGCCACCGATTATGTTGCAGAAGCCAACTATAACAACAAAATACTGGATACCAGCGCATTAGCGCGCGTCATTGGCAGCAGCGATTCAAAACCGATCAGAAACCTGATTGAATTGTTCATTACGTCCGCGCGAGCCGAACTGCCGATCTGTCACCAACACCTTCGGCAAAAACAGGCAAGTGCGCTGGCGTTGTCGATGCACAAACTCAAATCGTCCGGGCAGGCGGTAGGCGCGCTGTACTTCGCGGAGCAAGCGGAAAATCTCGAAAACAGCGCACGGCAAGGTCATTTGGAAGACGCTGCCGTCCTCCTTACTAACCTGGAACACGCTATAAGCGATGTCGAAACCGCACTGTCCGGGCGCATTCAATTCGCAGAGCCGGTAAACCGGCAAACAACACAGCCGCACTGCATTCAGCTGGTTGATAATGAAGCCACGGGGCTGCAACAAATCGCCGTGATGTTGACAGCCTTGGGCGTGAAAGAAATTGTCGAGGTGAAAAACACGACAACGGCCTTGCAAGAAATCGAGCGGCACGGCGATACCATTAACCTGCTACTGTGCGACCTGAATTTGCCGCCGGCGGACAGTATTGACTTCCTGCACCGAATTAATGAAAAGGGCTTTGAAGGTTGTATCGCCCTGATGCGCAAGAAGCAACACCTGTTGCCGCAATCCACAGAGGCATTAACCTACGCCGAGGAACTGTACAACGTTGACAAACCAAGCACGCCCGAAATACTGATTAAACCGTTAAACGAATCCTGCAAGATTCATAACGACGGCACACGAATATCGGTCAATCGGAGCGATCTGCCGGAAGCGATCCTGGAAGGCTTGCGCAATGACGAGTTCAAGGTGTATTTCCAACCTAAAGTGGATATCGTCACCTTAAAGCCGGTCGGCATCGAAGCATTGGCGCGCTGGTGGCGGCATGGCAACATGATTGCTCCGGAAATTTTCATTCCGGTTGCCGAACAACACGGACTGATCGACCAGCTATCCGAGATGCTGTTGACCAAAGCCCTGATTGGCGCGAGCCGTTTGGCGGAGGCCGGTTTTCCGTTGAGCATTGCCGTCAACCTGTCGTCCAACTGGGTGTCGAATGCGCAAATCCCCGATTTTATTCAGGCCAGTATTCATGCAACGGGCTTGAAGGTTGACAAAGTCATATTGGAAATCACCAAAACCGGGGCGCCAACCGACCTGACTCAAACCATCGATATATTAACCCGTCTGCATCGGAAAGGCTTCAGGCTCTCGATAGATGATTTCGGTATCGGTTATTCATCCGTGGAACAATTACATTCCGTCCCTTTCAGTGAAATCAAGCTGGATTTCAATCTCATCCGGGAAGCCTGCGCGGTCAATGCGATGGCCCGCACGGCGCTCACGTCGAGCGTGGAAATGGCCACTAAATTGAATCTCAGCACCGTGGCAAAAGGCATTGAAACGCAGCAAGACCTGGACTTGGCTATGGAATTGGGCTGCAACCAAGTGCAAGGCTGGTTTATCGCAAGACCCATGCATTTTGACGAACTGATAGAATGGCTGCAGACCTGGAAGCCGGTATAAGTAGGCTCCGCGATTTTTTCCAACCCAGTTGGTTTACCCCAAGTAAGGTAGGTTTCCTCTTGATGCCCCTGTGAGAGTATTCGGCGGCAATGAGCTGCCTTTATTAACCGGTATGAAGCCCAAGATAAATCAGATACCCGTTTTATCCATTAGTCGTGTATTTTAGAGACCTATGAAAACAAACGTTCCCTATGATTTCTTCGCCTTCCGCAACCGCCTGCTCAATGACGTCATACTCGGGATGCTGATCGCGTCGATACCGACAGTGGCTTTATCGCTAGCGCGGATAATGTATTTAGGCTGGCTACCCGTAATGGCGGCGCACCTCAGCCTGCTTGTCGCTCTTTTCCTGTTATGGCTGTTACGCGAACGACTCATCTACCAGTACCGGGTAGGTGCATTATTGTCGGTATTCTGGGTAGCCGGCTTTGCCGGACTTATACAACTTGGTCCGGTTGCAGGCAGCCGGGAATTTTTTATCTTGCTGTCGTTTGTCGGAATTCTGTTTTACAGCGTCCGAACCGGGGTATTGCTGGTAATCGGCAATATTCTGTGTCTGGCCTTGTTCGCTTTCGCCGCCAGCCAAAACCACTTTACCTTCAATCTGGATTACCGGGTTTATGCCCATCACCCTTTGACTTGGGCGAGCATTGTCTGGACGCAGGCCTCATACAGCACCATCTTGGCGTATATCGGCTTTCGCATGATCCATGGCTTGCGTGAGCGCGAAGAGAGCTTACGGCAAATAGCCGAACGCCAGCAAAAGATTGCCGCCCAGGTGCCCGGCATGATCTACCAATATTTACTGCGCAAGGACGGCAGCCGCTGCTTCCCTTATGTCAGCCCCGGCATCTACAATATCTTCGGCGTTTCGCCGGAGGCCGTCAGTCAAGACGCCTCACACTTGCTCAACGCAATCCACCCCGACGACCTTGTGCGCGTAACCCATGACCGACTTGATGCGTCCAACAACCTGACGGTTTTGCATAGCGAATACCGGGTGCTGCATCCACAGAAGGGCGAACTATGGGTGGAAAGCCATGCCGCTCCTGAACTGCTGGATAACGGCGACATCCTGTGGCACGGCTTTACTGCCGACATTACGCAACGCAAAACCGGCGAAGCGGAGCTGCAAAAAACCGAAACACGCTTCCAGCAACTCTTCGAAGTAAGCCCCGTTCCGTTATGCCTGGTTAACAAGGATGATGTTTTAGTCAATTTCAATCAAAGCTTTGTGCAGACTTTCGGCTATGGCAAGGACGATATGACGACGCTGAGCGAATGGCGGCAATTGATCTATCCCGACCCGCTCTACCGGCGCTGGGCCGTAGCCGCTTGGAATGCCGAGCTGCAACGTACAGCGGGAAATGCAAAAAACCATGACGGTATTGCGCCTTTCGAGCATCAGGTGACCTGCAAAAACGGTCAGGTACGCTCCATCATCATTGCAAGCGCCACTTTTGATGATTATTTACTGATTTCCCTATTCGATATCAGCGCACGCAAAAATATTGAAGAAATGATGCGGATCACCGAGCATAAATTCCGCAGCCTGTTCGAACTCGCCCCTGTCGGCATTGCGCTCAATGACTTTAACAGCGGACAGTTCCTGGATATTAATCCGGCCTTGCTGGCTTCAACCGGCTATACGCGCGACGAATTCCTGGCTTTAAACTATTGGGATATAACTCCTCGGGAATATGAAGCCCAGGAAAAAGCCCAACTGGAAGCCATGATTAAAACCGGACGCTTCGGTCCCTACGAAAAAGAGTATATCCGCAAGAACAATACCCGTTACCCGGTACTGCTCAACGGCATAAAATTGATTGATGCCGAAGGGCGCACCGTGATCTGGACGATTGTCCAGGACATCACCGCGCGTAAAGCGACGGAACTGGAACTGGAAAAATCCTACTCGCTGCTCAACGCAGCACTGGAAGCCACCGCAGACGCTATTTTGGTGGTTGACGAGACCGGCAACATTTCCAAATACAACAAACTGTTTACCGCCATGTGGCGCATACCGGACAACATATTGACGGCAGGCGAAGATAAACAGGCCGTGGAATTCGTATTAAATCAGCTGAAAGACCCCGAAGGTTTTTTAGCCGGTGTGCAATCGGTTTATAACCATCCCTTGGATGAAAGCTATCATGAACTGGAGTTTATCGACGGCAGAACCATCGAACGCTATTCCCGCCCCCAACTGCTGAACGGCAAACCAGTGGGACGGGTTTGGAGCTTTAGAGACATCACCCGGCGCAAAATGATCGAGGAAAACCTGCTCCATTCCAAGCAGGCCGCAGAAGCGGCCAACCGCGCAAAATCACAATTTCTCGCCAACATGAGCCACGAATTGAGGACACCGCTCAATGCGATCATCGGTTTCTCCCAACTCATGGAAATAGGCGTACCGACACCGCTGATCGGCGAGCAAAAAGAAGCGGTTTCCCATATCCTGAACAGCGGACGCCATCTGTTAAATTTAATTAATGAAATCCTCGACCTGGCGCGTATCGAAGCAGGAAATGTAACGATGTGCATCGACAGGCTCAACCTGCTTCCGTTGATTGATGAAGTCACCAACCTGGTTATGCCCTCGGCTAAAGAACGCGGCATTACCTTACACACGCAGGGTTACGCCGACTTGTATGTCAATGCCGATAAAGTCCGTTTGCGCCAGACCCTGCTAAACCTCTTGTCAAACGCCGTCAAATACAACCGCGACGGCGGCTCAATCAATATCCGCTATCTGTTGGCGGATCAATCGGCGCGTATTCTGGTAACCGACACGGGAAGAGGTATCCCGGATGAGCATCAAGCCAAACTTTTTCAGCCTTTCCAGCGTCTGGGCGCGGAAAATTCCCAGATAGAAGGCACCGGCATCGGGCTTTACATCGCCAAACAACTGATTGAAGACATGGGCGGTACTATCGGCTTTGAAAGCCGCGAGAATGTCGGCAGTACTTTCTGGATAGAATTGCCCATTTCTGAAAACCCGGTCAACGGAGAACCGCCGCTACAGGATGACATGACAAACCGGGAGGCATCAACAACCAATCATTCCCTGCACGGGAATGTTGTCTATGTCGAGGACAATCAGGCCAATGTCAGTGTCATGCAATATGTTTTCAAACAACTGCCGGATGTCGAACTCTACATCGCCGAAAACGCCGAATACGGTCTGGATATGATTCGGCGGCTGATACCGGACTTGGTGATCATGGATATCAACCTGCCGGGCATGAGCGGTCTTAATGCCTTGAAGATACTTAAGGCCGACCCGCAAACGACAGACATACCGGTGATTGCGGTCAGCGCTTCGGCCATGCCGAAAGATGTTGAAGCAGGCCTTAAATTCGGCGCCCACGCTTACATTATCAAGCCATTTCGGGTACGTGAACTGCTGACATTATTCGAAGACATCCTGGGCAAACGGTCGAGAGCGTCAACCTGATGGCGGCGATCGCTGTTTGCCTTGCGCCGGTTCCGACAGCCATGCTGTTTTCGGTATTTCACCGAACGACACCGCAAATTACCATCCCGCTCAGACAATAATGAAAACCACTGTAAGTTGGCTGATTTGTTTGTTATTACTCTGCTCAAGCGGCGCTTTTTCCGCGCCGCCCCCGAATCCCGCGCCGCTGGAAAAAGTAAACCTGCAATTAAAATGGCAGCATCAGTTCCAGTTCGCCGGCTATTACGCCGCCAAGGAACGTGGGTTTTACGCAAGAGAAGGGCTGGATGTTCATATTTTCGAGCGGTCTTTCGATAAAGATGTGGTCAGGCAGGTGGTATCCGGGGAAATGGATTTTGCGGTCGGCGACTCGGGCATACTGTCTTATTACGCGCGCGGCGAACCGATTGTCGCACTGGCGGCTATTTTTCAACATGACCCATTGGTTTTTATCGCCAGACAAAGTTCCAACATCATCAGTCCTTATGAAATGCCGGGCAAAAAAATCATGTTTGATTCGGTAGGCGAAGATGCGGCCCCGTTACGCGCCATCCTGGCCGAAGCAAAATTAGATGAACAAAAATATACCGCCATTAAGCACAGCTTTAACAATGAGGATTTGATTAGCGGCAAAATCGACGTTATGTCGGCTTATTTGTCTGACCAGCCTTTTTATTTCCAGCAAAAAAAAATACCGATCAACATCATTAACCCGCAAAATTACGGCATTGATTTTTATGGCGACCTGTTATTCACCAGCCGACGGGAATTACTCAACCATCCGGAACGGGTGAGAAAATTCCGCAAGGCGACATTGGAGGGTTGGCGCTATGCGTTGAACCATCAGGAAGAATTAATCCAACTGATCCACAACAAATATCACAGCAAGCTGGACCTTGAACATTTACGCTTTGAAGCGGAAGTTACGCGCAAATTGATCTTGCCGGATTTAATACCGCTCGGTCAGATAGACATGGGCCGGCTTCGAAAAGTAGAGGAAGTTTATACCCGACTCAAACTTTCCAAACCCTTGTCCGACAATGGTTTGACCGACTTCATCGCGCCCTTGAGCCATGCCGATGATCAAGCGCTTATCGTCGGCAGCGAGCAAGATTATCCGCCGTTTGCCCTGGGCTTAACCGATGCCGCCGCAGACGGTTTTACGGTTGAGTTATGGCGGGCGGTGGCTGCGGAAAGCCATCTTCAGTCAACCATTCGCGTGTTACCTTTCCATGAAATTTTACAAGGCTTTAAAGACGAAAAAATAGATGTGTTGATTAATCTGGCGCAATCCGAGGAACGCCGACAATTCGCCGATTTTACCGTACCGCATGTGGTTGTTAACGGCGCCGTTTTTGTGCGTGAAGATGAAAACCGCATTCGCTCCGAAGCCGATTTAAACGATAAGCGCATTATCGTGCTCAACGGCGATTTAGCACACGACTATGCCGTGTCGAAAGGCTGGCAAAAACATTTGATTCCGGTGGATACCCCGGAAGCTGGTTTCCGGCTGCTGGCGTCCGGCCGCCATGACGCATTGCTGTTAGGCAAATTAGCGGGCCAACAGGTTATAGAAAAATTAAAGATCGGTAATGTTAAAGCGCTGCCCGTCAAAGTCGGATTCGCGCAGAAATTTTCCTTCGCGGTGCATCGCGGTAACGCGGAATTATTGGCGAAAATCAATGAAGGTTTGGCGCTGACCAAAGCCAACGGCGCCTATGATAAGTTATATGAAAAATGGTTCGGCGTTTATGAGGAAAAAGCCTTATTCCCTTTATTGATTAGTTATTTAGGGGCCATCGTCGTCATTTTCCTGTTAATCCTGGCCGGCTTTTTTTATCGCCGCAGTGTTGAACGCAAACGCGCCGTACAGGCATTGCAAGACAGTGAAAATCGTTTTCGCGATTTGTTTGAAAACGCCCCGTTGGCATATCAGTCGCTGGATATCGAGGGTAATCTGCTGGATGTCAATCAGGCCTGGCTGGATTTGGTCGGTTGCCCCCGGCGCGAACAGGTTATCGGGCAATTTTTCGGCGATTTAATGACGGAAGCCTCTTCGGCATTGGTCGTGACAACATTCAATGAATTTAAAGCGGCGGGCGTTATTTCGAGTCCTGTTTTTGAGTTGATACGCCGCGATAGCGGTGAAAGCCGTTTAATCAAGGTGGAAGGGCGGATTGTCAGAGATAACCAAGGCCTGTTTCAGTACACCCTTTGCATTTTAATCGACGTCACCGAACCGCAACGGATAGAAAGCGAGATTATCGCCACCAAAAACCAATTGCAAGCCACGTTAAACGCCATTCCCGATTCCTTGTTTGAAATTGATGAAAACGGTTGTTTTTATAACTTCTACGCCACGCACAAATCCTTATTGATAAACTCCAAACAATTTATCGGCAAAACCATAGCCGAGGTGATGCCGACCGATGCGGCTGAAATTATGCTGTCCGCGTTGGATGAGGCGCGGCGGCAAGGTGAATCTACCGGTAAACAGTTTAAGATAACCCGGCCTGAAGGTGAGTTCTGGTTTGAAATTTCCGTCAGCAGAAAGTCGATGGCGTTTGCAGGAACCCTACATTTTATCCTGTTATCACGCGACATTAGCGAACGCAAACAAGCTGAAACGCAGTTGCGGATCGCCGCCACGATTTTTGAATCCCAGGAAGGCATGATGATTACCGACGCCGATGCCAACATTCTTAAAGTCAATCGCGCATTTACCGATATTACCGGCTATAACGAGGTCGACGTGCTTAATAAAAAACCGCATTTGTTAAGTTCGGGGCTGCATGATGCGGGGTTTTACAAGCAGTTATGGCAATCCCTTCATGAAAACGGGACATGGCAGGGTGAAATCTGGAATAAGCGCAAAAATGGTCAAATTTATCCTGAATGGACGACCATTACCACGGTGTTGGAGAACGGCGTTATCGCCTATTACATTGGAACCTTTGTTGATATTACCGAGAATAAACGAGTCGAGGAAGAACTGCTTCGCGCCAAGGAAACGGCAATTGCGGCCAATCAAGCCAAAAGCGAATTCCTTGCCAACAT
>SXGT01617919.1_pt1 | contig 39199 bp, 40 predicted proteins | sample 3176221 | NCBI WGS metagenome assembly SXGT01 (sample SAMN11356862, study PRJNA531348) | freshwater metagenome | isolation source: freshwater sample F1-120 | place: China: Fuxian Lake, Yuxi | collected 2017-12-25 | reverse complement strand
GATGAGAGCGGTGATCTCGTTCTCGCCGAACGCCAGATTGACGTTCGTCACGGCGCGAAACTTGCCGTAGTAGACGTCGACGTCGGCGCATTCCATCACGGGCACCGGCAGGTCGCCTACCTCCCGGTGAGCCCCGGCGTCGACGTGCATCCCGGGCTTGCGCCCCTCGGAGAGACTGAATTCTGCGGGCTGAGCCTGACTGGCCATGGTCGGGTTTCCGTTTCGATCGTGTGTTCTACCAGCGCTGCTGGTAGCGGTTGCGGATGATGATGGCGAGAGCGTTCATGGCGAGCAGGATGCCCAGCAGCAGAATCGACGTTGCCGACGCGAGAATCGCGAAGCCTTCCTGTGGCCGACCTACCCAGTTGAAGATCTGAATAGGCATGGTCGTGTAGCCGCTGAGCAGGCCGTTCGGATCGAAGCTGACGAACACAAGCGCACCCAGCAACAGGAGCGGCGCTGCCTCTCCGAGGGCGCGCGACAAGGCAAGGATTGATCCCGTCGCGATTCCCGGCACGGACGCCGGCAGCGTCTGGCGCATGACCGTCTGCAACTCTGTTGCCCCGAGCGCGAGCGAACCTTGACGAATCTCCATCGGAACGGCCCGGAGTGCTTCGCGGGTAGCAATGATGATGACGGGCAAGATGAGCAGGCTCAGCGTGAAGGCTCCCGCGATGACGATGTTGCGGTTCTGCACTCCCATGAGTACGAGGAATGCGAGCGCGAGAAGGCCGTAAACGATCGACGGCACAGCGGCGAGATTCTGGATGTTCAGCTCGACGATGCGGTTGAACCAGTTCTTCTTGTCGGCGAACTCTTCCATGTGCACGGCAGCCGCGACTCCGAGCGGAATCGCGAGCAGAGCCGTGGTGATGATCACCCAGATGGAGCCCAGAATGGCGGGTCGCGCCCCTGCCTCTTCGGGATCAGCCGCGGGGTACTCGGTGAAGAGCCGCAGGTCGAACCGCGGCCATCCGTCGATGACGGTGGTGACGATCAGGACGATGAGGAAGCTGAACGCCACAAAGAGGCTGAACCAGAGCGCGACAAGAAAGAGGATCGATTTCGGGCTCGTGTCACCGCCCCGTGCGCGGCCTCGCACCGTGGCGCCGCGAATGTGGCCGCCGAGCGAGGTCGTAATGGTGGACGACATCAGTACGCCTCCCGGTAGCGTCGAACGATCTGGATCGCGATCGCATTGATGACAAGAGTGATAGCGAAGAGAAGAAGTCCCACGGCGAAGAGGGTGTTGTACTCGATCGACCCGACCCGCGAATCTCCCAGCGCTGCATTGGCGATGAAGCCCGTCATGGTCTGACCCTGCTCGAGAGGTCCGCCGACGATACGCGCCTGGCTACCAGCCGCGATCGCCACGATCATGGTTTCGCCGACGGCGCGGGAGACTCCCAGAACGATGGCGGCGATGATGCCGGAGAGTGCGGCCGGGAAGACGACACGCAACGTGGTCTGCATCTTGTTGGCACCGAGGGCGGCCGAACCTTGTCTCATGCCGAGCGGCACTGCAGACATCGAGTCTTCGCTGATCGACGCGATAGTGGGAATGATCATGACGCCCATGACGAGGCCTGCCGCCAGCACGCTGAACGCGCCAGTCTCGAGCTGCAGCCAATCGCGAAAGACGGTCGACTGCACGAACTGGAGCGCGAAGAGACCGTAGACGACGGTGGGGATGCCCGCGAGGATCTCGAGAATCGGCTTGAGCACCTTGCGCACGCCAGAGCTGGCGTACTCGGAAAGGAAGACGGCAGCGCCGAGACCGAGTGGGATCGCGACAATCAACGCAATGACCGTCGTCCAGGCAGTGGCGCTCACGAGGGGCAGTACGCCGAACGATGCATCGGCGAAGCGCGGCGCCCAGCGATCACCGAAGAGAAAGTCGCCGAGCGGAACTTCGGCGAAGAACTCGAGCGAAGGCTCGAGCAAGGCAATGACGATGCCGATCGTGATGACGATGGTGATCCAGGCCGCGATGCGGAAGATCAACCGCACAGCCATCTCGCCGTAGCGAGGCCGCATCGAGCGGAGGGACACCGCGGGGCGGCCCGGCGTGATCGCCGAGCCGCCCGTGGGGGTGAGTGTGCTGCTCATCGCGTGCACTCTCTCCTTTGTGTAGTGGGTGTTCGTGAAGGGTGCGGCTGCTTAGCCAGCGAGCGACGCGAGCTCGTCGGTCGCGACCTGAATCTGCTCGTCAGTCAGCGGCACGAACACAGCGGCCTCGGCGATCGAGGCGGCCTCGGCGACGTAGAAGTCGACGAAGGTCTTGACGGCTGCGTTCTCGGTGTACGAGGTGTTGGCCACGTAGATGAAGAGCGGGCGGCTGAGCGGCGTGTAGGTGCCGTCCTGCACGGTCTCGACATTCGCCTCGACGCAACCAGCGCCACCGTCAATCGCGACGCCACGCAGCACGTCAGCGTTCTCGGCGACGTAGCTGAGGCCGAGGAAGCCGACGCCGCCGGCCTCACCGGTGACACCCTGGATCGTGATGTTGTCGTCTTCAGACGGGCTGTAGTCGGTGCGGATCGCGCCCTCTTCGCCGTTCACCGCGTCGGTGAAGTAGTCGAAGGTGCCGGAGTCGGTACCTGCGCCGAAGAGCGCCAGCGGTACGTCAGGGAACGAGGGGTCGATCTGGTTCCAGTTGGTGACGCTGCCCTCAGACTCGGGGCTCCACATCGTGGCGAGCTGGTCCACCGTGAGGCACTCGGCCCAGTCGTTCTCGAGCGGCACGATGACCGAAAGGCCGTCGTTCGCCATGATGATCTCGGTGAACTCGATGCCGTTCTCCTCGCACGTGGCGATCTCCTCGTCGGAGATGCTGCGCGATGCGTTCGAGATGTCGGTCTCGCCGGCGCAGAATGCGGCGAATCCGCCACCGGTGCCCGAAGTGGCGACCGTCACGTTGATGCCGGGCTCGACGTCGCGGAACGCGTCCGCGGCGGCCTCGGTCAGGGGCGCGACGGTCGACGAGCCGTCGGCCACGACAGCGCCGGTCGCGCCGCCGTCTTCGTCGGTGCCTGCCTCGGTGGACTGGCCACCACATGCCGAGAGCACGAGAGCGGTCGCGACGGCCGCCACCGTGATGCCGGTGAACTTGATGCGGGACATGGGGGTTCTCCTTCTATCGGGGCTCCCGCCCCGGGCTGATGTGAGAGGACGCTTGTCAGATAGACGCTTGTCTATGAGACGTGACCCATAGAAGAGCGTCTAAGTGAACGGAGAGTGAACCGATTCCGAGGAGCGCGCGAACTCCTCGGCAGGCCTTCAACGGCGATACAGTGACGACATGATTCGACACATCGTGCTGTGGACCCTGGTCGCCGACGACGAGACGCAGCGACGCGACGACGCACGCGGCATTGCCGAGCGGCTCGAGGCGCTGCAGAGCGAGATTCCGGGCATCCAGAGCCTTCGAGTCGACCGTGATCTCGGGCTCGTCGATGGGCATTGGGATGTCGCTCTGGTCTCGGAGCACGACGACAACGCGGCGCTCGAGGCATACCAGGCGCACCCCGCACACCTCGAAGCTGCGGCATGGATTCGCGGCGTCGTGGGCGAGCGCGCGGTCGTCGACTACTCGGTCTGAGCGTGACCGCGCCCGCGGGCTCAGACGCAGGAGTCGCCGCTGAGGGTGAGCTTCCCGCCGAAACGGTCGTGCAGACGCCCCGCATGCCGGGCTGGATGATCGCCCGCCCCGGCGAGAACCTCACGATCGAGCGATTGCGCTTGCGCCTTGCTGCCTATGTGTACGGCAACATTCTCGTGCTCGCAGCGATCGTCGTCGCCACCGGCAAGACCATCGCCGCCGGCGAGGCGGCCCTGATCGTGCTCATCACCACGCTCACGACCTACGGCGCCCACATCATTGCGCAGGATGTCGGCCAGCAGTTGGGCCGACGGCGTGGTGAGCACCACGGGCACATCGCCGATGAGATGCGCGACGCAGCACCCATCCTGTGGTCGGGCGTGGTGCCCTCGGTGATTCTGCTGTCTGCCGTGCTCAACGTCGTGCCGACGCAGGCCTCGCAAGTGGCGGCAGCGGTGTGGGTGGTGGTGCGATTGGCGCTCATGGGCTTTCTCGTCGAGCGGCTCAACCGCCGCACACCCACCTGGAGAACGTTGTCGGGCGGCTTCGCCCTCGCCCTCGCGAGCGCGGTTGTCGTGGTGCTCAAGGTGCTCTTCGCGCACTGAACCGCCGGCCTCATCGGCACTCGACGTCGACTGCTGAAGCGGATCATCGCTCCAGTGCGGAGGGGTTCGTCGGTGCAGCTCGCACCCGCGGCACATCGAACGCCAGCGCGAATGACGCTGACCACACGAGCAGCACTCCGAGACCCACCGCCAGGGTCGGCGCGGGTGCCGCCTGCGTCAACAGCGGGTGCACCGCAAACGCTGCAGTGATCGAAGATGCGACTCCGATCGCGATCGTGAAAGGCAGGTGCAGGGCTGCCAGCCACCTCGTCCACCGGGCAGAGATCTGCCACACGTCACGTCGCTCGACCGCGGACCGCAGTCGGCTCGAGAACCAGAGCAGTGCGATCGTCACGATGACCAGCACCACAGCATTCGACAACCATGGCGCGAGCCACGAGAGCAGTGGGCCGCTCAGCAGCTCGCGCAGATCGATGACGTAGGTCGAGACGACATCGATGATGCGGGCGACGAAGGAACTGCTCGCGATCGCCGACGTGAAGGCCACAGCGAGACCTGTGGCCGCGATGACGATGCGATTGAGACCGTGCAGCCGCACGAGCCTCGCCCACCTCAGGGTCGCGTCGTGCTCTCGTGCGTCGACGTCAACGGTCACGCCGGCACTCTCCAGCACCGCGTCGATGATCGGGTCGATCACCTCAGGCACATTCGTCGGGTAGCTCTGATGGTCGGTCAAGGGGTTCGCAGTCGTGCGCACCTGGCGCTCATCGATGCCGTGTTCTGAGCCGACTCGAATTGTCGTCGCCTGCACCCGCGCGCGCCGCGTCGCGGTGGTTCTGGCCGCGTCATCGTCGGCGATCGCGCCGGCAGAGATCGGGTCCCACGTGGCCCAGATATTGATCCACCGATCGGCCATGCGCGAGCGCCTCCACGCCTCGATGGGGCGACCGCGCAAGGGCCCGCCGTGCGTGTAGCCGCTGCCCAGCAGGCTCACCCCCGCGCCGACAGTCACGAGCGTGCTGATCGGCTGCGGGTCGCGCGACGTTCGGGAGCTGCTCATCGGCAGCAATCCGACCGCGTTCGTTTCCCCGCCAACCGCGAACAGCACCTCGGTTGCGATTGCGGCGCCTTGCGAGTGGGCGATCACGGTGACCGGGGTCGTCGGTCCGGCGTCGGCACGCAAGGCGCGCAGCGAGTCGGCTACGTGGTGTCGCATCGCGCCCGCGCGTGCGGGCCGAGAGACGAGCACCGCCGGGTCGCCGATGGCTTCCACGAGAGCAAGCAGAGTCGTCGCTGCCGCGTCACGGATGATGGGCACGAGCAGCAGCACTGAGGAGAACGTGAGCGCGAGCGTCAGCACTACCGCGAGCGCAGCCGACACAAGCCATAGCGCTGGGATGATGGCGATCCACCCCACCGCGACGAGCATTCGCACGATGAGTCTCACCGCACGAGGCGTGCCTTCGGGTTGGGTCAGTCGAGTGGCCACCACGCCCGAGATATAGACGAGCGTGCGTCGCAGAGCCTTCCACAAGAATCGAGTGGCCCAGCTGAAGACCTCTCGTCGCGACAGCGGCAAGAATGATTCTGACCACCGCGCTTCGCGTAACAGAATGCGAAATGGCGGGTGCCCGCGCCCGCGCGAGACCTCGGCGAGCATCGCCGCTTCCCCGTCTGCGCTCGTGGCGTAGTCGAGCATGCGCAACGGCGCTGCGGCGTCGACATCGGCGGCCTGCTCTCGAGGCGCCAGGCGGTATTCGAGGCGTCGCAGCAGCGGGTCTGCCCATTCGAACAGAGTCTCGCGCGACTGTTGCGCACCCATGCCGTGCACGAGCAGCACGGCAGCGTCGGGGCAATCGCTGTCACGCCGTGACTCACGGCGAACTCGAACCATCCACTGTCGAACCGGTGTCGGGGCCATCACCGCACCCCCTTCGGGGTTCGAGCCCGTTGAGCGGGCCGGTTGCCCCGAATGCTAGGCCCGGTTCAGCGACCGGACAAGAGCGAATCTCAGACGGCCAGTGCCGTCAACCCCCCGTAGACCGCGTAGGCGGGCCAGACGATGGCCTGGAGGAGCCCGAGGATGACCCCCCAGAAACTGCCGTCGCTCTGACCGATGAAGTAGATCGCCGCGCCGATGTAGGCGAGCAGCCCGAAGAAACCGAGCGGAGCCGCGCTCTGTACGCCTTTGCCTGCCATGTGATCCTCCTGGTGGTGGGGGCTTCAGGCTAGGGCCTGAGCCGCACGGGGTGCGAGGGGGTTAACCCCCGACGTACTCTGCGAGGTGCTGGCCGGTGAGCGTCGACCGCCCTGCAACGAGATCAGCCGGGGTGCCCTCGAAGACGACGCGGCCACCGTCGTGGCCGGCGCCCGGGCCGAGGTCGATGATCCAGTCAGCGTGCGCCATGACCGCTTGGTGGTGCTCGATGACGATGACTGACTTGCCGCTGTCGACGAGGCGGTCGAGCAGACCGAGCAGGTTCTCGACGTCGGCGAGGTGCAGGCCGGTCGTCGGTTCGTCGAGCACATAGATCGCACCCTTGTCGCCCATCTGGGTCGCGAGCTTGAGCCGCTGCCGCTCGCCGCCGGAGAGGGTTGTGAGCGGCTGGCCGAGCTTGAGGTACCCCAGCCCCACGTCGACGAGTCGATCGAGAATGGCGTGCGCCGCCGGCAGCTTCGCGTCGCCCGCGGCGAAGAACTGCTCTGCCTCCGAGACGGGCATCGTGAGCACCTCGCTGATGTTCTTGCCGCCGAGCGTGTACTCGAGCACGCTCGCCTGAAAGCGCCGACCTTCGCACTCTTCGCACACGGTCGACACCGTGGCCATCGGCCCGAGGTCGGTGAAGATGAGCCCGTTGCCGTTGCATGTCGGGCAGGCGCCCTCAGAGTTGGCGCTGAACAGGGCCGGTTTCACGCCATTCGCCTTCGCGAACGCCGAGCGAATCGGGTCGAGAAGGCCCGTGTAGGTGGCCGGGTTGCTGCGCCGCGACCCGCGAATGGCGCCCTGGTCGATCGAGACGACACCGTCGCGCGTCGCGACCGACCCGTGGATGAGCGAGCTCTTGCCCGAGCCGGCGACACCTGTGACGACAACGAGCACCCCAAGCGGAACATCCACGTCTACGTTCTGCAGGTTGTGCGACGTCGCCCCGCGCACTTCGAGAGCACCCGTGGATGCTCGCACCGAGCTCTTCAGCTGTGCACGGTCGTCGAGGTGCCTGCCGGTGAGGGTGCCACTGGCGCGCAGCCCTTCGATGGTGCCCTCGAAGACGATCTCTCCGCCGGCGGTTCCCGCGCCGGGCCCGAGGTCGACCACGTGGTCGGCGATGGCGATGGCCTCAGGCTTGTGCTCCACTACCAACACAGTGTTGCCCTTGTCGCGCAACCGCAGCAGCAACTCGTTCATGCGCTGAATATCGTGCGGATGCAGGCCGACCGTGGGCTCGTCGAAGACGTACGTGACGTCGGTGAGCGACGAACCGAGGTGGCGGATCATCTTGGTGCGTTGCGCCTCGCCACCTGAGAGCGTGCCCGATGGCCGGTCGAGCGAGAGATAGCCGAGACCGATGTTCACGAACGAGTCGAGCAGGCGCCGGAGGTTCGCGAGCAACGGCGCGACTGAGGGCTCGTCGAGCGAGGCAGCCCAGTCGGCGAGGTCGCTGATCTGCATCGCGCAGGCGTCGGCGATGCTGATACCGGCGATCTTTGACGACCGCGCACCGGCGTTCAAGCGCGTACCGTCGCATTCGGGGCACAGCGTGAAGGTGACGGCGCGTTCGACGAAGGCGCGAATGTGCGGTTGCAGCGCATCCACGTCTTTCGAGAGCATCGACTTCTGAATCTTCGGAACGAGACCCTCGTAGGTCATGTTGATGTTGTCGATCTTGACCTTGACCGGTTCTTTGTAGAGAAAGTCGTGGCGCTCGGCATCAGTGAAATCGCGGATGGGCTTGGCCGGGTCGAAGAACCCCGATGCGGTGAAGATGCGCACCATCCAGCCGTCGACCGTGTAGCCGGGAATCGTAAGCGCGCCGTCGAGTAGTGACTTCGAGTCGTCGAAGAGCTGAGCAAGATCGATGTCGTTGACGCGCCCCATGCCCTCGCAGCGGGGGCACATGCCCCCGAGGTAGGTCTCGTTCTCGATGACGGAGGTCGAGCCCGTGCTGCTCGTGCGCGTGCCGCTCGTCTGGCTCGTCGGAATGTTGAACGAGAAGGCATTCGGCGAACCGATGTAGGGCTGACCGAGCCGCGAGAACAGGATGCGCAGCATGGCGTTGGCATCGGTCGCAGTGCCGACCGTCGAGCGCGAGTTGGCCCCCATGCGCTCTTGATCGACGATGATCGCGGTCGTGAGGCCGTCGAGGCTGTCGACCTCGGGTCGAGCGAGACTCGGCATGAAGCCCTGCACGAACGAGCTGTAGGTCTCGTTGATCATGCGCTGCGACTCGGCGGCGATCGTGCCGAAGACAAGACTCGACTTGCCCGAGCCCGAGACGCCCGTGAACACCGTGAGGCGGCGCTTGGGCAGGTCGACGCTGACGTTCTTGAGGTTGTTCTCGTTGGCACCCTCGACGCGGATGATGTCGTGGCTGTCGGCGGGGTGCTGTGCTGCGGTCATGCGCTCAGTCTGGCGGTTGCCACCGTCACTGCGCGAGAGATTCGTCCCACCAGCGCAGCACGCGCAATGCGAAGAACGTCAACCACGGCGAACTCTCGCCGACCGGTACGTCGAGCGCAAACCACTCGCGGCCGGCGAAGTGGCGCTGCTGCACCCACGTTCCTGCAGAGCGCTGGCCGTCAGGTTGTTGCGCCTGTCGCACGATGTCGATCGCGTCGGCGGCGCGCTCGTCGGGAGGAACGCCGTCGTGCAGCGACGCTCTGCGCAGGTAGTCGAGGGCGTTGAGCGAGGTGTAGACGTGCCGGAAGGGGTAACCGAACGACTCGACCCACGGGCCCACATGCTCTCCGGTTGACGCTCGGTAGAGCATCCGGCGGCTCAGCAGGTATTCCTCACCGGTGTGGCGCACGTCGCGCAGTCGCGTATCGCCGGTGCGAATCTCCCAGTCGAGGATGCCCTTGAGCGAGTTGAGGGTCGAGTGAAAGCTCGAGCGCGTCGAGCCCTCGACCCACTCGCAGTTCCAGCCACCGTCGGGCAACTGGTGCTCGGCGAACCAGGTGGCGATTCCATCGACCTCGGCGCCGAGCCACGCGCCGTTGGCGAGCGTGAAGCCGTTGATGCACGCGTCGACCTCTCCGCCCCAGTAGGGCAGGTCGTCGTATTCCCAGCGGGCGTTCGCGGCGAGTTTTTCGGCAGTGCCGGCGAGCGCCGAAGAACCGAGGCCCCACTCACGCAGAGTGTTGAGCGACCACGTGGTGGCGGTCCACGGCTGGCCCTCCTTCGCTTCCTCGCTCTCCCAGTCGAAGTCGGCCGGAAAGTACGCGCCACCCGCCCACTGTCCGTCGGGGTCTTGGTGCGCGAGCAGCTCTGCACCCATCCCCTCGGTCGCCACCCGACCTCGCGTGTGCTGCCACACGGCATCCGGTTCGTCGGCGAGGTCGCGCTCGACCTGCCAGCGCAATGCCGGGTCGGTGTCGAGCATCCACTGCAGCACGGTCGGCGAGATCGTCATGCGGCGAGGCTAGCCCCGGGCGCCGACGCTCGAAAAGAATCTCGGCGACATCTGCGGCGTTTGTCGAAATGCGCGCCTGTCGTGCGTCTTCCTGTCAGCACGTCACGGTGACGTGCAGAGAGGACCACCATCATGACCACACACACCCTCCCCCTCGCGATCAAGGCCTCACGCGCCGAGGTCTGGAACGCGCTCGTCAACCCCGCCGTCACCCCCGGCTACTACTACGGCTTCGCGGCTCATTACCCTGCGGTGGCCGGCGAGGCATACTCGTACGAGAGCGGTGGCCACGAGGTCATCGCCGGGCACGTGCTCGAGTTCGTGCCGGAAGAGAAGGTGCGCATGACGTTCCGCGGCAGCTGGGCGCCCGACGTGGCCGCACTCGACGAGAGCACCGTGACGATCGAGCTCAGCGACAAGTCAATGGGTTTTGCCGGCGTCACCGTGCTCACCCTCACGCACGAGGGGTTGCCCGACGGCGCCACCTCGCATTCGCTCGGCCAGGGCTGGGTGGTCATCCTCTCCGGCCTCAAGACGCTGCTCGAGACCGGGCAGCCGCTCGTGCAGCCCGCAGCTGCCTGAGGAGGCACCGATGCAGTACGCGATTCTGGCCGTGGAGCACGACACCGACTTCGCCGAGCGCACCGATGAGGTTCGATCGGGCGAGTACTGGGCATCGTGGGCGGGGTACGTGGCGGCCTTGCGCGAGAGCGGCGTGCTGCTGCACGGTGCCGGTCTCATGCCGCCGGAGACAGCGACGACGGTGCGGATGCGCGGCGGCACGCTCGCGGTGCAAGACGGCCCCTTCGCTGAAGCCAAAGAGCAACTCGGCGGGCTCTTCGTCATCGATGTCGACGACCTCGACACCGCCCTGCAGTGGGCGGCACGCTGCCCCGCCGCGGTGCACGGCAGCGTCGAGGTGCGACCCGTCATTCCGCCGATGTCATGACGTACAGCACGGCCGACGAGGCAGTCGTGGCGGCGCATCGCGCGTCGTACGGCCGCCTCGTCGGCTGGCTCGTGCGGCGAACGGGCGATGTGCAGCTGGCCGAGGACGCCGTTGCTTCGGCCTTCGCGGGCGCTCTCGAGACCTGGCGCTCGCGCGGGGTTCCCGAGAGCACCGAAGCCTGGTTGCGCGTCGCCGCGCGCAACGCCGCCGTGAGCGCTCTGCGTCGCTCCGCCCATACGACGAACCTCGACCCCGAGAGCGCTGACCAGGTGTTCGCGACAGAGCACGACCACCGTGACGAGGCGATCGACGACGAACGACTGCGACTGATGCTGCTCTGCGCTCACCCCGCGATCGACGAGCGAGTGCACGCGCCGCTCATGCTGCAGGTGGTGCTCGGCATCGACGCTGCTCGCATCGCCTCAGTGTTTCTCGTGCCGCCCTCGACGATGGGCCAGCGATTGAGTCGCGCCAAAGCGAAGATCAGTGCCGCCGGCCTGCGGCTGCGCGAACTCGAGGCCGACGAGCTGCCCGCCAGGCTCGACGCCGTGCTGCGTGCGATCTATGCGGCCTACGGTCTGGCCAACCCGCTGCACGAGGAGCAGACCGTGGACGACGACGAGATGCGCGCGGAGAGCATCCGTCTCGCCGAGACGATCGTCGACCTCGGCGGCGCGCGCCATGCAGAAGCGCTCGGTCTGCTGGCGCTGCTGCTGCTGACGGAGAGCCGTCGCGGCGCGCGTATCGTCGATGGCCGATTCGTGCCGCTCACGGAGCACGACGTCGCGCGCTGGAATGCAGAACTGCGGCGGCGCGGTGACGACACGCTGCGACTCGCGGCGGCGCTCGCGGCACCGGGACGATTTCAACTCGAAGCCGCAATCAGCGCAGTGCATTCCGGCCGAGGCGACAGCGGCATGACCGAGTGGTCGTCGATCATCGCGCTCTACCGCGGTCTGCTCGAGCTGCACCCTTCCATCGGCGCGGCGATCGGCGCTGCCGCCGCGCTGCTCGAAATCGGCGACGTGGAGCAGGCGCAGCGGATGCTCGACGACCTGCCCGCCGAGGCGGTGGGTGCGCACCAGCCCTACTGGGTGTGCCGCGCGCGGCTGGCGATCACCCAAGGCGACGACGCGGGCCGGCACGCTGCGGCTGAGCGCGCGATCGGCTTGACCCGGCACCCCGCGGTGCGGCGGCATCTCATCGAGACGATTGGCCCGTGATGCGGGCCACGACCGCGCCCGCCGCGCTCCCTGAACGGGCGAGAGCGCGGCGGGCGCGGAACCTCGCGACGCAATCGCGCTACGCCGTCGCGAAGCTGACGCCCGCGAGCTGCTGCGAGACCTCCCACACGCGACGGCCCTCCTCCGGGTTATCGAGCGGCGCGTAGAGCTGCTGCTCACCGGGGGCGCCGCCGACATTGCCCGGACCTTGCGGGCCGTAGAAGAGTCCATCTCCGTTCTCGGCGGTGGCGGCCATGAGGGCGGGGAGTGCCGCCGACTCCACGGTGCCGATCGCACCGAGCCGCGACAGCAGGCCGATGAGTCCGCGGCCGCGGGCCTGCCTCGTGCGGCCGATCTCGGGGCGCGCGACGAGCAGACTGGTCGGCGCGACTCCCGGGTGCGAGATGTTGCTCGTGATGCCCCAGCCGTGTTCGCGGCTCTGACGGCTCAGTTCGAGACCGAAGAGTCCGAACGCGATCTTCGATTGGCTGTAGGCCTTCATGCCGGCGCCGTAGTCGGATTCCCACTGCAGGTCGTCCCACTTGATCGAGCCCGAACGGGCCGCGATGCTCACTTGCGACGTCACGCGAGCCTGGCCCTCGCGCAGCAGTGGCAGCAGGTGGGCGACGAGCGCGACGTGGCCGAGATGGTTCGAGCCCCACTGCAACTCGAAGCCGTCGGCGGTCGTTTGCCGCTCGGGTGGCGTCATGACTCCTGCGTTGTTGATGAGCAGGTGAATCGGTCGGCCTTCGGTCAGCAGGGTCTGCCCGAGCGCGTGCACGGAGTCGAGCGACGAGAGATCGAGGCTGCGCAGCGTCACGGTCGCACCTGGAACAACGGAGGTGATCGCCGCGACGGCCGCTTCCCCCTTCACGGGGTTGCGCACGGGCAGCACAAGTTCGGCGCCGGCAGCGGCAAGACGGCGGGCAATGACGATGCCCATACCGTCGCTTGCGCCGGTGACGACGGCGAGGCGACCGCTGAGGTCGGGCAGAGTGAGGTCGACAGCAGTACGAGGCATGATGGGCCTTTCTTGTTCAGTGATGCCAGCCTCGGCCTGACACGCGGCAGCAACCAGGGCGCGGTCATCCTGGGATTCACGAACCCTGGATGCTCTCCGCCGCACCCTGTAGACACGACTCATACCGGCAGAAGGGAGCACGCCATGCCGCTCGACCGCGCTGGCCTCGCCGCTTTCCTGCGCCACCGTCGTCAGGCACTGCAACCCGAAGATGTCGGACTCCCCCGCGGTCAGCGCCGCCGCACCGAGGGCTTGCGTCGCGAAGAAGTCGCTGCGCTCTGCCACATGTCGACCGACTACTACTCGCGCATCGAGCGCGAGCGAGGGCCTCAACCCTCTGAGCAGATGATCGCGGCGATCGCGCAAGGCCTGCACCTCTCGCTCGACGAGCGCGATCACCTCTTCCGTCTGGCAGGGCATCGTCCTCCCGAGCGGGGATCTTCTGGCGAGCACATCAGCCCCGGCATGCTGCGCATCTTCGATCGCCTCGGCGACACCCCCGCCGAGATCGTCACCGAGATCGGCGAGTCACTCAAGCAGACTCCGCTCGCGGTCGCGCTGCTCGGCGATCTCGTGAGTCTGCGCGGACCTGCGCGCAGCTTGCCCTACCGCTGGTTCACCGACGAACGCGCCCGCGACCGCTATGACCCGAGCGACCACGATCGACTCTCGCGCGTGTTCGTGTCGAACGCGCGCGCCGTCGCCGCTCGCCTGGGGCCCGGCTCGGCCGTCGCATCGCTCGCCGAACAGCTGCGAGCGAGCAGCGCAGAGTTTCGCGCCCTATGGGACGAGCAGCAGGTCTCGCTGCCGATGAGCGAGACCAAGCGGTTCGTGCACCCTGAGGTCGGAACACTCGAACTGCATTGCCAGACGCTCGTCGACCCCGACCACTCGCACATCCTGCTCGTCTACACCGCCGTGCCCGGCAGCGAAAGCCATGAGAAGCTGCAGCTGCTGTCGGTGATCGGCGCGCAGTCGATGACCTAGATCTCTCACGTTCGGGAGTCTGAGCGTGAAGGGGACTATGGCGGTTTCGGCCTATTCCTCCTCGGTGACGCGCTCCCGCCGCAGACGATGGCGCTCGGGCTGAGTAGCCTGACGCCATGACCCGCCGCGACCGGCTCGACCAGGTGCTGCGGTGCATCATGGGCGACGACGGAGCCCCGGAGACCCCGTCGACGGGCGAGGGTGCCTTCGGTCGCGGACTCGCGTGCTTCCGCGCGCTGTGCGCCGGCGACATCGATGAGGCCTATGTCGCCGCGGTGGATGCTCTTGCCCTCGCCCGCGACGACGACGCCGTGACCCTCGCTCGTGCGGTCACCGGTCTTGTCATCGCTCACTCCTCGACCGCCCTCGACGACGACCGGCTTGTCGACCCGCGCTGCGGAGGCGGCACGCTCGATGCCGCTCGCGACGAGGCGCTACCGCTCGACCCCGAGCTGAGCGCTGCGCTGCGCGTGCTGCTCGTCGAGGCGGCGCTCGCGTGCGCGCGCATCGACCTTGCCGCTGACTTCCTCGACGATTCGCTGCCTCCGCCGCGGCTCTTCGGCGATGACCGGCACCCCTTCTTCACCTTCATGAGACTCACGATGGCGAGGGTGTCGCTCTTCAGCGGCGACGTGTCGGGAGCGCAGCGGTTGGTCGACGACGCGATCGCGGGCGCATCCACGCCTCTCGGCGAACTGCTCGCTCGGTCGGCTTCTGCGCTCGTGCTCGGCCGCTCTGACCAGCGCAAGCAGACGCGCGAGATCGTCGACGTGATCTCGTCAGGGGCGCTCGAACCGATAGGACTGATCCCCCGCGGCTGCTACGTGCTCGCCGCCTACGGCGCTGTGGCCCTCGACGACTATCCCCGAGCCGTGCAGCTCATGCTGCGAGGCGGAGGCGGGCCCTCGCTCGACGCTCTGCGCATCATCGATCGAGTGATGGGCCTCGAGTTGCTCGTCACCGCCGCCGCGCTCGAGCACGACCTCGACGCCGCGACCTCGTGGCTTGCGCAAGCGGTGCCGCTCGAGCACCATCCCATCGCTGAATCGACAGTCGCTCGCATGCGCGCCCGGGTGGCGCTGCTCGCGCACGACTCCGACTCGGCCCTCAACTTCGCGTCATCGGCTCGAGAGCGAGCGCAGGTCGACGGTCGAGGGATCGAAGCCGCGGACGCGGCGGTGCTCATCGCCCGAGCTCGCATCGACAACCGAGATCGCGGGGGCGCGGCGCGCGGTCTCGCCGACGCGGCGAGGGCAGCGCGCGAATCGGGTCATCAGTCGTTCTTGCGCGCGGCATCGCGCGAGCTGCGTGCCATCGGTCGCCGGCTCCCCCCTGGCACCGCGAGCGGGATGCTCGGCCTGTCGCCGCGCGAGCGCGATGTGGCCCAGCTCATGGCCGAGGGGCTTTCGAACGCCGGCATCGCGAAGACGCTCTTCGTGTCAGAGCACACCGTGCGCACGCACGTCGCCCGCGTGCTGCACGCGTTCGGCGTCTCGAGTCGCGCCGGAGTCGCCCGAGCCCTCGCACCCGTGATCGCCGATGACGTGCCGCAGCTCACGCCCCGCCAGCGCGAGATCGTGGCCTTGCTTGTCGAAGGATGCACGAACCAGCAGATCGCACACGCGCTCGACATCGGGGTGAGCACCGTCGAGAAGCACATCGCCGACGTTCTGCGACGGTGGCACGTCAGCTCTCGCGCGGGTATCGTGCGAGTTGCAGCGTCGCGACAACCATCGCTGCACAGTGAGGAGGCACCATGACCCGCGTTCGCGCCGACCTCATGATCTCGCTCGACGGCATCGCCGCGACCGCCGATGCCACCCCTGAAAGCCCATTTGGCGAGGACTGGGCTCGACTCACCGAGCACTATGTCGCGACACGAACCTTCCACGAACGTAACTTCCACGACACCTCCGGCACCGGCACGACCGGCGTCGACGACGAGTTCGCGCAGCGATACTTCGAGGGCATCGGCGCCGAAATCATGGGAGCCGGCAAGTTCGGTCTGCACGCCTACCCCGACGACCCCGACTGGCGCGGGTGGTGGGGCGACGAGCCACCGTTCCGCTATCCCGTGTTCGTGCTGACGCACCGTGACCTGCCACCCCTCGAGATGCAGGGCGGCACGACCTTTCACTTCATCAACGCCTCGACCACCGAGGCGCTGGCGATCGCGACCGACGCTGCCGCCGGAGCCGATGTGCGCATCGGCGGCGGGCCGACGTCATTGAGGCCCTACCTGACCGCGGGGCTCGTGGACGAACTGCACGTTGCAATCACGCCCATCGTGCTCGGTCGAGGAATATCGCTGTGGGATGACCTCCGTCACTTCGATCGCAACTACCAGGTCAGCTCTGTCACAGCCCCGAGCGGGGTCATCCACGTCACGTTCACGCGAGAGTGAGCGACGCCATGTCGTCCTCCTCACGCATCATCTACTCGGTCGCCTCCTCACTCGACGGCTACAACACCGATGCCGCGGGCGACTACTCGTGGGCGTTCCCCGACGAACCCGTGGTCGCGTCGCTCATCGCCGATGCGCGGTCGGTCAGCACCTATCTCTATGGCCGACGCATGTACGAGACGATGGCGGGCTGGGAGACCGACCCTTCGTGGGCCGAGGGCTCCCCCGAATCGGCGAACTTCGCCGAGCTCTGGAAGGCCGCCGACAAAGTGGTGTTCTCGACCACCCTCACCGAGGTGTCGACCTCGCGCACACGACTCGAGCCGGAGTTCACGGCAGAGGCCCTCGAGCGCGCACGGTCATCGGCCTCCGGTGACCTGACGGTCGAGGGCCCGACTCTCGCCGGCGAAGCGTTTCGGCTCGGGCTCATCGACGTCGCCGAACTGCTGCTGTGCCCCGTCATCATCGGCGGCGGTTTGCGAGTATTTCCCGACGACGTGCGCGTCGATCTGCGGCTCGTGCGCGAGAAGCGATTCGACAACGGGATGGTGCAGGTCACGTACGACGTCGTGCGCGACTGACGCAGCGCCGCGGGCGACGAGACTACGGTTCGACTCGCACGTCGGTGTCGCAGAACACGGTTGATGCGGCTTCGGCGGTGCTGCACGCGCCATCGACGAGTGCACGGTCGCCGAGAGGCTCAGGCAGCTCGATCGTCGCCGCCACCTCGTCGTTGCCCTGGCAGTTGGCCGCCATGGGCGGTCCGGGGCTCACCGTGAAGGTGACGACGATCTCGTCCTCCCGCACGCTGATGTCAGGAGCATTCACGTCGCCCGTCACGCCGTCGTTGCAGCCGAGGCGTGTGACGAGCACGTCGATCGAGGTCGACTCCGGGCTCACCGAGCTCTGCGGCGACACCGTCCAGATGGCAGTGGCAGTCGAACCAGGGAGTGCCGAGCATCCCGCAGCGGCCACGAGCACGACTCCCGAGATGAGGCCGAGCAGAATACGCATGCCGCACATTATGCACAGGCAAGACGACGCAGAAGGATGGTGGACCTGAGGGGATTCGAACCCCGCGACCGCGCACAGCGGTCGCGCGTCGAGCACCAGCAGTGCAACAGAGCGGCGGGATGGTGGACCTGAGGGGATTCGAACCCCTGACCTCCTCGATGCGAACGAGGCGCGCTACCAACTGCGCCACAGGCCCTTGAAGCTCGACCACACTATCACCGCGTGCGGCCCCGCTCGAACCCGTGCGGGCTCAGCTTGCGGCGCGACGGCGCTCCAGCACCTCGTCAAGGTTCGGCGCCCTGGTCGGCAAGCCGTCGAGCACTCCCATGGTCGCGAACCGGCTCGAGCTCGCCGCCGGGCGTTCCGCCGTGGTGGAAGGAGCCTCCGCGGTTGTGGAAGCGACACGACTCGGCACCGACTCCCCCTCTCGTGCCGCAGCTGCCGCATCGGAGCGAGCCGCTGCCACGCGCTGCGCCCGCTCGGCTTCGGCAGCTGCCGCAGCCAGGGCGGCCGCGTGGTCGAGCGCGGGCGCCGCAGCCCCGGCCGGAACCACTGGCGCACTCAAGTAGCTGGGCTTCGGCAGCGGCACGGGCGTCCACTCGCGCGACGGCGCGGCGACCCGCGCGGCACCGCGCACCGGCGAGGGGGCGAGATCTCTGAAGGGCGGCGCGGCCACCGAAGTCGCGCTCGAACGACGTGTGGATGCTCGCGCTAGCCCGCGCAGCAGCAACCCACCCGACACGGCCACGAAGCCGGCGAGTGCGAGCCACGCCCAGGCCGCGGCAACAACGGCGATGACGGCGCCGACAACCGCGAGCAGAGTCACCAGCGAGGTCAGAGCACGAGATCGTCGCAGCCTGCGCTGACCGAGCCGCGCAGCATCCACTTCGGCCATGAGGCCCGGAGCCGACTCGGTGAGCCGCTGGCGCAGCGCCCGCTGCGCTGCCGCCTCGCGCGCCCGTGCGATTGCCGCTTCCTCGCGCTGCCGAGCCGCGAGCGAGCGCTCATGCTGGGCGATGTCGCGCGCGTGCAGCTCGGCGCGCACCTGCTCGGGAACCTCAGCGGTGTGCGCCATGATGCGCAGCGTCTGCTGCAGTCGAATGGCGTTGCGCTCGGTGGCGAGGTACTCGCTGCGGCGGCGCCACACCGGCACGAGATAGGCGATCCAGAGCACCGCGGCGAGCGCCACCAGAATGGCCGTGCCGCCGCCCGAAGTCTCCACACGTGAACAGTAGGATTCATCGGCCCTCACTCCGCGCAGCGCGCGCGGGGTGTTCGGGAATACCCCCCTTTTCCCACTTCGCAGCAAGGACACCATGACCGCCGCACACTCCGCAGGCACCACCGCCGACACGACCACCGAGTCGAGCACCGGCACCCCGCTCAGTCGCCTGTTCAGCAACACCGAGCTCATCATCGTGATTCTGCTCGGCATCGTCTCCGTCGCCACCGCCTGGGTCTCGTTCCAGGCAGCGCTCTACGACGGCCAGACCGCGAAGGCGCTCTCGCTCTCGCAGAGCGCCACCGCCGAAGCCGAGTCGCTCTACCTCGAAGGCAACCAGGAGTATGTGCAAGACGCCCAGACCCTCGGCCGTCTCACCGAGCTGCAGGCGCTCATCGACGCGGGCGACCCCACCGCGCAATCGGTCTACGACGCGCTCTACTTCGTCGCCGTCAGCGAGCACTTCGGCGCAGCCATCGAGCGCGCCGACGAGATCAACGCGACCGACACCGAGTTCTACACGAGCCCCCTCGACGACGAGGAGTACCAGCAGGTGCTCTTCGGCGCCTACGGCGAGAAAGACACCGAAGCAGAAGAGCTCACGGCGCAAGCCGATGAGCTCGATGCGCGCGGCGACTGGCTGACGCTGACGACCGTGCTCATGGCCATCTCACTCTTCTTGCTCGGTGTCGCTGCCGTCGTGCGCGCGCGCAAGGTGCAGGTGGGCCTCATCATCATCGGCACCGGCATCTTCATCGCCGCGGCGGCAGTCACCGCGACGATCCCGATCACCTGGGTCTGAGCCTGGGTCTGAGCCTGGGTCTGAGCCTGGGTCTGAGCCGCATCGCCTAGCGCGGCGGGGGTAGTGCAATCCCCCGCCGCGCGGCGATGAGGTCGAGCTCGGGAATGGCGGCGGCACGAGCATCCACGCGCCCCGCCTTCCACCGTTGCAGCACGCCCTGCGGCACTTCTTCCACGGTCAGCGCGAAGCAGAAATGATCGCGCCAGTCGCCGTTGATGTGGATGTAGCGCCGTCGCAGCCCCTCGTAGCGAAAACCGAGCTTCTCGACGACGCGCAACGACGGAGCATTCTCGGGGCGGATGCAGATCTCCATGCGGTGCAGCCCCGCGGTGAAGAAGACGTGGTCGGTCGCGAGCGCGACGGCCGTCGGCGTGAGTCCGCGCCCCGCGAAGCCCGCGCCGACCCAGTAGCCGATCGTGGCCGAAGCGAGCGAGCCGTAGGTCATGCCGCTCACGTTGAGCTGGCCGGCGAGGCGCCCCTCGGTCTCGATGACGAACGGCAAGCCATTGCCGGCCCGAGCCTGCGCGAGCAGGCCACGAATCGCCCCCTTCGTGTCCCACCGCAGTGGAGCACTCGGGCTCGTCGCCTCCCACGGCCGCAACCACGCCCGGCTCTCGATGAGTTCGGTCTCGAGAGCGCGGGCGTCGCGCACGCGGATCGGCCGCAGCACGGTGTCGCCATCACGCAGCGTGGGAATGATCGCGACCATGGATGCTCGGCTAGTCCTTCAGCGTCGGTGCGAAGTCGCGCAACCAGCGTCGCAAGTCGGGCCCCAAGTCGTCGCGCTCGACGGCGAGCTGCACGATCGACTTGATGTAGTCGAGGCGGTCACCGGTGTCGAACCGGCGACCGCGGAACACGACACCGTAGACCCCGCCGTGGTGGGGGCCTGACGCGAGCTCGAGGAGAGCATCCGTCAGCTGAATCTCGCCACCCTTGCCGGGTTGCGTCTCGCGCAGCACATCGAAGATCTGCGGTTTGAGCACGTAGCGGCCGATGATCGCCAGATTGCTCGGCGCCGTGCCGGGTGCCGGCTTCTCGACGAGGTCGGTGATGCGCACGACATCGTCTTCATCGGTCGACTCGACCGTCGCCACTCCGTACAGGTGAGCTTGAGCGGGGTCGACCTCGAGCAAAGCGACGACGCTCGCGTCGCGCTGCTCGTGCACGTCGATCATGCGACTCAACAGGGGGTTGCCGGGGTCGATGATGTCGTCGCCGAGCAGCACGGCGAACGGTTCGCGGCCCACGTGCATGTGGGCGCGCAGCACCGCGTGGCCGAGGCCGAGCGGATCGCCCTGCCGCACGTAGTGCATATCGGCGAGGCTCGTCGAGTACTCGACCTTCTTCAGCCGTTCGGTGTCGCCCTTGGCTTCGAGCGTCGCCTCAAGCTCTCCCACGCGGTCGAAGTGGTTCTCGAGCGCGTTCTTGTTGCGGCCAGTGATCATGAGCACGTCGGTGAGACCGGCCGCGACGGCCTCCTCGACGACGTACTGAATAGCGGGTTTATCGACGACGGGCAGCATCTCCTTCGGCATGGCTTTGGTCGCCGGAAGGAATCGGGTGCCGAGGCCTGCGGCGGGGATGACAGCCTTCGTGAGTCTCGTGGACATGCCGACCAGGGTATCTGTCTGCACCCCTAGCATGGGTGCATGCCAGCCGAGCCGGCCGAACCGACTGCCGCCAAACGCGCCCTGCGCGCCGAACTGCGTGAGCGCCGACGCATCATGACGGTCGACGCCCGCCGTGCCGCGAGTGCTGGCATCACCCAGCAGCTCATCGCTCTCACTTCGGCGTTCGGCCCAGAACGCCTCAGTTGCTACCTCTCGGCAACCGACGAGCCCGACACGCGACCGTTTCTCGAGTGGGCCCACGAGAACGGCATCGACGTGCTGCTGCCGGTCTCGCGCGACGACGGTCTGCTCGATTGGGCCCCCTTCGCGCCGGGCGACGACGACGAGGGCGTCGACATCGCCGGCATGCCCGTGCCCGCCACCGAACTGCTCAGCCCTCTGGCCATCAACGACGCGGGGCTCATCATCGTTCCCGCCGCCGCCGTCGACCGCTCGGGACTCCGCATGGGCTGGGGTCGAGGCTACTTCGACAAGACCCTCGGCTCGATGGATCGCCGCCCGCCCGTCTTCGCCGTGATCTTCGACGACGAGCTCGTCGATGAGCTGCCGCGCGAAGCGCACGACCAGCCGGTCGACGGCGTCGTGACCCCCAGCGGCATCACTCGCTTTCGCAGCTGAGTCGCGCAGCAACGCCTCACGGCGTGAGTGGATGCTGCGCCCACGTATCCTGGCGGGTGGAGGTTCTTCGATGCCCACGTATTCCTACCGTTGCACCGCGTGCCAGAACGCGTTCGACATTCAGCAGGCCTTCACCGACGACTCGCTCACCGAGTGCCCGACGTGCGGCGGTGCGCTGCGCAAGCTCTTCTCGGCGGTCGGCGTGACCTTCAACGGCTCGGGCTTCTACCGCACCGACTCGCGCGCTGGAGCCGCGAAGACGAGCTCGGAGTCGTCGAGTGCAGCATCCACGCCGAGTTCATCGTCGGGGTCGAGCTCGACGAGCACGCCAGCCTCGACCTCGACCAGCACGGCCACCGCCAGCTAACATCGGCACCATGCTCAAGGGATTCCGCGACTTCGTTCTTCGCGGCAACGTCATCGAACTCGCTGTCGCCGTCGTCATCGGTGCCGCCTTCACGGCGGTGGTCAATTCTGTCGTCGACGCGGTCATCAACCCCGCGATCGGCGCGCTCTTCAATGCTGAATCGCTCACAAGCGCCCTACCGGTTGCCATCCCCACTGTGAGCGGTGGCGAAGCTACCCTGTACTTCGGGGCCGTCATCGGCGCCGTGCTGAACTGTCTCATCGTCGCGGCCGTCGTCTACTTCGCGCTCGTCGCGCCGATGAACTACGTCAAGCGCCGGGCCGACGAGAAGGCGAAGGCTGGCGCTCCGGCCGAAGACGCGCCGCCGAGCGAGATCGAACTGCTCGCCGAGATTCGCGACCTGCTCGCGAAGCGCGACGCGACTCCGTAGCGCGAGGGTGCTCAGCGCTCACTGAGTTGGCGCAGTGCGGCGAGCGCGTCGTTGAGGCGCGACGCTGGCACGAGCAAGTGGTCGTGGTGTGCGCCCGCGATGACGTTGCAACTGATGCCGTGGTCGGTGAGCTGCGCGCTCACGGCCGCGGTGAGCCCCACGGCGTCGAGCGAGGAATGCACGCGCAGCGTGATCCAGCGGTAGACGTGCGTCGTGTCGATGCCGAGCCGCTCGGCTTCATCGCGGTCGACGAGCACCGAGAGGCCCTCTGACTCGCGCACCGTCGCCGCCGCTCGCACCGAAGTAGCCGGGTCGATCGTGCCGAAGAACCAGTCGCCCGGCTGCGCCTCAGGGCTCATGGTGCGCAGCAGCACGGCGAGGTCGGTCTCGCCGCGGTTCGTCGACTGCGTCATGAGAGCACACCTGCCATCAGTAGTGCGGTGGCTTCTCGGCGCGCAACCGGTCGTCGTTCTCGTCGAGGCGGTGACGCTCGGGCTCGGGGCTCGGCGCGGGGTCAGAACCCGGCGGCGGAGGGGTCGTCGCGCGTCGTCGGGTGCGCTGCGTCGACGATGCACCGACGGGATGCTCGGCAGCAGCATCCGCGTGGTTCATGCGCACCAGCCTACGCGCGCGACCTCAGCGCGCGATGGGCAGCTCGTCAGTGACGGTCGCCGACCACGCCGGCACGGGCGCGGGCTCGGGGTGTCCACCGGCGAGCGCGACGATGCGATCGGCGACCGCTTCGGGGTTGCTGAACAACTCGAACACGTGCACGCGGGTGTAGTGCCAGCCGAGTCGGCGCATGAGGTCTTGCCGCAAGCGCAGCGACTCTCGCAGGCTGAGGTGGCCGAGCGCGGCATCCGTCTCGACAGCGACGCAGTAGCCTCCGCGGCTCGCGACGAGCGGAAGCTTGCCACGGTGGCCGAGCGCCACGCGCAAGCCACGGGCTTCGAGCCGACGTGCGAGGTCGATGAGCATGGGGTCGCCGTCGTCGGGCAGCTCGACGGCTTGCCGACGAGCCTCGACGTCGGCGAGCAGTTCTGACAGCGCGCGGGCGCCCTGCGGCAGCCGATCGTCGTCGAGGTCGTCGGCGCGCAGGCAGCTGACGATGCGCACGAAGCGACGCGCGCGCGTCATCGCGACGGCGAGCAAGCGGTCACCGCCCGGCTTCGAGAGAGAGCCGAGCGCGCTCAGCACGCGGCCGTGCGGTGTGCGGCCAAAACCGATCGAGAAGATGACGCGATCGCGTGACTGCGCCACCGCCTGCTCGATCGTCAGCACGGCGAACGGCTCAGCGCTGTCGCCGAGCAGCACGTCGTGCAGGTCAGGGCGGTGCACGAGGGCTTCGAGCACGGCGGAGTGCACGCGCGCTGCGTGTCGAGGGCTTGCGGTGAGCACCATGAGCGACTCGTGCGGGCGCGCCGTGGCGTGCTCGATGACGAGCTCGACGGCGCGACGCACCTCGGCGTCGACGCTCTCGATCGCCCCGGTGTCGTCGTCGGGCATGCCGTGGCCGTCATCGAGGTAGTCGATGGCGATCGAAGGATGCCCGAGGAACGAGCCGGCCCACGGCAACGACTCGATGCGGCCGGCGTAGAACCGGCGGTTCACGAGTTCGGCGAGGTCTTCGCCGCCTGCGCGGTACGAGCGCGTGAGCGACAGCGACGGCAGCAGCTCGCTGAGCTGGAAGAGGGCGCTCGCGGCGTGGCGAGCATCCACATCGCCGTCATCGAGCGAAGTATCGGCGCCCACGGCGACCGAGAAGGGCGCGGGGGCCTGCGTCACCGGGTCTCCGACCGCGACAACCTGGCGAGCGCGGCGGATCGCCGACGCGGCCTCGGCGACCGTGATGGCTCCGGCGTCGAGCAGAATGACGGTGTCGAACGGCACGTCGTCACTGATCTGGTGCACGTCGTAGGGCGAGGCGAGCCAGACGGGAGCGATGGGTCGGCTCAAGTGCGGAGCCTCGCGCTGCAGGCTTGCCGACGTGATGGTGCCCGACTTGAGCAGTCGCTTGAGCGCCTCAGCCTCGTCGGGCCAGTCGGTGATGCCGATCGACCAGCTCTCGGCGAGCTGCCACGCGAGCAGTTGCGCGCTACCCGCAGCATGCGCCTCGTCGACGAGTCGGAAGTCGGCCTCGAGCCGTTCGAGCACGCTCGGCTCGGCGCCGAGCAGGGCGCGATCGTGCTGCAGCAGGCTGTCGAGCGCCGACCGCCACCAGGCGAGTTCGAGCTCGGCGGCCACCTGCTGCTGCGGCACGTGACGTGCAGCGAGATCGGTGAGCAGCGGGCCGACGTCCCAGCGTTCGAGCTTCTGCATGAGCACGGTGCGCTCTTGCAGATTCGCGAGCACCTCGCTCTCGGCGGCGAGGCCGTCGAGCAGCTCGCGCAGTGCGGCCAGCGGTCGGTGGGCGAGTTGCTGTTCACGACTGTGGTGGCCGAGCGGAGCATCCAGTGCCGCGAGATCTTGCTCGACCTGCTGGAAGGCGACGGCGACGTCGGCGATGCCGACGGGCACCGTGGGCGTGAGGCCGACGGGGGCGAATCGCTGCCAGAGCACGCGCTGCTGCTGGATGCGCTGCAGGGCTTCGTGCAGGTCTGCCACGTGCACGCCGGGTCGCACGTACTCTTTCGCGAGGCCCTTGAGCCGGCGCCGCGTCGAGGCGGGCATATCGCTCGCCTCACGTCGCGGAGCGGTCGCGGCGATGAGTTCGCTCAGTGAGCGGTCGAACACTGCCGGCAAGAACTTGTCGAGGGTGTCGCGCAGGTCGGTGAGCAGGCGCAAGTAGACACCAAGCTCGGCGATCGTCTCGAAAGGACGCAACGGGGTCGAACCGATGAGGGCGACACCGCGGTCGATGAGCCGTGGCACCGTCTCGGCGTGCAGCCGGCGGGCGAGCTGCTGCGCATGCACCGCCTCCTCGCCGCTCGAGAAGCGCGCGCCGAACCAGGGCGAGTCACCCGGGCCGTAGCTGAACTGGCCCAGTTCGGCGGCCTGCACCATCGCGGCAGCGGCATCGGCACGGTCGACGGCGAGCAGTTCGACGGCGGCACGGCTCAACCGAGCGCGCGTCGTCGGGGCGTTCGGCAGCAGGGCGAGTCGGCTGAGTTCGGCGAGGCAGTCGAGCACGCTGATGCCGAGGTCGGCGTCGGGTCGCGTGAGCGCCTCGCGGTAGTCGAGCAGCACGCCGCGCAAACGCACGAGAGCCTCGTCGACGTCGGCGACGCGCGGGCGCTGCGCTTTCTCGTTGCGGCTGATCGCCGTGATGAGATCGCGGCGCAACGTCGCCGCCGCGACGGCAGTGCCTTGCAGCCCGATCTCTTTGAGTCGAGTCGAGATCGTGCGCAAGCTCGCGCGGCGAGGGCTCACGACGAGCACTCGCTTGTTCTGTGCGACGAGGGTGCCGAGGGCGTTGATGACCGTCTGCGTGCCGCCGGTGCCCGGCAGCGTCTTCACGACGAGCGAGTTGCCCGCGGTGATGTGGGCGATGACGGTCTCTTGCTCGGCGTCAGCGTCGAGCAGCAGCAGGTCGGTGTCGGGGGCGCGCTCATCAGCGGGCACCGCTTCGACCGGCGACTGGCTCTCGTTGACCGCCCAGCGGGCGCTCGTGTTGCCGGCGAGCGCGTCGAGCACCGGGTGCGCGAGGTCATGAGCGTCGGCGACCATCGCGGGGCCGACCTCGGCGAAGGTGCTCACGAGCAAGCGTGGGGTGATGCGGAAGCCCTCGAGGTGCGCAGTGAGCCCTCGCAAGCGGTCAAGGGGCGCGTTGGGCTTGAACGCCTCTCCGTCGTGCGCGAGGGCGACGAACGCGGCCTCGTCGAGGTGCAGCTCGAACTGCTCGGCGAGCACGCGAACGAGAGCGGGGTTGACGCGCAGGGTTCCCGTGAGGGTGAGCTCGACATCTCGACCACGGCGGCGCAAGCGCAAGGGGCGCAGCAGCAACGGCGCGCAGTAGTCGAGCCCCGCGGTGTTCCACTCGACCATGCCGATACCGAGGTGCACGGCGTCGATGCCGCGCACGCTCGCGAGCTCGACACCCGCGTCGGCGATGCGCTCCGCAGCGATGCGTGCCTGCTTGAGGGCGAGGTCGTCGCGCACGAGGTTGCTGAGCAGGGTGGGGCTGCCCGCGATGAAGCGCGCAAGGCCGCCGGGATGACTCGTGCCGAGCTCGATGCGGCCGCGAGGTTCATCGCCAAAGTGCAGCAGGCTGCTGGCTCCACCGACGGTCGCGAGCTCGGTACGCCAGCGCTCCCAGATCGGTGTCGCCACGTTCATCGGCACGACGCGGGGGTCGTCGAACCGCACCGATGAGGCAGCGAGCGGGCTTTCGCCACTCGTCTCATCGGCATCGATCTCATGATCGTCATATCGGTCGGCACGCCACACGCGGCCACTGTATGTCTCGCGCCGCGTGTTTTCGGGGATTCCGGGCGGTCTGCCGCAGAACCGAGCCTGGTGTTCGCAACTCAGGCGGGAATGACGTGTGAACCTGCACGGGCCCGCACATCAGCCAGCACAGCCTGCGTTGCGATCAGGCGGGGGTACCTAGAATCGGCACGTGGAGCTCGTGGGTGGAGTCGTGTCAGCCCTCGTCGCGGGCGGTGTCACCGTGCTGCTCGTCGTGGCGGGGGTGCTCGTCGGTGGCATCGTCGTGGTCTCGCGTCGACGGTCCCGCCCCGCTGTCGTTGACGACGACGTGCGGCGGCGAGCGGGCTCCGCCCTGGTGCGCGCCGATGATCGCGTCGCTGAGGGAGACGCCGACGTGGAGTTCGCGATCGCGCAGTTCGGCGAACGAGCGGCGCAGGAATACCGGGCAGCCGTGCGCCGTGCCCGTGCCGATCGCGACGAGATCTTTCGACTGCACCGGCTCATCGACGACGAGCCCGGCGCCGGTCTTGCCAATCGCGAGCGGGCCGCGCGCATCTCGATGCTCGCCGACCGCATTGCTCGGGCGCTCGACGAGCAATCGACAGCGTTCCGCGAGCGACGTGCCCTCGAATCGACCGCCGCCGATCGCCTTAACCGGTTGCGCACGCGCATCACCGAGGCGCGCAGCCGAGTCGCGACCGCATCGTTGCGACGGGATGCCCTCCGCGAGCAGCACGCCGCGAGCGCGCTCGGCGCCGCCGCCGACGCCCCCGAGCGCGCTGCCCGAGCACTCGATCGCGCCGAAGCCCTCGTCGCGGATGCCGCCCCCGGCGTCTCCTCCCCCGCCCCCAGCGTCATGACGGCGATCAGCGAGGCCGAACGACTGCTGTTCTCGGCCGAAGAGACCCTCGAGTCGATCGACTCGACCGCTGCTCGACTCGACGACGCGGTGGATGTTCTGCGTCAGTTGCGCGATGACGTGCGCCTCGTCCGCACGGAAGCGCTCGACGCCGCCGAGGCCGCGCCCGACGGCGAGTCTGGAGTGGCCATCACGGCGGCGGTCGCCGAGCTCGACCGCATCTCCGCGAGCACCGATGGCGCCGCAGGCAATCCTCGCGACGCACTCGCGCAACTCGATGACCTGCGCGAGGCCATGGATGCCGTAGAAGTGGCGCTGGCGTCATCGCGGTCGCAAGGCCAACGCCTCGCGCACGCGCGCGAGGCGTACCACGCAGCACGCGTGCAGGCCGAGGCGCAGCTTGTCGTCGCGCGCGATGCCGTGGGCTCGCGCGGCTCCGCCGGTGCGAGGGCTCGACTCGAAGATGCGGTGGACGAGCTGCGAGCATCCCGCGCCCTCATCGAGACCGACCCGGTCGCCGCGCTCGATGCGGTGCGCCGTGCACTCACCCACGCGCGCGACGCCGAGGTGCTCGCCCGCTACTGACCCCGCCGTCGTCCGAACGACGGAGACTGGCGGTTCCACACCCCAAGTTGCGCGTCACAACGTGTGGAACACGAATGTCTCCGTCGTTGGGTCGACGGCGAGGTTGTGGCCTGCAGCCACCGGAGCACGGCGAGCACGCGGCGGTGGTCGCCGTCGGCGGCGTCGAGCGCGAGCTTGCCGAAGATCGCCGAGATGTGTTTCTCGACGGCGCCGACCCCGATGAAGAGTGCGCCCGCGATGGCGGCGTTGGTGCGGCCCTGCGCCATGAGGTCGAGCACCTCGCGCTCGCGCGGCGTGAGCGCCGCGAGCGGATCGACCCGCCGCGCCATGAGCTGCCCCACGACTTCCGGATCGAGAACGGTGCCGCCCGCGGCGACGCGTTCGAGAGCATCCCGCACCTCGTCGAGCGACACCACGCGGTCTTTCAGCAGATAGCCGACGCCGCCGCTGCCGGCCGCGAGCAGCTCTTGCGCGTAAGCGACCTCGACGTATTGCGACAGCAGCAGAATCGCCACGCCGGGGTGCGTGCGGCGCACCTCGATGGCCGCGCGCACGCCCTCGTCGCGAAAGGTCGGCGGCATGCGCACGTCGAGCACGATCGCGTCAGCCGCGAGCGAGGGCAGCGCGGCGAGCAGAGCGTCGGCGTCACCGTACGACCCCACCACCTCGACACCGGCGTCGCCGAGCACGCGCACGAGCCCTTCGCGCAGCAGCACCGAGTCATCGGCGACCGCAACACGAAGGGCTGGCATGCGCATCAGCCTAGGCAGAAGGCGCGTTGTCGGCATCGGTGCGCTGGGCATCGGCGACGGATGCCGCACCCACGCCCGCAATCGGCAACGCCACCGTGACCGAGGTCGGGCCACCCTCGGGGCTCAGCATCTCGAAAGTGCCACCCATGCCCGCCGCGCGATCGCGCAACCCGGCCAAACCGTGCCCGGTCTTCTCGACAGCGCCGCCCACTCCATCGTCGGTCACGGCGATGACGAGCGACTCGTCGCGCGTCGTCACGCTCAGCGTGATGCCGCTCGCCTGAGAGTGCTTCGCGGCGTTGGCGATGAGCTCGCTCGCCACGAAGTAGGCGTTGCGCGCGACCTCGTCGGGCAGGTTCGCCGTCGCGCCGAGCTCGGTCTCGAGAGTCACGGGAATGCTCGAACGGGTGGCGAGCGATTCGATGGCGGCGAAGAGTCCGCGGTCGAGCAGCAGCGGCGGCGCGAAACCGCGCGAGAGGTTGCGCAGTTCGTCGAGGGCGTCGTGGGCCTGGCGCCGAGCATCCTGCAGCAGGCTCGCCGCTTCTTCGGGGTTCGACGCGAGGCGACGCTCGGCGGCATCGAGATCCATCTGCAGTCGGATGAGGCGCTGCTGCGGGCCATCGTGAATGTCGCGCTCGATGCGGCGCAGGGCCGAGCCTTCGGCCGCAACGGCCGACTGGCGCGAGGTGAAGAGGCTCGAGACCTGCTGCTCGAGCTGCTCGTTCGTGAAGCGACCCAGGAACGGGCGCGCGATCGCGGCGTGCAGCCAGGTGAGACCGCGCAGCACGTAGGGCAGGGTCACGATCGCTATGACGCCGAGCACGATCGCCACGACCGCAAGTGTCGGAGCAACGCGCTCGAGCCAGCCGTTCGCAACAACCCAGTCGGGGTCGGTCGCGTCGACCGCCCACAGGTCAGCACCGCTGATCGCGAAGCGGATCGGCAGCGAGACGGCCGCCACGATGAGCGAGAACCAGATGGTCACGATGATGAAGCTCACGGTGGCGATGATCGGGGCGATGACCGCACCGTGCAGCAGGCTCAGCCAATAGCGACCGTTCGCGATCGGGCGCAACCAGCGCTTCCACCACACCATCGACGGGTCGCTGCTCCAGATCGGCTCGGTGATCGGGGTCTCGCCCGACAGCCGCAACCGTGCCACCTCGAAGGCGCCCGCGTATCGCGCCAGCAGCAGCGTGAGCGCCACGAAGTAGATGCCAATGATGATGACGAGCAGGCTCACCGCTGTCGAGATGAGCGAACTCAGCACGGTGGCGACGATGATCGCGATAAGGAAGGTCGGCACGAGGTAGCCGAGCGCTCGCGGCACGCGACGCCACAGCGCGCCGTAGCTCCAGCTGTCGGCGGTCGCCGCGGGGGTCGGTGCCCCGGCAAAAGCGGGTGCGGTGGTCATGGGTTTCTCCTGAGGTCAGACTGCCACGGGCACAGCGCCCGCGACCCCTCCAGCCTCGCGATCAGCCGCTGCTGGGCCCATACCGCTCACCCACCAGCCGTGCGGGGGCTAACCCCCCTCACGCGTCGAGTTGCAGCGTCACCACGGTCACGGCGAGCGTCACGCTGATGGGCGCCTGCCACTCAACGAGCACCTTCTCGACCTTTGCGCGGTCTTGGTGAAACGCGTTGGGGCCCATGAACACGGCGTCGAGTGCTTGCTCGACCGAGAGCTCGACCCGCTGACGCACTTCGACCGAGCTGACGAGGGTCGCATCGGGGATGCTCGCCGCGACCTCTTCTGCCTTGCCCGCCGGCACTTTCAGCAGCTTGAGGCCGTGCCCGAGCTCGCGCTGGTGGTCGGCGTGCGGCACGACGATGACGGCGCGACCGCCTGGGGCGAGCACGCGTCGCACTTCGGCGGCGCTGCCCGGCGCGAAGATGCGCAGTGCCACGTCGACGCTGCCGTCGCGCAGGGGAATTCCGGTCCACACGTCGGCGCTCACCGCTGCCAGGCGTTCGTGAGCGCGAGCCGCGATACGCACGGCGGGCGCGGAGGCGTCGAGCACCACTCCGCGCAGCTCGGGGCGAGCATCCAGCACGTGCGCGGCGTACCAGCCGGTGCCGCCACCCAGGTCGGCGAGCCAGCCACGCGACTCGACCGGCACCGCATCGACGACCGCCGCCGCGATCGCGTCGTGAAAACCCTGGGACTGAAAGCGTTCGCGCGCCTCGAGCATCTCGGGGGTGTCGCCGCTCGCGGGCGCGCCCTTGCCCTTGTGCGCGGCACGCAACCCGAGGTAGCCCTGGCGGGCTCGATCGAAGTGGTGCCGTTCGGCGCACTTGGCGCCGCCGTCGGCCGCGACGAGCGGCGCGCCGCAGCTCGGGCACTGCAGAATGTCGAACGCGGCGTCAAGGGTGGTCACTCGCGCAACCGTACAGGGCCGCGTCGCGAGCCGACGGTGGATGCTCGCCGCGGGCTACCCCTCTGCCGCACTCTGGCGCTGCCGCCGCTCGAGCAAGCGCCACAGCACGCGCCCGCCGATGAGCACTTCGACAGCGGCCGCGGGGCGCAACCATCGCGACCGCGGCAGGTCGACCATGCCGCCCTTCGCGAAGCTCGCGACGGTGAGCCCCGCGACCGGAATGGCCCACGCGGCGAAGGTCGCGAGCTGCCACCCGCGGCTGTGCTCGTGCGTGAGGGTGAACCACGTCCAGAGTGCGGCGTCGGCGAGGTAGTCGCCTTGGGTGCCGAAGCGCGTGACAGTGCCGCTGGAGCGGGCGAGCTTGCCGTCGACGAAGTCGGTGACCAGAGCGAGCACTGGCACGGCTGACCCGAGTCGATGCGCGGCGGCCGGCAGTGACGCTCGCGCGATGGTGAGCAGATTAGGCAGGCCCATCGTGCGACGGTGCTCGAGCATCCCGAGGTGCGTGACGGTCATGAGCCAGCTCGTCGTGATCCACACGCGACCGTGCGGGTGCGCGAGCGCCGCCATGCCGGCGTGCACCGCGGTGGCTTCGGCAACAGCGATCGGACGCTTGCGTGCTTCGCGCAGGCTGCGCAGGGTTGCGTCGGCGAGGAAGGCACCGAGGGCGCGGCCGCTGAACCGGCCTTGGCGCAGGCCGGCGAGCAATTCGTCGGTCGCGGCGCGCGAGTCGACGCCGTCGAGCACCTCACGTCGACCCATGTCGCACCCCCTCGGTCATCACCGTATCTTCGGTGCGGGCCGAGGGGGCGACGGGTGGAGCTCAGCGACCCGTCGAGTCGGGTGCGCGGTCGACGTTGCCGCGCCACGCGCCGGTCTCGAAGCCGTTCTGTTCGATGAGCTCCTTGAAGCGGTGCAGGTCGCGGTCGATCTGAATGTCGTCGACCTGCAGCAGCGCGCCGATCGTTTCGACGACGCCCTGCGGCTGCCAGGTGAGCTGCAGCGCCACGCGCGTGCGGTCGGCCTCGAGGCGGTGGAAGGTGACGACTCCCGAGTGCTCTTCGCCCGAGGTCGAGTTCCAGGCGACGCGCTCGTCGGGCGACTGCTCGACAATCTCGGCTTCGAACTCGCGCGAGACGCCGGCGATCGAGACCTGCCAGGCCGTGAGGGTGTCGCTGAGCTGCGTGACCGAGTCGACACCTCCCATGAACTGGGGGAAGGTCTCGAACTGGGTCCACTGGTTGTAGACGGTCGAGATGGGCATGTCGATGTCGATCTCAGACGTGACGGTTGCCATGTCATCCTCGCTTTCGTGTCGTGTGCTCGCCACGCTAGGCGTGGGCACCTCTCGACTTCAGGGGGTTGACTTCACAGGTCGCGCGCTGCGAGTGCCTGAGCGATGAGCTCGACGATCTCCACTGGCAGGGGCGCTGAGTGGTTGAAGTGCACCGCATCGGTCGCCGCGCGATGCGGGCCGACCACGGCTTCGAAGGCCTCGTCACCGCGATAGACCGGATACAGGGCGAGGTGCCTCTTCCACGCGGCGTAGTGGATGCCGTGCCGAGCGTCGACCATGACCGCGGGCATCCCGTACCGGAACGCCTCGCTGCCGTTCGGCAGTTCGTGCAGAAGCGCTGCCCGCACCTCGATGAGCCGCTCACGCACGCCCTCGGGCGCCGCCGCGATGTAGTCGTCAATCTCACTCATGTCGCACGTCGTTCTCGATGGGCCGCGGCCACGCGGGCGAGGGCCAGCCGGTCCGCCGCATCGAGCGGCGTGACACCATCGGCTTTCGCGAGGGCGAGCACCTCGGCGAGGGTACCGCCGATGCCGCGCAACCGCGCGTCGACCGTGTCGGGAGAGTCACCGCTCTCGGTGAGCGCGAGGTGAATCACTCCCCCAGCGTTGACGACATAGTCGGGGGCATACAGGATGCCCCGCGCGGCCAGCGCGTCAGCCCCACTCCGTTCGGCAAGCGGGTTGTTGGCCGGCCCGCACACCGCTCGCACGGGCAGCTGCTCGATCGCCGCAGCGGTGAGGATGCCGCCGAGACCGGCCGGCACGAACACGTCAGCGGCGGTCGTCAGTGCAGCATCGGGCTCGATCCAGGTCGCACCGAGCTCGTCGGCGAGCGCCCGCGCGGCAGGGTTGATGTCGGTCACAGTGAGCACGGCTCCTGCCTCCGCGAGGCGACGCGCCAGGCGTGACCCCACTTGACCGAGCCCCGACATCACGAAGGTGCGCCCGTCAATCACGCTCGACCCGAATACCTCGAGCAGCACCTGCTCGATCGAGGCGAACACCCCCACGGCGGTGCCCGCGGCAGGTTCGCCCGCTCCCCCGTCGGCAGCAGGCAGGCCGACGACGTGCTCGGTGCGCTCGCGCACGACGACCATGTCGTGCTCGGTGACGCCGACGTCTTCGGTGGTGATGTAGCTGCCGCCGAACGACTCGACGAGATCGCCGAGGTCGAGCAGGGCATCCCGTCGTTGCACTGCGTCGAGAACGAGCCCCGGCGGCAGCGCGATGACGGCCTTGCCGCCGCCCGCACCGATGTCGGCGAGCGCGTTCTTCATGGTCATCGCGCGACTGAGTCGCATGGCGTCGGCAACGCCGTCGAGCCAGTGCTCGTAGGCCCAGAGGCGGCAACCACCGAGGCCCGCACCGATCGCGCTCGAGTGCAGAGCAACAGTGATGCGTAGTCCTGAACGGGCTCCGGTGACGGTCGTGACGCGCTCGTGATCGAACTCGGGCAAGGGCACAGCAACCATGGCGAACCTCCGGTGTGGGCACCGCTTCTGGCAGTGCATGCGTGTCGCGGGATGTGCGGACGGCTCCATACTGGTCTACCATCGCGCGAGTGGCTGATATGCAGACGCACTTGACCTGCAACGTCGAGCAGTACTCGCAACGCATCAAGATGCGCGACAACGTCGACGCCCCCCGCGAGGTGGAGCACTTCGCGAACTTCGCGGCGATCAAGGATGCCCACGCGGCGGGCGCCGCCCTCGAGAAGCTCGGCTACACCGCCTCGGTGAAGCGGCGCATGCTCTTCCGTGGCACCCTGCGCGCGACGCAAGAAGCAACGGTCGACGTCGAGACCGCCGACCGCATGGTCGAAGAGGTGTTTCGCGTCGTGTCGCAGCACCACGGCGACTACGACGGCTGGGGCGCCCCGGTCGTGCAGGCCTAGCCGGCCACGCTCACCCGAGCTTGGGCAGCAGAGCACTCAAGCGTTCGCGCGTCTGGGCGACGACCTGCGGCACCGAGGCGGGCGACTCTCCCATGAGCGCTCCTGCCGTGTAGCGCATGACTCCGGCGAGCAGTTGCGCGGCGAGCCGCGCCTGCTCGGTCACCGCGTCCGCTGGCTCGTCTACTCGTGAGACTTTCGCGAGGCGGTAGCGCAGAATCTCGGCGAGCTCACGTTCGATCGCATCGAACTGCTCAAGTTGCCGCTGCATGAGCGCCGCGCTCGTCGTGATCGCCCGCATGCGACGACGCATGAAGTCAGCGTCGGGAGTGTTCTCGATGACGGCTGTCGCGATGAGCTCGGCGGCATCGGCGAGGATGCTCGGGCTGTCGCTCGCGATGAACGCCCGCACTGCCGACTCATCGAGCTGGGGGCCTTCCGTTCCGATGATCGACGCGTCTTTGGTGGGGAAGTGATTGAAGAACGTGCGCTGCGAGACCCCCGCCTCGGCGCAAATCATGTCGACGGTCGTCGCTTCGTAGCCGTGCTCGAGCACGAGGGCGACGGCGCAGGTCGAGATGCGTCGAGCGGTGGCCGTGCCGCGAGAGGAGGGCGCGAGGGTGCGAGCACGCGGTGCTGCCGATTCGCTCATGGGCCCATTCTCTCGCGGCACGGCGGGCATCACTCGTACCGCAGGGATTCGATCGGCCGCTGTCGCGCCGCCCTGCTCGCGGGCAGCGCCCCCGAGACGAAGGCGATCGCACTGATGAGCAGCACGACGCCGAGCAGACTCAGCGGTTCGAACGCGAAGAGCGAGAGCCCTTCGAGCTCGGCGAGCGGCCCCGCGGCGAGCGCCGCGCCGATACCCGAACCGACGAGCATGGCGGCACCCACGCCGAGCAGGCTGCCGATGACGCCGATCGTGATCGCTTCGAGGCTGAATAGGGTGAAGATGCGCCCGCTGCTCATGCCCATCGCCTTCATGAGCCCGATCTCGCGCGTGCGTTCTTGCACGCTCATGAGCAGGGTGTTGACGATGCCGAAGGCCGCAGCGATGAGCGCGACGATGGCGAAGGCGTTGAGCACTCCAGTGATGCCCGCGATGATCGTCGTGACGATGCCGAGCTGATCTTCGATGGTCTGGGCACTAAACCCCGCGTCGTCGAGAGCAGCGGTGACGTCGTCAATCTCGGTCGTCGACAGCCCGTCGTCGAGGTAGGCGATGGCAATGACCGAGTTCTCGTCAGCACCCTCAATGCCCGCCGTGCGCAGGCTCGAGAGCTCGGTGACGAGCGCGTTGTTCGCACCGGCGCCGCTCGCGAACAAGCTCGAGCGGCTGACGCCGACGACCTCGGCCGTGAGCTCGTGGGTCTCGCCCGTGATGTCGGTCATCCCGATGGTGATCTCCGCGCCCACAGCGTCGTCGGCGCTGTCGAAATCGAGGGCCTCGAGATAGTCGTTCGGCAGCACCACCTGGAAGCTGGATGATCCTTGGTCGAGTTGCGCTCCCGCCTCGAGGTCGGCGACGGTGACCGCGGACTGCGGGTTGACGGCAAACTCGAACTGCCCGCTCTCATCGTGACTCACCCAGTCGGTCGACACCGTGCGCACCGGATCGAGACCGGAGATGCCGTCGATCGCCGCGATCGCGTCGAGATCGTCATCGGTGAGGGGCTCTGCTTGAGCGCCCGCGAGAGGCGTGCCGCCCGCTTGCGCGTTCGACGAGGTCGACGACTCCGGATCCCATTCGGCCGGCCCGTCGCTCTCGGCGGCGAGGGTCGCGTCGGTCTGCGCCTGCACGAGCAGCACGTTGTCAGCCGCGAACGCGTTCACCTGCGTCTCGATGTAGCTCGAGACTCCGGCGCCGAGGGCGGTCGTGATCGTGAGGGTGAACGCACCCACGAACAGGGCGAGCACCGTGAGCGTCGTGCGCAGCTTCGAGCGGAAGGTGTTGGCGATGGCGGTGCGAGCAAGGTCGATGGTTCTCATCGCGACGCCTCCTCGAGCACGGGGGCGGCGCTGTCGCTGACGATGCGCCCGTCGCGCAGCACGACCTGGCGATCGCAGCGCGCAGCGAGCTCGTCGTCGTGCGTCACGATGACGAGAGTGATGCCCTGCTCACGGTTGAGCGAGAAGAGCAGGTCTTCGACGAGAGCGCCGGTGGCCGAGTCGAGGTTGCCCGTCGGCTCGTCCGCGAAGATGACGGAGGGGCTGCCGGCGAGGGCGCGAGCGATGACCGTGCGCTGCTTCTGCCCGCCCGAGAGCGTGATCGCCTTCGCGGCGGCCTTCTCGAGCAGGTCGAGTGAGGCGAGCACGTCGCGAGCCCGCTCTCGGCGAGCACCGCGACGCTGGCCGGCGATGGTGAGCGGCAGGGTCACGTTGTCGATGACCGACTGCTGGGCGTTGAGAAAGAACTGCTGAAAGACGAAGCCGAACTCGCGGTTGCGCAAACGGTTGAGGGCACGCGCAGAGAGCGATCGAGCGTTGGTGCCGTGGATGCGCACCTCGCCCTCAGAGGGAGCATCGAGCACGGCGAGCACGTGCATGAGGGTGCTCTTGCCCGAGCCGCTCTTGCCGACGATCGCGACGCACTCCCCGGCGGCGATGCTGAGGCTGACGTCGCTGAGCGCGTCAAACCTGTTCGCGCCCGAGCCGTAGTGCTTCGAGAGGTGCACGGCTTCGAGAGCCGGTGGGGGCGCCGCAGCGGGCGCGGTGAGGGATGACATAGCGACTCCTGACGGTAGGGACTGTGACAGGATTTACAGTAACTGCACTTCTATATGCAGTGACTGAATGTATGACCAGCACTCACTGAGGAACTCAGGCGCTACCCCGCGAGATCGTCGAGCTCGCCGACACCCACTGAGCGCGCGCCCGCAAGGTCGAGCACCGACGTGGGTCGGGTGGGCATCCAGGTCGTGCGGCGCTTCCAGCGACCGCGACCGAAACCGCCGACGAGCGCGCGCAGCACCGCCGTCTCATCGAGCCCCGCGTCGGTGAGCGCCGCGAGTTCGGCGGGGTTCACACCCTGCGGCTGATCAGTGCCGTCGGGGGCAGTGTTGCCCAGATCGGTGCCGTAGAGCACCTCTCCCCCCGCCGCACGGAATGCCCGCACGTTGTCGATCGCGATCGCGCGGACCGCGGCATCATGAATCGCGAGCGACGACACCCACCGCTGCCCCTGCTGCACTGCGCGTTCGACGAGGGCAGCGGGCAGCGCCTCGCTGAACGGCGCGTGCGCGAGCGCGTCGACCCCTGCAGCGATCGCGCGCTCTGCCTGCCCCACGCCTTCGACGTGCGCCACGACCGGCAGCCCGGCAGCGCGCGCCTCGGCGACGACCTCGGCGAGCAGCGCGTCGTGCCACACTGGTCCGGCCTCGGCATGCAGAGCGATCTTGATGCGGGATGCTCCTGCCGCCAGCTGCTCGGCTACCGCGAGCTCGGCGTCATCGGCCGACGAGACCTCACGCCACGAGTCGGCGGGCGCCCACGAACGGTCACTCGGATAACCGCCTGGCGCAGTGAGAAAGGCGCCGGCGAACTCCAGCTCGGCTCCGAAGGCGTCGGGCTCGGCGAGCGCGGCCAGGGCGTCGGGTGACCCGCCGAGGTCAACCACGCGAGAGAGTCCACCCTCCGCAAGCTGGGTGAGGGCATCCGTCGGCAACAACTGAACATGCACGTGGTGGTCGGTGAAGCCGGGCAGCAGCACGCCTGGCAGGTCGATCACGCCGGCTGGGTCGCTCGCACCCGCCGGCCCGACGTAGTGCAGCGTCGAGCCGCCGCGGCGCAGGAGGCTCGGGCCCATCCACGTGCCGCGCCAGACGTCGGCGACGCAGAAGACGGCGGGAGGGGCATCCATCGCGATCGGGCTCATCGCTGGCCGATCTCGGTGCGCACCGCGTAGAGCTCGGGAAAGAAGGTGAGGTCGAGTGCTCGCTGCAAGAAGTCGACACCCGCCGAGCCGCCTGTGCCGCGCTTGAAGCCGATCGTGCGACGCACCGTGCGCAGGTGACGGAAGCGCCAGAGCTGGAAATTGTCTTCGAGGTCAACGAGCTCTTCGCACGCCTCGTAGACGCGCCAGTTCGAGTCGTCGGCGCCATGGGCTTGCTCGTAGATGTCGACGAACACCGGCACAAGCTCGGGGCTGAAGACGTGCGCCTGAGTCACGTCGCGCTCGATCACGCTCGCCGGAATCGGGATGCCCTGCCGCGCCAGGTGTCGCAAGAACTCGTCGTACAGGCTCGGCTCGTGCAGCAGCTCGTTGAGCACGGCGTGCGCCTCGGGGTCGCTCTCGAACACCGCAAGCATGCCGGCGTGCTTATTGCCGAGAATGAACTCGATCGCGCGGTACTGATGAGACTGGAAGCCCGAGGAGTTGGCGAGGAAGCCGCGAAACTCTGCGTACTCGGTGGGCGTGAGCGTCGCGAGCACGCTCCACTGCTGGATGAGCGCCTCTTGAATGTGCTTGATGCGGGCAATGCGCTTGAGGGCACCGCCGAGGTCGTCGTCGATGAGGCACTGCCGGGCCGAGCGGGCCTCGTGCAGCAGCAGCTTCATCCACAGCTCGCTCGTCTGGTGCTGGATGATGAACAGCAGCTC
>SXGT01084139.1_pt1 | contig 39242 bp, 31 predicted proteins | sample 3176221 | NCBI WGS metagenome assembly SXGT01 (sample SAMN11356862, study PRJNA531348) | freshwater metagenome | isolation source: freshwater sample F1-120 | place: China: Fuxian Lake, Yuxi | collected 2017-12-25 | reverse complement strand
TTACACCGCCGAAGATTTAAAATGCCTATTTTTTATAAATCAACTTAAAGAAAAAATATTATATTATAATAACAATGAATAGTAAGAGGTCTATGATGACTTGTTCGTGCAGTTCCTGCTTTTCTCTTATAAAAAGAGCATATAAGGTAGGAATAATAAAAGATACACATTAAAACTCATCAGTTAGGGTTGTCGCCCTAACAAACCCATAATTTACACGCTCTGCAACGGGCAAACCTTGAATATTTTTTTGTTGAGTAAAAATCAAGAGGAACGTTTGATTTTGGGGCAATTATTTTGCGTGGGAATTATAATTGAGGGGTGTGTGATTGATATGGGCGATTTTGCTGTGATGGACTTTGACATTGTGGGCGACAAATGGAAAGCTGAGCGATGTTTTTAAAATATAAACAAAACTACTTAAAGATTTTTATATTTATTATATTTATTATATTATTAGCATGTCGGACATGTCAGACAAAACATTAGTTTCATTAGATGTTTTAACTTTTGGTACCGATGAAATATTCGCAACTAAACGGATAGTTGCTTTTACACCAAAAGAATTAGAGAGACACAATCTAATGATAGAAATCGCCGCAGCCAAAACAAAACGCAATATTAAGCTCGCCGCTATGAATGCAGAAATTGATGTATTAGAAGCAAAATTAGCCGCATTAAAAGAAGAAATAATTATATCCAAACCAAATGTAATTGAACCATAGTTATAAGTCCAGTTTTGTCTCATTTTTCTTTTTGATTGGTGTAATTGTCATTTTTTTGTTGATTATTAACTGTCATTTTTTTGTTGATATTGCCCAAAAATAAATATTTTTGTATATATAAAAATTGAAATTATATAATAATTAAGAAAGTAATAATAAACAAATGGAAACATTAGTCCCTTTTGCTGGGGCAATTGCCTCCGCCGCCATAACCACAACCACCGCCACAACCAGCGCCACAACCAGCGCAACATATGGATGTTCGGGTAATTTATATTGGGTGCGTGATATACATGGAAAAATTACATTCTATCCTCCCACTAACACACTCTTAAACAGAAAAGTTTCCAAACTTGTTGACGGATACTCTAGTTCAGAAGATGACGCATATCCTAGTTCAGATGGGGATGATTTGTTCCGGTGATCCTAATACCCAAAGTCTACATCTTGGGAGTTTTTGTGCATTTTTGTTATAAATTGTTCATATATTTCATTTTTGTACTTTTTTATATTTCCATAAATATTGAAAATTACTTGTTTACAGTACTATAACCATAAACTCCATATATAAACCTTATCTATAACCATAAACTCCATATATAAACCTTATCTATAACCATAAACCCCGCATATATCCACACCCCATTCATAATAATGTCCATAACTACAAGCACAAAGGGTAGTTGTAACGAGGATAAAGTTTACAAAAAGTGGAAGGAAGAAGGAACATTTATTAATTCCGTATATAATCATCGTAATAATAAGACATTTGTGACATACGATGGACCACCATTTGCAACAGGTTTACCGCACTATGGTCATATATTAGCAAGTTATATTAAAGATACTGTTTTAAGATATGCTCATAATTCTGGATTAAATTGTCCACGCAATTGGGGATGGGATTGCCATGGTTTACCAATTGAATTTGAAATTGAAAAAGAGAAAGGTATTAAGACGCGTGATGATGTATTAAAAGTAGGTATTGATTATTACAATAATGCATGTTCATCAATTGTTTTAAAATATACTGACAAATGGGAAGAAATTATGGGAAGATTAGGAAGATGGGTTGATTTTGAAAATGATTATAAAACAATGTCTCCACAATTCATGAACAGTACATGGTGGACGTTTAAAGAATTGTATGAACAAAATAGAATTTATCGCGGTGTTAGAATTATGCCTTATTCCCCTGCATTGTCAACACCATTATCCAATTTTGAAACACAGCAAAATTATAAAGAGATTAAAGATGATTCACTATATTTCAAAGTGCATCTCAAAGAAAAGTTTATGAATTATGATAATGTTGAATTATTAGTATGGACAACAACACCTTGGACATTACCTGCAAATTATGCACTATGTGTTAATAAGGATATGACATACCAACTACTACAACTAAGCCCCCTAAGCCCCCCTAATCCTTCAACCCCCCAAAGTCCCCATGCTTCAAGTGCATTAATTATAATAGGTGAAAAGTTAGTACCCTCTGTGTTTAAAAGTGTAGGCGGTAATTGTAAATACGATTTTAAGGTATTGGAAACGTTTAAAGGTAGTGCTATAACTGGGTTGGAGTATGAACCACCCTTCCCCTCAATTCTCATTAACCCCATTAACCCCATTAACCCCATTAACCCCATTAACCTCATTAACCCCATTAACCCCATTAACTCCATTAACCCCATTAACCCCATTAACCCCTACCGCCCCCTTGAAGCCTATAGGGTGTATGAAGATGATTTTGTTACTGATACGAGTGGTACAGGTATTGTTCACCTATCACCTCCATTTGGAGAAGATGATAATAGGGTATGCCTTAAAAATGGTGTAATTAAAAAAGAAGATAGCCTATTTATTCATATTGATGCAAATGGATATATTAATGACCTTATTCCTGAATGCAAGGGCTATTATTACAAGCACTATAATGAGGAACAGAAGAAGGAAAGTAAGAGCATTGATTTTAACACGTTCATTATAATAAAGTTAAAGGAAAAAGGATTATTTCTTGCCAAAGAGCAAATTATTCACAATTATCCTTTTTGCTGGAGATCTGATACACCACTAATATACAGGGCAGTGAATAGTTACTTCGTAAAAGTAGAGGATATGAGAGAAAAGTTAGTTTCATTAAATGAACAGATTAATTGGTATCCATCGCATGTAGGTAAGAAGAGATTCAGTACATGGCTTGAAAATGCAAAAGATTGGGGAATTAGTAGATCACGTTTTTGGGGAACACCAATTCCTATATGGATAAGTGATGATGGTGATGAAATTTGCGTAGGTTCTTCATATGAACTTGAAATATTAGCAGAACTACCATATGGTTCAGTAATAGATTTACATCGTCACCATATTGACAAAATCATTATTAAAAGAGATGGTAAAGAGTATAGAAGATGTGAGGATGTTTTAGATTGTTGGTTTGAATCTGGTGCAATGCCATATGGTTCTTTAAGTAGTATTGGTATTGTAGAGGTTCTTAGAAGGTCTGATACAGGTATTGAGTATGATAGTAATGGATATCCATATATTAAAACCCATGATAATAAAATTCACAATATACTTCCTGCTGATTTTATTGCAGAGGGATTAGACCAAACAAGAGGTTGGTTTTACACTTTACTTGTATTATCTGCATCATTATTCTCAATTATTCCGTTTAAGAATGTTATAGTTAATGGTATTATTTTATCGGAAGATGGTAAAAAAATGTCAAAGCGACTTAGAAATTATCCTGATCCTATGGAAATTGTTAATGAATATGGGTCAGATGCATTACGATTATATTTACTATCATCCCCTGCGTCCAAAGCAGAACCATTAAAATTTAGTAAAGCAGGTGTTCACGACATTATGAAAGAAATTATTATTCCATTAACAAATACTATTTCCTTCTTTAAGGTCTATTATCATCTTGCAAGTAATGCGGATGTTGATAACGTAAAAGTAAATATGGTTAACGTAAAAGTAAATATGGATAACGTAAAACAATTAGAACCATCTGAACATATTAATTGTTGGATTTTACTACAAATAGAGCATATGATTAAAGAACACAATAATTATATGGAAAACTATGATTTAAAAAATGCAATTTTAATTTTACCTAAACTTATTGAATTATTAAATAATGGGTATATTAAATTAGGTAGAACATTGCTTAAAGGAAAATGTGATGTTAATATTTGGCACGAATCATTGGCAACATTGTATTACATCATTAAATTAATTATTAGTAATTTTAAAAATGTTATGCCATTCTTTTGTGAACATCATTATTTAGAATTAAAGAATATGTTTGAAGATGTAGATGACTTTTTCAAGAAGAGTAGTATCCACCTTGCCCCTTCCCCCTCCAACCCCCTCAATGCACCCCAAGTCTCCTTCACTTATGAATCAAAAGCATTAATATTTGATGATATATACAATATGGTTATGTGTATATTTCAAGTACGTGGAACATATAATATTAGTTTAAAAAAGCCAATTAGAAAATTAAAAATTGCAACATCTAAAAGATTAAGTGAAAGATATTGTAATTTATTATCAATTATAACAGATGAAACAAATATTTTAGAAGTTGAAACAGTTTTAATTGACACTATTGATATAGTTAAAACATATAAACCAATTAAAAGTGAGTTCTTTAAGAAATATGGTGGAGAAGTAGCACAATTATACAATGAACTTGTTAAATTAACATCACCTGAACTTGAACTGTTATTGCTTTCAGGAACATACAAGACACTTTCATTAGAACCACATATGTTCACAATTACAACAACTTATACCCCGAAAGGCATAAAAGAAGGGGATGATGTATATAGAGAATTAGTATGCAATAATGAAAAAGTATTACTAATTATTGATAAACACTATGACCAAGAATTAGAAAAGAAATATTATTATAGACTTGTTGCAACAAAAATTCAAAGATGTAGAAAAACATTTGGTTTAAAACCATGGAACAAGATTGATATATACTATAAACTTAATGTAAACTATAAACTTAATGTAAACTATAAACTTAATGTAAACTCTAAACTTAATGTAAACTCTAAAGTAGATACAATCTCTAAAGTGGATATACCCTCTTTCCCATTAGATACGCCAGAAGCACAAGAACAAATTTATCAAATTACAAATGTTAAGTTAAATTATGTTGAAGGAGATGTTGGAGTTATAAACAATGAACAAAAAATTAATGAATGGTTTAATGTTGAAGAACTTGGCATTTCTTTAATGATTGTATTACAACCTTAACTGATTTTTATATATGCGTTAATTTTTATTTATAAGCCAATTTTTATTTATATTTTATTTTTATATATGGCAGGACAAGGCAGTAAGAAGAGCAGTAAGAAGGGCAGTATGAAGAGCAGTAAGAAGGGCAGTATAAGAGGCAGTAAGAAGGGCAGTAAGAAAGCAATTATTATTGTAGATAAGGATGTTTTAGGAAAATATGGTTACGATAATATAAAAAATATAAGTGTAAATAAAAGACACAATGCACTTAAGAAAGCATTAAAGGAATTAAAGCCGTTATCAGTATATAGGCGTTTAATTGCTATAGCAACATTAAATAAAAATAAAGATGTTAAACTTCACGATATATTAAGAGCAGATGCTGAATGGATGAAAACAAATGCTTTAATAAAAACAACTTAAAGATTTATGTTTATATAGTATTTGTAGCCCTATTAGCTCAGTTGGATAGAGCGTCAGCCTTCTAAGCTGAAGGTCGTGGGTTCAAGCCCCACATCGGGTGAATGATTTTTTTTTATTATAATATAAAAAAATTAGATATATAAAAATTGAAAATGATATTTATTAAGTACATTGATTATTAAAGGTTATAATTATTAACATCCAATGGACCAACAGCACCAACCCCAACAGCACCAACCCCAACCGCACCAACGGCCCCTATGTGAGGCTCCAAACGTGCTTATACTTGCATTTATTACAAGTTGGATGGGACCGCTTATTACAGCAATGAAGGAATACTTACAAGAACCAGAGCATGAAAAACTTGTTGAACACATATCTGGTGCATTTGTTTTTCTTCTTTCATTTGAAGAACGAGTGAAAGAAATTACGACAATTAGACAACTAAAAGAGTTTGAACGTGAATTTTTTCGTTTCATATGTACAGTAAATGACAAGCATATTATTGCACTATGGAACGAATCTATTAGTCGTATGAGCAAGTTTGTTGTTAAATATAACAAAGGAGTGCATTACTATTGTCAACATGCTTTTCACATTCCACGTCATTTACTACTAAAAACCTTGTTAGAATCAATGTTGTCAACTCATATTGATGAAGATGTAAGAAGTACATTGAGTGATATATATTACAAATTTGGATTTACTGCACCTGAATTTAATGAACGCATGGAAGAACATATACATGCACTTGATACACTTATAAAAACAAAGTGTGCAAATACTGAACTTGCCAAAATGCATCATGAATTCTGTCAGCAAATTATTGCATTAAAGAGTGAATATGAAAGTGGTTTTTAATTAAACAAATTTACCTTCTCTAAACCACAAGTTTGCAATATATTTGACACCGCTTTTAACGGGTAAACCAGCATGTAATGCATATGGATGACATTTATTACTATTTTTAGCAAGAGGGTTAAAGACTATTGCACTATATTTGGGTGGTTTATATTTTTTATCTAATAAAGGAAAATATGTTGAACCTTCTTCAAAATCATCATTTAGATATATAAGAACTGTTTTTATACGATGTCCACCCCTTTTTATAAAATCATTACATATTTCAGTATTATCACAACATGAATCATGATGTTCTTTATAATATCCATTTGGTTCATATCTAACAACTTGTAATGATTCTGCATTTTCAAGCGGTAAATTAACAATATTTGCAATTCTTAACATAATTGTTAAAATTACTGTATCATCATTTTTATGCAACCATGCCGTTTTACTTTTACGTATGTTATGATCTACTATTTGGCCTAATATTGAACTATCATCAAATTTAGACGATGCATTATAAATAATATATTTTGCTTCATCTTCTGTAATAATATTATTTATAATGTATGGTTCATCGTATGGATCAGTTTTTAAAGCATATTCACATGTTGTAAAAGGTTCATTATTATGATATGGTTTAATTACAATTAAAAATATTACTAATATTACTAATACTAACACTAATATATATTTATTCTGAAACATTGCTATTTATAATATAAGTTTATACTAAAATTAATTTATAAATATATTGTAATATGAAAATCATAATTTCTATATTTATATTGTTTATATTAGTTATAGTATTTATAATATTAAATTTTATAATAAAAGAATCACGTATTGGATATAAAAAGTTTACACCATTACTAAAACCAAAGCCAACACAAGAATCAAAACCAACTATATTACTAAAGCCAGAACCAAAGATATTACTAAAGCCATAACCAAAGGTAGTACCACAATTAAAAAATGTATATAAACAATATCCTTCATTTACACCCACCTTTACACCACCTCCTGCACCATCCTTTACACCACCACCCTCCTTTACACCCACCTTTACACCTCCTTCCTTTACACCACCTCCTGCTCTTGCACCTGCCCCTGCACCTGCACCAACCCCTGCACCTGCCCCTGCTCCAACCCCTGCTCTAACCCCTGCTCTAAATAGTGCTACATGGACAGATGACGCACCTGTAAGTAAGGTAAGTGTAATTAAAAAAAATGATCCACCATTTAAGTTGAAATAGATAAAAAATTATGATTACAATGATATGTATAAATTATAATATAAATAATATATATCACTATTATAATTACAATCATGATAATCATTGTTGTTTCATTTATGATGTTTATAATGTTAATGGTAATTTTGTATATAGCATATACCTCTTTATCACAACCAAAAAATAAAGCAGTTGCACAAGGAATGAAAAAGTTTAAACCAATATTAACAAGAAAAACAGTAATGATACCAGTAATAAAACAAACGATGCAACCAGATTCAGAAAGTGCATTAAATAGTAATATTGAAACTATAATACCAAAGGAAACACGTTATAACCCTTCTTCTACACCCCCTGCACCTGGTCCTGTTCCTACGCCTGGTCCTGCTCCTACGCCTGGTCCTGCCTCAACACCTCCTGCACCCAGTCCTGCTCCTGCACCTGCGCCCTCTACACCTCCTGCCTCAACACCTCCTGCACCCTCTACACCTCCTGCTCCTGCACCTGCACCTGCACCTGCACCCAGTCCTGCTCCTACACCTGGTCCTGCCTCAACACCTCCTGCACCCTCTACACCTCCTGCCTCAGCACCACCGCCTCCCGTGCCACCACCTCCTCCACCTGCCCTAGCACCACCGCCTCCCGTACTACCACCTCCCGCTTCAGAAACCAGCCTTTATGAATTTACAACACATACATTTACAAATGCAGGTGCAATGGGGCGTATAGGACCTTCACTTTCACAAATTCAAATTACTTACACTGAAATAGAATGGACAAAAGACAGAAATTATTTAAATATGGTAGGTAATGATGGTATACAAATATGGACTGTACCAAAAACTGGAAAATATTTAATTCAAACAGTAGGTGCATCTGCAAATCCTAATATGGCTAAATATTATAGTTATGGTCATGGGGCAGATATACAAACATCTGTAAAATTAAATAAAGGACAAAAAATTAAAATATTAGTAGGTCAATATGGTGATTATAATTCACGTCAAGGTGACTGGAAAAATTCTGGTGGTGGTGGTGGTTCATTTGTAGTAAATGAAAATGATAATGAACCAATAATTATAGCAGGTGGTGGTGGAGGTTGTGGTACTATGTTTAATGCCATTATATTGCCCGATAATAATACTTTTGCAAATATTGGTAAAAGTGGTTTTAAACCACTTGATAAATCAGATATTAAAATTATATATAAAAGCGGTAATGGTGGTGATGAAGATGGAAATGGCGGTGGTGCTTCTAAATTTGCAGGTGGAGGTGGTGGATTTTATAAAGATGGTGAAAATTGTGAAGGTACTGGAAATGCTACAGGTGGTAGTTCATTTTTAGAAGGTGGTAGAGGTGGTAGTTCTGGAGACTCAATTGTTAAATGTGATGGTGGCTTTGGTGGCGGTGGTGGTGGAAGTGCAGGAAGTACTGGAAATGGTGATGTGCTTAAACCTTTATTTGAAAATGGTATATATAAAGGTAATGGTTTTTCTGGGGCAACTCCTAATTTTAAATATCCATCTGGTGGTGGTGGTGGAGGTTATTCGGGTGGAGGTGGTGGAGGTGTAATAACTTTTGCGCTTGTAGTCATTGGTTGGTGGGGTGGTGGTGGTGGAAGTTATAGCAATACACCTATCACTCATAACGGTTATAATAATTTGGGACATGGTAAAGTTGTTATAACCTTTCAATCACCTTAAATATAACCTTCCAAGCACCCTGACTATAACCTTCCAAGCACCTTAACTATAATCTTCCAAGCACCCTGACTATAACCTTCCAAGCACATTGACTATAACCTTCCAAGCACTTTGACTATAAGCAGTAATAATAAAAAATTATAATTGCTACGATATATAAAATGAAGTTATAGGAACATTTTGCAATAAAGGCAATATAGTTGTATTATAACCTTTATTATGTAATTTAAAATTGTTAATATTTTTAATAATTTTATAACATAGATTTATGCCTTTAATACCCTGTTTATTATAAGATTGTAATAATATTTTCCATGTTCTACTTGATATAAACTTCGGATTATTAAAGATATCATTAACAATAATATAAGTTTCATGAAATATATTTTTATAATGAGGTGCCTGAACAAAATTATTATTATTAGTAAAATTCTTAATAGGAAACCATGTCCAACTATCGCATTCAAAAAATGGTTTATCAATATTGTGTTTGTATTTGTTTAAAATATGCAAATTACTATTCATTTGGCTTATATTAACATGACATGAATCTATTCCTATTATATAGCATCTATAAATAGAACCTTTTCTATATTCTAAATCAATATATGAATTGTATTCATTATAATATTCATCTAATATTTTTCTTTTTAACTTATTTGGATCGCATATAATATATCCTGCTGTTTCTTCATATAATTCAAAAATTGTATTTTCTTCAACGGGTAAGTGATTATAATGTATACCTCCTCCTATATCCTCATATATATTAAAATTATCAATTGATAAGATAATATTATTATTTAGTATTGTATTAAAACTATTCATTTTATATTGAACTATTTTTGTTTTTTGTTTTTCGCGTGGTAATAATATACATGGAATACCGTTTACAACAGAAACTATTATAACACCGCTACCGCCTATCACTGCTCCCCTCCCTGCACCTCCTACCGCTTCTGTTCCCCTTTCTGCACCTCCTACCGCCCCTTCTTCCCTCCCTGCACCTCCTACCGCTTCTGTTCCCCTCCCTGCACCTCCTACCGCTTCTGTTCCCCTTCCTGTACCTCCTACTGCTTCTGTTCCCCTTTCTGCACCTCCTACCGCTTCTGTTCCCCTTCCTGTACCTCCTACCGCATCTGCCCCTTCTTCCGCGCCTACATCCATAGCATTACTTTTTAATTCCATATACTTTGTTTTATATTTCATATATTTATCATAAAAGTTAGTCATTATAAATTATAAGCACAAATAAATAATTTTATAATATATATATAAGTTTATACAAGTAAAAAGACAGATGGATAATATAACTATAATTATAGTAATGTTAATAATTTTATATTTGATAATTAACAGTAATAAAAACAGAAGAGAGTTATTTAAAATAAGTGATAAAAATAGATTATCTATCATGGCAATATTTAAAAACGAGGAATTATATTTAGAAGAATGGTTACAATATCATATTAAGGAAGGTATAAATCATTTTTACTTATATTCAAATGATAAAAATATGGAAAAATACAATTTTTTGGATAAATATCAAGATAAAATAACAATAATACCTTGGATAAATGTTAAAATATCAAAATATAGTACTGTTCAACGTGATGCATATACACACTGTATTAAAAATTATATTAATGAATATGACTTTTTACTTATGTTAGATATAGATGAGTTTTTAGTTTCATTATTAAAAAATAAGAAGGTTGTGGATATAGTAAATAAGTTTGATAAAAATAAAGTAAAGGCAGTTAATTTACAAAGATACAATTTTGGAGCAAATGGACATGTTAAAAAACCATATGGACGCGTAATGCATAATTATAAAAAACATGAAAAAATATGTTCAAGTTATAAAGCAATAGCAAATTCAAAATATATTAATACAACTCGTAGATATTATGGCGTTCACGACCATCCATATAAAAAGATGGACGGTATAATATTTAATTCGTATTTTAAATATGAAGAAGATGATAAAAATGATATATACATTGGTCCTAACAAATGTAATAAAAATAGTGTAAATGAAATCCCTCTTGTTATTAATCACTATTATACAAAATCACAAGAAGAATATCTTAAAAGATGCAAATTATGGACTAATGGCGGTATTAATAATATTAATTATCGTAGAAATTGTAAAAATAATTTTAAGAAAAATGATGTTAGTGATATAGAAGGTTATGATTATATTAAACAAGAGCATTGGTATAAATATACCTAACAAATGCATAGGTTATGGTAAGTAATATCATAAACTAAACGTCCCCGACAGGGTTTGAACCTGTGACCTAACGGTTAACAGCCGTTCGCTCTACCGACTGAGCTACAGAGACTTGAGGTTCATAGAACCTAATATAGAGTAATATTAAATCTTTAAATTAATTTCATTATCATGAAATTTCGCATCCCGCTCAGTTCGTTTCACTCACAATCATAGTTGTAAATATATATACATATACACGTACATAGTTGTAAATATATATACATGTTCATAGTTGTAAATATATATACACAATAATAAATATATATATACAATTATACATAGGCATGAGTAATCGTAAAACATATTATCCAATTAGAAATGGTGGAGATAGTATTTATAAGGTGGATGTGTTAAAAACAAAAATTATTATAACTGATTTAGAAAATGAGAAAATACATGAAATTAGTAAATACAAAAAAGTATTTATTGGTAAAAATTCAAAAAAGTATGGTATATATAGTAAACTATTTACAGGTTCATCAATATTAGTTGAAACAGGAGAATTAGAATATATTTACATATGTGATAAAATAGTCAAATTTAATACAAAGGAGCCAATTGAAAAGTTTTATTCAATAATGGGCAATGGATATGTTGTTTATCCATTTGCACTAACTAAATCATACGCTTATTTAATAATAGAATCTATTTATATTGCAAGAGATTTTGGCGATATTGATCCATATGAAGTATATTATGACTTTAAGAAGACTTGGAATAGAAAATCATATAAATTCTCTTCCAAAAAAGTTAAGTTAAAAAATTGATAATAATATATTAATACAGTTATATTATTAACATCGTATATATTTATATGAATGATTTAGAAAATATACAAAAATATATTATAAATAATGAAGAAACACAAAATATAAATAAAAAGCAAAATGGCGAAGTATTTACACCGTATATAATTATTATCAAAATGTTAGATGTATTAGAAAATAAATATTATGAGATAAATAATAAGAGTATATATTCTAATAAAAATTTAAAATGGTATGATAATTCGTCTGGAATTGGTAATTTTATGGTAGTTATATATTATAAATTAAATTTAGGATTAAAGAACATAATTGTAAATGATGAATTAAGAAAAAAGCATATATTAGAAAATATGTTATATATGTCAGAATTAGAAAAAAAAAATGTAGATAAATGTATACATTTTTTTAATATAGATAATACATATAAATTAAATATAAGTTGTGGTGATAGTTTACAATTAGATATTAAAAAAACTTGGAATATTGATAATGTAGATATAATAATAGGTAATCCACCATATCAAAAACAAAATAAAAAAAATAATAATGCAAGAGGTGGAACAAATAATAATTTATATATTGATTTTATAAATAAAAGTATAGACATTATAAAAGAAGATGGATATTTAATATATATACATCCTCAAAATTGGAGAAAAATTGGTAATAATATATTAAGTAGATTTTTGACATATAGATTAGAATTTTTGGCTCTAAATTATGGAGGTAAATTATTTAAAAATGTATCAGTAAATACTGATTTTTACATTTTAAGAAAAGTTAAAAATAATAATAATTTTTTAAGCAATGTTGAATGTTATGATAAGAATAACTTAATTATGTCTAGTGCATTTAATATTACAAATAATACAGAATTTATACCAAAATATTATTCAAGAGATATTCAATCAATAATTAGTAAAATTATGATAAATGGTATTAGTAGAAGTTGTATTATAAATAGTTATTGTCATAAAATAAGAGAACATGTAAGTCATATAGATAATAAAACAGATGTTCATATATATCCACTTTATAATACATCTGGAAATCCATATATTTATTTTAGTAGCAAGAAACATATTGATCAAGATAAAAAAAAAGTAATAATGAGTTGTAGTGGTAAATTATCACCAATATATGATAATGGTAAATACGGAACTACACAAGATTCAATGTATTTTATTGTAAATAGTGATTTAGAAGGACAACAATTAGTAAATGTATTAAATAGTAAATTATATGTATTTCTTACTAAAATATGTCAATGGGGTAATTTTAGAAATGAACAAAAAATATTTTCATATTTAAAATACCCACAAATGGATGATATACCTATAAACGATACACCTATAAACGATGATTATATTAACAAATATTTCAAATTAACACAAGATGAAATTAATGTATTAAGTCTATAAACGATACACTCATATATGATGATTATAGTAACATTAAATTGATGTATTAAGAAATAAAAAATGATTTTTATATATTTAGATTATAATTTATATTATAACATATATACTTCTTATAAATATGGACGATTTAATTAAATTTTGGAACCTTATTGATAAAAAAACTAAAGAAAAAGAAACACAATTAGAAACATACATTAAAAATAATGCAAATGAACATATATTAAGATTTATAAAATTAGGAGGTGGTTCTGCATTGGGTAGTACTACTGAACAATTTAGTAAATTAAAATTTAACATTCTAAAAGACAGATTGAAAGGCGATACAAGTCATGACCATACAATCAATATAAATAATATAATTATAAAAGTAGAACAGAAGACATCAACCTTATCCAAAGCAGGTGATTTTATGTGGCAACATATTGCAGTAAAACATAAGTGGGATATACTTTTATTAGTTGGTATTCATTATAATGAGATAAAATTTTATGGTGTAAATAGAGATATATTTAATAAATTAGTAGATAATGGTAAAATTACAAACCAAGGAAGTAAAAATAAAGACAGTGAACAGGGAATGTGGTGTAAATATTCAAATATTAAAGATGATATTATTACAATTAAAACAAATGAAGATATTATTAAACTAATAAAACATGATGAAATTAATTTATAAACACATAACATATTTTTATAACATATTTAAAAATTAATATAAAGTAATACGGGTAATATTCATTTATAACAATGGCAAGTAAATTAACAAGTTTCGGTATTGATCTCGGTACAACATATTCATGCACTGGTATATATTCTGGTGGACGTGTTGAAATTATTGCAAATGATCAGGGTTCGCGTGTAATGCCTTCATGGGTTGCATTTACAGATGAAGGGGAGAGGTTAATTGGTGATTCAGCAAAAAATCAAGCATCAGGAAATGTATTAAATACATTATTTGATGTTAAAAGAATTATTGGAAGAAAGTTTAATGATCCAGTTGTTCAGCAAGAAATTAAAACTTATCCTTTCAAGGTTGAAGAAAATAAGACAACAGGTGGTTGTGTTATTCATGCAACAGTAAAAGGAGAAGCAAAAACTTTTTCACCAGAGGAAATTTCAGCGATGATTCTTAGTAAAATGAAAGAAACGGTTGAAACATATACAGGTCATGAAATGAAGAATTGTGTTATTACATGTCCTGCATATTTTAATAATGAACAACGTCAAGCAACAAAAGATGCAGGTGCAATTGCAGGTTTAAATGTATTACGTGTAATCAATGAACCAACCGCAGCAGCAATTGCATATGGATTAGACAAGCAGAATAATGGAGAACGTAATGTATTAATTTTTGATTTTGGCGGTGGTACTCACGATGTATCTCTTTTAACTATCGATGATGGTGTATTTGAGGTAAAAGCAACTGCAGGAAATAGTCATTTAGGTGGAGAGGATATGGATAATAGATTAACTGATTATGTAATGACTGAATTTATTAAAAAGAATAAAGAGTATACTGTATCCAGGCTAAAAGAGAATGGAAGAGCATCTAGACGTATTAAAAGTGCATGTGAAAAGGCTAAGAGAGTATTGTCATCAACAACATCAACATCTATTGAAATTGATTCATTAGTAGATGGTAAAGATTGCAATGTTAGTCTTACACGTGCAAAATTTGAAGAATTATGTGCAGATTTATTTAGAGATGCATTAGAACCAGTAGATAGAGTATTATCAGATGCAAAAGTTTCAAAAGGAGAAGTACATGAAATTGTTTTAGTAGGTGGTTCAACGCGTATTCCAAAAGTACAGAAGATGCTTAGTGATTATTTTAATGGCAAAGAACTTTGTAAAAACATTAATCCAGATGAGGCAGTTGCATATGGTGCAGCAGTTCAGGCAGCAATTTTAGGAGGAAATGGTGATGAAAAGACAGACTCTATATTACTATTAGATGTAACACCATTATCCATAGGCATTGAAGTACAAGGAACAATTAATCATGTATTAATTCCAAGAAATTCACAGATTCCATGTAAAAAATCACAAACATTTAGTAATTCATCAGATAATCAACAACAATGTGAGATTAAGGTACTTGAAGGTGAAAGATCACGTTCTAAAGATTGCAACGTACTTGGAACATTTATGCTTCAAGATTTACCTCCAGCACGAAGAGGAACACTTGAAATTGTTGTAGATTATGATTTAGATGCAAATGGTATTTTATTAGTAAGTGCTTGTGAAAAGAGTACTGGTAAAAAGGAGAAGATTAGTATTACAAATGATGGAAATAGATTATCAAAAGAAGATATTGAACGTATGATTAATGAAGCAGAAAAATACAAAGATGAAGATATAAAATATAAAGAAACACAAGAATCCAAAAATAGTTTAGAACAATATTTATATGGTATTAAAAATTCATTGACTGACCAATTAAAAACATTACTTGGTTCCAATCTAAGCAAAGTTGAAGAAGCAGTTTCAGAAGGTTTATCATGGTTAGAAGCAAATAGTAGTGGAACTAAGGAATTATATGATGAAAAACATAGGGAAGTAGAAGCAGTGTGTATGCCTTTACTTAAAGAAGCATATGGTTCAGGACAAAATACACAATTTGAAGAACTTGTTAAAAATATGACACCAGAACAAAAAACACAATTTGAAGAAGGTAAATCCAATGAATTAGATTAACTTTTATAAATTATATTAACTTTTATAAATTAGATTAACCATATTGATGATTATATCATAGATGCAAATTTTAATTATAACTTAATTTTTTTATCATTAATTATATATATATAAATAAATATAATGAAAGGACTTTTTATTATTGTTATTGTTCTTGTTGTTTTATGGTTTATTAATCAACATACAAAAAAATACGAACCATTTGAAACCAATGAAGAAGAAAGTGAAAAAAAGGTTGAATTATCATTATGTGATTTAGTTGCTTTAATTAAAAAATTATTAATAAATGGAAAAAGTGATATAAGACATTTATCACATGAAATAGAACCACGTGTAAAACAGGTTAGATATGAATTAGAACCACGTGTAGAACAGGTAAGACACGATTTAGAACCAGTAAGACACGATTTAGAACCAGTAAGACACGATTTAGAACCAGTAAGACAAGATTTAGAACCAGTAAGACAAGATTTAGAACCAGTAAGACAAGATTTAGAATATGTAATGCCAGTAGAAAATATGAATATGAATATGAATATTATTAATAATGTAGAACCAAATGACGATGATGTATATTCCAATCAATCATTATTTGCACAAATAGAATAATTAAACCTATAATTTTTATTCAATATATAATCTATAAATAGTTATGATTATAAATATGCTTATAAAAAATATCTCAAATGATATTGAGAAAAAATTAATAAAATTAATAAATTTAAAACCACCACAATGTTATAATGAAGTTAGTGATAATGAATTACAAAAATTTAAAAATATGCAGGATAAGTATGATGATATAAACAAAGAATTATTTATTTCATTACGCAACTCAATTATAAGATATAAAATGATTATACACCATGGTATATTAATTAAAAATACAAAAAAAATGATTGAAGATTATAATAATGGAGTAGATATATTAAATATTTCTAAAAAATATGATGGTTCGCCGTTAAACATACTAAGAATAATTTATAAAAGCATGTATCCAAACATATCATTTAAAACATTAATTAACGATGGTTATAATAAATTAAACGAAGGAGATAAAAAACAATTTGTAAAAGCAAATAAAAATGATAAATATGCTGTTATAAATCAACAAAAAATGCATGAAGATTCATTATTATTTGAAAAAGAAATAGAAAAAATACTAATTAAAAATAATGTTAAATATAAAACTCAGGAAATGTTATGTGAGGAACAAATAAAAAAACATGATACATGTATTTCAACGCCTGATTTTTTAATATTATCAAAGTTTGTTGTAAATAATATTAATATAAAATGGATAGATGCAAAAAATTTTTATGGGGCCAATAATAAATTTATTATAAGTAGTATTAAAAAACAAACAGAAAAATATGTTAGATTATATGGGAGTGGTATCATCGTTTTTAAATTGGGTTGTAATGAAAAATTAGTTTTTGATAATATGATATGTATAGGATATGACCAATTTTTACTAATAACCACCTAAATAAAAATTGATATTAAAAATACATATATAAAATTACAATCATAAAAATTACAGCGGCAACAACAGCAACAATGGCAACAACGGCAATGGCGGCAACAAGTTATTTTACTGTTTTAGCCATTTCACATAATGATTATACTGAACAAGTTAATTTGTCAGGTTCGTGTGCCAATTTTATGGGCTATGATACAGATTATACAATATTATTATCATCAAAACATTTTGAACAATTTATTAAAGAAGAAACAGATTCTCCTTTATCCATAATGATTTCTACTGTATTGAACGAATCGGAACACGAGCAAATGCAAATAAACGATGATTTACAACAGATAGTATGTGGTTCAATTGGTATATTGGACGATAATGTACTTGGAGATGATTACATTGTAATGCCCGACGAATACTTTGAAAAATTACAAATAGAATCATTTACAACAGTTAAAATAGAAAAAGTTAATGATATTAAAAAGATTAATTATATTAAAATTAGGGGACATGATAAAAAATATACATCATGGGATGGTATAAATGAAATATTAGAAGCACATTTAAACAATTTTCGTGCAATTTCATCAGGACAAACAACAAATGTTCTTGGTATAAACTTTACAATTATAGAAATGAAAGATATTGAAGGCAATATAATTAAACACGGTTCATTATATGAAACTGATGTAAATATAGAATTTGATGATTTAGAACCAAGAGTTCCTGTTAAAACAACAGAAGAAATTTTAAAAGATAATGAAAGAACCTATGTTGATGACAATGGTAATACTATTACATATGATGTTGATAATATAGTTGAAAATGTAAAACATAAATACCGCAATTGGAGATTGACATTTTAGGTGCCTTTAATAGATTGACATTTTAGGCGCCTTTAATAAATTGTAATTTAATAAATTTTTGTAATTTAATAAATTTTTGTAATTTAATAAATTTTAGTTAAAAATAAACTTTAGTTAAAAATAAACTTTAGTTAAAAATAAACTTTAGTTAAAAATAAACTTTAGTGAAATAAGATTCTAACAGCAATAACTAACCAGAATGCAGAGACAATGGTAAGTTCTTTAACACTACCAGGTGCGACTTTATGTAAGGAGTTGTTCCATGCGAATTGTAAAATCCATAACATGATGATAAAAACAATGACAAATGAAACAGCAGCAAGAATACCGTATAATAAGGGATTATTTTGTTTCATACTTTTATTTAAGGTAAGATTTTGTAAGTATTTACCATCATCAGTAAGTGATAATAAGTTTTCCATAATTATTATATATAATAATGGTAAAGAAAAATTTATTTTTAAATTTTTAATTAATTTAAAAATCATCTTATACTTTTTATAATCTACAAATTTTTATTATCTTAATAAATAATGTTTATATCATTTATTGGTATACGTTTATTATGATTTTTACATATCATATTTATAATAATATCATCATGGTTATTAGTAATAAGATGCGGTAATGGCTTTTTTCTATTATTTATAATTGCTGTAATATATTTATACTTTTCATGTTGCGTATTATAACTTATTAACAACATTTCAATAAATATAATCCCTAAACTATATACATCAATCTTATTATTATAATATTTATACTCTTTTTCTAATTCTGGTGCACGATATATTGATGAACCTACATCACACGTTAATGATAAATTATTACTATTATCATTATCATCACCTTTAACTATAATTTTATTGTTATTATCTTCATCAAAAAAAATTATATTATGGTCCTGTTCCCGTGCCTTAATTAGGGTTCTATTGCTATTGTTAGTATCAATATGTATATATCGCGATAAACCAAAATCACAAATTTTAATATGTCCACTCTTAAACATAATATTACTTGGCTTGATATCTCTATGAATTATATTATTATTATGTAAGTATTGAATTCCTTTAATAATATCATTAAAGTATTTACAACGTGTTAAAATATCATCATTATGTATTAAATTATCTATATAGTGTCGCAAAGTATAATCACATAATTCCATTTGTATATATAACGTTGTATTATAGAACCACGAGGAATAGTATCTAACAATATTAGGATGTTCTAATTTTGAAAATAATTGTATTTCCCTAAAAATATTTTTATCTATTGTTCCGTATTGATATTTTGATTCATATTGATATTTTGATTCTATTTTTTTAATTGCATAAAAACTTTGTTCAAAAATATGATATGTTTTATACACATTTCCATAACTACCACTACCCAATTCACATATTTCTGTATAATTGTTATAACGATTTAATGTAAATAAATCTAATAATTTAGGTTCTTGTAATTGCAATTGTAATGATGGTAATGGTACTATTTCCAATTGTAATGAGGGTACTGCTTCCAAATGTAAATTATTACTCCTGCCGACGGCCCCACCGCTCCCACCGCTCCCATTGCCCCCTACACACCCCCCTTTTCCGCTCCCATCATCATTCAAAATATGTAAAATTGCGTTTGTAATAACATTTTTCTTAATAATTATATCATTAGGAATTGTATCAGTAATAATATTATTTTTTTGTAATAGAGACATTAATTTATTATAACCAATAACATTATCTTTGCAAACTATTTCTACTAAAGATAGTACCAATGGCTCCATATACCGATGCTTATATATATAATACAATAAATCTTTATAACTTAGTTTATAATTTAGTTTATAATTCTAATAAAAAATATAACTTATATTTATACAATGGGAAAGACAATATGTTTAAACATGATAGTTAAGAATGAAAGTGCAATTATAACAAGGTTATTTGATTCTATTATTAGTATTATTGATACATATTGCATTTGTGATACGGGTTCAACTGATAATACTGTAGAAATAATAGAAAAATATTTTAATGATAGAGGTATAAAAGGAAAAATTGTAAAAGAGCCTTTTAAAAATTTTGAATATAATAGAACATTCTCAATACAACAATGCACAGGATTATCTGATTATATTTTATTATTAGATGCTGATATGACATTAACTATAAATAATTTTAATAAAGATGATTTAGATGCCGATATATATTCTATAATACAAGGTTCTGCTAATTTTTATTATTATAATGTAAGAATCGTTAGAAATGTTCCTAATATTTGTTATAAAGGTGTTACACATGAATATATAGAATTTCCAAATTTAAGAACAAAGAAGGACATTAAAAAAGAAGATATGTTTATAAATGATATAGGTGATGGTGGTGCAAAAAGTGATAAATATGAAAGAGATATTAGGTTATTACTTGATGGAATTAAGAATGAACCAAATAATGTAAGATATTATTTTTATTTAGCAAATAGTTACTATTGCATAGGTGATTTAAATAATGCAATTAAATATTATACAGAAAGAACTAAAATAGGTGGATGGATACAAGAAGTATGGTACAGTTATTATCGCATAGGATTAAGTTATAACCGTCTAAAACAATATGATAAAGCAATATTTTATTGGTTAGAAGGTTATAATGCATATCCTGATAGATTAGAAAATATATATGAAATTGTACATCACTATCGTGTTCAAGGGAATAATATGTTAGCATTACAATTTTATAATATTGCAATTACTATATTAAATAATAAAAATATTAACATTGATGAGCATTTATTTTTAGATTATGCAATATATAGTTATAAACTCTATGAAGAATATTTAATCTTTTCATATTATTGTAATAATTTATCACGCGATACTTATAAACAACTATACATAAAATTGTTAAATAATAAATTAGTACCATCTGCATTATTTTCTAACATTTTATTAAATCACAAATTTTATACTGATACATTAGAACCAAAGTTAAAAAAAGTAAATGTTAATGTAAATAATGTTCATGAACTATCTTTGGACAACTTGGGAACATATTCATTAATAAGCAGTACGCCTTCAATATGCTTTTTAGACACCAACTTATATGTAAATGTACGGTATGTAAGTTATAGCATAGATTTACAAGGCAACTATGTTAACAAAAATAAAATTATAACAGTAAATAAAATGATGATTTTTAATTATGATGAATTAAACAATAATATATGCAATATTAATCATCAAGAGTTTATAGTAAATTATGATAAAAAATATGATGATTATTATATTGGATTAGAAGATATACGTTTATTTAATTATAATAATGAGTTATGGTTTAATGCTAATAGAATGGTAAATGGTAGATTATGTATTGAACATGGTAAGATAGACTTGTTAAATAAAAGTGTAATATCATCATTTTTGGATTATAGTGGTGCAACTGGAAATACGGAAAAAAATTGGATAACTTTTATTAAAAATAATGAAAAATATCAAATTTATAATTGGCATCCATTAACAATATGCTCCTACCAACAACCCCAACCCCAATCCCCTTCAACTGATACAACAAAAATAGAAAATTATAAAAGTATAGAAACTCCTCGTCTATTTTCTATTATACGTGGTTCCACAAATGGAGTAAAGGTTGGGGAGGGAGGTGATGGAGGTAAAGCGGAAATATGGTTTATATGTCATTTAGTTAGTTATGAAAGTAAAAGATATTATTATCATATTATTGTTGTTTTAGACGAAGAAAGTTTAACATTAAAACGTTATTCAAATATATTTACAATTAGTCGTAATCCTGTTGAATATATACTTGGTTTTACATATGATAGTACAAATAAAAACTTTTTTATAAGTTATAGCATAATGGATAAAACAAGTGAAATTGCTATGATAAGTTATGATGATTTAGAATCGTACTTCTAACCCAATTGCCTATACTTCTAACCCTATTGCCTATACTGCAAAATTATAAATATAACAAGATAAACAATAAGTAATAATTATAAATATAGTTATAAACAATGATTATATTTTCATTTTGTATTTACGGTAATGGATTAAAATATTATTTAGGATTAGTAGAAAATGTTATTATTATAAATAAGTATTATCCAGATGCACACATACACATATACATTGGTAAAAATCACGATGAAGAATTTATAAATAAAATGAAAGATAAAAATTATGATAATGTTGTTTACATAGAAACATGTATAGAGGGAGCAATAAATACATATTATAGATATAAATCAATAGTATCACTTGGACTTGGAGGTGGTGGTGTTGGAGGTGGTGGTTGTACAAACAATGTGTTTATAAGTAGAGATACAGATAGTTGTATTAATGATAGAGATATGTGGTGTATTAATGACTTTTTAAATGAAGAATATGAAAAATATTATTTTCAAGTAATTAGGGATCATTATTGGCACAAATCAAAATTGTTAGCAGGATTAACATGCTTTGTTGATGACGGTAGTGATAGATTTAATGATATGCGTAATGAATTTAAGAAAAACTTTGATATAATTGAAATGACTATTAGTAACGGTGACAGCAACAATTATAATTATGGATGTGATGAAGAAATACTTAATAATAAGATATATCCAATTATTAAAGATAATTTAATAGTTTATACAAACATATGTGCATATGCAGGAGAAAATGTTAAAAATATTAATTATGAAAATGATAATTATAATTTTGTTGGTAATGTAATTGAATATGCACTTGATGGACATGAGGTAAAAAAGAGGTATGTATTTAAATATGATGATTTTAATTTAGTAGAACATATTAAATGGTTAAAGAATGAAAAGCAATTTAAATTAATAATTACAACAATTAATGAATGCAATAATATAACTGATGATAAAATTACAGAAACATTAGATTATAAATATATTGCATATTATTATTCACAACAATTAAAAGAATGCATGGATATTTATAAAGATTTTTATAAATATGATATAGCGGAACATATTAAAGATAATAGTATGTATGTATATACATTAGCAAAAGAAAAGGGATATAAAATAATTGGAACATGCAATGTAAATTATGAACCAAAAATAGATGAAATTGTAATATATTTTGGTAATTATGCAGATGATTATATGGCTTTACCACAATCAAATAAAATATATATTCATGTAATATATTTGGAAAAGTTTATCAAAATAGTTGATGTATATGTATACGATGAATGTTGGAATGATATGGAACGTATATATATTATGACATTAGAAAATGAGTTTGAAAGATTGACAGAAACATTATTACAACTGTGTTTAATGAATGCACCATTAAATAAATTATATATATACAAAGCAACTAAAGATGTTAATATGATTGATATTTATATAGGTGCAACAAACAATCACTTACATTGTCTTTACCATATGCTTATAACGGCCCCGGCCCCGGCCACGACCAACACTGCCACGACCAACACTGCCACCCCTAACCCTACCCCTGCCCCCCCAATTCATAAAAGTTGTTTATTTCTTGAAGATGATTTTATATTTACGTCAGTTATAGAAGATAATAAAAAAAAGTTAAAATCATTTTGCAATAGGAAATATGATTATGACATATGTTTTTTATCTGCATCCAAATATCATAAAAGGGAAGATTATGATGATTTATTAATATTATCAAAACAAATATGCACAACAAGTTCAGGATATTTAATTAATTATAAAAATATAGAAAAAATTTATAATATAGTAAAAGAAGGTAATGAGTTATTGAAGATAACTGGTGACAGTAATAGTTATTGTATTGATAGATATTGGTGTAAATTATGCAATGACAATAAAGTATTTATTTTTAAAAATAAGTTAGGCTTTCAAAAACCAAGTCAAAGTAAAATAACGGGTAGTTATAATTGCAACCTTGATTAAAAACAAGAACCAAAAACAGATTCAAGTGCAACAGATCCATCAGGGTCACTATAACGGGTGCGTATAATTGCAACATTGATTAAAAATAAGAGCCAAAAGCATTTTTAATTACAACCAAAAACAGATTCAAATGCAACAGATCCATCAGGGTCACTATAACGGGTGCGTATAATTGCAACATTGATTAAAAATAAGAGCCAAAAGCATTTTTAATTACAACCAAAAACAGATTCAAGTGCAACAGATACATATAAAAATCCATCAGGGTCACTATAAGCATTATATAAATTACTTATTACTTGTGTAACGGGTGGAATAGTTTCATTAACAAAGATAAATAATGCCTTTTCTTTTTCTAATTTAACAATAGTTCTTATAGAGTTAAGTAAATGAGCAACAGTTAAATTACTTGGAATTAGGAATTTATATTTTGTTATACTTTTAAAAGATGATTCCAAGTCTAAGATAATCGGTATTTTATCTGGATATAATTCTTTCATCTTACTACTTTCTGCAAAACGTTCTTCAAATGGTTTTTTTTTAAATACATAGCATTGGTTTTTCATATTTATAAATATAATATAGTATATATATTTATAATTGTTTACTTATAACCATGCTTATACCTATATATATATAAAAATAATTGATTTATATAGATAATATCACCAACTATATAATTAAAACTATAATAAACTTTAGTAGATACATATATATTATATAAGACAATGGTAGTAAGTAAGGATAATAACAATAAAGAAGGTACTAAGAAAGGCAATAAGGGAAAAATTAATACAAACACCAACACCAATACAGTTCCAACAACATCATCTATACCTAATATTTTATCATCTATATTTTCAATGAATAATAATAATAATAATGGTTTTAACATTACAGGTGATGGAACATTAAATAATCCATTTGTATTTTCTAATAATCCCCTATTTACATTTGGTTCACTACCAATAAATGATAATAATATTAAAACAGAGATAGAAATAATTGGACATATTGATGGAAAAGACCATTTTGTTATGAAAACTGATGATAATCCAGAGTTAGTTTCCAAATTAGATTATTATTCTACGATTGGAAATATAGAAGAATTAGGAAAAATAGATATTAAAAATAATCCAGAAAAAGCAATGGATATTACATGGACTGTAAAAGCAATAAATAATGCATCACAAAATAATCATGTATCTGTTTTAGATTGGTGGTTAAAATCAGGATTAGAACTTAAATATACTCATGATGCAATGAATAAGGCAAGTGAATGCAACCATGTATCCGTTTTAGATTGGTGGTTAAAATCAGGATTAGAACTTAAATATACTCACGAAGCAATTGATAAAGCATGTGAAAATAATCATATATCTGTTTTAAATTGGTGGCTATCTAATTATAAAAGTGGTAAAGTTGAGTTTAAACATACAGAAAATGCAATGAATAAAATAAAATTAGACGAACCTACATTAATTAAACAATTAAAATGGTGGAATGATAAAGGTATAACTGATAACATAAAATTTAAATATGGTAAAAAATTTATTGAATATTTACATAATTGGACATATAGTACAGCAATACAATTTTTAATTAAAAATAAAATGATTACACAGGAAGAAGTTGATAAATATTCTGATATTAGTAAGAAAGTTAACTCATTTAATATATTTGATTTATTATCAGGCACAAGTGCTAAGAAAAGTATAACATCAAAGTATGATATTACAACATTACCTGAAGACATACAAAAACATATTAAAGAGAAGGAAGAGGAATTAAGTGCAAGTGCTATGATAAATGGTAAAGCAAAAGAATATATTGATAATTTGGTTAAAATACCATTTGGTAAATATAGAGAAGAAAAAATATTTAAATTCATGAAAGATTTTATTGATAAAATTAATAATGATTGTAAAAGTAGTATTGATGAAGAAAAAAAAGAGGTATCAAAAAATAAAAAAAGAAAACACGATAATGTAAATCATGTTATAATAAATAATGAGAGCGATTTAATAAAATTTTTAAATTCAAGACCTTGTGATAAATATACAGAACTATATGAACTATATTGTAATTTTAGAAAAGATTATTTAAATTACATTGATGATGTATTAGATTCATCTGTATATGGACATAAGAAGACTAAAAAGCATATTAAATGTATAATAGCACAATGGTTATCTGGTGGTTGCAGTGGTAAAGGAGTCATACTTGGTATTCAAGGACCACCTGGAGTTGGAAAAACAACATTTATTAAAACAGCATTATCTAAATGTCTTGTTGATTTTATTGATTATGATATTGATAAGTTTACAATAACCCCAACTCCAACCCCCGCCTCATCAAGACCATTTTGTTTTATCTCTCTTGGGGGTAGTACAAACGGTTCTACATTAATTGGACACAATATAACATATCATGGTGCTACATCGGGAGATATAGTAAAGTGTTTAAAAGAAGCACAATGCATGAATCCAATTATATATTTTGATGAATTAGATAAAATATCTAAAACAGAACATGGAAATGAAATTGCGAGTGTATTAACACATATAACAGATCCAGTACAAAATGAGCATTTTACAGATAGATATTTTTCTGAGGTTAAGATTGATTTATCAAAATGTATAATTGTATTTTCATATAATGATTCTTCAAAAATTGATAGAATTCTTTATGATAGGATTCAGGAAATTAAAGTAAATGCAATTCAATTAAATGAAAAAATAGAAATTTGCAAAAGATTTATAATACCAACTATTTTAAAAGACCTTGGTTATAATGAAAATGATATTGTATTTAGTAGGGAAGATATTGAATATATTATAACTGAATATACATTTGAAGCAGGTGTACGTAAAATTAAAGAAAAGATTCAAGAAATATTAAGAAATCATAATTTATTGCGTATAACTGCCCCCACAAACCCCACAAACCCTTTAAACCCTACCAGCCATATCATAGGCAATGAGTACATAAAAGGTGTTTTAAAAGAGCATCCACAAATGAGACTTAAAAAGATAACAACAAAGCCTAAAGTAGGTTGTATTCATGGTATGTATGCAACAACAAGTGGAGTAGGTGATATTATGTTAATACAAATTAAGAGATGTTATAGTAAAGATGTACTTAGTTTACAAACAACGGGAAGTTTAGAAAAAGTCATTAGTGAAAGCATGGAAGTCGCCAAAACAGTAGCATGGTCATTATTAACGGAATTAGAGCAAAAAGAGGTTATTATAAATTTTGCAAATACGGGATTACATATACATTGCCCAGATGGTTCAACAACCAAAGATGGTCCAAGTGCGGGAACAGCAATAACATGTGCAATTTACTCTTTACTATTATCAAAGCATATTAAGAATACAGTAGCAATAACTGGAGAAATAGACTTGGATGGTAATGTTACAGCAATTGGAGGACTTGATGCAAAATTAACAGGTGCTAAAAGAGCAGGTGTTAGAACAGTAATAGTGCCATATGAAAACAAGCATGATGTTGATATAGTAATAGAAAAAATACCAGATTTATTTGATAAATCGTTTAAGGTAAAGTTTGTTAAACATGTAAGTGAAGTTCTTAAACTTGTGTTATGTGATAAATAAAAAATGATTTATACTACTTTTTATATATAAGCAATTCATTTGTTTTAGAATCAGGTTTTTTTGAATTTATACTTTTTTTACATGATATTACTTTTATAATAAACATACTGTCCTTAAAATGTTCTTTCACAATATCAACATCAGCATTACTCATTAAGAAATTAAATTTTTTACATGTATTAAACAGTAGATTATGTTGTTCCAAGTTAAAACCTGAAGAAGTATATCCAACAAATGAATTACTATTTTCAGGTGCATAAGGTGGATCTAAATAAACAAAATCTTTCTTATTTATCTTTTCAAATGAATTTTCAAAATGCAAACAATAGAAATTTACATTTTTAATTAAAACAGATACTCTTTTCAAATGTTCTTCATTTACAATTTCTGGATTTTTATAGTTTCCAAAAGGTATATTAAAGCCATTTGGTCCTTCTCTATAAATACCGCGAAAGCATGTTTTATTTAAGAAGATAAAATATGATGTTCCTAATGGTGTATTTTTATCTGTTTGTAAGAGATTATTAGAGCTTTGCGTATTTTAAATGCCGACTTAATTTTTAATAAAATATATTAAAAATTATTTAATATTTATATATAATAATGTCTAAAATTGATTATAAAAAAATGTATGAAGATACTCTTTTTGATAAAATTACTTTGCAAAAAGAAATTGATATTTTAAAACTTGAATATAATAAATTAAATGATAAATTCGTTATTGAAACTAATGAACTAAAAGAACATTTAAAAAAATATACTGCACCTAAAAGATGTAAAATTTATTATGAAAATCATAAAGAGGAAATTATTAATAAAATTAAAGCAAATAAACCAACGCCTGAAAAAACTAAAGAATATAATAAAAAATCTTATCAAAATAGAAAATTAAAAAAACAATTAGAACAAAATAATATAAATAATAATATAAATGATGTAAATGATGTAAATAATAAAAATATATAGATTAATTGATTTTACATAATAAATATTATTTAAATTGTTTTTATTACATAATAAAAACAATTTAAAATTATATTATAATACTATATTATAATGAATTCAAAAGTTGAAATTAAAAAACCTCCAGATATTGAAACTATAGATGATAATATTAACGAGCAAGTTTATAGAACCATTAAATGTCCTTTGAAAACTGTTCTTAAAAATTATGATATTATTTATCCAATCATAGATAATCTTGTTAAAGACATCAATGAAATTATTACTTTAGGTTATCAATTTATTAGATTATATCTTTTAGATAAATTTAATAATAATAAAGAATTACCTATTATAAATAAATTATTTATATTAGATGTTCTTAAAACTATTAGTAAAACTACTACTGAAAAAGGTAAGAAAATAAATGAAGTCAATATTAAAAATAAAGAAGGCAAAGATGATATTAGATTATTTTATAAAAATATTTTTTCTAAATTAGTTAATAAAGAATTATTTTATAATAATAAAGGCTATATATTAGATCAAATGGCTAAAGAAATGTTAAGATGTATTGAAACTAATATTTCTACTCACTTTCTTAAACATTTATTCAAATTAATTAATTGTCAATTTAAAAAACCTAAATCGCTTGAAATTAAAAAAGAAAAGAATAAAGAAAACAGAAAAGAATTATATAAACAATTAAATGAAGATATTAGAAACTTAAAATCTGATATTATTGATAGACAAATATTAAATTCAAAAGTAGAATATCATCAATGGATTAAAGATAATATCAATTTTTTATTACCAGAAAAATTTACTAAATCAATACCATATGATATTAAAGCAAATCCAACTAAATATATTAAATTTTCAATGTATATAAATAATAAAATAGAAGAATTAAAAGCAAAACCTTATGCTTTTATACCACAAAGAAATAGTATTGTTCCTAAATCTATCGTATTAAACACATCAGCTATTGCTGATTATATTGGTTCAAATATTAAAAACTTATTTGATTATAATAAAACTGAATTATTACATAATTGTAAAAAACATCAATCACATGTTTGGAGTAAAATATTAAAATTAGAAAAAAGAAGTATTTTTAATAATAAAGAGTATGTATTTTATAATCAGATAATTACAGATGGTTTTAGCTGTAGTTTATTATTTATACTTAAAAAATATAAAGATAAAGAATATGGTGATAAAATACCTAAAATAAAAGAAGATGATAATGAATTTATAAAATTAAATGAATTAACAAAAGAAGAATGTGATAAATATCTAGATGATAAATATAAATTAGTTGCATTAGATCCTGGTGTAAATCGTATAGCATCCATAATAGATGAAAAAAATAACTTTTATAAATATTCAGGATGTAGAAGACGATTTGAAAATTATAGTAAAAGATCTAACCAAATAATTCAAAATGAAAAAGAAAAGAATAACATAATATCCAAAGAAACAGAATTATCTAAATTTAATTCAAGAACATTAAAAATAGAGGAATATAAAAAGTTTATAGTTCAAAAGACAAAAACAAATGATGATCTAAAAGAATTTTATAATAATATATTATTTAGAAAATTAGATTTTAGAAGATATATAAAAACAAAACAATCAGAATATAAATTATTAAATGAAATAGAAAATAAGTTTTTAACAACTGAAGATAAACTAAATGGTAAAAAACTATTAATATTTTATGGAAATTGGACGAAAGACGGCAATACACTAAAAGGCTCTATATCTACAACTGGTATTAGTTTTAAGCGTTTATTACATAAAAGATTTAAAATATTAGAAACAGATGAATTTAGGACAAGTAAATTATATAATAAAACATTCAAAGAAATGATTAATGTTAAAGTAAGAAAAGGAAAGCATACAAAAAAACTTCATGAAATACTAACTCCAAAAGAGGAAACTGAAAAATGTATAAGAGTGAATAGAGATAAGAATGCTTGTAAAAATATATTATATATAGGTAAATATTATTTAGAAAAGCAATTAAGACCAATTTTTTTTCAAAGAGATAAAATAAAAAATGTAGTTAAAAAAGGTATAAATTTAACTACAAAATCTAAACCAAAAAACAAATAGTTGTTTAATTAAAAGTAGTAATTAAGCAACCACTGACAGGATAATATACATCTACTTAATGATATAAAATAAACTATAAATGTATATTAAATAAGCCTGTTAATTTTAGAATTTAGTGCTATTTATAGCAAAGCTTTGTGTATGATATTTGTATAGAATATCTAAATTGATAATCTTACTATAGGTAAGAACGATATCATTTAGGATAAGTCGGCATTTAAAATACGCAACGCTCTAAATTGTTTACGTATCCAATAATAAAATGATTCTTTTGATGTAATTGCTTCTGTTAAACTGTTTGGATCCCTGTTTCCATTTGCTCCAATCTTAATACCATTATAAACATCAATTATTTTTCTTATTTCTACTAAAACTTCATCTGGTTTAGTTTGAATATTTTTATACAAGTTTATCAGTGTTTCATTTATATCATATGCATTTATTGAACCATTTACAGTAATTTTATTATCTTTTATTTTTTGTAATAATGCAAATAAAACACTACCACCTCCCAAAAATAGTTCATGATAATTATAAATTGTATTAGGAAATAATTCCATAACTTTATCTATAATTTGTGTTTTACCTCCAACCCACTTAATAATTGGTTTTTCATATATATCCATTATTTATAAACTGTAAACTATAAACTATAACCTATAATCTATTATTATTTATGAACCTATAACCTATAACCTATAAACAATGTATTCATATTATAATCAATTTTTATTGCTAATTATGTTTGTAATTTATAATTATAAATATATATATAATTAATAATAGGAGCATCAATAATTATAGATGGATTTAATAAATAAATATACAATATTTAAACCAGAAATAGGTAGTGGTGCATATTCAAAGGTATACAAGGCATTAGATAAGGATGGAAAGACTATAGCAATAAAAAAAATAAATATTCATAATATAAATGACAAATTATTAGAACGAATTGAATATGAAATACATATACATAGAAAGTTAGAGCATCCAAATATAGTTAAATTATATGATGTTTTTAGAAATGATAAGTGTATATGTTTAATATTAGAATACTGTGAACAAGATTTTGATAATATAAAATATAGTATAAAACCAAGTGAAATTAAATCATATATTATTCAGTTAAACGATGCACTAAAATATTTAAAAGAGAATAATATTATTCATAGGGACATTAAGCCTAAAAATATATTATTATCAGGTAATACAATAAAATTGGCTGATTTTGGATTTGCATCAGATAAAACAATTGATATGTATAATACGATATGTGGTTCACCACTGTATATGGCACCTGAAATTATAAATATTTTTATAGGAGTTAGTAATGAAGTAAATAATAAAAATGTTTATGATTCTAAATGTGATATATGGTCATTGGGATTAATTATTTATGAATGTTATTTTAAATTTCATCCGTTTAAAAATTCTATAAATATAGTTGAATTATATAAAAATATTAAAAATAATAATATTAGTTTTGTTCCATTGACCTATTGTAATTATGACGAACATGATAAAATTATTAATTTATTAAAACAAATGTTAGTATGTGATGTAAATAGTAGAATTTCGTGGCAACAATATTTTAATCATGCATGGTTTAATATTTTTGATTCTAATAGTTATAAAGAAGAATATAAATATACAAATGTACGGCCAAATTCAAGACCAATTTCTATACCAAATAAAAATAATGATACTGCAATTAGGTCAATGCCTTGTTTTAATAATGATTCTAAATTATTACAAAATCCAAATAAATATTGTGATGATATTGACCATTTATTAAAAGATGATTATGATGATTACTATAACAAAAACGACAAAAACGACACAAACGGCACAAACGGCACCAACAACGGCACCAACAACGGCACCAATAGAAACAACAGAAACAACGGCACCAACAACGGCAACGGCACCAACACCAACAGAAACAGTAAAGAATATGAAAATACATTTATAATGGATATGGAATTAGATAATGATACAAACAATGACAGTAAAAATGATTATATAATTATTAATGAAGATGATTTATTACTATTTGATACAATTGAATACAAGCCACCTTCTATAACATCTGGAGTGTATAACTTTTTGTCTAATTCTATAGATAAACTCAAAAATAATATACGCTATTTCACATACTAATATCTTAAAAAATGAAAATAGTACTCTTAAAAGTATAAGTATAAGCAATGATATTCATAAGCAATGATATATTTATACAATAAGAACATTGGAGAAACAATGACTGAAGTAATAAAACGTTTTAGTGAAGAAAATAATGTAAAAGAAAAAATAGCATATGCTGGACGTTTAGATCCATTAGCATATGGTAAAATAACAATACTTACAGGCAATGATATTTATAAGAAAGATGATTATTGTAATAAGAGTAAGATATATGAAACATGGATAATTGAAGGAATAATGACAGATACGTATGATATAATGGGATTAGTGGTTGCAGTTCCGTTAACCAACAATTGTACATTAGATCCGTTAACCAACAATTGTAAATTAGAGCCTTTAGTACCACATAGTTACAAGCAATATTACCCACCTTATTCATCAATACTTATAAGAATTGGAGATATAAGAAAACCATTATGGTATTATACTAAAAATAATATAAAAATACCCGATGAATTAAGACCATATAAACATGTTATATTACATAATGCAATAAAATTAGATGAAAAATATATTTCATCTAATGAACTTTTAGATATAATTTTAGACAGAATTAGTAAGGTTATTACAGGTGATTTTAGACAAGATGATATAACTAAACAATGGAAACACTTATTATCTACAACTTCTACATATAAGATTAGTAAATGGAAATTTGAAATTTCATCAGGTGGGTATATTAGATATATTGCAAACATGATGGGAAATACATGCTTTGACATAAACAGAATTGGTTATATTGATGAATCTATTCTAAAATGTCATTCGTAATTTTACCAGGCACACATATTAGAAACATGCTTTGACATAAACAGAATTGGTTATATTGATGAAACTATTCTAAAATGTCATTCGTAAGTACAATTTTTATAAGATCAATATATTTATTATTATAAATATCAATATCACTTTCATTGCCATATAATAATAACGTTGTAATATTTGTTATAAAATCATATACATAAACCTTATTATTAGTGAATAACAATGAAGATATATATACTTGATATGCATTATTTTCATCTTCATTTCCATTAGAAACTATTGCACTAATTTCACTTACATTTTGGTTAACAAATATTTCATTAATTAAATCAATATACGTTAATAGTATTGGTTCTGTAATTGCATTAACCGCATTAATAATAAATGTTTTATCAAATTGATCTGATATTTTAAACTGATTGTTATTAATAATTTCTTCATTTTCTGGTGTTATGATATAATTATAAGTTATATTAGGTGAATATAGATATAGTAAAGTTATATATAAATCATTCTTATTAGTAATTTGATTTTCTAATAATAAGAGTGATTGTTCTATTTCATTAAAAATTTTAAATGTATTTCTCATACTTTGAAATTCATTTCTATTAGACACATTAATAAATGAAGTAGATGTTATTTGTATTGATTTTTGTATATTTTCATCATTACTACTACTACCACCAGTTATTAATAAATTTATTATAATATTAAAATATCTATCCAATTTATTAATATATTCTATTTTAGAAACATTAGCATTACCCTGATTAATTAAGTTATAATAAAGTTCTTGCTTGAGATATATAAAAACATTAAATATAATTATTACACTCCTTTCTTCATATTTTTGTATATTTACTAAACCACCACCACAACCCATAACCCCACCTCCATAACATAATTCATCATAATTATATATTTCATTATCAAATGGATAAGTAGAAACATCTATATTTTGAATTCTTAATGTATTGGATGCATTTTTATATGTAAATACCTCGGCTATAATGGTTAATGTACAAATATCAAAATAATTATTAAAAATCAAATTCATAGATAATGGTACACCACTTATATAATTACCATTTTCTAAATTAAATAAATCTAATATTTCTATTATACCAGTAGTTTGAATATATATTTCCCCATTTTTATTACAAATTGCTAAATAAAATTTAGTAATCGTATTTATTTTAATTAATAAACAAAAATTATTTTTTAATATACCAAAAATACCATTTTCAAGTACTTTATTATTAAGTTCATCATTTTCCACACTTTGTACTAAAAAATCATATTCAGGTGCTTTATTTGTATAATAAAATACTTTATAAAATCCTTTTGGTAAATTATCAGTAGAAAGTTCTAAATCAGGATCAGGATTATAATTATAGTAATTAATTAACTTGGTATCTATATTATTATCAAATGTATAATATAATGACAACAATGAATCTACATTATATACATTTTTGGTATAGTTTAAATAGTTAAGGTATGTAATAATAACATCTATAATAAAATTGTTAACTTTTTCAATTAAAATATTATTATTATAGTTTTTAATAATACTTGGTTCTACATTTGATATATTTGATATATTTGATATATTTGATATATAACTACTAAAATTATTTACTATATACTTACTTCCTCCACTAACCCCGCGACCCTTTGTATCCACTTCATCAATTGTATCTACATTCGGTAAATAGTTTATTATATATGAATAGTAGGTTGTATTATAAAAATTAAAATTAAAAAATTCATTATATATCTCTAAATTATCATTATTATATGTATTTGTTATTACAGGACACATTAAAAAATTATTATATAAATATGTTAAATTGACATAAGCAAGACTATTATAATTAGTTATACTAAATGTATTACGTATATAAAAATTATATTCATTATAAAATGCAATATTTAATAGGATAATATAATTATTTTGATACGTTATTTTATATCTATCAATATAATAAGTATTTGTATCACCAAATGGTTTTTCTTCATCTGCCTTAACTATTATAATTTTATTAGTTGATGAAAAAGTAAGTTCATTTTTATTATTAAATATGTTATTTATAGTAATGGTAATCGTATCAACATAATCAGGATTAATTATAAACGGGTCAATTAGTAATAATATTTTACGCAGATAGTTATTAACAACTTGTAAATTATTTTCATTAACAATACCTATATATGCATTTATTGTATAATTTTCTAATAATTTATATTGATAAGTTATATTGTTATTAAATATTGTATATGTGTTTAAACTATTATTGCTGGTAGTATTATTATTTTTGGTATTTATATATGCAAGTTTATTATTATATGTTATTGAATTAGATTCACAAATATTGTTATAACTTTTATTTTTTTTATTATAATCTGTTTTAAATTGCATAGTTGTAATATTACCACCTATATATATACTATCACTACTATTACCAATATTTAACTCATGAATTGACAGATTAATACCATTAACAAGTTTATATCGTTGTATATATTTATTGTAAACAGATAATAACTTTAACTTTGGAATAGATACATCATTTTTAAAATATGTAAAATCTAACTTATTATTATAAGAGGATAATTCAATATTATCAAAATTTAGATTTTCATACCTTACATCAAGAGTAAATACATCAAATGGGTCATATTCCACAGGCGCTAATTCGTTAAACACAAATTCATTAACATATGGATAAATGTAAACATTAATTAATGCATTATTATAATTTATATATTTATTATAATTGTTTATCTGTACACCATCACTATAAAAATAAAGATAATATATAAAACTTGATACACTTTTATTAAAATCATATACTTTAATATACCTATAAAATAATGTATTAGTTGGAACAGTTATATTATCAGTATATCCAACTAATGTTAGCATATTCTTAATATCCTCCGTTAATGTAGTACTTGTATTAATAATTTCATAATTATTATTATTAACATTTTCATTATTATAATAGTAATTTATAGATGGAAGATTATATGTTTCTCCTGTAGCCTTAACACCATATAACATAAAATCAGGATCATTGTATTTTGTATTAATTGTTGAATCTAAATTAAATATAAATATTGTACTATCTACTGAAATATTATTTTCATTATTAATCTTATCCTTAATATTATATTTATCAGTTGATGTATGTATATCAGGTAATGGCGGTGTTATATCTATATTTATATTTATGTACATACTATGATTAAGACTGTATATATATATATTGTAATTATTGTTTATTACGTTTATGTATAAATTAAAAATTGATTATTATCTATTATAAACATTATAAACACTATAAACACTTTATCTATTATATATATAGTAAATAAAGACAATGTCCAATGAACAATCTCAGTCCAACGAACAATCACCCAACAAACAATCACCCAACGAACAAACTCAGTCCTATTCATCTGATGAATATATTATTAACATTATTCCAGATTATCATTATGAAAATATAAATAATGATTCTAATTATTATAATATTAGTATTAATCAAGGAAACGGGTCCAGTACAAATATAAGTAATTCTTTACAAGATGAAGTTAGGAATAAAGTTAGTGAAATATTTGAACAAGCATTTACTATTATGTTTGATGGTATTCCCGAATCATATACTAATTTATTAGAAGCATCATTATTTGAAAATATGAGATACGATGATGATGTAAATACAATATTAACTCATACAATACGTACATTTATATCAATAACATCAATTTCATTTGTACGCGTTATTGCGGTTATTCTTAACTATGCTTCAAGAGAAACAGAGGGTATATATTCAAATAATTTGTTATTTGCAAATAATTATGATATGGTGTATGATATATGTACAGAAGAATTACGTAAACAAATAACACGCTCATATAGAATGATGCAATTTGTATCATTATTTTTTGGAATGAATGGAGAACAAGAAATGGAAAATGTTAAATTAGTAATGAAAAAAGAAGATATTTTGAGAATGTTTCCAGAAAAAGAATATAATACATTTGAACAAGATGTTAAGAGTAAGAATGAAAAGTGTGTATTTTGTCAAGAAAATTTTACTGATATTGATAAATGTCGTAAATTAAATTGTGAACATGTATTTCATGCAGGATGTATTGATGAATGGCTTGAAAATCAAAGTTATAAATGTCCTTGTTGTCGTGCAGATGTAGGTCCCCATTACCCAAAAGAATAATAATTTTTTATACAATTTTTACAATAAGTAATTTTAATTATATATATTATAATTATAATTATAACTAAAATCATAGTATACATGATTAATATATTAATAAACATATTAAATGGAATAGGTGTAGGTATTGATATAATTGCATTATTTTATAATCTACTATTATATTTTGTATTTGGTTTAGGAAAATGTGTTTATTTTATTGGAGCAATATTATACAAAATTATATTTGTAAATAGTATAAATTTTATTTTTAAAGTTGGACTAATTTTACAAAAAATATTATTACCAATTATAAAAAATTTACTATATATATGCTGTAATATAATTTTAAGAATTGGTAATGGTGTAATGAATTTGGGTTATATTTGTTTATCCATTACATATTATCTAATAAGTCTTACGATAGACATTATAAATTATGGTATTTCTAAATTATTTGATTATTTAATTCAATTTTTGTATATTTTAGAAACTATTGTAATGAGTATATTTAATATACTTGGCTCCATAACCTCAACAACCTTAAATGCAATGAGTATGGGAGGGTCATGGCTCTTTAATATGCTTGGCTCAATAACCTCAACAACCTTAAATGCAATGAGTATGGGAGGGTCATGGCTCTTTAATATGCTTGGCTCAATAACCTCAACAACCTTTAATGCAATAAGTGTAGGAGGGTCATGGCTTTTAAATATGCTTTGCTCAATAAACTCAACAACCTTTAA
>SXGT01480063.1_pt1 | contig 39245 bp, 25 predicted proteins | sample 3176221 | NCBI WGS metagenome assembly SXGT01 (sample SAMN11356862, study PRJNA531348) | freshwater metagenome | isolation source: freshwater sample F1-120 | place: China: Fuxian Lake, Yuxi | collected 2017-12-25 | reverse complement strand
GCGACGCGGTGAACGTCGTGGCCAGCGCGCCTGCCTGGAGCGCACCGTGCAGCGCCCCCGCGGCGCCGCCCTCGCTCTGCATCTCGATGACCGTCGGGACCGCGCCAAAGAGGTTGGTCTTCCCTTCCGAGGCCCACTGGTCGGCGAGCTCGCCCATGCCCGAGGACGGCGTGATGGGGTAAATGGCGATGACCTCGCTCGCCTGAAACGCGACGGTGGCCGCGGCCTCATTGCCGTCCATCAGGGTAGTGGTGCTGCGATTCATGGGTCCTCTCGGCGCGGGCTGCGCGGGCTGTTGCGCAAAGGCGTCTGCAAGTCGCGCGCCGCGAGTTGACAGCGGTGGTCGCAATTGGCTTCCATGCACCGATGAGCTGCTCCCGCCCCACGACCTGTCTCTCCGTCGTTGCCGCCGTCGCCCTCGTTGCCGTCGTGCGCTGCGCGGGCACCGGTCCCGAGGCCGCCTCGCGCGTGACGAGCACGAGCCAGGACGCGTTCGGCGCCCGCGGTACCGAGACCAGCTCCACGCTGGGCTTCGACGTCGTGAGCCGGACCAAGGACGTGGCGGGAGAGGTCGCGAGCTCGAGTGGCGGCGAGTTTGCCGACTTCGGCAAGCCGTGCGGGCAGAACGGCGACTGCTCGAGCGGCTTCTGTGTCGATGGCCCCAAGGGGTCCGTGTGTACCAAGCCTTGCCTCGACCACTGTCCCGATGGCTACGTCTGCAAGGGCGTCCAGTCGGGCGGCGCGGACGTCGCCTTCTTGTGCGTCCCCCGCGGCGGCGCGCTCTGTACGCCGTGCGTCGACGACCTTCAGTGCAACGGCGGCGCGTGCGCCTTCATCGACGGGACCGGCGCGTGCTCGGTCACCTGCACCGGCGACACCAACTGCCCCCCGCAGTACGTCTGCCGCGAGCTCACCGCGCTCGCCGCGCAGCCCGGCGCCACCGCCGCGACGTTCATGGGCTGCGTGCCGCCGAACGGTACCTGTAGCTGCGACGCCAAGACGGTCGGCCTGAAGCGCACCTGTTTTCACAAGAGCGAGCTCGGGAGCTGCGCCGGTGTGGAGGCGTGCGACGCGGAGTCGGGGTGGGTCGGCTGCGACGCCAAGCTGCCCTCGGCCGAGAGCTGCAACGGCATCGACGACGACTGCGACGGCCTCATCGACGAGGGCCTGCCAGCCACTGTGCCTTGCCAGAACACCGTCGACACCGTCGGCGTTTGCGATGGCGTCTCGGTCTGCGCCGGAACGAGCGGCTGGGTGTGTCAGGCCGCCGCGCCCGTGCCGGAGAAGTGCAATTACCTGGACGACGACTGCGATGGCTTGATCGACGAGCCCAGCGTCATCGGCGGCAAGTACCTCGCGCTCGAGCACTGCGGCAGCTGCGGTCACTCGTGCCTCGGCACAGTGCCGCACGGTGTCCCGGCCTGCATCGACGCGCCCGACGGTCCGCGCTGCGGTGTCGCCTCGTGCGATGCCGGCTACTTCGCCGTGGGCGGGATTCAATGCCTGCCCGAACTCCAGGACACCTGCCAGGCGTGCAGCGCGCCCGAGCAGTGCTACTACCCCGGCGCGGCGTGCCTGCTGCTCGAGGACGGGAGCTTCTGTACCAAGCCGTGCTCTGCCGACGCCGACTGTCCGTCTGGGACGTCCTGCGTCGCCGTCTCTGGCTTTGGCACGCAATGCGTCCCGTCGACAGGCTCATGCACCTGCGACGGCAAGAACCTGGCGCTCAAGCGCGAGTGCACCAAGACGACCGGCGGCAACGGCGGGCCGCTCGTGACCTGCAAGGGCGCCGAGAGCTGCACCGCCGGCGGTTGGGGCGCCTGCGAGCTGCCAAGCGAGACCTGCAACGGCGTCGACGACGACTGCGATGGCGTGCTCGACGACGGCTTTCGCGACCCGGTGACCGGCAAGTACGGCACCGACGCCCACTGCGGGCAGTGCGGCAACGGATGCCTCGCGCTCGTGTTCGCCAACGCGCACGGGGCGTGCAATGCCGGTCTCCCCGTACCGGCCTGTACGATGGTCTGCGATCCGGGGCACGTCGACGTGGACCAGAACCCGACCACCGGCTGCGAATGCCTGATCCTCGGCGACACCGACGTCCCGCACGACGGCGACGCCAACTGCGACGGCGTCGATGGCGAGGTCGACAACGCCATCTTCGTCGCCAAGGGCGGGAGCGACGCCAACGCCGGCACGCGGGCGGCGCCGGTGCTCACGGTGCAGAAGGGCATCGCGCTCGCGAAGGCGCAGAAGAAGCGGGACGTGTACGTCGCCACCGGTGTCTACGTGGAGTCGATAGTGCTCGTGGCCGGAGTGTCCGTGTACGGCGGCTATAGCGCCGACGGCTTCTCCGCGCACGATCCGGAGGTGTTCGAGACGGCCATCCTCGGGGTCGCGCCGACGGCCGCGCTGCCGGGCGCCGTCAACGCCCTCGGGATCGGCGGAACCGCAGGAGCGACGCGTATCGATGGCTTCACGATCTTCGGCGCGGACGGGCAGGGCGAGGGCGCATCCTCGTATGCGGTCTACCTTCGCGACGCGACCCACGGCGTCCGTGTCAGCGGCTGTCGCGTCATCGCCGGAGACGGCACCGTCGGCGCGGACGGCAGCGCCGGGACCAACGGCGCGAGCGGCAAGGCCGGGAAGGCCGGAGTCGCGGCCAAGGACATCGCGACGGCGACCTGCAGCGCGTCGCACCACAACGCCGGCGGTGGGGGGGCGTCCGGCACGTGCGGCGGGACGGACGTCTCCGGTGGCGGCGGCGGGACCGCGATCTGCCCCGACTACGACACCTCGGGGACCCAGCCCAAGTCGGATCCCATCTCGCAGACGGCGACTGCGGCCGAGGGCGGCGGAGCCGGCAAGAACACCGGAGCCGGAGCGGGCGGGGTGCCGGGCTACGACAATGGCATCTTCGACGTGACCTCTAGCTGCGGCACCTGCCACATCCCGCCGGACGGCAAGGACAACGTCGGCGGCGTTGGCAAGAACGGGGCGGTGGGCAGCGCAGGTGCGGCGGGGTCACCGTGCAGCGACGGCGACGGGAGCGTGTCCAACGGCCTCTGGACGCCCGCGAGTGGCGGCTCGGCCCAGGCCGGGTCGCACGGCGGTGGCGGCGGTGGCGGTGGCGCGGCGGGCGGCGTCGAGACGCTCGGCTGCGGTGCGTCCGTCATGAAGTACACCGATATCGGAGGCTCCGGCGGTGGCGGCGGGTCCGCGGGCTGTGGCGGCACGGCGGGTGGTGGTGGCGGCGGTGGAGGCGGCTCGTTCGGGATCTTCGTGGTGTTCACCGCACCGCCGACCTCGCTCCCAGGGCTCGACCAGAACGTCATCTTCCGCGGCCGTGGCGGGAACGGCGGGCACGGAGGGTCCGGCGGCGTCGGTGGTTTCGGTGGCTCGGGCGGCAATGGCGGCGCGAGCGGTGCCAGCGGCGGGTGGATCACGTTCTGCGCGGGCAACGGAGGCCAAGGCGGTGACGGCGGCGCGGGCGGCTCCGGCGGGGGTGGCGCCGGCGGCTGCGGCGGCGCGGCCTATGGAATCTTCGTCAGTGGCCAGGCCGGCGTGAGCCTCGCCGCCTACAAGAACGACAATTCGGCGCCCGCCAGCGGCGGTGCGGGCAGCGGCGGTCCGGGTGGCGTCTCGCTCGGGAACGCGGGTCCCAAGGGCGCGAGCGGGTCCAACGCGGCCTTCAACTTCTAAACAGGACAAAACAACCCAAGACTGCCCGTGGGCGGGAGCATTTGACCCGCACGTCGCCGCGCACAGGCACCGGCGCAGCGATCGCCCGAAGGCATGGTCCATGCGTGCCTTGTCGTTGGAGGTGCGGCCATGATCACACGCACAACCCTCGTCGTCGCTCTTGCGGTGTCGGTCTCACCCGCGCTGACGACCGTCGCCGGAGCTCAGAGCCCCGTCTGCGATCGCCCCGAGTGCACGCATGCGCAGCCGCTCGTGGCCCTGGGTCTCGTCAGCGTGGATGGCCAGTGGCGCCTCGGCGTCGACCTGTTCCCGCTCGACCCGCTCCTGCTGCGCGAGGTGACGATGGCGCTCGTCCTGCCGCTCCCGATGTTCGCGCTGCGGGTGTTCACCCTCACGACGCTGCCGCCGGTCAAGTACTACCGCGTGCTGCTGTTTGGCGAGGATCTCCCGGACGCGCGGCCGCCTCCAGGCCATTGAGCCCCTCGCGGCGGAAGAGCAGCGTGAAGTTGTTCGCGGGCATCGCGACCCGCTCTTCGAGCGCAAGGCCCGACGCGGCGGCGGCGTCGACGACAGCCTCCAGATCGCGGACACCCCACGCGGGGTTCCGGCCCCGAAGCGAGAGGTCGAACGCGTCGTTGCTCGGCGCCGTGTGCGCGCCGCCGACCTTGTACGGACCGTAGAGGACGAGCACGCCGCCCGCGGGCAGGAGCGCTGCGGCGCCACGCAGCATGGCCTTGCAGACCGACCAGGGCGCAATGTGGATCAGGTTGCAGCAGAGGATCGCGGCGACATCGGTGACCGGCCAGACGGGCGCGGTGACGTCCACGCACACGGGCTCGCGCAGGTTGGGGCTGGCCTCGGCGTGGCGCCAGGCGGCGATGCTTCGAAGCGCCTCGGGGTCCACGTCGCTTGGCTGCCAGTCCAGCTGCGGCAGGCGGCTCGCGAAGAAGGTCGCGTGCTGGCCCGAGCCGCTCGCGAGCTCCAGGACCACGCCGTGCTCCGGCAACACGCGTTCGAGCACGGCGAGGATGGGCTCGCGATTGCGCTCGGTCGCGGCGGCAAAGCGTCTCTCGTCGAGGTCGGTCATCACCCGCACCGTAGCCCCCCCACGATGGTCGCCGCAACTCCCACTCGTGGCCGCCATAGGGTCGTGCTACCGTCATCGGCATCCTGACCGAGCTGCCGGAGAACCGCCCATGGCCCTGAAACCACTGACGCCCAACGACGCCATGTTCCTGATGGGCGAGTCGCGCGACACGATGATGCACGTCGCCGGGCTGCTCCCCTTCTCACCGCCGGCCGACGCACCGCCGGACTTCCTCCGCGGCGTCCTCGACGAGCTGCGCGCAACCGGCGAGATCCACCCTCCGTGGAACCTGAAGCTCCGCTTCCCGGAGCTCCTCAAGAGCCCGATCCAGGCGTGGGTCAAAGACCAGACCCTCGATATCGACTACCACGTCCGCCGCTCGGCCCTCCCTGCACCCGGCGACGAGCGCGAGCTGGGAGTGCTCGTCTCGCGCCTGCACAGCCACCCGGTCGACTTTCACAAGCCGCCTTGGGAGGTCCACCTCATCGAGGGCCTCGAGGGTGGCCGCTTCGCGCTCTACTGCAAGGTGCACCACTCCCTCGTGGACGGCTTCACCTCGATGCGCATCCTCAAGAGAACGTTGTCTACGGATCCCGATGCGCGCGGCCAGCCACTGTTCTTCGCCGTGCCGCCGACGCACGTGCCGCACCACGCCGAGGCGCCGATGGACCCCTCCGAGCCCCCTGGCGCTCCGTTTGGTGCGCTCATGGGCATGGTGCGCTCTCAGCTCGGCACCGCGCGCTCGCTCGGCAGCTCGCTGATGGACGCCGTCCGTGCCGCGCGTCGCCCCGACAGCACGCTCGAGCGCTCGCTGCGCGCGCCGCCCAGCATCTTGAATGGCCGCATCGGTCGAAACCGCCGCTTCGCGACGCAGCAGCTGTCTCTGGCCCGCGTGAAGGCCGTCGCCAAGACGGCCGGCGGCACGCTCAACGACGTCGTCCTTGCGCTCTCCGCCGGCGGTCTCCGTCGGTTCCTGAGCGAGATGGGCGCGCTGCCGGACGCGCCGCTCATCACCATGCTGCCGGTCAACGCGCGACCCAAGGACGATCCCGGTGGAGGCAATGCCGTCGGGGCCATCCTCGCCTCGCTGGCCACGCACCTCGCCGATCCCTTGGCGCGGCTGCGCGAGATCATCACGTCGACCCGCCAGGCCAAAGACCAGCTCCAAGGTCTCTCCGGCAACGCCATCATCCAGCTCAGCATGCTCACGATGGTGCCGTTTGCGCTCCAGATGCTCACCGGCACAATCGGGCGCATCCGGCCGGCGTTCAACGTCGTCATCTCGAACGTCGCGGGCCCCGAGCAGCCGCTGTACTTCCGTGGCGCGCGGCTTGAGGCGGCCTACCCGATGTCCATCCCGTTTCACGGCCTCGCGCTCAATATCACCTGTCAGAGTTATGCCGGCTCGCTCAACCTGGGGTTCATCGGCTGTCGCGACACGCTGCCCCACATGCAGCGCCTCGCGGTCTATAGCGGTGAGGCCCTCGCCGAGCTCGAGAGCGCGCTCGGGATGACCGTCTTGACCTAGAAGCCGCCGATCGCCGTTTCCGACGGCGCGTGTTCATGTTAAGTACCGCCTTAGCATGGCCGAGCTGCTCCACTCTCCGCTCACGCTGGTGATTGCGCAGGCCGTGATCATCATCCTCGCGTCCCGGCTGCTCGGCGTCGTCGGTCGACTCATCGGGCAGCCGCTCGTCATCGCCGAGGTCGTCGCGGGCATCGTGCTCGGTCCCTCGCTGCTGGGCTGGCTCTCCCCCGACGTCGTCGACACGTTCTTTCCAAAGTCGTCGATGCCTCTCCTCGGCATCCTGTCGCAGGTCGGGCTCATCTTCTTAATGTTCCTGGTCGGCCTCGAGCTCGACCCCACGCTCCTGCGCGGCCGCGGCCGTCAGTCGCTCATCATCAGCCACTCGAGCATCGTCGTGCCCTTCGGACTCGGCGCGGCCCTCGCAGTCTACCTCTACCCGCGCGTCTCGAACCCGGCGGTGTCGTACACGGCGTTCTGGCTGTTCATGGGCATCGCGATGAGCATCACGGCCTTTCCGGTCCTCGCGCGCATCCTCACCGAGCGCCGCCTCGTGCGCTCCCGAGTGGGCGCGCTCGCGATCGCTTGCGCCGCGGTAGACGATGTCACCGCCTGGTGCCTCCTCGCCTTCGTCGTCTCGGCCGCGCGCTCGACGGGACTCCCCGGCGCCGTCCTCACGACCGTGTTGGCGCTCGCCTACATCACGGTCATGTTGTTGCTCGTCCGTCCCTTCTTGCGCCGCATGGTGCCCAAGGCCGAGAGCGGTCTGACCCAGAACCTCGTCGCCGTCACCTTCGTCCTGCTGCTGACCTCGGCGTTTGCGACCGAGGCCATCGGGATCCACGCGCTCTTCGGCGCGTTCATGCTCGGCGTCATCCTCCCGCGGGAAGGCGGCCTCGCCCGCGCGCTCGCCGAGAAGCTCGAGGACTTCGTCGTCGTCTTCCTGTTGCCGCTCTTCTTCGCCTTCAGCGGCCTGCGCACCGAGATCGGGCTGCTCAACACGAGCGAGGCGTGGGTGATGTGCCTCATCGTCATCTTCGTGGCGTGCCTCGGCAAGTTTGGCGGGAGCTTCGTGGCCGCGCGTCTGACGGGGCTGACCTGGCGCGAGTCGGGCGCCATCGGGATCCTCATGAACACGCGCGGGCTCATGGAGCTCGTCGTGCTCAACATCGGGCTCGACCTCGGCGTCATCTCGCCGCTGTTGTTTACGATGATGGTCCTCATGGCGCTCGTGACGACATTCATGACCAGTCCGATTCTTCACCTCGTCTATCCGCCCGAGGCGCTCGCCCGCGAGCTGGCGGAGACCACCGAGCCCCAGGTCGCCCCCGCCGTTCGGCCTGCTTTCACCGTGCTCGTCTGTGTGGCCTACGAGCACACCGTGCGCGGCCTGATGACGCTGCTCGACGCGCTCGTAGGCGATCAGAAGGAGGACAGCAGCGCCTACGTGCTGCGACTTCAGCCACCTCCCGAGCGCGTCTCGGCGTATGTCCCCCAGCACGTTCCGCATGACGGCGAGCGCGCCGAACAGGCGCTGGCGCCGCTGCTCGAGCGGAGCGCCGCCGCCGGGCTGCGCGCGCGTCCCATCACCTTCGTGTCGGCGAATCCGGCGCGCGACATATGTAGCGTGGCCGACGTCAAGGAGACCGACATCATCCTGCTCGGCTGGCGGCAGCCGATCCTGGGTGGCGCCGCCCTCTCAGGAACGGTGTTCAACGTCATGCGCCAGTCCCGACGTCGCGTTGGCGTTCTGGTCGACCGCGGGCTGGTCACCGTGTCTCGCGTGCTCGTCCCGTACCTCGGCAATCCGCACGACCACGCCGCGATGGAGCTCGCCAACCGACTCCACGAGCACACGACCGCGCGGGTGACCATCCTGCATGTCGTCTCGCCCGGGCGCTCTCGCAGTGAGCCGCGGCTCAACGTTAGCGGCGAGGTCGAGCAGGTCTTCCACGAGCCAGCGTCTGCAGATGGTCGCGTCGACATCAAGGTCGTCGAGAGCACCGAGCCGACGGAGGCCGCGCTTCAGGAGATGCGCTCGGGCTACGACCTCGTGATCATCGGCGCCGGCAAGGAGTGGGGCCTCGCCGAGCGACCGTTCGCGGTGCAGCCCGAGTACCTCGTCGACCACAGCCCGGTCTCGCTGCTGGTCGTTCGCGGCGCGGCGGCGGGGCCATGACGTTCGGTGCCGTCCTGCGGCTGCTGCGCGTCGACGCGGGGCTGTCCTTGCGCTCGATGGCCACGTCCATCGGGGTCTCCAACGCCTACCTCTCGCGCGTCGAGAACGGACACGACGCGCCGCCGACGGCCGATCGGCTCGCCGCCATCGCCAAGACCCTCAACCTGCCGCCGCTGCTGCTCATCGAGCTCGCCGAGCGGACGAGCCCGTTCGTCGCGCAGTACCTCGCCGAGGTCCCGGAGGCCGCCGGGTTGTTCATCGACGTCGCCCGGCGCCGCCTCACGGCGCGGCAGATCCGCGACGTGCGCAGCCTCATCGACACGGTCGTGCCTCGCTCCTCGGGCGAGCCGCCGTCCTTGGGGCGCCTGCTGACGGCCGAGAGCGCCTTGCCGTTGATGTCGTGCAGGGACCAGGCGGACGCATTGGACGTCGCGGCGACCCGCGCTGCCGCGGGCGTCGGCGCGCACGACGTGGCTCAGGCGATGCGCCGCAGGGAGTCCGAGACGCCCTCCTATGTGGGCGCAGGCGTCTGGATTCCGCATGCGGTGGTGCCCGGCGCGACCCTCGCGGCCGCCGTCGTGACGCTGGCCACGCCGCTACCGGCGCCGACGCCCGACGGTCGGCCTCTCCAGGTCGTGGTCGCGATCGCGGGGCCGTCCGCCGATCGCCGACTGTTGGAGCTGCTCGCGACGACGGCCCGGCTGGCGCGGCCCGATGTCGTGGCTGCGCTCGTGGCGGCCTCGACTTCCGACGCGCTCATCGCCGCAATCCGATGTCAGGAGCACGCATGAGGAACACGCGTGCCTTGTCTCACGGCTGCACGTCGGCGGCGTCGACGAAGGCGATCTACCTCGCGTGAGCAGACATCTACGGGAGAACGTCGAGCCCCTCGCGAACAGCTCCTTCCCGTAGGCGATCATCCAAGCAGACGAGCGTGAGTCCGCCGGCGTACCTCGAGCTTGCGTCGAGGGCCGCAGCCAGTTGCAGGGCATCGGCCGCACGAAGCGGGTGGCGTAGGAGCAGCGCCTCCGCAAGGTGCCGGACAGGCTCGGAGGGCGAGAGCTCGGACCAGCCCAGTGCGAGCTCGCGCAGCCGTCGTAACGCGTCGCGGAGCCCGATCGGGTCGAGCCCGCCTTCGCGTCCGAGGCGAGCCAGCGCGGAGACGCACTCAACGCGTGTGCCCCACCAGGTTATGAGGTTGTTGTCCGAGGCGACGAGCCCCACCAAGGCCTCGCTGTGTCTCTGTGACACAAGCAATGGGACCATCGCCGATGAATCCCAGTACCTCATCGAGACTCCTCGCGGTCAGCGAGTAGCGCCGCGACGACATCGGCCCCCTCGATCGGGCTAACCGGCTCTGGTCGCCAACCTGCGGGAAACGAGGCCTTTCCTCGACGAAGAAGCCCTTGGCGTTCCTGCTCGGCAAGCCACGCCTCGTCCGATTCCTGCGGACCGCCCTCGATTGGCACGAGGCGTGCCACGGGACGGTCTCGGTCGAGGATGACGACGGTCTCCCCGCGCTGAACGAGCTGTAGGAGCGCCGAGAGGGTGTTCTTTGCGTTGGAGATGGTGCTCGTAATCATCTGGCTATGATAGCCAGCTCAATGACGCCTGCAAGCGCGATTCGGGCCATCGTCAGGCTTGGCGGTCGCAACCGGCCACCCGGGAATATCGCCTCGATCCAAGGCCTGGAGCTCGCGTCGGCGCTATCCTTGGTTCATGACCCCTCGCCCCGCGCGCTACTGGCACCGCGACACTGACGACCGGCTCGCGTGCACGCTCTGCCCGCGCCTGTGTCGCCTCCATGAGGGGCAGACGGGCTTCTGCGCGATTCGTGCCGCGCAGGACGGCGAGCTGGTCCAGCTCTCGTACGGCCGGACGACCGGCTTTGCCGTCGACCCGATCGAAAAGAAACCGCTGAACCACTTCCTTCCGGGCACGTCGGTGCTGTCGTTCGGCACCGCGGGCTGCAACCTGGGCTGTCGCTTCTGTCAGAACTGGAGCATCAGCGCGGCGACGCTCGACGAGGCCGTGCGCGTCGAGGCGAGCCCGGAGGCCATCGTCGCGTTGGCACGGCGCGAGGGCTGCCCGTCGGTGGCGATGACCTACAACGATCCGGTGACCTGGGCTGAGTACGCCATCGACATCAGCAAGGCCGCGCGGGCCAACGGCCTCCGCAGCGTGCTCGTGACGGCGGGCTACGTGACCGCCGAGGCACGACCGGATCTGTACGCGCACATCGACGCCGTGAACGTCGACCTGAAGGCCTTCACCGAGGCCTTCTACCGCAAGGTCACGCTCGCGCACATCGAACCGGTCAAAGAGACGCTCATCTGGCTGGCGCAGCAGCGCAAGGTCTGGCTCGAGGTCACGACCCTGCTCATCCCCGGGCTCAACGACGGCGACGCGGAGCTGCGCGCGCTATGCACGTGGGTCGGTTCGGAGCTCGGAGTCGAGGTGCCGCTGCACTTCACGGCGTTCCATCCTGACTTCAAGCTGCGCGACCGCCCTGCGACGCCGCCGGCCACGCTGACGCGCGCCCGACGCATCGGCCGCGAGGTCGGCCTGCGCTACGTCTACACCGGCAACGTCCACGACACCGAGGGCGGCGCGACGCTGTGTCCCGGCTGCGGGACCGTCGTCATCGCGCGCGACTGGCATGTGGTCACCCCGCGCGCGATCGGCGACGGGCGATGCACCAGCTGCGGTACGGCGATCGCGGGCGTCTTCGATGGTCCGGTCGAGCCGAGCCGTGGCGGTCGTTGGCGCGTTGCGCCGTGACAGCCGTTGACCCCCGACCCAACCGGGCATAGCGTCGGTTCATGAACGCCACCATCGCGGACTGGCTCGCCGAGGGACCCTTCACCCTCACGCTCTCCGCCGGCTTCTTCGGGTTCTACGCGCACGCCGGCTTCGTCGCCGCGCTGCATGAGGCCGGGCTGCGACCTGCGCGCCTGAGTGGCGCCAGCGCGGGTGCCCTCGTGGCCGGTCTCGTCGCGAGCGGACGCACGGGACCCGAGCTGCGCGACCGCTTTCTGGCGGTAAGACGGGCGGACTTCTGGGACCCCAAGCCGGGCCTCGGCCTGCTGCGCGGTGACCGCTTTCGTCAGATCCTCGACGACTTCCTCGGCCACGCGACCTTCGAGGCCTGCCCCACGCCCGTCGCCGTGACCGCCTTCGACCTCCTGGCGCGCCGACCGCGCGTCCTGGACTCCGGCCTCCTCGCTCCGGCCATTCAGGCGTCGTGCGCCTTTCCCGGGTTGCTCCAGCCCGTGCGCGTCCACGGCCGCCTCCATCTCGACGGTGCGCTCTCGGACCGCCCGGGCCTGCTGGGCGTCCCTCCGGGCGAACGCGTGCTCTATCACCACCTGCCGTCGAGCCGTCGCCGCTTCGGCGTCGGGCAGGACCATCCGCGGCGGCCGTCACTCGTCGCCATCGAGCATGACGGCCTCCCGCAGGTGCACCCGTTTGCGCTCGACCGTGGCGGTGAGGCCTTCACCGTCGCCCTGCGTGAGACGCGACGGGCGCTCGCTCGCCCCAAGTAATTCCCCGCCCCGCGATTTTTCGGAACCTTGCGCTTGTTCGGTTGTCCCAGCTCGAGACGGCGCCGTGCCGTCGCATGCGGTGTTGTCGGAAGCGGGCAGATGCGGAGGTGGCGAATGGGCTCGAAGTGGAACGTTGCAGCAGGTTTGGCATCGACAGTCGTCCTGTTTCTTGGCCTCGCGGAGCCCGCGGGCGCGGCGCTGAAGGCCTTCACCCAAGGCGATGATCTCGTCTTCGAGGGCGGCACGCCGGGCGCGCGGATCCGGGTGCTGGACGCGACCGAGAAGCGCGTCGGCTCCGGCCGGCTCGACCACGCAGGGCGGCTCGTGCTGCGGGGCGAAGGCATGGTCGATCCGATGCTGCGCCTCGTAGAGATCGACGGTCTGCGCGCCTCCCTCGCCGATCTCTTTCCCCCCATCGAGCTCACGCTGGTTGCCCCGCCGAATCTCTCTGCGGGGCTGCCACTGCTGCCGCACCTCGTGGTGTCGCGCCGGACCGGGGGCCCCGAGGCCCTCATCCCCATCGACGTCGCGCTCGTCTGCGAGGCTGGGAAGCGCCGCTTCGAGCTGGGACGCCTCCAGTCCGACGCGACCGGCGTTGGGCGACCCGTCACGGCCCCCCTCATGGTCCCCGCCAACGCGACCGGGCGCTGCGAGATCGAGGCGCGCGCGGCGGGCGCCAAGCTGACCTCGGCGGTCTCGCTCGTGCGCGGCGTGCGCGTCGCCGTCTCCACCGACCGTCCCCTGGTTCAACCCGGTCAGAGGGTGCACGTCCGCACGCTGGTGCTCGATCTCGGGACCGGAAAGCCGGTCCGCGGCGCGAAGGCCGTCATCGAGCTCCAGAGCGGGCAGGGCACGCCGCTACTGCGGGAGACCGTCGAGACGACACGCTTTGGCCTCGCCGAGACCCGGTTCGTCGTGCCCGCCAGCTACACGGGCGACGCGGTGATCGCCAAGGCGACGGTCGAGGGCACCGCCTCCGAGCGTCGCCTCAAGGCCGGGCGGTATGTGCCGCCGCGCGTGCTGCTGACTGTCACCGGGGACGCGGACGTCGTGCGGCAGTCCGATGGGGTCGTCAAGGTGACCATCGGCGTCCGCCGCCTCGACGCCGGTCCCACGGCCGGGAGCCATGGCGAGGTGCGGGTGCAGCGGGCCGACGGGACCCAGGTCGGGCGCGCGCCGCTCGTCGCCGACGCGACCGGCAACGCCGAGGTCGAGGTGCGCGTCGACCCCGCGAAGCTCTCAGGTCAGACGAGCCTCCAGGTGATCGCGCGCGCCGAGACTCCGGCAGGGGAGATCGGGGAGGGACGCGCCCAGCTCGCCATCGACGACGGTCGCCTCCGTGTCTACGCCATCCCCGAAGGGGGACGTCTGCAGGCCGGCACGCACCGTCGCCTCTGGGTGGTCGCCACCGAGCCCTCCGGCGCGCCCGTCAAGGCCACCGTCACCGCGCGCGTGGCCGACGCGGCGGTCACGGCCAGCACCGACGCCGATGGGCTCGCGCTCATGACGCTGCCCAAGCTCGACGCCGGCAGCCCGGTCGAGCTCACCGTCGCCGCCGGGCGTCGCAAGGGCACGCGACGCGTCGCCGTCTCGATGCCGTCCCAGGGCGCCCTTGGCGCGCTGCTCCTCGATCGCGCCGTCCTTCGCCCCGGCGAGAGCCTCGACGTCACGGTTCACGACACGATCCTGTCCGGCTCGGTGCAGGTCGCGCTCGTCGTCGGCCAGCAGCCGGTCGCGTCGGCCGTCGGGCTCCTCCGCAATGGCGTCACGCGGCTTCGGCTGCCGGTGCCCGCGGGAGTGGGCGGGACCGTGCGGGTCTTCGCGTTCGGTGCCGATGCCAAAGGCACGCTCCACACCGCGACGCGTCTGGCCCACGTCATCGACGGGCGAGACCTCAAGATCGGGCTGCGCGCCGACCGCGAGAGCTATCGACCGCGCGAGACGGTCACGCTCGACGTGCTCCTGACCGACCACGACGACCGTCCCACTGCGGGCGCGGTCAGCGTCGCCATCGTCGACGAGGGCCTGCGCGCGCTGGGGCTCGAGCAGCCGGGCATCGAGTTGGCGCTCCTGCGGCTCGGTTCGGACTTCCGGAAGCGCCCCACCGACCTGGTCCTGCCGCCGTGGGCCGAGCACGGTCTGCTGATGGCTCGGGATACAGTACGCCTCTCGGTGCTCGCAGCCGCCGCGGAGTCGACCTACGCGCTCGGACCCAAGCAAGAGTCGGCCTTGCCCCGCGCGTCTGCCGCCGCGAGCGCCTTTCGCGGAGCGGTCGACGCGCGCGCCGCGCGCATCGCGAAGGCGGTCTTCGCCTACTACGAGAAGGCCGGAGCGCGCGCGAAGGCACCGACGTTGACCAGCCTCGTCGCCTCCCATCGCCTCACGGCCCTCGACACGCGTGACCCGTGGGGGCGATCGCTGGAGCTCGGCGTCTCGCCGGACCCGAAGTGCGGCGTGGTCACCGTGTCCGTGTGGTCGCGCGGCGTCGACGGTCGGGAGCGCTCAAAAGACGACGTCCACGCTACAACCCGGTCGGGCAGCCTCCCGGGCCTGGCGCGCTGCGTGCACCGGTCCTCTGCGATGGCCGCCTTCGGCTTCGGCGGCGTCGGCAGCGGCGGCGGTGGGGCCCATCACGGGCGGATCCTCGGGTTCGCGATGGCTCCCGTGCCCCTGCGCACGCACTTCCCCGAGACCCTGCTCGTCACGACCGTCATCACCGACCCGCAGGGTCGCGCGACGCTGCGCTTTCCGGTCGCAGACAGCCTCACGCGCTGGCTCGTCCAGGCGCGCGCGGTCAGCGAGGCCGGCGGCCTCGGCGCCGCCGAGATGGCCATCGAGGTCACACAGCCCTTCTCGGTCGACGTGAGCCTCCCCGCCGAGCTCCGCCTCGGCGACGAGCTCGTCATCCCCATTGGGGTCACCAATCGCACCAAGGCCGCGGCGGAGGTGCACGTCGTCGCCACGGTCGATGGCGCAGGGAAGGGCAGCCTCGACCGCGACGTGACCGTGCCCGCGGGTGGCTCGCTCGCGCTGCCGCTCCGGCTCGTGGCTGCTCGCCTCGGGCAGCTCAAGGCGACGGTGACGGCCAAGGGCCAAGGTCAGGCCGATGGCGTCGTCCGTTCGCTGACCGTGGTGCCGACCGGCGTGCCCGTTGGTGTCGCAGCCACGACGCGGCTCGTGGCCGGGACCCCCTCCACGCTCGACCTGCGCGTCTCCGCCGACGCGGTGCCCGGGACACGACAGGCCAGCGTGCGCCTCTACGCGAGCGCCGCCGGAGCCGCGGTGGAGGGTCTGGAGCAGCTTCTGCGCTCGCCGTCGGGCTGCTTTGAGCAGACCTCGTCGACGACCTACCCCAACGCGCTCGTCCTCGACTACCTCAAGCGCACCAACAAGGACGCTCCGGAGGTGCGCGGCAAGGCCGAGGGCCTGCTGCGCGCCGGGTGGGAGCGCCTGAAGAGCTTCGAGGTCAAGGGCGGCGGCTTCTCGTGGTTCGGCAAAGCGCCGGCCAACAAGGTGCTCACGGCGTTTGGTGTCATGGAGTTCGAGGCCATGGCGCGCTCGATCCCCATCGACTCGGCCGTGCGCGCCCGCACGCTCGCCTGGCTCCTCACCCAGCGCCGGGCCGATGGCGCGTTCGAGCCCGACAAGGAGTATCTGCACGCGGAGTCGTGGTCCGGTATCCAAAACAACGCGCTGCCCGTCACGGCCTACATCGGCTGGGCGCTTGCCCGTGCCGGCAAGGCGAGCGAGGCGGCCCCCTCGATTGCGTATGTCCAAAAGCACGCGCAGGAGGCCAAGGACCCGTACGTGCAGGCGCTCGTCGCGCTCGCGCTCTCGACCGGGGACAGCAGCGGCGCACCCCAGGCACGCCGTGGTCTCCTCAGCCAGGCGACCGCGACCGAGGAGCGCCTGCGGTGGCAGCCCAAGGTCGCCACTCATAGCCACGCCTACGGCGATTCTGCTCTGGTCGAGACGACCGCGCTCGCCACCTTGGCACTCCTCGCAGCGCCGGACTCCTCCGGCGACGGCCAGAAGGGCGTCGCCGAGCTCATTGCGCGGCGACAGGCGGGTGGGGGATGGACAACGACGCAGTCGACGGTGCTCGCCCTCGAGGCGCTCTTGACCGCGGAAGGCCAGCGCACCGGGAAGGCCGAAGGCAACGTCGTCGTCACCCTCGATGGCTCACCCTTCGCTCGGCTGTCGCTTGCCGCCGGCGACGGGGACCTCGTGCGCACCATCGCGCTGCCGCCCGCGGCGACGCACTACGCGCTCGGCATGACCCTCGAAGGGGAGGGCGCCTTGAGCGTCCAGCTGGGCGCGACCCGCAACGTGGACGCTGCGAGCCTCCCCAAGCCGAAGGCGCCGCGCCTCGTGCTCGCGGTCGCGGGGCTGCCGACCGAGCCCATGCGCCTCGACAGCGATGTCGAGTACGCCGTGACCGTGACCACGCTCGAGAAGGCCGTGCCCATGCCCACGGTGGTGGTGGGTATCCCCGCCGGCTTCGACGTCGACTGGGCGCGCGCCGAGGCACAGACTCAGCCGGAGAAGGTCGAGCGCCTAGGTCAGCGGCTCGTGTTCTACTTCAAGCGCTTCGAGGCGGGCGCTGTCACGCGGCTCCCGCTACGTCTGACAGCGCGCCGCGAAGGCACGGTCTCTCCGGGCCTCGTCTCGGCCTATCCGTACTACGAGCCCGAGGCCACAGAGTACGTCGAGCCCGCGCGCTTGACGGTGAAGTAGCGTCGCCGCGCTTGCGGCTCCCAAGCAGACAGCTATTCTAGCTGGATGCAAACGACCAACCTGACCGATGCCAAGAATCGCCTCTCCGAGCTCGTCGAGCGCGCGCGCTCGGGTGAGCGGGTCCGCATCCTGGTTCGCGGCACGCCGGCCGCCGATTTGGTCCCGATCGCGACGGCTGGCGCGGGCGGTGACGAAGATCGGCTCGCGAGCTTGGAGCGCCGAGGGCTCATCGTCCGCGGACGCGGCGCCTTCCCTGAATTGCTCCTCGAGCCTGGCCCACGCCCCCGGGGTGAGCCAGCGTCGGCCACCTTGTTGACCGAGCGTGACGAGAGGCCATGACCTTCTGGGACTCGTCTGCGCTCGTGCCGCTCATCGTCGAGGAGGCCGCCAGTCCGTCCTGCCGCGCGCTCCTGTCCTCGGGACCGAGTACGACCAGCGTTGTCGTCTGGACTCTCTCCATTCTGGAGGTGACCTCCAGCCTGCAACGCAAACGCCGTGAGGGCGGACTGGACGCCTCTGAGACTCAAGTCGCGCTGGCGCGCCTCGACGCCTTGGCCGCCACGTGGACCGAGGTGTCCGCCGTCGCGCCGATCAAGGCCAAAGCACGGCGGCTCCTGGCCGTCCACGTCCTGCGTGCCGCGGACGCAATGCAGCTGGCCGCAGCGTTGGTCATGGCAGAGGACGACCCGACGGGGGTTTCGTTTGTGACCATGGACCTGCGGTTGCGCGATGCGGCTCTCCGTGAAGGCTTCATTGTCCCGACCGTGTCCTGAGGCCGTCGCGACGGCCCCCGCGGCGGGAACCCCTCTCCAAGTGGCGCATCGCGTACAGCATCGCAAGCTCGCGCCGCCTCCCGCCGCGGTTGGCGTCTCCGCCGCTCCGGCTCAGCTGCGTGCATTATCGCCCGTGGGTCATCCGCTGCTGGGCCTGGCTGCGGCGTGCCCGTACGACGAGCCGGAGGCGACCGAGGTCGTCGAGCCCGCACGCGGAAGCTTGAGCTGGTGGAATCGGCGCCAACCGGCGACGGCTGGTGCCGCCGACGAATCTCCTTGACCGGTTCAGCAGAAACCGTTCGATTGAGGGCGGGCAGGCAGGAGGCCAGATGACGAAGGTGATGTCTTGGGTGATGTGCGCCATCGCCGCGTGGAGCATGAGCAACCCGGACGCGGCCCGGGCCGCGGAGTGCCAACCGCTCAAAGCCAAGCTGAACGGCAAGTGCAACTACGCGCGGCAATGCCAGACGGGTCATCACTCCTGCTCGGCCACGCAGATGCCGCTGGACGCCAACGGCGACTGCCTCATCGACTCGTGCCAGGCGTGCCCTCAGGGCACCCACTCGGCCGACACCGACGGCGATGGCTGCGATGACGCCTGCGTCTGCTGCGCCCCGCTGGAGTGCGGCAAGAGCCAGGTGGGCGTCGACGGCGACGGGGACGGCTGTCCAGACCAGTGCGAGAGCGAAAAGGCGCTCGCCAAGGCGGCCGAGAAGGCTGAGAAGCAGGCAGCGAAGGCGCTTGAGAAGCTGCACAAGCCCGGAGGCTGTACGGCGAAAAAGCTCGGACTCGGCCAGTGCCCGGACTGCGGCATCGGTACGTGCATCGGCGGCTCGTACTGTGACGGTCCCGACTGCCCCAACCCGCGATGCTATACGCCGGATTCGCTCATGTCACTGGCGATGTGCGGCGGGTTCGTCGACCCCTGCTGCGGCGTCGGCACCTGTGTTGGCGGCGCCTACTGCGAGGGGACGCACTGCGACGCGCCAGTCTGTCATCTCGCGACCGAGCCCATCTCGCTGGTCATGTGCGGCGGTGCGCTCCAGCCCAACTGCGGCGTGGGCACGTGCCAGAAGGGCGGCGGATACTGCGACAGCTGTCTCTGCTACCCGCCCGAGTCTCCAGTGAGCCAGCTCTTCTGCAGCTGCCACCAGACCCACTGCGGCGAGGTCACGCCAGGCTGCGGCGTCGGCAGCTGCATCAAGGGCGCCTACTGCGACGGCTGCGTGTGCTACGCGCCCGACTCGGCGATCTCGTTGACGTGCTGCGTCGTCGCGGACACCGGGGTCAAGACGACCTTCGATCAGATCTACGTTCCAAACGGCTCCAACACCGGCTACCACCACGCCGTGGCCGGTCTGCAGACCTCCGATCTCGGCTTTCTGATGGTTGGCGGTCTGAACGCCGGGACCGTGGCGCGCACCGACGCCTTTGGCAGCCTCCAGTGGTTCATGAAGGTCGGGAGCACCTGGGCCGATGTCGTCGAGATTGGCTTGGGCTTCGTCCTCGCCGGAATCGATGGTCGGCTCACCCGGATTGACAGCGCGGGCAACGTCGTCTGGTCGCAGAAGCTGGCCGGAGCGGTCTATGGACTCGTCGTGGCCAGCAACGGCGACGTCGTCGCCACGGGCGAGCTCGGTGGTCAGCTGTTTGTGGCGCGGGTCGATGCCGCCGGCACCTATCTCTGGGGTCGCACGATCGGCGGCGTCGCGGCAGACGAGGGAAACTCGCTCATCGAGCAAGGCAGCGGCTTCTTGATCCTCGGCAACACCTCCAGCTTTGGCGCTGGCGGGCAGGACCTGTGGCTCGTTCGGATCGACGCGATTGGCAACGTCCTGTGGACGAAGACGTTCGGTGGCACCGGCCCCGAGGGCAGCAGCTACGCGATCATCGGCCGGCAGACCGTGAGCCCCACCAGCGATGGCGGCGCCCTCATCGCGACCAACTCGGGCAGTGCGCCGCTCACCGCCGAGCATGCGGTGGTCTTCAAGGTCGACGCGGTCGGTTCACTGGATTGGGCCAACGCGTATCCGCTCGGCTCGCAGTCGATCGCGTCGGCCGCCGTCGAAGGGCAGGGCGGCTACCGCGTGTTCGGCTCCCATATTGACGAGTTTCAGATGGGGCTCGGCTACGGCGGGGATGTGCTGTGGACCCGCTCGTATGGCCCCGACGGCTACGTCAACTACCTGGACGGCGACGTGACCGCAGACGGCGGCGGCGTGCTGTTCACGGAGTCCCACCACTTCCCGGTGTCGAACCCCGCGCACTGGTTTCGGCTCGTGAAGACCGACGCCGAGGGCCGCACTCACGGCTGCTGTGACGAGACGAATGACACCGTGGCCGAGGTGCCCCTCCCGTTCCCGTTGTCCTTCGAGACGGGCTACTCTTCGGCGCCGCTGGCCAACCCGTTCGTCGTCGAGGTGCTCTTCTCGACGCCGCTGATGATGAAAGAGCTGACGCACTGCCTGTCGCGGGAGGACTATCTCTGCGGCGGCGTGATCACGGGCGAGTGCCCCTGCACGGAGTAGGGCCACGCCCTTCGGTGTGGCACGGCCGCGGGGCCAAGGGCGACTTCGTCCAGGCTACCCTTCGCCCTGCTCCAGGTACGTGTAGCCGCGCAGGCCCTCGGCGTAGTTCTTGACCAGCTCACGGGAGCGCGCCAGGTTGAGCGAGCCGTTCTTCAGTGAGCGCTCGGCCTTCTTGCGAAACCGATTGACGAGGTCCTCGGGGTTGTACTGCACATAATGCAGCACCTCGGCCACGGTGTCGCCGAGCACGACGTCCTCGATCACATACCCGCCCTCGGCGTCGACACTCACGTGTACCGAGTTGGTGTCACCGAAAAGATTGTGCAGATCGCCCAGGATCTCCTGATACGCGCCAACGAGGAACACACCCAGCAGATAGTCGTCGTTGGGGTTCTGCGGCATGGTGTGCAGGCGCAGGACCTTGGACTTCTCCGAGTCGTCGCCCGCAAAGCAGTCCATCTTGCCGTCGGAGTCGCACGTCAAGTCCGCCAGGATGGCGAAGCGCGTGGGCTCCTCCGCCAGCCGGTGGATCGGCGAGACGGGGAAGACCTGGTGGACCGCCCACGCGTCCGGGATCGACTGAAAGAGCGAGAAGTTGCAGTAGTAGATGTCGGCCAAGCGGCGTTGGAGGGTCGTCATCTCCTCCGGGATGGGCCCGCCTCGGCGCCGCAGCACGTTCATCAGCCGCGTGCAGAAGGCCCAGAACGCCTTCTCGGCGAGCGCGCGCTCGTGCAGCGTAATGAGGCCGTGATTGAACATCGAGAGCGTCTCGCCCTTGAGCTCCGTCGCGTCGTGGAAGCGCTCGATGAAGTTGCGCTCATCGACGCCCTCCACGAGCTCGAGCATGGCCTCGGCGATGTCCGGCAGCTTGCCGCCCGCGGTCTGCTGGAGCTGCTCCCGCGTCACGTCGTTGGCCAGAGTCGTCACGCCGAGCACATTGAACACGAGCACCGAGTGATGTGCCGCGAGCGCGCGCCCGGACTCCGTCACCACCGTCGGGTGCGGGATCTCGGCCTTGTCGCAGGCCTCCATGATGGCGTACACCACGTCGTTGGCGTACTCCTGGACCGCGTAGTTCTTGGAGGAGCCGTTCGACGAGTTGCTGCCGTCGTAGTCGACCGCGAGGCCGCCGCCCGTGTCGAAGTACTGGAGGTTGGCCCCCATTTGCTTGAGCTCGACATAGAAGCGGGTGGCCTCCTTGAGCCCGCGCTTGAGCTTGGAGATGGCCGAGATCTGGCTGCCGATGTGAAAGTGCAGCAGCACGAGGCAGTCGAGCATCTCCTCTTTGCGCAGCTCCAAGATGACGTCGAGAATCTCGGCCGCCGAGAGCCCGAACTTGGCCGAGTCTCCGCCCGAGGACTCCCACATGCCGGAGCCCTTGGACGAGAGCTTGCACCGCACGCCGAGGATGGGGCGCACGCCGAGCTTCTTGGCGATGTCGATGATGGCCTTGAGCTCTTCGGGCTGCTCCAAGACGATGATGATGCGCGGGTGGATGAGCAGGCCCTGGAGCGCCGTCTCGATGTACTCCTCGTCCTTGTAGCCGTTGCAGATCATCAGCGCGTGATCGTCGTCGATGAGCGCCAGCGCGGCCAGCAGCTCCGGCTTGCTGCCGACCTCCAGGCCGTGGTGGTACTTGAGCCCGGCGGACATGACCCGCTCGACCACATGCCGCTGCTGGTTGACCTTGATCGGGAAGACGCCGCGGTAGCCGCCCTTGTAGCCGTACTCGCGGATGGCCTCGGCGAAGCTGTCGTTTACGAGCGCCACGCGGTCGTCGATGATGTCCAGAAAGCGCAGCAGCACGGGGAGGTCGATGCCGCGCTGGCGAACCTCCGCGATGAGCTGCATGAGGTCGACGGTGTGGGCGCCGCGGCGTAACGCCATGGTGCCCTCGGGCGTGGCCGTGAAGTGGCCCGAGCCCCAGCGCTCGATGCCGTACGTGTCCAGCGCGTCCGTGACCTTCCAATCTGCCATCACAACCTCCCACGACGCCGGGTCGACCGACGTCAAGGCGCGCGGTTATACGGGCATGGGCGCCTCTGGGAAAGCGAAATGAACCGGAACGTTGACAGGGCCCGCGTGCGCCTGCCAGGTTCAGCACTGAGGGTCGGCGTGACGCGGCCGCGAGGGGCTCAAAACGAACGCTTGACACGCACTATCGCTGAGTGAGAACCTTCTCACAGAACGGGAGGTCTCCAATGCGTTCACAAAACAATCCCCCCCCCCGCAGAAACATGTCGCACGGGGCCCATGGATTCTGGGCCCGGGACGCGGACTTGAGGTCATCCTGGTCGTGGTCGGACTCTCTGTAGCACCATCGGCGGTGGCTCAGTACCCCGGTCAGACCGTGCATTTTCCCAACGGCGACATTACGGGTGACGGTCTCATGGACGTCGCCGACGGCGTGTGCATGGTCATCGTTCATGGCAGCCAGTACATCCACGACATGACGGGCTCCGGTGCGGTCGCGTGCAGCGTCGACGCGGACTGTACCGGCACGGCCTGTTCGTACGTCGGCGGGTGCGGCTGTCGCAAGGTCAACGGTGCGAGGGTCTGCGTGCCTGACTGCGTCGGGTCGAACGTGAGCTTTGGCCACGCTCGGGACGGGACCTGCGGATGCACGACGGCGGGGGCGGCCTGTCGGAACAGCATCCTTGCCAGCGACTTCGACATGAACTGCGACGGCGAGCTCAATGCGGTCGACCTGATGTGCGTGACGGAGTGGCTTCTCGACTACGCAGCGCCGATGGTCGGACCAGGGCTCTGTGATGGCGACGGCGACACCATCCTTGACGGCTGCGACGACGACGAGGACAATGACGGCTCACCCAACTGGGTCGACTGCGACTCGTCGGACTCGAGCCGTTGGCCCGGTGCGGCCGAGCGGTGTGGCGACGGTCGCGACAATGACTGTGACAGCGTGGTCGACGACGGCTGTGCGCCTGGCTGCGAGCCTGTGTGTCAGGACTGGTGCGGTCCGGACGGCTGCGGCGGAATGTGCACGTCGTGCCCGTCGGGGGAGCGGTGCTTCGAGGGCGCCTGCGTGCCCGAGACTGTGCGCGAGCTGCCTCCGATTGGCCAGCTGGGGCCGATTCCCCGGTTCCGTTTGGCGCAAGTTCCCCCCGGAATGTGGCTTCGGATCCGCGTGACCGTTCCCCAGGCCTCCTCCGTCGTGCCCTCACCGTTGCTATTGTGGGTCACGGCCGCGTCGCTCGACACAGCCGTGGTCGAGGAGCAGTGCGACCCGGCAGCGCCCGAGCCTGGCTGGCAGAGCCCGGTTCTATCCTTCGATCTTGGTCCGGATCGCGCGGTAGTTGCCAGTTTCGAACTGGACCTCGCGGGGGGCGGCACCGTGGACATGCGGTCGCCAGCCGGACCGCCCCTCAATCTGGATTTGATCGCGGCGTCACGTGGCCTCGACACCCTGAGCACCGAAATCGCAGTCGACGTCGAGGTGCACAGCGCTCAACCGAGCGACGGCGAATCGCTGGCGACCTTTGCATTCGCCTACCCCACGCAACTCAAGTACCTGTCAGCCGCCGTCGTCGGTCCGCTCGACTTCCGGCGCGGTGACGCCCTCTTCATCGGGGCCATGCGCGTCATGGAGGCCATCGATGGGGAGCCCACGACGCCGGTCGAGGTCGCGCTGCTTACGTCGCCGGCGGGAGACGGCAACGAGCTTCAGTGTGTGGACCGGGCGCCGTTCGACGCGTGCCTCGAGTGCGGCGCGGCGTTCCTGCGATCGGCCTCCGACTTCGATGCTGGAGTATTTGCAGACCACAGCGTCGCCGGTGAGCTCGTGCGACTCGTCCCGAGCCTGGGCTCGTCCGCGCGCCACCGGTGCGGCCGCCCGAATCAGTGGTTCGGGAGCGCACCGCAGAGCCACGCCGGCTACCTGCTTGTCGGGTTGGCAGACGCCGAGGCTCAGGAGCCGAGTCCTTCCGCGGCGACGACCCGCTTGCGCACGTTCTGGAGTCGGCACAAGGCACCCGAAACGGCGCTGGCCGCGCTGGAGCTGATCGCGAACGGCGAGACGCCGGGGGAGTGGAACCCCGGTGCGCCGAGCTTTGACGTCTACCCGCCACACCTCATCGACGACGACGACCGTGACGGCCTGACCTGGGAAATCGAGCACGCGCTGGGAACCTGCGACAGCCCGGCGGGTCCTGGCGCAAGCGACGGCAAGGCCGGCCTGGGCGGGAGGACGTGTGCCGAGCTTCAGGCGCTTGTCGACCACCCATTCTACTTGGAGACGTTCTTCCTGAAGGACTGTCCGGCCGCGAACCCGAGCCAGCTCTACCACGCGTGCGATCAGGTTCCGGCGGGCTGCGTGAGGCCCGGGCACTGCTGGAGCGCCGCAGACACCGACAACGACGGCCTGGACGACCTGACCGAGGTCTTTAGTGTCGTTGTGGCGTCCGACAAGGACCCGAAGGTAAAGCCCAAGCTGTTCGAGGCAGGTTCGTTGGAGCGACGATCGGTTTACGCCCCGCCACGCGGCCCACTGCACGTCGCGGACTGGCGGCTGCCCATCAGCCGCATGGCGCCGGTCTCCCCGAATCGCTACGACGTCCTCCTGGAGGTCGAGGTCGATGTCCCGCTGAACCCAGCCCCCGGCGACCACGATCATCGGCTGACCGACCCGTTCGTCCAGAACGTGCGACACATCTTCGAGACCGAGGGGCGAGAGTGCGCCTACGAACCATACCTCTGCAACGACACCTTCGTCCCGGGGGTCGACCCGCCGTGCTGCGCGTTCACAGAGCGCTACGAGGTGCGACTGCACTTGTTTCGGCAAGAGCGCTGGTTCGAGCACTTCGCGAACCACGAGCGGGCCTACTACTCCTTTGGCGCACTCGACACGGAGCCGTCGCTCATGGCCGGCGGTCTCGACGAGTTAGCCATCGCACGCGGCCAGCGGACCTTCGGGCTGGAGGCAGAGCGGCGCTTCACGAAGACGTTCCGCTATGCGCGCGTTCGCCCGGACGTTCATCTCACGCCCTACCTCGGCGTCTACCCGGCCGTGGGGATTGCCAACCCCCGTGGCTTCTGGGTGCGCAGCACGACGCCAAGTGACTTTGCACACGAGCTCGGGCATGCGCTGGGGCTCTTCCACATCAACGGCCAGCACCAAGGGAGCGAATACTCGCTGGAGAGCAGCGCGCATGCGGACGGGAACTTGAGCCCCGTGTATCCCTCGCTGATGAACTATGCGAGCGGGTACCCAGCGAAGAGCACAGAGCTTTGCCTCACACCACCGTGCGGCTGCGACGGCTCACCGCGGTTCTCCCGCGGACTGCTGCCGCCACTGTCAGAGGAGAATCTAGTGACCGCCGTGACGGCAGCGAGCTACGAGAATGCTGGCCGCTACGTGGAGTGGCTTCGCTGCGCCTGGGGCGACTACTTCGTCTCCGGATGCGTGACCCCCCAGGCGTGTGCAGCGCATGAGCCGTGCACGTGCGACTGGCTCGAGCCGGAATGCAACTGCAGCACGACGGACTGGTCGTGCAGTCTCGATTTTCCGCAGTGTGTTCCACCGGACTACAGCGGCGTCTGCGAGGACTCCGAGGGCGACGGCTGCATTCCACACGGGCTCGTCGGCGGGGTTCCTGTGGTTACCTACAGCTTCGACAGCCAGATGCGGTGGAGCACCCCGGGATATCACTCGATCTACGACCAGAACGACTGGCTGAGAATGTACGCGACCGGGCGCCGTGGCCTGGGCGTCGTGTCGTTCCCGGAGTACTTGATCGCGCGACTACCCTTCAACTATCCCGTTGGATATGTCCTCGGCGCGACCGAGGAGGTTGCAACCGAAGACGTCGGAGGCCTCATGACGATGCCGCAGGCCTTCGGCGTCTCGATCGAGCGCTTCGGCCTCAGCGCGCCGCCCCACGGGCAGATCGACGCGGCAACGGTGGGTTGGGGATACCAGTGTGGTCCCGCCGACCAGTGCACGCACGGAACCGCGTGCGTGCCCATCGACTGCGGCAGTGCGCCGTGCCCCGCAGGGGGCGGCTGCGGGCCCGAAGGACGGTGCATGTGCTCGAACGACACCGAGTGCGCCAGCGGCTTGTGCGACTTTGACGGCGAGTGCGTCGAGGGGTTTGGCGTGTGCGCCTGTCCTGACGGGCATGGAGACTGCTATCCGCTCAATGGTGGCGCGTTTGGGTGCGGAGATACCTCCGCCTGGCTCGGCGCGGACATTTGCCCTGCGGTCGAGTACTACCCGTCGCACTGGTGGGGCAATGTCGCCCGGCTCTGGACCACCGCGGCTGCCGGGCACCCGAACTCCTACATTCGCTTTCCAGCTAGGCCCCAGTCTCGGCTCGAGGGGCTGGATCCTCCGATCGCGCTCCACCTCGCGTTCAACGTGGACCGACATGTGTTCGACACGCGCGTGTTGTTCGAGGCGTCGTCCCTCCGAGTCGAGCTGACGCCGGCCAACGCAACCGATCCCGGCGTGTACGTTCTCCAGGTGGCCTACGCGACCTCGGCTGGCTGGAGGTATGCGATTGCTCCGCTGAGTCAGGAGGGAGCGCCCCTCTATGCGCACCGCTGGTATCGACTCGAGGTGGCCGTTGCGCAGTTGGGAGCCCAATCGTTCCTGTCCGTCGAGGTTGAGCGCCTCAACTCTCGCGGGACTGGGTGGAGCACTATCTGTTGCAAGCAGTTCGTCGTGCCGCCCCTGGTGCCCATCGTCGGCGATGTCTCGATTGGTGGCACCAGTGTGCTGCCGGCCAAGCGATTTAGCGGTCGTATCGACAACCTCGAAGTATATCGAGGACGGACCTCGATGTGCTGGAGCGGCGTGGCGCCGTCGAGTCTGTCCGACTCGCCGTGGAGCGCCGCCGGCGCTGCTCCCTCGCCAACAGCAGCCGCGGCAACCTTCGCTCCGGCAACTCCGGCCCAGATGACCACGCAGTGCGACGACCATCTGGACGCGCCAGGTACTCTCGCCAACCCCGCATGCGGTCAGGACGAAATTTGCTTCGGCGGTGGCTGCGCGCCGCGATGCCGCCGGGAGGACCTCGGACAGAGACGTGGCCTGCTCCCGGCCGAGTGCCCACCCGGAACGCGGTGCCAGGGGATCGCCGTGCAGATCCATGACGACCTGTCGGGCGCGGTCGCAGCCTGTCTTCCTTTGCCGACGCCATGAGACGGGTCGGTGTCATCGTGGTCGCAGTGGCCTGGATTGCCGCCCTGGCTGGATGCGCGACGGATCGCCAGTCCATGGGGCTGGCGACCACCGCAGGAGCAGAGCGAGACGTCGGGGCTGACGCGGGAATCCCCAGGGACGAAGTCCCTCCGCAGTCGGAGGATGGCACGGCGGATGCGGGCGTGCGGTTCGAGGATTCCGTCGACGTCGGCGCAGGTCCGGAGATGCAGGACGTTGCCGCGTTGGCGGATATCGTGCCCGATGCAGACGGAGGCACGGCTGGAGCAGATGGGACCCCGGCCGAGGACGTGACGCTCGTCCCGCCCGAGGACAGTGCGAGCGGTATTGACGTCTCGCCCGACGAGGCTGAAGCCGGTGTCGACGCGCTCGGACCAGTCGTGCCCGAGGACCTCGGTCCGCTTGACGTGACGGCGGTGGTCGACGACACCAGTCCAACGGATGTTGAGATGGCACTTGGCGAGGCCGTGCCGATCGTCGACACGGCAGACGCCGAGCTCGACGTCGAGCCGGCGCTCTCCGACGTCGACGGGGACCCGGGCCTACCCCCCGAGGATGCATCGACAGAGGGTGACAGCCCAACGGGACCGAGCGATGTCTTCCCGTCGCCAGACGACGTGACCGTGGCGCTGCCGCTCGAGGACGTCGCTGTAGCCGACGCTGATGCAGGACTTGCTGAAGAGCTGACGGACATCGTTCCAATGCTGGACAGTGAAACGACCACTACTCCCTCGGACGTCAGCGGCGACCTCGGCAGTGACGTTGGCACCGTCTACGAGCCCCCGGTCCTGGATTTCCCTGAGTGCGCCACAGCCGGCAGCACGGCGCCTTGCTGGCGATTTCGTCGCACGCTGTGGTCTGACGACTACACCAACGAGACGCTGCCCGTTGGTGACGACTGGAGCCCGTACTACTCGACCCCACGTGCGCCCACGGCCGCGACGCTGACGTTTGACGGCCGTGTGCTTGCTGTGGGCGGCGAAACTGCCAGTTGGTTTGGCCTTTTGGAGTACATGATGACGGTCTTTGAGTTCGACGCCAATGGCGAGGAGACCGCCGTGCGGTACACTCACGTCTCCCTCGGTCCGGTTGACTGCATCACGGTGCTCGACAGCACGACCTATCTTCTGAGCGAAGCCTACTACGTTGATTGGCGAAAGCTGGGCGCGACCGACCCGCTCGGGATCTTCGACCTCATCGAAGGCGACCTAATTGACAAAGCACTACAGACCTGCCCCGCGGCGGCTCGAGAGCCGGGCTGGATCATCGCTGCCGCGGGTGGGCTGGTCCACAAGCAGGTCTACCCATGGAAGGGCAATAAGGCGCCAGTGTACTACTACTACCCCGGGGGCTCCCGAACTCCAGTCGTGGGCGAACCGTGGACATGGACCGCCGTCAATACCTACGACGTCTCGATCTACGACCTCGACTGCACGGCGAGCGGGTGCACGGGCAACTACCAGGGCAGCGGCACCTCGGGGGGCGAGCCGATCCCCGATGAGCTGGCCCTCGACTCCAACAGCTACGCGGTCGTCGGGACGACCGGTCATCGACTCTGGGTCGCGGGATTCGTCGGTGACGTCATGCAGCCGCCCGGCAGCTTCGCCGCGACGGCAGTCGTGGGCGCCGGCAACATCGCGTACCTGGGCAGCACGAATGGATACCTGTACGCGATCTCGACCGATCAGCCGTTCAAGGGCCTACAGTGGCAGACGGACACCGGGTCCCCGATCCGGAGCGCGGCGACGCTGTCGTCGAACGGACTCTTGTATGTGGCCAACGAGGCGCCGAGCCTGCTGGCCGTCCACCAGGCAACCGGCGTCATCCAATGGAAGATCTCGCTGCCAGGCCGCCCAGCCCAGCGTTCATATCCACTGACGACCGAGGGGTATCTGTACGTGACTGCCGGCATGGAGCTCATCGCGCTGCAGGTCGAGCCCGGGGGGCTGGCGGCGGCGCCGTGGCCCAAGACCGGGTTCGACAACCACCTTCGGTACAACCAGACGCTCGATCCCGATACTCCGCAGTATTGAAGCACCTGCTGGAGTCCCTGGGCCGATGCTGCCGCGTTAGCATCCACCCGAACGCTCTGCTAGCCTGCGCCGATGCTCAAGCCGCTCACGTCGCTCGCCTTGCTTGCACTTGCCGTCGCTGGCTGCGCGCCCCTCGCCGGTGCGGGGACCTGGCTCATCGCAGTCGTCGCGCTCGCCTGGCTCGCGGTGCCAAGTCGCACGCAGGCGGGGCCGCCCCTGCCACGGCCAAAGTGTAGCGGCAGCGAGACCAAGCAATGCTCCAACGGGCGCATCACCTACCATTGCTGCCCCGCCAACGCCAAGTGCAACTATGCCTACGCGCCGTTCGTCGAGTGCGGCTATGAGTCGTGCGTGCCCGGCCAAGACCTCGGGCGCTGTCCGGTGCCGCGCACGCGCTCGGTCCCGGCCAAGAACGCAGACGACTGTAACGTCAATCACCATGGGCGCTGGGAGAAGGCGTGCATCGACCGCAAGGTCACCATGGCGTGCATCCCGGGGGTACCGACCAACTTCTCGGGTCCGGCGTTCAACCCGCCGTTCAAGACCTGCGGGCCCGACCAGTGTACGACCTCCCGCTATGTGGAGGACTGCTATCCGACGAAGGCTGAGGCCACGAGCTGCCCCGGTGGCTGGACGACGGTCTGCCTGCAAGGGCGCCTCGAGGAGCGCTGCGTGCCCGCCGCGACGTCCCTCACCAAGACGGTGACCGGCAAGCCCGTAGTCTCGGAGTTCGTGCGCTGCGGCGAACAGACCTGCGCGATGGGGACCGACAAGGCCGCGTGCGGTCGCTGAGGTGCGGCTGCGGCACGCCGGCGCGCCGTTTCGAGCGCTGCATGACGCCTTCGTCGGCTCGCCGCCAGACCTGACGGGGCTCGCCCGCGAGGACATTGCCCCGGAGCTGCGGGCGCGCGCCATCGCGGTGTGGGGCTACCGCGTCCAGACCGAGTTTCGCTCCATGCAGGTCATGTCCCGCTTCGTGACCGAGGTGCTGGCCTCGGGAGATCCGGTGGAGGTCGCCGCAGGCGCCATCGACGCGCTGCGCGATGAGCTGCGCCACACTGCCCTGTGCGCCGCGGTCGTCGAGGCTCTGGGTGGCGTCCCCGAGCTCCCCGAACTGCTCGAAGAGCGCGAGCGGCCGGAGTTCCTCGCATTGCCCATGCCGGCCCGTGCGCTCGGGACCGCGGTCAGCATGTTGCTCGTGAGCGAGACGCTCTCGGTCGGGTTCATCACGGATCTGCACGCCCGGTGCACCCAGCCCGAGCTGCGCGCGGTCCTCGCTGCAACGCTTGCGGACGAGGACACCCACGATGCGTTCGGTGTGGAGTACGTGCGGGCCTCACTCGCGCGCTTCGACGACGACGGGCGCACGTTCGCGAAGATGGTCGTCGAGACCACGCTCGCGCCGCACGTGACGGCTTCGGCCCGATCGCTGTCCAACGTCTCGCCCGAGCGCCGAACGCTCGCGGCGTGGCCCGAGCCAGAGCTGGCGCACCTCGGGCTGCTCGGCCCCGAGCGCGAGGCGCTGGTGTTCGAGGCGACCAAGACGACCGTATTGCTGCCGCGCCTGCGGGCGCTTGGCCTCGACTGAGTGGAGGACCCCATGGCGTTGCGCTGGCTCTTGGTGCTTGGGTTCACGACCGCGTCCTGCGCCGTGACCGCGGACGCTCCCGGTGGCGCGCCGGCGGATGCCGCGAGCGCAGACACCGCGGTGAGCGACGCAGTCTCGGCTGCTGACGCGGTCTCTGCCACAGACTCTGTTGCAGACTCCGCCGCAGATTCTCCCACAGACTCTGCCGCACACTCTGACACCTTCGCCGACACCGGCCCGGCCATCGCGTGGTGCACCGGCACGACAGTCTACGCGTACGACCCGGTGGCGGGCAAGGCGCTCGAGACCTTCCCCGACGACTACTACACCACCGCTGACTCCAAGCAGCTCACCGGCCGGCGCGTCACCATGGACGCCGCGCACGCGCCGTGGATTGCGGGCATCCCCGGCAGCTACGGCAGCGTCTTCTCAGAGCTGTCGACGCTCGACGGCTTCGGCACCATGGCCGGCGTCATCGTGCGCTTCACCGCACCGATCGCTGCGCTGCCGTCCGGCGAGGTGGACTCCGTCCAGAGCCCCAGTGTGCGCTTTGTCGATGTGCTCACCGGCGCGCGGGTCCCCTACGAGGCCGAGGTCACCGACGAGGGTACGACCGCCATCCTCTGGCCGATGGTGCCGCTGCACCCGAAGCGCCGCTATGGCGTGATCGTAACCACCGGGGCCAAGGACGCCGCTGGCGCCTGCATCGCACCGAGTCCCACGCTGCGCGCGTTGCTGACCGGCGACGTCACGGATGCGCGGCTCTCGCCGCTCGTCTCTCGCTACGCCGAGCTGCTCCAGGTCACGAAGCTCATGCCGGGCGACATGAGCGCCGCGGTCGTGTTCACGACCCAGAGCATCGAGGAGACCTCCGTCGCGGTTACAGCCGACATCCAGAAGCGCACGTACACCTGGAAGACGGCGCCGACCTGCACCGTCGAGGCCAAGGTCCGACGCTGCGAGGGCACGTTCACCGCGTGGGACTACCGCGGTCCCGACCAGGTTGTCGTCGAGCCTGTCAAGGCCGTCACGGCCTATGATTTGCCCGTGCGCCTCTGGCTCCCGCTCCAAGGCGGGCCGTTTCCCGTGATGCTTTTTGGCCACGGCCTGGGCGGCGACAAGGACCAGGGCGCGCCGCTGGCCGAGGCCGCAGCACCGCTGGGCATCGCGACGGTCGCTATCGACGCGGTCGCCCACGGCGCACACCCAGCCGGTACCGAGAAGGACAAGCTCCTGCGCATCCTCGGGTTCTTTGGTGTCGACGTCGTGACCCAGAGCCTCAAGGGTCGCGTCCTCCGCGACAACTGGCGGCAGTCCACCTACGACAAATTGCAGCTCGTGCGCCTGCTCGCCGGCACGGCCGAGCTCGACGCCTCGAGGCTCGGGTACTTCGGCGTGAGCCTGGGCGGGATCATGGGACCTGAACTACTGGCGCTCACCGACCGCTTCGGCGCGGCCATCCTCTCGGTGCCCGGCGGGCGCGTCTCGACCATTATCCGCGATGCCGCGCAGTTTGCCGTCGTCATCGCCGTGATGAAGCCACCGGACGCCGGTGACGGCGACGTGCGCCGGTTCTTTCCCGTGCTACAGACGCTCATCGAGCGCGGCGACGCGTCGAATTACGGCCGCTTCGTCCTCGGAGAGCGGCTCCCCGGAACTGGCACGGCGCACCCCCAGCTGCTCGTGAACCTGGCCAAGGACGACGACACCGTGCCGCCCGCCTGCAACTGGTCCATTGCGCGTGCGCTCGGTGTCCCGCACGTGCCGCCGGTGGTCGAGTCCGTTGGCATCATCCCGCTGACGGAGGCCGCGCCCGTGCTCGGAAACCGCGACGCCGGCAAGGTCACGGCGGGGCTGTTTCAGTATGATCGCATCTCGAAGTCGGACGCGTCGGTGGCCAAGGCCGAGCACGGCAACGTCGCCAAGAGCCCCGAGGGCATCGCGCAGACGACCGCATTCTTGAAGGCCTGGCTCGAGACGGGGGTCGCGACGATCGTCGATCCCTACGCGACGCTCGGGACGCCGAAGCTGTAGCCACCACAGCGGCGGTTACGGCCGCCCGAACATGGTGGCGAACGGCAACGGCGTCCCCTCGAAGGGCGGCGCATGGACGACCGCGTGCTGCGCCGCGGCGAAGGCCCCGTGAAGCCGCCAGCCGGCGTCGTTCTCGTAGACCTCGAGCGACCGCTCCGTCGGGTTGACGAGCCACACGTGCTTCACCCCGGCGCGGCCGTAGAACGGCAGCTTGAGCGCGCGGTCGGTGGACTCGGTGCCAGGCGACAGCACCTCGCACACCCAGTCGGGCACGACCGTAATGGCGGGGGCCAGGGCGAGCTCGTTCATGCTCTCGTACCTCCAGCCGGCCAGGTCGGGAACGACCACGGCGTAGTCCGCGTCGATGCTGAGGTGGAGCTCGGGTTCGAACTCGATCCACCAGCCTCCGGGACGCGGCATGCCCAGCGCGTGTGCATGGCCGAGGACCATGCCGAGCTGCGACGTGAAGTGCACGTGTGGCGTCGCGGGTCTGGGACTCATGACGAGCATGCCGCCGAGGATCTCACCTCGCACCCCGTCGGGCAGCGCCTCGATGTCGGCGTACGTGGGGCGCGTGTGCTCCGGCGGCGCGGAATAGAGGCTGTAGGGGGCGTTCATGTCGAGAGCTTGGCCGGCGGCCCTGGCGGAGTCAATGCGCCCGACTCGCCGCTCTCCGAGCGCCCGAGTGGCAGCGCGGTCGTGCCGCAGACGTGATCCCAGACGGTCAGCGCCTCGCCGAAGTGCGTCATGGCGCGCGCGTGGTGCAGGTTGTGAAACGCCGAGGTGTTGAACAAAGCCCGCGGGAGGATGCGCTCGACCCAACGGACGGTCACGCCGCAGTGGAGATAGAAGTTGAGCAGCATGAAGCCGAGGACCAGGGTGGCGTAGAGCGGGAGCCAGTGGACGGCCTCGGTCCAGCACAGCAGCAGGATGGGCCAGAACGTGAGCAGCGACTCGACCGGGGCGACAGCGAAGGCCGCGAACGCCGTCGGGTCGCGAAAGGCGTGGTGCGCCTTGTGAAAGCTGAAGAGCCAGCGCGTGTGCAGCAGGCGGTGCTTCCAATAGAGCCACGCGTCCATCACGACCACGCCGCCGAGCGTGACCAGGGTCATCGAGACCGGCGTGAAGCCGCGCGCGGCGAGGGCGTCGAGGCCGTGGACCATGCCCGTCGCGCGGCCGAGCTGCCACTGCGTCAGCGGCCAGGCGGCCAGCGTCGCGGCGATGAACATGGCGCGCGTCGACTCGAACGCCTCCGCTGCGATGAGTGCGGGCCGCGTGCGCACGCCTTGGATGCGCGCCTCTGTCGGTGCCCGCAGCGAGAGCGCGTGCACGAGCGCCGCGCCGCCGAGCACGACCGTGAGCAGCGCGGCCCACGCCACGCCCGCGCACGCAAACCACAGGGCAGAGCGCTCCGGGTGGAGTGCCCCGGCGGCGAGCAGGGCGAGCGGGAGGAGCAGGTCGACGACGTTGGCGGCGGACTTGGGTGGAGAACCGACAGGCACGGCCGAAGGGGAGCATGGCTCGCGGAGCGGCGCAAGAAGGCTGCTACTGGTCGCGACCGAGGGCCTCGCTCGTATCAAGGAGCCGCGGTCGAAGGCGTAGACGCGCGCCTTGACCGGCTGCCAGCGGCCGGCGTAGCGTGCCGCGACATGGGCCATGTCCGAGACCGCGAGGATCACCCGGCTCACCCCTAGGAGAACGTCATGTCTGCACGTGTCTGCTGGTTTGCGCTGGTCGCTTGGATGGCGCTTGGGTGTCCCACGAAGGACGAGGCGCCCGCCGGGAACTCGGCCGCTACCGCCTCCACTCAAGACGTCGCGGCGGGCGTCGACCAGGGTCCAGCGCTCGACGTCACCCCGCCTGCGGACGCGAGCGTCGGCCTCGTGCCGGGCACGAGTGCCAACGTGACACGCAGCGGTGGCGGCGGCTTTCGAGTCGACGATCCCAAGAGCACACTCCATGGCCTGGTCCTCGAGTTGCCACCCGGAGCCATCGACGCAACCGAGGCGGTCGTCGGAGTCGAAGAGGTGCCGTACTTCGCCGCCTTTCTCCTCGGCCCCCGCGTGAGTCCCGTGCTGCGCATCACGCCGCCGGGAGTGACCTTTAAGAAGCCCGTCCGTCTACGGCTTCCGGTGGCGCACGCCGCGCTCCAGTCGATGACGCCGGGCCCACGGGAGCTCTTGCTCCTGCGCAATCCCGCCGACGGGCGCGGGGCCTTCGCCGCGCCGCTCCTGCCGATGGAGGTCACCAGCAAGGGCGCGGTGCTGGTCGGCGCCGGCAAGGCCGATGCTCCCGGCACGCCGGTGTCGGAGAACCCAGGGAACGATGCCTTCGGCGGCACCGTCGATGTGATGGTGACGTCGACGGGCGACCTGTATGCGCGGGCCTACTATCTCGGGGCCGCTAGGCGGTGCACGACCGACGCGCACTGCGCCGACGGGCTCGTCTGCACCCAGGACGAGTGCGTCAAGGACATGGGCCTGTGCCTGTGGACCCACCCGGTGGATGGGACCCCCTGTGATGATGGCAACCCATTGACGACCCAGGACCACTGCACGGCGAGTCGCTGCGCAGGGCTCCCAATGGAGTGCACCAAGAACGCGGACTGCGACTTCGGCAACCCCTGCACGGCGGGCGCCTGCACGGACGGCCTCTGCCAGTTCACGCCGGCGAACGACGGCCTCCCCTGCAACGACAACGACGCGACCACGAACCCGGACCTGTGTCGCGATGGCGCCTGCTTCGGCAACCTTGGCGAGTGCGCTCAAGTGGGCGATTGCAACGACAAGAACCTCTGTACCGCCGATGAGTGCATCCTGGGCGCCTGCTTCTATACGAAGCTGGATGGACTCGTGTGCGACGACGGCGACCCGACGACGATGATGGACGTGTGCTTCAACGGCGAATGCAGCGGCTGGGGCAACGAGTGCCAGACTCACGCCGACTGTGTGGCTGCGAACGGATGCGAGGTCGGCAAGTGCCTCAAATTCGGCGGCGCGGCGACCGGCGCCTGCACCTATGGGACGGCGAATGATGGGACCGCGTGCTCCGATGGGGACAGCTGCACCACGAACGACCAGTGCAAGGCGGGACTCTGTCGCGGGGCGCCGAAATGCCCCGGAGCTGACGCCGCGTGCCATCGCACCTGCAATCTCGGCGCGTGTGGCACGTTTTCACGCCCCACGGGTTCGGCGTGCGACGACGCCGATGCCTGCACTCTCTTCGACACGTGCGACGCGACCGGTCAGTGCAAGGGCGTTCCGCGAGACTGCTCGGATGCCAACGTCTGCACGTCACAGGATTGTGCGCCCAACGGCCGATGCGTCTCGGTGATTCACTCGAGCCTCACGTGTGATGACGGAGACAAGTGCACCAAGGACTCCTGCAACCCGTACACCGGGAGCTGCGTCCACGAGCCCGATCCCACCGCCTGCTGCCTCGCGAAAGGGAAGGCGTGCACCGCGAGCGACACGTGTTGTCAGGGGCAGTGTGAGTCCGGCATCTGCGTGCCGAACTGCGCCGCCGAGGGCCAGTCGTGCGCCTCCAAGGCGTGCTGCGACGGCGGGCTCTGCGACGGCGGGCTCTGCGTCGCGCCGGCCGGTAGCCTCGACGAGGCCTTCTGCAAGCGCAATCAGGCGCTCTGCGGCGAGGAGCTCGCGAGCTGTCTGGCCAGCTTCAAGACGACGCACGCGACGACCGCTGGCGTCGACTGCATGAAGAACGCGACGACGTGCAAGGCCACGAGCGCGTGCTGGTCCATGGTGCTACCGCCCGGTTGATGGGCGAGTCGCGTCGCGCGTCGGCGAGGCGCGGACACCCGTCACCGGTCATCTCGGACCCTCGCGACCCCGCCGATCAAGCAGACGTACGCAATCGCCCAAGGCAGGACGCCGGGTTGGGGCAGATGACTCGCGGCGCGCAAGAGCGGCGACGGCTGGTCCCACGCCTGACGCGCGATGCACGCGTAGTACGGCGCCCGCGTGGCCTCGGTGTCCGGGAGGCCGCAGCCGGGGCCGTAGGTGAAAGTGTCGTAGATGATGTCGCCTCCATGCACGAGGCTCGCGACGAAGGGGAGACCGAGGACCGCGACCACGACCGCGGTGCCCGAGCGGCGCGCCGGCGTCGCAGTCAAGGCCCCGAGCGCCCGCTCATACGCGGAGCCATAGCTCACACAGAGCAGCAGCACCGCGACCGGGAGGAACGGCACCGAGAGCCGCTGGCCAAAGCACCACCAGCCAAACGGTGCCCACCAATGGGCCAGCGCCGCGGTCACGGCCAGCAGCAACCCGAAGACGGCCAGGCCGGGGGCCCAGCGGCGGTCCGGACCGACCGCCCAGGGGAGCGCGACCAACAGCGCCACGAGTCCCGGGAAGAAGAAGACCAGGCCCCCGTTCGGGGCGAGCCAGAGGGCGGCCCAGGTGCGGAGCCACACCGCCGTGTCCGGTCCCCACGACGCCTCGGTGGCGTACATCGTGTTGAGCGGACCCCCAAAGCGGTAGACGTTGAGCGCCGCGCTCAGGGCGACCGCGACGCCGAGGCCGACCGCGGCGTGGGCGCCGAGGCGCAGGGCCTGACGGCGGGGATGGGGGGCCACGACCGCGCAGACGGCCAGGAGCAGGACGATGAATGGCGCCGCCGTCTCCTTGGTCAGCGCAGCCAAGAGCGCCGCGACGCCCACGGTGCCGGCCCGGCCGGTGAGCCACCCGACCGCGAGCCACGCCATCAGGAAGGCCGCCGGCAGCTCGACGAAGGAGTGCGTCGCAAAGTGGAGGGGCAGTCCGGAGATGAGCAGCGCGCCCGCCCCCAGTGCGACCCGCCGCGAGCGCGGTGCCAGGAGGACCCAGGTCAGCCGCAGCAGCCCAAGGAACGCCGCCGCGCTCAGCCACGCCAGGACGCGACCGACCCAGGGGTGGGGCACGTCCAGGGCTCGGAGCGGGACGGCGATGAGGAGCTGGAGCGGCGCAAACTTCCCGGCCGTCGGGCAGCCGTCCGCTGCGCCGTAGGCGAGGCACCGCAGCAGCCCGTCGGCGCCCTGAATGAGCTCCCACGTGTCGCTCTCCACGAAGGGCTTGCCGACCAGCAGGCCGACCAGCGCCAGCGAGGCGAGCGTGACGATCCCGCCGGCGGTCGTGCGCGGCTGCCAGCTCATCGGTGGTGGGGTGACACGAGCGGTGGCTTGACCGAGGCGTCGTCGGGACCCGAGGCGACCGACTGGTCCATCGTGACGTGCCCGAAGGTGACGATCAGCACGAGGCGAGCCACGGATCGAGAGAGCCACGCGCGCAGTCGGAGCATCGCCATGGGGCCAATGTAGGCACGGCGCACGTGACGCGCAACTTGGGTCCACGAGGGGCAACGGGGCCGACCAAGAGCGACTGAACTGTCAGTTCGCGACGCACGCCGTGTCAGAGCGGCGGACTCCCACCACCGGCGCGTGGCATCACTCGCCCATGAGCGCTCGCACCCTGTGGCTCCCTGTCGTTTTCTGAGCGGCCTGCGCCTCGAGCGCGCCCGTGACCGCCGCGCCCGTCGCCGACACCCCCGACACCGCTGACAGCCCCGATACCGCCGACGTCACGCGCCCCTACACCTACCCGATCGTCGACCGGGCGGCCCATGTGGACACGTTCATGGGGACCGGTGGCGGCAACGGGCTCGGCACCTTCAGCCCCGAGACGAGCCCCACGGCCGCCTCCTGCTGCAGCCCGACCGTGGTCGAGTGCGAGCACACGACCTCGGCTCCGAGCTTCACCGAGGGGGACAGGGCAAACGCGGAGCCAGAAAACGCGACGGGCTCAAAGCGCGTGCTGCGCCGTGGTGGGGTGTCGAGGGGCGGCGGAGGAAAGGGTCCCGGTCACCGTGTTGGAGGCGGAACCGCGACCGTCGTGGCCTGACCGGGGGCTACCCGGCCTTCGTGACGAGTACCGGCTTCCTCGGAGGCAGGTGCACATAGGTCCGACCGCTCTTGGACTCGCGCTCCCTGACAGCCTCAGCAATCTTCGCGATGTCGTAGTCGTACTCCTTGGCGATCGAATCGCGAACCGCCCGGACCTCATCGACGACGGATTTCGGCTCCTTCATGACGCTATTCCTCCAGTAACTCCATCGGCGTGCAGATGACCGGTGGCTCGACGCCGGCGGCCCTGCACACCTCCTCGATCCTACCACGTGCTCGACTGCCAAGTTTTCATCCTCTAGCCCGCATTATGCATGAATGGCGCGATGTCAACGCCGCGAACGCACGGCTGAGCCGTCGCGGCGCGAAGCGCCGGGATTCACCGACTGAGACGTACTGGTGGTACGGCGAAGGAGGTGAACGACGGCGCAAGCCTGC